>Ga0209162_1001765_pt1 | contig 20371 bp, 20 predicted proteins | sample YNPNPMetaG_FD_187121 | JGI IMG/M metagenome (GOLD analysis project Ga0209162, IMG submission 187121) | Anoxygenic and chlorotrophic microbial mat microbial communities from Yellowstone National Park, USA - YNP NP MetaG (SPAdes) (version 2) ... | reverse complement strand
TCAACAATGGCAAGCAGTTTGTGCAACGGAAACCCCTGCCATGGAATAACCATCGACCATCCTTCGACACAGCGCAAACGATAGATGCGCTCCTCCTGATCGAACATGGTTAGAATATCTTCGATGGCAAATATGCGTGGTTTGTGCACCAACCCTGTCACTTCGACCGTCCACGGCCGAGTAGCAAAATTCGCCGCCCGCCGGGCCACGTCTTCCTTGTTTGTACTGAATTCATAGAAGTTGTTGTAATTCGTAATCTGCTCAAAGCTGTTGGCCGGATCACCAAGTTCATCACGACGTTCATTTCCATCAACGATAGCCTGTTGGCGCTCCTGGCCGCCAGAAATGCCACATGCACTCAGCACCGCACCTACACCTAGCGTACCTAATCCGCGCAAGAACGCACGTCGGTTAAGATACACCGTTTCTGGGGTAATTTCGGAAGAGCGAATGGTTGGATCGCGATACATACAAATGTCCTTTGCCAAAATCGGGTTTGGATAAGCCGCAGCACTGCAAGCACGGAAATCTCCTGTACGAGCAGAAAATGTTACTTTAAAAAGAATTCACTATTGATATTATACGTCTCCTTGTGAGGATTGGGAGATTTTCTTACTCATTCCTCATCTTTGCACGTGCCTGACCATCAACGGGCAACGCTATCGCAATCATCGTTGCGTGGCTGAATGATCTCTGCTGTTACATGGAAGATTTGCCACCATACACTATCATAGGAGGGCGGTAATGCCTAGCCCGTATACCAATCCTGTCTGTGACAACCGTGTATCATCCTGCCAGCCTGGTATGGCATCTCGGTTCTGTCAAGAGAACTATGGATTAGCGAAGAAGTTGCAGCGTTTGCTGCGTTGGGGTGCCGATGTAACGACCGAGGGATACCGAAAACGCTCCCGTCTCTGCTGCTGATGACTCCTGCCACACACGGTTACTTGGGTGTGCGGGATACTCCCTACCTCCCCTCCGCTTGCGGGGGGAAGGGGTACTTATGGAGGCAGGGGGAGTGGGAGGAGGCAGCGGAGCGCACCATCGTTCGTCTACACAGTGGAGAATGCGAACTAGAGGCCTGCAAACCAGGATACACGGTTGTTGCGAACAGATTGGTATTAGATCACGTGGGGCGATCACCTCCGCCTGCCTACAAGCTGAGAATAGAACTCATTCATCAACCAACGCCAGTATCAAACGCCGTACCTGCCACAGACGTCGATCAGCACCTTCAGGCCTAACACCGAGATCATCTCGAATCTGGCTGATCTGGAGCCGAATAGCGTCGATGGGACCTTTTTGGGGTTCTGTACTCAGGTTGTAGGCCCGATCAAGCGCACGGCGTGCCATCATCAAGGCCCGGTCAGCTTCGGCGAAATCGTTACGCTGGAGCGCATTGAGTGCCTCATCAAGGGTGATTGCGGCGCGTAAGAGGTGGGTTATTGTGCGTAATTGGGCGTTTTCAGCCTGGAGATCGAGGATGGTCAGGCGCAGTAACCCTTCACTTGGTGGTAGAGATGGTGGGGTGGGTTGCGGGGTTGGGATTGGCGTGGGAGGGATGGTCGGAACAGGTGTAACGGTCGCGATCAACGGTGTGACTGGTGGCGGTACTGCCCAAAACCAGCGGTGAAGGAGGGAGAACAGCAATAGGCTGATCGCGATCGTCAGGACATGCGGTATCACGAATCGGGCATACCGTCGCCAGCGTGCCGATTGCGCTACCGAGACAGATGAAGTTGGTTCAGAAGATGCCATGACGACAAGAATACCGTAACTGCCGCAATATACTATCGTGAGAGCAATTAATACGAGAACACAAAGCAGGACCTTAGAGCATGATCGAAAACCCGGATTTCTTGTTAGGAATATACCGTGCCTGTGCAACCACTGCGTTAGGGGGCTAACGTTCTGTTCTGCTATCCGCGCTGTGGGTGCCCTCACCCCCAGCCCCTCTCCCGCGCTGCGGGAGAGGGGTGAGTCGTAGCCGCGGCATCGTTGCAAGACGCAGGCGCAGAGTTGCCACTGCTCCGCTCCCGTCCACCTCTTCCGCTCCCCGTGTGGGAGGAGACGGGGCTGGGGGGAAGGTGCGGACTGCCCTCACCCCCAGCCCCTCTCCCGCGCTGCGGGAGAGGGGTGAGTCGTGGCCGCGGCATCGTTGCAAGACGCAGGCGCAGAGTTGCCACTGCTCCGCTCCCATCCCCCTCTTCCGCTCCCCGTGTGGGAGGGGACGGGGCTGGGGGGAAGGTGCGGACTGCCCTCACCCCCAGCCCCTCTCCCGCGCTGCGGGAGAGGGGTGAGTCGTGGCCGCGGCATCGTTGCAAGACGCAGGCGCAGAGTTGCCACTGCTCCGCTCCCATCCCCCTCTTCCGCTCCCCGTGTGGGAGGGGACGGGGCTGGGGGGAAGGTGAGGGCCGCCAGGCGTGCTCTACAGCACCGGCGCTGAAATCGTTGCAACCCTGTCCCAGCACGTCGCGGAGCCGCATACGTTGCCCGCCACTGTTTCCCTGACCATCATATCGATGTCATGGTCGAGACTCATCAACAGCCCAGGTTTTTGATCACGTATCAGGTGCCCACTTTGCGTTGGTCGTGTATCGGATGAAACCGGTCACTTGATGCACATTAAATCTCGTGTGCCAGCAAGATCGCCTGCGCAATCTCCTTCATCGACTTGCGGGTATTCATCGAGAGTTGCTGAATCTTGCGGAATGCTTCAGCTTCCTTCAAGCCCTGGGTATCCATCAAGATACCTTTGGCCCGTTCAACCAGTTTGCGCGTCTCGAGCGTCTCTTTCAGGTCGGCAACCTGGCGATCCATCTCCAGGAATTCTTGATAACGGGCAATGGCAATCTCGATGGCCGGCAGTAATTCGGCTTCACGGAACGGCTTGACGATATAGTTCACTACACCGGCTTCTTTTGCCCGCTCGACCAAATCACGATCCGAATACGCAGTCAGCAACAACACCGGTGCAATCTTCTCTTCGGTCAGGATGCGCGCAGCCTGGATACCGTCGAGTTTCGGCATTTTGATGTCCATGAGTACCAGGTCAGGACGCAACTCACGCGCAAGGTTAATGACGCTCACACCATCGCCGGCTTCGCCGACGACCAGATAGCCGAGACTGACAAGCGTCTCTTTCAGGTTCATACGGATGATCGACTCATCATCGGCGATTACCAGTCGCGTCTGCGGCATATGCTCTTCTCCTCTATATTGACTGACAACCTGTTACAGGCCGTAAAGTACATTGATCGGGGTTGATGCGTGCAGTATATCATCCAATTGTTTGCCGATCAACTATCTGGCCCAATTTTGTGCCTAACCGACACTATTATATCCCAAGCAGTTCCCGTAGCAGGTCATCGTCGTTGGTCGAGCGCACTGGTTTTGCGCCAGACAACACATGCTCATCAAGACGGCTCTCTAGCCGCCGCTCCTGATCAGTCGTCGGCTCGGCCAGAACACTTTCATCGAGACGGCGCGTCGTCCGCCGATCATCCTCGTGATTCGCCTGACCTGCTGGCCACGTTGCAGGAGATTGATCCGGCGCCGAGGCGGTCTCGGCCCCGGCCAACTCACTCTGCCAGCGGGCGCGCTCGGTTGGCGGGACATCGGTGGCGGTGTCATCCTCTAGCGGGCCAAGCTCTGCCAGCCAGCGTTCGCGTTCGACAGCGGGCAGATCGCCCCAATCTACCGGCTGTTCGGTGCTATACCCGGTCTGCTGTCGCCCAGCAGTTGGTCCATTATCGGGTTTGTCGAACCATTCCGCTAATTCATAGTCCATCGGTGACGGCCCTTCAGGCGACTGCCGGACAGCACCCTGTGGTAAGGTCGGTAGTTCCTGATCAGGATCAGGCACTGTCTGTGCATGACTCTGGGTTTGAGGTGCCGATGTTACCGGCGCAGCCTGCGCAGATGACAGGGTTCGCACAGGACGACGCCACGCCGGCCCCTTCGCGGTTGTCGTGTGATCGGCGTTCTTACGCTTGAAGAAGCGACTCAGCCATGAGCGTTGATCCTTCATCAGCGGTGGTGGGACCTCGTCTTCGGCAGTAGGTGATGACACAGTAGCGGGTCGCCGCACAAAACCCTGTAGTTGCTCGCGCCATGCCTCAAAGCGAGTGGCTACCGTTCTTGATGGCGAGGGCCTGGAACTATCGGCGGCTCGGTATCCACTGCGGCGGTGAGATAAGCTGCTCAGGTAAGCATAGTGCTCGCTGAAACGGTACAGATCGTAGAGAGCGTACAAAATCAGCGCGATCAGCAAGAAAATCAGGACGAAAATCAAGAACAGAGTCAAGGAAAAACCATCACCGCTGCTCTGCGCCGCCCTGTCAAGCGCAGTTGGTACATCTGTCGGTACCGCAGTTGTCAGCAAGGTGTTTGTCGTCGGGGCCACGGCAGCCGGACACAGCACACGCACCGTCTGCGCGCCAACTTCCCGCCCCAGTAACCCCAAGCGCACCTGCCAGAGCGGATCGTCAGGCAGCGGAGCAGCCGGATCAAGCTCAAAACGAGCACGCTCAAAGTACTGAACAACAATATTTCGCCCCGTGTTGGGGTCACGTTCGCTCAATGCACCGCTGATTGGATAGCCAAAGAGACTTATCCCGCCGTACCGTTCGTAAAAACTCCGAAAACGAGGATCGGCAAACGCCTGCGGATCGTTCAGATCGGTGCGTGGCACAACCGGCTGATCGGGATAGTTAAGACGCAATGCCACTACACCCAAATGTGAACCCAGTACCCGATTCGGCCAATCGTTGTTCAAGTGCAACTCCAATCGCTGACGTTCCGTGTAGAGCACCGCTACCTCTTGCCGACAATCTCCGGCCAATTCGCGGGTCACTGCACCCAACGGTAGGCCAAGTAATGCAATACCCTCGATTAGCGAACGGGCCTGCTCGCCGCCGAAGGTCTGGTAAAAGCGGGCAAAATCACCGCTGATCGGGGTTTGCGGCGCTTCTGGCAATATCAGTGGCGGGCAAACTTCAATCTTTCCGGTTGGTGGTATGGGCTGCACCAGGTGCAATTGCCCTGGATCGCCCAAGCGGATAGATAATTCACGGGGTACCGCTGATAACGGCGTCGGTCCGCGATTCCCCTGACCGGGCGTGATGGGTAGATAGCGCATACCGGTTAGCCGGGCAGAACCATCTTCATCGCGTGTTACACCGACGTAAATCAATGCAGCCGACGTCGCCGTTGCGCTTACCAGATCGCCCGCCGAGAAGATCACCAGACCCTCGCGATCAGCGGCGCGCACCCAATCAATCGTTGCCAGCTCACCGGGAATACTGCCGATCACCAAATCTGCGCCACTTGCAATTAAATAACGTGCCGCATTGACACGAGCCTGCACCGGATCGGGATCGAGTGGCTGACTCCATGCCGCCATCACCACCACCAGATCGGTCTCACGGCGCGCCTGTTCAATCGCAGCTACAATCGTCGGCAGCACACCTGCGGAATCGGCTAACAGGTTGAGCTGGCCCTGCGGATCGGCATTCCCATCAAGACCCCAGGTAGCACTCAGGAAACCAATCGTTAATGGCGATTGTGGATGGGGAATGGTTACTTTCAAAAATGGCGGTTTTGTTTCGCCAGCGCCAGTAGCACCATGTTGAAAAATGCCGTAACGCGCTAGCGTTTGCAAGGTGGCATCAACTCCTGATGGTCCGCGATCTAGCAGACGAGGATGTGCGGCGCCTAGCAACAACAGGTTGTGCTCGGCCAGAGCCGCGGCCAATGCCGGAAGCGGCCCACCGGCCAGTGGCCCGGCCAGGGTTGCGATGCCCAAATCAGCAGCCGTAAAAAGCGGTCGCAGCGGCGCAAATGCTTCGGCATAGCTGGGTGTCTCAATACCACCAGGGTTTAGAGCGTCAGGGACAATTGCTCCGGCAATTGCTAACGTATATTGAACGGTATCGCCTGCACCACAGCGGTTAAGCGCAGACCGTGGTCCCTCCGGCGGCTGCGCAGCGACAACCGGAGACCAAAGAACCGTCAATAGCAGCAGTACAAGAAGCGCCAGCCGACCTGTCATTGTTACCTCACCCCCGCCGGTACATCTATCGGCAGAGATTGCTGTCAGGCGATAGGAACCCGACTGCAACAATTGTACTACAGGATCAGCTATTCCGGCGAAGCAGACGTGAACCGGCCCATGCAAGGATGAACATCAAGGTACTAACTAGCACAATCGCGGCGCCCGAGGCAATACTGAAGTAATATGAAGCGTACAGCCCCACGACACCGGCGAGCATCGCCAGCAAGGCTGCCATTATCATCATAGAGTGCATGCGATGGGTAAAAAGTGCTGCTGTTGCCGGTGGGGTAACGAGCACTGCTAGCGTCAGCGCCACTCCAACTGTCTGGATCGCAACCACAATCGCGATGGCAAGCAGGATCAGCAAAAGCAGATCGAAGGCCTGTACCGGCAAGCGCAAAGTCGCGGCTAACACCGGATCGAAGGTCACAACCATCAACTCCTTGTAAAAGAGAACTATCGCAGCGATCACAACCGTACCAAACAGGGCAATGCGCCAGAGATCATGCTCACTCACGCCTAAAATATTGCCAAACAGAAAGTGCGAGAGATCAACCGCCGAATTCCGCACGGTTGAGATCAACGCCACCCCTAGCGCAAACATCGCAGCAAAGACAATACCAATTGCTGTATCCTCACGAATTCGGGCAGCGCGACTGACGACCCCTATCGAGAGCGAACTGATTATCGCCGCCCCCAATGCCCACCAGAAGAGTGCTCCTCGATTGGCACCATTGACCAGGTAACCCACGGCAATGCCGGGCAAAATGGTATGGGCCAGCGCATCACCCAGGAAGGCCATTCCCCGCAACACCACATACACGCCAACCACGGCACAGACGGTTCCAACCAACAGCGCTGCGATCAGACTACGCTGCATAAACGCATAATTGAGGGGAGCAGTCAAAACATCGATCATAGGGTGTTGTCCAGAGAAGGATTACAGCAACTATCGGCCACGGTGAGCAGGCCATCACCACTGCTCAAGAGATGCAAATGACCACCATAGGTCGCAACGAGATTGGCAGCGGTAAATGCTTCGCGGGCTGGCGCAAACGCAATGAGAGTGCGATTGAGCAACATCACCCGATCAAAATAGCGAGCCGCCTGTTGTAAGTCATGCAATGCTGTCAAAACCGTAACACCCTCTTGCCGCAACGTGGTTAGCGTCCGAAATATCTCGTCTTGCGATGGAATATCTAGCCCGACCAACGGTTCATCCATCAATAATAACCGTGCTTCTTGAGCCAGGGCACGCGCCAGAAAGACCCGTTGCTGTTGGCCACCCGATAACTGCCCGATCTGCCGGTTGGCAAAGGCGGCCAACCCGACTCGCTCGAGCGCCCGCTGCACCAGTAACCGATCATGACGTGAAGGACGACGAAACAGCCCAATTCGCCCAACGCGCCCCATCAAGACCACATCACTGACCGAGACAGGAAAGCGCCAGTCGATCTGTAGACGTTGTGGCACATAAGCTATCTCATTCGGCACAATGCGCTCAACACCGAAATAGCGGATAGTACCAGACGAAATTGGCTGAAGACCGGCAATCACCTTGAGCAACGTGCTCTTTCCAGCACCGTTTGGCCCCACGATGGCCACCTGTTCACCAACATTGATAGTGGCAGAAATATCGTGCAGAGCCTCGTGCTGGCGATAACGCACAGTCACGTGATGCAGGCTCAGAGCCGGCACTGTCGTTACCGGAGCAACATCTCTCACAACAGAAACAGACGGCTCCACCATAAATGAGTTTCTCCGCATTTAATGTAGCATCATCCGATGCCAAACCAGCGTAGCGTCAGTTAAGGCCGTTAACGAAACCGACGCTACGCTGGTATTGTACGCCAGAATGCAACTATCCGCGCAGGCCATCAACAATCGTCTGCACATTAAAGCGCATATAGTCGATGTACGTCGCCCCCGGCCCGTCTGCATCGGTTAGCGACTCGGTGAGCACCGTAAAGATGCGCACACCCGTATCACGGGCAATCTGTTCTGCTAGTTGTTTATTGGCAATATCACCAACGAAGATAGCAGGTACGCTATAATCGGCAATCATGTCTTGCAACGCAGCAAGTTCTTGGGTCGAAGGTGAAGCACTGGTGCTCACACCGGGAATGATCGATCCCAATTGCCGTAAACCGTAGCGATCAGCCATATACCCGAAGATGATGTGGTCAGCGACAATCAAGCGACGCTCGGCAGGAATGGCCGCAAATTGCTCTGCAATCCAGCGATCAAGTTCATCGAGCTGGCTCCGGTACGCAGCCGCCCGCGCAGCATAAGTATCAGCATTGGTCGGGTCAAGGCGACTCAGAGTCGCGTAAATCACCTCTACCCAGGCCTTCACATTATTCGGATCCGTCCAGGTATGAGGATCGACTGCGCCAGCACCGTGCTCGTCACCGTGCTCATCAGCGTGCTCGTCACCGTGCTCATCAGCGTGCTCGTCACCGTGCTCATCAGCGTGCTCGTCACCGTGCTCGTCACCGTGCATATGCCCCCCTACTTCCTCCTCACTCAGGGTGCGCAGGGGCAGATTCTCCGACAGAGCCACAATTTCAGCCTTCGTCCCTGAACTTGCGATCAGGCGATCAAGAAACTCTTCGTAGCCGACCCCTACGGTAAAAATAATCTGGGCAGCACTGACTCGGGCCAAATCCACAGGTGAAGGCTCGTAGCTGTGCCCATCTGCCCCAATCGGTACAATAGTCTCAACCTGTACCAATTCACCACCAACCTGACGCACAACGTCAGCAACGATGCTCGTACTTGCCATCACCATAAGAGGAGCTGCCGGAGCGGTAGTTGGCTGTGCCATTGATGCCGTTGCTGTAGGCTCCGCTGGGGCACTAGTAGGCTGTGCCATTGATGCCGTTGCTGTAGGCTCCGCTGGGGCACTGGTAGGCTGGTTTGCCGGCGCCTGCCCACATGCAGCAATCAGGAATGCGCCGATCAGTAGTATCACAATCTGTCGAATACGCTGCATAGCTTACTCCTTCAATCTTAATGAAACATTGTTTCAAGAGATACTATACTCTACCTGGGTATTGATTGTCAAATCAGTGATTGTTGCTTCCATCACGTATTTCCATATGCAAAAGTAGAGGCCCGGCGCCGCCGGGCCTCTAGCAGTTCTGTGCCGTCGAAACCGCTGTGTCGCCGATGGTGTCAAGGCAGGGGATGATGATCGGGGGTACCGGTGCTACCGGGGCGGCGATGGCGGGGTGGGACGGTTGGGATGACGGTGGCGGTTTGATCGACATCGGCAGTACTGTACCCCATCCGTTCCCCCAAACGTGGTATGATAGCCACGATTGCAATTCTGGAGGCGTTATGCGGGTCTTGATTACCGGTATTACCGGACCGGTGGGAAGTTTTCTGGCCGACTATCTGTTAACCATTCCTGGGCTAGAGATACATGCCTTTAAGCGTTGGCGGAGCGATCCGCGACCGATTGAGCATTTGTTGGGAAAGATCACCATTCACGAAGGTGACATTGAAGATGCGTTTTCGGTAGATCGAGCAGTTGCTACCGCGCGTCCAGATCGAATTTTTCACCTGGCCGCCCAGAGCTATCCGAGTGCTTCGTGGGATGCACCAATTTTAACTATGCGGGCAAATGTCGAGGGTACCTTGAACCTGCTCGAAGCAGCGCGTCGCCATGTTCCCCATGCCCGTATCCACATTGCCGGCACCAGTGCCGAATATGGGCCGGTGCGGCCTGACGAAGTGCCAATAAGTGAGGAACATCCGCTACGCCCGGCCAGCCCGTATGGAGTAAGCAAAGTCGCCGCCGAACTGAGCGGCCTTCAATATCACGCCAGTTATGGGATGCATGTAATCGTTACTCGATCGTTCAACCATGTTGGGCCGCGGCAGGGCGATCGCTGCTCGATCCAAACGTTCTGCCGTCAGATGGCCCTGATCGAGGTCGGGAAACAGGCGCCAATTATGTATGTCGGGAACCTATCACCGAAGCGTGATTTTACCCATACGCACGATGTGGCACGCGCTCTCTGGTTGCTCCTCGAGCACGGTGTTCCGGGCGAAGTGTACAATCTCTGTTCGGGAAACGCTGTCCGGATCGGTGATATTGTTGATATGGTGGTTGCAATGGGGCGTGTACCGGTCACAGTGCAGGTTGATCCCTCTCGCCTGCGTCCGGTCGATGAACCCATCTTGCAAGGCGACAATCGCAAACTACGGGCTGCCACCGGTTGGCAACCTGAGATTGGCATTGAGCAGATCGTTGCCGAAGTGCTTGACTACTGGCGTCAGCAATTGGCGATCACCGACGGGCGATAAGCAATATGGGCACTCTCTACATTGTTGCGACCCCAATTGGCAACCTTGAAGATATTACTCTTCGCGCCCTCCGCATCTTGCGCGAAGTTCGGCTGATCGCTGCCGAAGATACACGTCATACGCGCATCTTGCTCGATCATTATCAGATCAATACACCATGTATTTCGTATCACGAGCACAACAAACTCACCCGACGCGATGAGATTCTTGCGGCCTTAAACAGCGGTGATGTAGCGTTGGTTTCTGACGCCGGTACACCGGCGATTGCCGATCCCGGCCAGGAACTAGTTCAGGCGTGTCTGGCCGCTGGTCATACGATCACACCTGTGCCTGGCCCTAGCGCACCCATCGCTGCGCTGGTGGCATCGGGTATGGCAACCGACCGCTTTGCCTTTATCGGCTTTCTCCCCCGTCAGCAGCGCGAACGGCGTGAGCTACTGCAAGAAATCGCCGATCTTACCCTGACTGTGATCTGTTTCGAGACCCCGCACCGTCTGCTTGAGACACTAGCAGACATAGATACCATTCTTGGTCAGCGTCAACTGGCGGTCGCCAACGACCTGACCAAGCGCTTCGAGGCAATCTTCCGTGGTACAGCAGCGGAGCTACTGACTCACTTTGCCCATCAGATGCCCCGTGGTGAATTTACCATCGTGATCGCTGGGGCCGAGGTAGCAGCCACCCGTAAACGTGATCGCCAACGTTTACGTACCGTTCCGCCAACTGTTGATTCGGCAGTGATTGCAGCTCACTTACAACGATTGCGCGCCGCAGGGTTGAGCGGCAGCGCCGCTGTACGCCAGACGGCCCAGGAACTCGGGGTGGCGAAAAATACCGTCTACGCGATCTGGCTGGAAATCGCCGCTGACGAAACTGCGTAAGACCGGCTCAAAACAAGAGTATGGTGGCGTTTTCGGTGCCATTCGCTGAACACGATTCAGCAACCGATGAATAGCACTCATCAATTCAAGGGTGGTAGAGTATCGCTGGCATCACCTTGCACAGGGGCAGGGAAACCCGCCCCTACGCACATGATGAGCGAGCTAAGAGGGGTAGGGCAGACCACCCCCAACGAGAAGCTATGACATCCGCTCGCACGGCGGTCAGGTCAGGAGTCTATACCACGCTATCCCACTGGAGGGGAGAGTAAAAACTTTGGAAAACCTCCGCTTCACAACACACCAACCGTACTATTGTCGCCCAGCATAAAGCGGTACGCCTTCGGGCGCAACGGACTACGGGTAATCTCCACGTTCCGCCCGATCAAGCTATCTTCCAGGCGATGCGGGAGACCACGGATGGTACAGTATTCAAGCACAATACTGTGCTCAATTTCGCATTCTTCGATGTGGCAGTGGTGATAAATTGAGGTAAATGGGCCAACATAGGCATTCACAATCCGCGTATGCTCGCCGATAATCGCTGGCCCACGGATCGTACTGTTAATGATCTCAGCCCCTAGCTCGATAATCACCTTCCCGATAAGCTGCGAGTCGCGATCCACATACCCATGTACGGCAGGTTCAAGCTCTTCAAGGACAAGACGATTCGCCTCGAGCATGTCATCCTTTTTACCGGTATCGATCCACCACCCTTCATGAACGTAGGGATAGACCCGATAGCCATTGCTAACGAGCCACTGAATCGCATCGGTGATTTCCAGCTCACCACGTGCCGATGGCCTGATCGCCTCAACCGCTTCAAAGATGTGGTGGTCAAACATATAGATGCCAACCAACGCCAGATCAGACTTCGGCTCGCGCGGCTTTTCAACCAGACGCACCACGCGCCCGTCGTCATCGAGTTCCGCTACGCCAAACGAGCGTGGGTCACTTACCTTCTTCAGTACAATTTGGGCATTGTAATCACTCTGCCCAAATTGCTCGATCAATGAGCTGATCCCGCCTTGAATACAGTTATCACCCAGAAACATCACAAACCGTTCATCGCCGAGAAACTCGCGACTGATCTTTACGGCATGGGCCAGCCCAAGCGGCGCTTCTTGCGGGATGTAGGAAATCTTTACTCCCCAGCGCCGACCATTGCCCACTGCTGCCCGAATCTCATCGCCCGTATCACCGATGACGATACCAATATCGGTAATCCCCGCATCACGGATCGCCTCAATAACCCGAAAAAGTACCGGCTTATTTGCGACCGGTACCAGTTGTTTCGCACTGGTATACGTGATCGGTCGCAGTCGGGTTCCTTTACCACCGCTGAGCACAAGACCTTTCATAGACCGCCTTCTTGGTTCGTGTACATCTGCATGTCCTCGCCGGTTGATTCTACACCATGTATCGTAAACGGCAACTTATGGTAGAGTGAAGCCAGCGGAAAGGCAGCCTGGCCTCTCCTGAGATGATTGGTATCTACCGGTTATCAGGAAGATGATCACGACGACAAAGGATGTGGCTGTACACTTTTTGTATGGCATTAGACAGGTATCAACACGGTGAAAGGAGATACGACAATGGCAGACATTCGTGGCATCATCAGTGCAATGCTTACCCCCTTTGTTAGCGATGTTGGACCGGTCGATTACGAATGGCTCCCGGGATACCTGCGTTTCCTGGCTGATGGCGGTTTACACGGGGTATTGGCGCTAGGAACAACCGGCGAAGGACCCTCCATGAGTGTTGCCGAACGGATTCGCACGCTTGAAATCATTATGGCCCACCGTGGTGAACTGAGTGTTATTGCCGGCACCGGCTGCGCAGCGCTTACCGATACGATAGCGCTCAGTCGTGCTGCGGTAGACCTGGGTGTTGACGCAATTCTGGTGATGCCACCATTTTACATCAAGCAACCGAGCGAGGCTGGGATTCTCGCCTACTTCCGGGCGCTGTGCGATGCGCTACCGGCCGAAGCACGGGTCATGCTCTACCATATTCCACAAGTCACTGGCGTGCCTATCACTACTCCTATTATTGACGGCCTGCTAGCAAGCCATGGCGAACAGTTTTACGGTATAAAAGACAGTAGCGGTGATTGGGAACACTCTAAAATGCTGATCGATCGTTATCCCCAGTTGCGCATCTTCACCGGGAGCGACCGTCTCATCGCCCGTGCGCTGGCTGGCGGTGCGGCAGGCGCAATTACAGCCCTCTCTAGCGCCTTCCCGAAACTGGCCCGTGCCGTCTTCGATGCCTTCCACCAGGGTGGTGACGTTTCGGCAGCTCAGGCCCGGCTCAGCGCGGTGCGCGACCTGATTGATCCGATCAATACACCACCCGCACTCAAAGCCGCCTTGACCTGGACGAGTGACTTGCCGGAAACAGCCCTGCGCTTGCCACTCATGCCATTAAGCAATGAGGAAGTAACTGCGCTACGAGTAGCTTATGAGCGGATTATGACCGGCTCGTGAGGAGCTGAAAATCGTCTACCGGCAGTAACCTACCTTAATATGGAGAGCACGAAACCGCGTTATACTTCATTTTGACCAGAAACTATAGGAGAAACCGTTAGTCGTATGAGCCAGACCCCATTAGCAAACCTACACGTTCGCGAACTTACGCCACTCATGCCACCGCGAACGCTGAAGAACGAGCTACCCATCACGCCGACCGCAGCCCAGACGGTCGCCGAAACACGAGCGGCGATCCGACGCATCTTGCGCGGTGAAGACCATCGCCGCATCATGGTTGTTGGTCCGTGCTCGATCCACGATCCCGAAGCTGCTCTTGAATATGCCCACCGCTTACAGGCATTGCAGGAACCACTAGGCGATCAGCTCCTGATCGTGATGCGCACTTACCTCGAAAAACCGCGCACCACCGTAGGTTGGCGTGGTCTGATTAACGACCCACATCTCGACGGATCATTTGACATGGCTGCGGGTCTACGGATTGCGCGCCAACTATTACTCGCCATTAACGAGCTAGGTGTGCCGGTGGCAACCGAAATGCTCGACCCGATCAGCCCACAATATCTTGACGACCAGATCAGTCTGGCAACCATTGGCGCCCGTACCAGTGAAGCTCAAACGCATCGCGCACTGGCCAGTGGTGTCTCGATGCCGGTTGGGTTCAAGAATGGCACCGATGGCGGTATTCAGGTGGCGGTGAACGCATGCGTTTCAGCGGCAGTCCCACACAGCTTTCTAGGGATCGATGAAGACGGACGCAGTGCGGTGGTACGCACGACCGGCAATCCCGACAGCTTTGTGATCTTGCGTGGAGGTCGTTATGGCCCCAACTATCACCTGGAATACATTGTGCAGGCAACTCGTCTCATGCGCGAGGCCGAACGCACGCCAGCAGTGATGATCGACTGTAGCCATGCCAACTCTGGCGGTGATTTCCGTCGTCAGGAAGCTGTTTGGCAGACAGTACTCGGCTATATGGTCGAGGAGTCGCTGCCGATTATCGGGATGATGCTTGAAAGTAATCTCTTCGAGGGCAAACAACCGCTGGTTGCCGACCGCAGCGCTCTGCGTTACGGTGTGTCACTCACCGATGGCTGTGTTGGTTGGGATACAACCGAACGGCTGCTCCACGAAGCTCATCTGGCTCTTGCGCGACGGTAACCGGCACGGGCAGGAAGAAAGCAGGGCAGGTTCCCTTCCCGCCCTCTGCGATGCACGATGTATCCCCCATGATGAGAAACAAGCGGGCGCGGCAATGTCGCGCCCCATCGTTATGCATCCATCATCGTGGACTGACGTTATCCGGTGATGATACCGCTATTACACCAGTACAGTCATTCCGATTTAGACAAAACATCCAACCTTCGCTGCACAGATATTAGTACTCCTATCCATTGGCAGCACCATTAAAGCCTGTTATCATACCAGCGTCTACAAAAGTACAAATTGGTGATTGCCACGACGCATTGGTAGTAAGGGGGTGAGCGTGCGTTACGCGGACATCTTCTGCGCTGTTGCAGTTTGAACCGCAGACGTGAGAGAAGATTGCTTTCGAGTAACACCATCATTTACCCAGTATTCCTTTTACAAGTTCATAGCAAGAGCAATCGGCTTCTTGCAAACGCGATGGCGCCTGTTCGGCCTGCGATGAGGCAGAGGCAGATGGTTTGTGCAAAATGTCCAAATGAATGCTGGTCTCTTTCAGAAGACCTTACATTCATCACATGCAGGAGCTGTTTAAGTGCAGGATACAAGGAGTAGTTCACATGAAGCTTGCATGGCGCACAAAGATCGGTCTCGGCCTCGGATTTGGCCTCGGCCTCTGGCTGGTAGGAAGTGGACGCGCTTTTGCTCAGGAAGGACCTACCACTGCCGAATTGGCAGTAGCGATGAATACGTTCTTTCTAATCGTCGCTGCAGCACTGGTCTTCTTTATGCAGGCCGGTTTTGCAATGCTCACGGCCGGCTTGACCCGCTCGAAAAACACCACGAACATCCTGTTTAAGAATTTGATGGACTTCGTAATGTGCTCAATCGCCTTCTGGGCGGTGGGTTGGGGCCTTGCTTACGGCACTTCGGCAGGTGGCTTTATCGGCACCGACCAATTTTTCCTTTCGGCAGTCACTGCCGAGGGAGAAGTACCGGTATTAGCAAGCTGGTTCTTCCAAGTGGTGTTTGCCGGTACTGCCGCTACAATTGTTGCTGGCGCGATGGCCGAGCGCACAAAGTTTACCGCATACCTGGTCTATAGCTTCATTATCTCCCTCTTCATCTATCCGGTCGTTGTACACTGGATCTGGAGTGGCTCTGGCTGGCTGAATACGTACAGTGGTAGCACCGAGGGCAACTGGGGCTTCACCGACTTTGCCGGTAGCACGGTGGTGCACAGCGTCGGTGGCTGGGCTTCACTGATCGGGGCGATGATCCTTGGTCCACGCCTTGGTCGTTTCGGACCTGATGGCAAGCCGCGAGCGATCCCTGGTCACAACATGTCACTGGCTGCACTTGGCACCTTCATTCTCTGGCTCGGCTGGTTTGGTTTCAACCCCGGTTCACAGTTGGCAATTGCTTCGCAGGGCGATGCTGATGCAGTTGCTATGGTTGCAGTGACGACCAATCTGGCAGCGGCAGCCGGTGCGCTGGGCGCTCTCTTCACCGCCTGGCTGCGCTACGGGAAGCCCGACTTGGGACAGACCCTCAACGGTGTCCTTGGCGGTCTGGTTGCGATTACGGCTGGCTGTGCTTACGTTGATCCGCTGTCGTCAATTATCATTGGCTTCATCGCCGGACCAATCGTCGTCTTCTCGGCTGAACTCCTCGAAAAGCTTAAGATTGATGATCCGGTTGGTGCAGTGCCAGTTCACCTGTTCAACGGTATCTGGGGTACGCTAGCGGTTGGTCTGTTTGCCTCGATCCCTGGGAATACTGGTACGACGGGGTTGTTCTACGGCGGCGGTTTAACACTGCTCATCTCGCAGATTGTCGGTGTGGTGGCAATCGGTCTATGGACGGTAGCAACTACAGCGCTGATGTTCTTCGCAATCAAGGCCACCATTGGTCTGCGCGTGAGTAAGGAAGAGGAAGAGGCTGGCCTCGATATTGGTGAGCACGGCGTGCAGGCCTATCCCGATCTGGTTGGCACACCGGCAGGCGGTAGCGTGAGTGGCGCGCTGGCTAAGTAGTAGACAAAATATCCCTCTCCTCCTTGCACCCCGCCTCTGTGATGCAGAGGCGGGGGTTTTTATCCCGTCATCCCCATCTGTACAAACCGTGTATGGTGCTCCTTACCGCTATCCTTCAGCAAATGAACCAGGTGCTCAGCCGTGGATGGTGTTTTGATGTTCTCAGCCTCCCCAGCAGCGATGAGAAGAGTGTGAAAAGAAAAGCGAAACAAGCGCAGCAGTGTGCGTAGAAGCGGCAGAGAAACATCCCCCTAGCAGGGCACGGTTAGGATGGAGGTGCATCCTCGACCGTGAACCAAAAGCGGTCACGAAAGCGACGCAATTCTTTGAGCACAGTACGCCCTAAGAGCGCGATCAAGATTGCATTGCCGATGGCCCGTACCGCATCCCATGCCAGCGACGTCACGAGGTAGAAGGTCATATACTGCTGAATTGTCTCGCGCAGACCGCTGCCGGGTATCCAACCCAACTCACCGGGCGGCGCAAATGGCCAGAACCAGAGATTCATCAAACCACCGAAGAGGAATCCCCAACCGTAACCAAAAGCACTGAGGAAGCCAATTTCAACCCATCCCCCTGCACGTAGATACTTTCCCAATCGACCGAGAAGACCGGCGCTCATTCCCATCCAGCCACTGACAAACATTTGAAATGGGAGCCAGGGACCGACACCACCGGTCAACAGTGCCGAAACGAGCAAGGCTAACGCGCCAAGCAGAAAACCAAAACGCGCTCCATAGGTGTAACCAACCAGAATGATGAGAAAAAAGAAGGTCGGTGAGTCGCCCGGCCCGGACGGTAGCCGTAAGATGGCGACAACCCCGGTGAGCACTCCAAGCACGGCAACCATGCGCGTGTTGAGCCGGCCAGCGCTGAGTTCGGCAATCAAAACGATCAGCAATGCCGGACCAAGGAGGGCAAAGAAGATGGGAGCAGTAGTGGCATGCGCTGCCGTAAAGCCTGTTTCAGCCCGTCCCAGGAAAAAGGGATAGAGAAAAGCAATCGCGCCAAGCATGCAGATCAAGACCAGCACGAGATTGCTGGTGAATGCTGCCAGTTGTTTGCGCAGTCGTGATGAGGTCGCTAACGGTGCTATCGCGTGAGACATAAGTGCACTGCTCCAATGTGTTGATCTTCCTGGATATAAGTTTACCCGCTTTATCAGGGGAACGGCGCTGCTCGCTCATCATACCCGCCATCGCTCCCTTTCCCCTCCTCACAGCCTGATCAAAAACTTCTCATTGGGCACGTACCGGACCCGTGCAACCATTGTGTGAGGGGTTGCCAACATGCTTTCGCTCCATCCATTCTACATTCCCCGCCGTTTGGAGAGTACCGGATCGAACTCAGATTGCCAACGTGTTTTCGCTCCAGCTACCCCATATTCTCCCTACCTCTCCCCCATGGGGAGAGGCAGGGGGCCAGGGGGAAGGTGAAAGCGTGCTCCGCAGCACAGACGCTGAAACCGTTGCAACCCTGTTCCATTGCAAGCCTAGGTTTTTGATCATGCACCTTAGAAGAGGAATACTGTGTTTCGCCCGATCACTCGCAACTCTGACCATAGCTGCTCTCACTTTCCCGTCGTATCAGCTCATTGGAATTGGAGGCAACCGCGACAACCGTTTGCCTGCTAACCCTTCCATAGTCATTTTTCAAAGTATTGATAAGAATAGCCAATTTTTATGTTGACTTTCTCTATTGGACATGGTAATATTTTGCAAGAATTGGTAAATATTGACATCTCATTGGTAAAAAGGAGGGAGACATGCTGCGAGAATTGTACCACCACGAGAAGCTTCATGCTCGTGAGCTAAACGAGCGCTATACGCAGCTTGCGCACAGACGTCACCTTCCACCTTCACGCTTGGGGCGTCGCCTTGCTCATTGGACGGGCTTACTCCTGGTGCGGCTGGGGGCCTGTCTGCTCCGCTACGCCGCTGACCGTCATTCACGTCGCCTAACGCCTGCACGCTAAAGGAGATTTCTATGTATCCCTTACTTACCCGCGACCCTATCACCGGTGGCGAATTAATCGTCACCCGTCTCGAATCACCTGACAGCGGAATCGTGATTGAAGGACGCTTCAGCCTCGGCTGGATCGGTCGGCTTACCCCCGAACAACTAACCTTCGTCGAGCTACTCGTCAAGAATCGCGGCAATATTCAACGGCTCGCTGCCGAACTCGACATCGCCTACAACACTGCCCGTGCTCGTCTCGATGAAATTGTCGCACTCTTGGGTGGTGCTCCCGAACAGGAACCACGGCTTAATCGACGCCAAATTCTTGACCGCCTGGCGGCCCGTGAAATCTCGGTCGAGGAGGCGCTGCGCTTGCTAAAAGGAACGGAACATGAACAGCGTAAATGAAGAACGCCATCGCATTTTACAGATGGTTGAGCAGGGACACCTTTCGGCTGCTGAAGCTGCTCGCCTGCTCGACGCCCTCAGCGCTGATCCGCGACCACTCGAACGGTTGCAGGCACGACTGGTTCGGATTCGCGTCACCGACTTGTCATCACAACGGCTGAAAGCATCAGTCGCTATTCCGGTGAGCCTAATCAATGTTGGACTGCGTCTTGGTGCACGTCTGGCACCCCAATTGCAAGGTAGTGCCCTCGAAGATCTGATCCGTAGCGTTGAACGTGGAACAACAGGCCTATTGCTCGAATGGCAAGACTTGGAAGAGAACGAACGGATCGAAATTATTGTCGAATAAACGCTATGCCTGCACTTCAGATCATTAAGGAGTCTTGAATGAAACAGCAAATTCCCGTCGATGTACCGGTCACCCTCATCATTCAGGCTGTTCATGATGATCTAACGATTCGTGGTTGGTCTGAGCCACTGCTCGAATGGCAATGTGAAGATGATCGGGTAACCGTACACACCCAGGACACCGGTCTGGTTTTGAGTCCATGCCAGAGTGATCTCACGCTCAAATCACCGCAGAGCGCCGAAGTTCACATTGCAACGATCCATGGCGACGCACATGTGACACATCTGCGGCGCGTGAGTATTGACCATATCAGTGGTGATCTCACGTTACGCCAGATTACCGAACAGGCAACCATCGGCGTTGTCAATGGTGATCTGACAGCTTCCGCCGTCGCTGAACTGACTGTCACGAGCGATGTTCAAAGTGATGTAACGCTAACCGACGTGCCGGTTGTCCGTCTGACAGGTGTGAACGGTGATCTGACCGGTCGTGATGTTCTGAGTCTGTCGCTCGATCGGGTGGCCGGTGATCTCGATCTGACCGGTTCGATGCAGATCACTCATTGAAAAACTCTGTTCGATTTTATCTGTAAAGACCGTTGTATCATCCTGCTAAAATGGTACTCCATTCGGAGAGCGGTAGACCAATGCGAAGATTGTAACGAGACATGGAAGATGGATATGAAACGGATCAGAACTAATGTTCAATAAAGAATACAATCTCAGGAGACATGCCAT
>Ga0209162_1001763_pt1 | contig 20374 bp, 25 predicted proteins | sample YNPNPMetaG_FD_187121 | JGI IMG/M metagenome (GOLD analysis project Ga0209162, IMG submission 187121) | Anoxygenic and chlorotrophic microbial mat microbial communities from Yellowstone National Park, USA - YNP NP MetaG (SPAdes) (version 2) ... | reverse complement strand
CGAAAACAAAGCATCGTCATCGCTCGAAGCGGGTCGGAAAGCGTGGATGTGGCGGCCATCATGAAGCCCTTGGGCGGCGGAGGGCGACCGGAAGCGGCCTCCGCTTTGGTTAAGGGGGCGCGCCCGGAAGGGGTGGAAACCTGGATTCGGGAGCTGCTGGCTCAAAACGGGCACGCGTCGGTGCAGATTTTCGATCTCATGTCGTTTCCCGTCTTCACCGTGGCTCCTGATGACACGGTGGAGGCGGTCCATGCGCAGCTGCGGGAGCGGGGTCACACGGGAGCCCCCGTCATGGACGGGGAAAAACTCGTGGGTGTCATTTCCGTGCGCGACCTGGTCAAACTGGAACGGCCCACGCAGCGTTCCGCTCCCGTGAAAGCCTTCATGAAAAGGGACGTGGTCACCATCGCCCCGCAGGACCCCATCACCAGCGCCTTGCGGCTCATGGTCAAACACGACATCGGGCGGCTGCCCGTGGTGGACGAGGGGCGCCTTGTGGGGATCGTCACCCGATCCGATTTGATGCTTTACTACTACAATCTGATTTGACGGGACCGTGCAGGCCTTTCTGTGGGGCATGTGGCCATGGCCGCGACTTCCATGGCCGGCAGGTCGCGCCGAAAGGAAGGCCGGGTGAGGAAAAAACGGCGTGAACGGCCCGGTCAGGGGAGAATACGGGGAGCCGGCCCATATTCTGGCAAACGGGAACCGAGCCGGACCGCTCACGCACCGAGGGAGTCGGGCCGCGAAAAATCGGGCGGCCCGAATGCCGCCGTGAATCAGTAGCCGGCGTCCACGTCCACGCCAAAGCGCTCCCACTGGGCCTTGGCTTCCTGCTGCGCCTTCTCGATCTCTTCGTCGCTCCACGGTTCGAGGATGAGGGTGTCGGCCACCAGTTCCCAGATGTATTTCACCTCGTAAGTGGCGTCTTCCGGATAAAACTTGGGCAACCGTTTCATCATCTGATCGTGGCAGTTGGAGCAGCCCACGACCACCACGTCCGCTCCGGCGTTCTTGATCTGCCTGACTTTATGGCGCCCGTGATAAGCCGATTCCTGTTCGAACGGCATGGGCCACATGCCGCCGCCGGCGCCGCAGCAGTAGTTCATGCTTCGGTTGGGTTCCATATCCACGAACTGGTCGACGCATTGCTGAATGATCCAACGCGGTTCTTCATAATAGCCCTTGCCGAAATTGCGTTCCAGTTCGCGCCCGTGTTTACAGGAGTCGTGCCAGGTAAAGACCTTACCCGCATTGCGGCTCTTGTCCAACTTAATGCGGCCCGTCTCGATGATTTCCTTCAAATAGTCGTAAAGATAGATGTAGTCCACGCGGTTGTTGGGATCTTCCATGGAACAGACCTTGAGGCCTTTGCGGCACCCGTAGGAGCCGCCGCCGCAGTCGGGCATGATCATGCGTTTGACCTTGAGGCGCTTCATATGCTCGATCTTGCGCTGAGCCAAAATCTTTGTGGCTTCGTAATTTCCCGTAAAAAGGCCCCAATCCACGGCTTCCCAATTGGTGGAGGGAATGGTCCAGTTTTCCCTGGCGGCGTAAAAGATTTTCCACCACCACTTCATATCTTCATTGTCGGCAAAGACTTCCTTGGAATTGGGGAAAAAGAGAATATCCGCCCCTTCCTTGTCGATGGGCACATAGAAGCCCGGGCACTCGTCGGCGGCCAGTTCCGCGCCCATGTCGGCCATGAGAAAGAGGTAGTCTTCCAAGGGAATGGCCATGTTGTTGCCCGTGTTAAGAACGTTTTCCACGCCCTTGTGCAGAATGCCGGGAACTTGATCCCGCGGGCGCAGGTGCTTCATGTGCGCCAGAATGGCCACAATATCAATCCCCATGGGGCAGGCGTGCGCGCACCGGCCGCATCCCGTGCACAGCCAAGGAAACTTGGAATTCACCACCTCGTCCAAAAGCCCGAAGGAGAGCATGCGGATGACCTTGCGGGTGTCCCAGCCTTCCATACCCGGAGTCCCCGTGATGGGGCAGCCGTTGGAACACGTGCCACACGTGAGGCACAAGGTGAGGTCGAATTTGCTTAGATATTCTTTGACATCATCCTGGAGTTTCTTCGGAGCCAGCACGTCCATGAACCTTTCCTCCTTGTTCGATCCCGTCGCCGCAGCCCGCAAAGCCCTTTGGGCACCTCGCCCGGCGATGCGAGAAGCCGTTTCCGCCCTTGGGGTTTTCTATGTTCCTTGAGCCGGGAGATCAAATAGGAAGTTTCGATTGATCGCTCTATGTTCCATCAGGAAGACACATGATCTGGAAACGGGCAATCAAGGCGAAGACGGCCGTCCTGCAGGGCAATCGCACGTCTTTGTGCTGGACTTTTGCAGAGAACCGTGCCATCCTACCTCGGTGATCTCTAACCCAAACTGAGGAGATTGGCGATGGACGAACTCGAAAAGGCCCCTTCGTTGAAAGATTACTTTGAAACGTTCCCTGACCCGCGCGTTCGTCTCAAAACCCGGCACAAGTTGGTGGACATTATCGTCATGGCCCTGTGCGGGGTGATCGCGGGCTGCGACTCCTGGGTGGAAATTGCCATGTTCTGCAAAAACCGCCTGGATTGGTTTCGACAATTCCTTGAATTGCCCAATGGGGTTCCCTCCCATGATCCCTTCGGTCGGGTGTTCTCCCTGCTCGATCCCAACGCTTTTACCCAGTGCTTCGTCAGTTGGATTCGAGAAACCTTTGCCTTGGAGGAGGGCACGGAGGAAGTCATTGCCCTGGATGGCAAGACCCTGCGACGCTCTCACGATCGGGCCAACGGCAGAGGCGCGGCGCATATGGTCAGCGTCTGGATGGTTCATCGTCGCTTAATCCTAGCCCAAGTTTGTCAGTTCTGGGGCCCAAAATCCGGGATTCAGACCATCATGCCTCTCTAAGTGCCTTATAAAGTGTGCAACGGCGGCTCTTAAACCCCGCGGGCGTTCCTGAAAATACGATTTGAAGAACGGCCTCCTTAGAGCAGCAGTTCGGGGTCAACTCGGAGCGCTTCGGCCACTTTCTTCAGCAACTCTGTGGACATGGATCGCTTGCCGTTTTCGATTTGGGAGATGTGGGAATTGGTGACTCCGCATGCGTCCGCGACCTGTTGCAGGGTCATGCCTCGATGGGAACGAAACACCCTGACAGGATGCTCTCCAGCCAGCAGTCGGTCGGCGACTTCCGCCGGAAAGGTTTCTTCTTCCCCGGACACAAGTCGGCGGTAAAACGCCTCGATGGTGGCGGCGTCATGCGCATCCTCAAGGGCAGTCACAAGACGCTGGTATTCTTCGATGGGCATCAACGCAAACACCGGCTTTCCTTCGTGTTCAAGAATGTGGACGCTCATCGATACACCTCCTTGCGCTGTGCGATGTCCACTACCTGGATGACGACCTCTTCCTTTTGGATCAGGTAGATCACCCGCCAGTCGCCGACACGCAATCGATAGCCTGGATGGCTGGTGAGCTTTTTAACGTTGGCGGCCGCGAAAGGGTCTCGCGCCAGCTCATCCAGCTTCGTTCGAATGCGCCAAGCCACATCGACAGGCGCTTTTCTCAGAGCTTTCAATGCGGCCGTGGAAAATCGAATCGCATACATGTTTGTTTTCTAACTAAAAGTTTGAAGGCTTTCAACACCAAACCGCGAGAAAAACATGGTCGATTGTGGCAACCCTTCCAGGGCCTCTGCCCGGCCGCCGGTCAAGGGTTTTCACGTTCTCGAAAACTCATGGGGAACCCTGATGGAGCATGGAAGTGTGTCAGAGCGGATTCAGGGGCATGTTTTTGTGACCGTTCTTGCCTACCATCTTTTATGCGTTATCCAAAGAGCGCTCCATGGAGTCGGTATCCATCATCACTGGACGACGCTTCGAGCGCATCTAAGCGGGCATGTCCGTCTGACAACCAGCATGGTCAACGACAAGGGGCAGGTCATCCACCTTCGACACACGTTAGAGCCCGATCCCGTTCACCTGGAAATTTACAAGGCTCTCGGTGTGCGGCCCCGGCCCTTAAAGAGGCTGATGACCATCGAGTGAAAAATTTGTAGTGTAGAATTGAAAATGAACTTTTAACGAGATCAATACCTTACGCAGAAAAGTGACAAACTTGGGTCAAGGCGAAGACTGCCGTCCTGAAGGCGAAAGACGCGATCCGCCAGGCGACGCACCTGGTCCGTGGCATGGGAAACCACGATGACCGTCAGCCGGCGCTTCAGATCCAAGAGCAGGTTTTCGATGACCCGAGCCGCTTTTTCGTCCAGGGACGACGTGGGTTCGTCGAGGAGCACCACTTCGGGATCGAGGCTCAGGGCCCGAGCGATGCACAGCCGCTGTTGCTGCCCTCCCGAAAGGTGCCGAGCGTCTTCATGAAGGCGGTCTTTGACCTCATCCCAAAGGTAGGCCTTCATCAAGGCCTTGCGGACCGTTTCCTCCAGGCTGTTTCGATCTCGAACGCCCAGCAGCTTATGGGGGAAGGCCACGTTGTTGAAAATCGTCATGGGCAAGGGGTTCGGCGTCTGAAAAACCATGGCCACACGGCGTCGCAGCGTGGTTGCCGGAAAGGATGGATCCGAGACACATCGCGGTTGTCCGTCCAAGGTGATCCACACCTTCCCTTCCATGCGGGCTCCAGGGATTTCTTCCCAAAGCCGGTTCAGGCACATGAGCAGGGTGCTTTTTCCCTGCCCTGAGGGCCCGACGATGACGGCCAGCTCGTGTTCGTGGAAATCGACGGAGATGTCTTGAAAAACAAATCGGGTTCCGTAGCGAAAGGAGACCTTTTCCAGCCGGATTTTTACGCCCATGGCCGGCTTCCCTTCATCGGCCGTAAAAAACCCGCCGCCCTATACCATGGCGAATGGACAGGGCGATGAGGTAGAGCCCGAGGGAGATTGTCAAAAGGATGATGGCCGCTCCGAAGCCCCTTTGTAGTTCCTCGGCTGAGGTGTACTGCGAGGACACATAATAGATGTAAAAAGGCAAAGCTTCAAAGTTTTCCAAAAGTGATCGAGGCTTTCCCGCAAGGGCCACGGCTCCCGTTAGAAGAATCACGGCGGTATCTTCGGCGCACCGCCCGATGGCGAGGATCACCCCCGTGGCGATGGCGTTGAGGCTGCTGGGCAGGAGCACGTACCGAAGATTTTGAATGCGGTGGGCTCCGAGACTAAGCGCGGTCAGGCGCAGGGACAAAGGCAGCCCTTCCAGAGCGGACTGGACGGCTCGAATAAGGTACGGAAGGACGAGAACGCCGAGGCAGAAACCGGAAAGCAGCAGACACGGCCCGATCCTTGGGGACACGAACCGATGAAGGCTCAGGGACAGACTGAAGCCAAACAGGCCGATCACGATGGAAGGAATGCCGGCCAGAATGTCAAAAGCGACACTCAGCATTTGTTTGGTGCGGCCTCGGGCGAATTCAGCGAGGTAGATTCCAGCCGCCAAACCGAGGGGCACCGCAAACCCGACAGCCAGAAGGACAACCGAGACGGTCCCGAGCACGGCGGGCCACAAGCCGTCAAAGACGGGAACGTGGCCCCAAAAGGCCTTCCAGGGGGGTGCAGACCCGAAGAGGAGCGAAGGACGCAGGGCGGGAACGCCTCGCCAAATGACAAAGCCGATCACCACGCCTGCGCCCGAAACGACCGCCAGGGCGGATCCCACCACCCAGATATTCAAGACGAAAAACCGTCCGGTGGTCTTCATGGGCGATTTTCCAGAAGACGAGACCGCAGGTTCCAGGCGACGAGGGCAATGGCGGCGTTTACGGCGTAGAGGACCACCCCGCAGGCGAAAATGGAGGCGAACTCCAGGCTTTGGAAATCGGCCGCAATCACCAGCGCGATATGGGCGGTCAGGGTTCGCACCGAGTGAAAGAGGCTCGAGGGAAAGACGGCCGCGTTGCCGGCCAGCATCAGAGAAATGAGGGTGTCTCCAAACGCCCTGCCGAAGGCCAAAAGAACTCCCGTGATTAGACCCGCTCGAGCGCACGGCAGGATGACCCACAGAAATTTTTCAGCCGGGCCCGCACCCAAGGCGCTGGCCGCCAGAACGTAGGCTTTCGGCACGGATTCCATGGCGTCGATGAAAAAAAGCACCATGGTGGGACTGATCATCAAGGAAAGCACCAGAATGGCCGAAAAGAGACAGCGTCCCGACCCGGCCTGGAAGACATCCCGCACCACCGGAACGACGAGAAAGGCACCGACGAAACCGTACACGACCGTGGGAATGCCGGTCATGGTCTGCACGAAGCGGCGGACGAAAAGCGCCGGTTTGGGCCGACCCCAGATGCTGACGAAAGCCGCACAACCCAAACTGACGGGGATGGCCAGGGCCAGGGCCCCAAAGGACAGGGCGAGGCTGGCCCCGATCATGGGTCTGATGCCATATCGGCCTTGAAGGGGCGCCCAATCCTGTATCAGGACGCGGAAGACGTGACCGTGAGCAAAAAGAGGAAAGGCCAAGACGAGCATGTAAAGGAAAATGGCCCCCGTCAGAGCCGCGGCCGTGACGACCGCCGTTGCCAGGGCCATTCGCACGGCTTTCTCGGACCTTAATCCGTCAACCCGTCGCTTCATGGCACGGGAATGAAACCCTGCCTTTCAATGATGGCCCTTCCTTCGGGGCTGTAAAGGGTGTCGAGAAAAGCCTTGACCAGCGGCGAGGGTTCGCCTTTCGTGTTGCTGTAAAGGCCTCTCGAGACCGCATAGGTGCCGTTGCGCACTGTTTCCACGCTGGGCTTCACCCCGTCCAGGGTCACGGGAGCCACCGACGCGTCAATATGGCCGACGGACATGTAGCCGATGGCTGCGGGATCCGTGGCCACGGCCGTTTTCATGGCCCCGTTGGAAGGCACCACGTCGGCCGTTGCCGTCACCGGACCTTTTTTCAAGGCTTTTTTCCAGAAAACTTCACGCGTGCCGCTGGCCTCATCGCGTGTGAATACATGAATGACCTTGTCAGGGCCGCCCACATCCTTCCAGTTGGTGGCGGTTCCGGCGAAGATGGCTTGAACCTGCTGCAGGGAGAGGGATTTCACCGGATTTTGGGGATGGACCACCACAGCCACGCCGTCCAGCGCCCACTGGTGCACCTTCAGGTTGTAGGCGGCGATTTCCTCATCGGTGGGTTTTCTTCCGGAGTTTCCAATATCCACGAGCCCTTCACCCACTTGCTTGATCCCGACCCCAGATCCGCCGCCGGCGACGGTGATACGAATGCCGGGGTGGCGGGTCATGATCTCCTTGGCCAAGGCTTGCATAACCGGTATATGGGCTGTCCCGCCGGAAATCTTGATGGTGCCTTCTTTGCCTTGAAAGGCGTCGTAGGCTCCGGCAAAAACCGATCCTGCGGAAAAACAGACCGCCATGCACAACATTGCCAAGAACCACGTTTTTCTTTTCATACGCCTCCTCCCGTGGAAAGTTTTGTTTTTCGATGTCCCGTCTGGGAAGCGCCGTGCGTTGGCCTTTTCCGACGGTGCCGTCATAGCGTTGCGTTCAAAGCCGCGACTGTGCGGCCAACAGGGCGGCTCCCAGGGCCCCCAAGACGTCGGGGTTTTCGGCGGCGATGAACCCGTCGCCAACGGCTTCGGCCAGCAGCCGGCACATGCACCGATTGTGGGCGACCCCTCCGGCGAAAACCACCGGCTTTTCCAGGCCGACTCGACGCAGCATGGCCAGGACCCTCTGAGCGATGGCGGCGTGCAGGCCCATGGCGATGTTTTGGGCCTTTTCCCCGCGGGCCATGAGGGATGTGGCTTCCGATTCGGCGAAAACCGTGCACATGCTGTTGATCTGAACTTTCTTATCGGCACCCAGGGCAAAATCGCCGAAATCTTCCAAAGGGACCTGGAGCGCTGTCGCCATGAATTCAAGAAATTTCCCTGTGCCCGCCGCGCACCGGTCGTTCATTTCAAAGCGGGAAACCTTTCCCGAGGCGTTCAAGGCGATGACCTTGGTGTCTTGACCGCCGATGTCCAAAACGGTGCGCGCCTCGGGGTAAAGAAAATGGGCGCCCAGAGCGTAAGCCTGGATTTCCGTGACCGTTTCCACGCGCAGGTGGGCAAAGGTGTCCGCCACCAGTTTTCTTCCGTACCCGGTGGCCATGACGGGGACCCCGTCCACATCAGCCAGAAGCCGGCGGCATTGCCCCACGGGGTCGAACGTGGTGGGGACCTTTGTCCAGGACCAATGGCCGGTGGCCTTATCCCAGACCACCCGTTCGATGGAACGGCTGCCCACATCGAGGCCGATGGTTTGCATGGCTTGCCGTCACGCCTCCCGGCACTTATCGGATCATTTCCACGAAGGCTTCCACACGGGTCTTGAGCTGCTCCACATCCTCCATGCTGTAGTCCGTTTCTATGGCCAGCATGGGAATACCTGCCTCGCGCAGGGCTTTTTCCACCTTGAAGCTTTCGATCCCGTAAGGCTGGCAGAAGGACAGACCATAATGGATGACGCCTTTGACGTTGAGTTCGCGGGCCATCCCGACGATGTGGTCCAGCCTTTCCCGGTTGGGCGTGAAACAGGCGCAGTCAATGCGCATGTAACGATCCACTAAAGCGTCCAGCATGGCGTCCAGGGTTTCGCTGCTTTCGTCCACCAGGTCCCGAATGTTTCGCGTGCCCACGCAGGATTCTTCGCCGACCACCACGGCTCCCGAGGATTCGATGATGTAAGGCAGTTTCCAGTTGGGAATAGCCATGGGACATCCGGACAGCATGACCCTTTGGGCGCCGTCCACCACCCCTTCGCCGCGGGCGATCTTCTGTTCCAGTTCGTCGCACAGTTCGGAAATCTTTTGCGTGAACCGCGCCGGGTCGTCGTAGAAGCTCACCTGATTGATGAGCAGCACATCTCGGCCGGAAATGGGCGTCGGTTCCGCGGCCCGCAGGCGGTTGAGGCGTTGGAGCACCCGCCGGCGGTCGTTGATGAGGCGAATGGCCTTTTTGAGGCTTTCCGCCGTGATGGTCCGGCCGGTGAGGTTTTCAATGGTGTCTTTGAAGCGAAGGATTTCGGCTTTCCAAAGATCCCGATCGCACGCCTGCTTCATCTGCGGGATTTCCATGACGTAGACCGGCGCATAATCGGCAAAAATTTCGTAGGCCTTCTTTTTTCCGTCACACGTGGTTTCTCCCACGATCAGATCGCAGGATTCGAAAAAGGGGCAGAGCCGGGACAACTTGAACCCGACGAAGGACTTGATGAGCGCGCAGGTGTTTCGGGGCAGGATCTTTTCCGCCTTGTCAAAACCCGCTTCCGCTCCGGCACACAGGCCCACTTGAATGGCGTCCGCCGCATAGACCAATTCTTCAGGAACGAAAACGCAAAAGGTGCCCACGATTTTTCGGCCCTGGGCCTTCGCTTCTTGAAGCTCCTTGATGCGCAGGCCGTGGATTTCCGACAGGACAAAATCGAGGTACTCCATGCCTCGAAGCCGCTTGTCCTGACTCAGGTAAATGTCCCCGTAAAACTTGCCCAAAACTTCCAAAAGGCCTGCATGGGCGTCCAGGTCCAGGTTGAGCTTTTCCCACATGGCTTCATAGGATCCGGCCATCGATGATCTCCTTTTCTCGTGCGCTTTTGACGATAACGGGGCTTTGAGAGACTCACGCTCTCTTGTAGGAAAACGGCTTGAGGGATGGCAAATAGGAAAGGTCGAGCCAAAGCGATTCGATCCATCGGTCGATCCGATGATCCATCGAAAGCAGAGGACTCAGTGGGGCGAAGAGTGCGGACTTTTAGAAAGGTGCCGCCGTGAGGGCTGGGGCCTTAAGAGGCCCCACAGGCTAAAACTTCACGGTCTTGATAATGGATTCGTATTCTTTGACTTCTTCGGGCGTGAGTTCGCGCCGCAGAAGCCTCTTGTTGACCAGGATGGGGCATCGTTCATGAAGGGCCAGAGCGACGGCGTCACTGGGGCGACTGTCGAAGATGACTTCCTCGTCGCCGATTCTGGCGATGATGCGGGCGTAGTAGGTGTTTTCCTTCATGGTGTAGATTTCCACCCGGTCAAACCGCACGCCCGCCCGTTCCAAAATGGTGAGGTACGTGTCGTGGGTCAGGGGCCGCTTCGGTTCCACAAACCCCTTTTCCTTGGCGATGGCCGTGATTTCGCTGTCGCCGACAAACATGAGAAAATACTGGTTGGCGTCTTCCGATTCCTTCAGAATGACCATATTGCCCTGCTGGCGGTCCGTCTTGATGTAGACTTCGTTGGCGACGATAAAATCCTGATTCTCCATGGGTGCACCTCCAGACGTGTGCGCTGCCGATTCCAGCGTTGCTGCCCGTTGTTTGCATTATAGGAAGAGGTCTTCCCAAATGGGAAGGGAAAACCCTCATTCGACCCCGACCTTCCGCGTTCAGCCGTTTCGGGCTTGAGTTGACAACCCCAATGATCGATCCTATAAAAGCGGCGCTGATCGGTTCGAGGGATTGAGAGCATCCGCATGAAGACTCTCTCGGTGATCTAAGGAGGAAGAGAATTATGAAGATCTGTTTTCCCGCAGCACGCCTCAGCGGTCTCGACAGCGAGGTTTTCGGCCATTTCGGATCGGCTCCGGCCTTTGTCATCGTGGATACCGAATCCGGGGTGGTGGAAGAAGTTGCCAACGGCGATCTGCACCACACGCATGGAATGTGCCAGCCCCTCAAGGCCTTGGGAGGGCGTTCCGTGGACGGCATCGTGGTGGGCGGTATCGGTATGGGGGCCCTGATGAAGCTTCAGGCCCAGGGCATCACCGTTTATCGGGCTCTGGAAGGCTCTGTCAAAGACAACTTAGACATGTGGCGGCAGGGGAAGCTTCCGGTGTTTTCCATGGAATGGACCTGCGCCGGCCATCATCACGGCGGTGGCTGCGCCCACTGAGCGGACGGGAAGGTGCGTCATGCCCATTTACGAATACGTGTGCACCCAGTGCGGCAGGGTGTCGGAGCATTTGATTTTTGGAAAGGATGAGACGGTATCGTGTCCCGATTGCGGGAGCAGTGCCATGAAAAGACTTCTTTCCGCCTCGTCGACGGCCTCGGGGGTCAAGGGCGCTCATCGGCTTCCCGGGGCGGGGGATACGGGCTGCTGCGGCACGAGCCCCGCCGCCCAGGGCTGTGTTCCCGGCTCCTGCTGTGGCAAAGCGCCTTGATCGTTTTGGGATGAAAGCCATCAGCGCACGCGCCAGCGGGTTCCTTCCGGCGTGTCTTCCAGCTGCACGCCCATTTCGGAGAGGCGATCTCGAAGGCGGTCGGCTTCGGCAAAGTTTTTTTCCTTTCGCGCCGCGTTGCGCTGGGCGATGAGAGCCTCCACTTCCGCTTCGGCGATGCCTTTTTGGGCCATTTTTCGCTGTCTGATTTCTTCGAAAAAGACTTGGGGCGTTCGCGTAAGAAGCCCCAGAACACGGCCGTGTTCCCGAAGGCACGCCGCGGCCTTGCGGGCCAGGACCGCCGCCGGTCCTTTCAGCGACTTTCGGCCAAAGGCATCGAGGAAGCGCTGGGTCGCCCTCTGAAGATCGAAAAGGAGGGCCAGGGCTTGGGCCGTGTTGAAATCGTTGTCCATGGCTTCGCGAAAAGCCTCGCCGAATTGGGCAATTTTTTGGAAAAGATCCTTGTCCTGATCCATGATGGCCTTTTCGGCAAAGCTTCCCTCGTTGAGATCCTTGGGGGTTCGGGCATCCGTCTCTTCCAGGGTGCCATAGAGCCGTTCCAGGGCCCTTTCGGCTTCGGAGAGGGCCTCGTCGGAAAAATCCACGGGGTTGCGGTAGTGCTTGGAAATGACGAACAGTCGCAGGGCTTCAGGATGGACGGCCTTGAGAATGTCCCGAATGGTGAAGAAATTGCCCAGGGATTTGGACATCTTTTCGTTGTTGATGTTCACGAAGCCGTTGTGAAGCCAATACCGGACAAAGGGCACGCCGAAGGCCGCCTCGCTTTGGGCGATTTCGTTTTCGTGATGGGGGAAAATGAGGTCCTTGCCGCCGCCGTGAATGTCAAAAGTCGGTCCCAAGAATCGACTGCCCATGGCCGAGCATTCGATGTGCCAGCCGGGGCGACCCGGTCCCCAGGGACTGTCCCAGGCCGGTTCTCCGGGTTTGCTCCCCTTCCAGAGGACGAAGTCCAACGGGTTGCGTTTGTTGGCGTCCACTTCCACACGAGCCCCCGCCATCATGTCATCCAGGCTACGTCCGGAGAGCTTGCCGTAGTCGGGAAACTTTTCCACGGCGAAGTAGACATCGGTTCCGGCCTGGTAGGCGATCCCTTTCTCTTCCAGGCGGCGAATGAGGTCGATCATCTGCGGAATGTTTTCCGTGGCCAGGGGTTCGATGTCCGGGCGGAGCACGTCCAAAGCGTCCATATCTTCATAAAAGGCCTTGATGTAGCGGTCCGCGATGGTGCGGTAATCCGTTCCTTCTTCTTGGGCCCGCTTGATGATCTTATCGTCGATGTCCGTAAAGTTTCGAACGTACACGACGCGATAGCCCTGGGACTTCAGGTATCGGTAAATGACGTCGAAAACGATGGCCGAGCGGGCATGTCCCACGTGGCAGAGGTCGTAGACCGTGACCCCGCACACGTAAAGCTTCACCGTCCCGGGTTCCATGGGGACGAAGGGTTCCTTTGTCTTCGTCAGGGTGTTGTAGACGACCAAGCTCATGAGACGGCTCCTTTTTGCTTATGGAGCAGGGCGACGGCGCAGGCGGCGATGCCTTCCTGACGACCGACGAATCCCAACCCCTCGGTGGTGGTGGCTTTCACGCTCACCGCCTCTTCGGCCAGTTCCAAAATTCGAGCGAGCGTGCGGCGCATGGGCGCAATGTAGGGAGCGATCTTGGGTTTTTGGGCCAAAACGGTCACATCCACGTTGACGATGCCGTAACCGGCCTGGCGGATTCGGTCTCGCACCGCCTCGAGCAGCACCAGGCTGGAAACCCCGCGATATCGAGGATCCGAATCGGGGAAATGGATGCCGATATCCCCCAGGGCTGCGGCGCCGAGCAAGGCGTCGCACAAGGCGTGGCACAACACGTCGGCGTCGGAATGGCCGAGAAGACCGCGATCAAAGGGAATGGTCACGCCACCGAGAACCAGCGGACGACCTTCCGCGAAGGCGTGGACGTCCCAGCCCATGCCGATTCGAAAATTCAGGGCCATGCGCGGTCCTTTCCGTGGGGCAGGAGCCCGGCTTGTCTTTCGGACGTTTCCAGGGTCCATGCGGCCCAGCGCAGATCGTCCGGCGTTGTGATCTTGATGTTGGTCTTTTCCCCGTCGACGACGGCCACGCGGGCCCCCAGGCGTTCCACCAGGGAGGCATCGTCGGTGGCTTCCCACCCCTGCGCCTCGGCCGTGCGAAAGGCGTCTTCAAGCAGGTCCCGCCGAAAGACCTGAGGGGTCTGCACCAGCCACACCCGGTCGCGGGGCACGGTGGCCCGCACCCATCCGTCGTGGACGATTTTGACGGTTTCCACCGCTCGGCAGGCGCACACGGCGGCGCCGCACCGAAGAGCGGCCTCGTGGGTCCGGCGGAAAAGGTCGGCGGAAGCGAAAGGACGAACGCCGTCATGAATCAGCACCCAACGGCACACCTCAGGAAGAGCCTTGAGGCCCGCCAGGACACTGTCTTGGCGACGGGCTCCGCCGCCGATGACCGTGATCGCTGTCCCCGCGGGCAGGGAGCGGACAAGAGCCTCGACGGCCGACACGGCGTCCGCCGGCACCACGGCAATGATGCCCGCCACAAAGGCAAGGGTGCGCAACCGTTCCAAGGTCCACAGCAGGAGAGGTTTGCCGTGAAGGGGGTGGAGTTGCTTGGGGTGGGGCAATCCCATGCGCACACCGGATCCCGCGGCTGGCACCACGGCGAAGGTGAGATCCTTGGAAACACAACCCGTCACGCGCGTTCCATCATCAGCAGCGGCTGAAGGTTTTTGGGGGAAGATGGGGCATGAAACCCATCGATGATTCAGGGAGGATGTGGAGGGGCTCATAAGCCGGGTTCTGTGCCTCCCCGAAAAGGGAGGTCCCGATCATTCCTCTAGGCCCCCCGTTACCGAGGGGCTCAAGCAGCCGACCCGGGAGCTTCGGGCGGGCAACCCTCAAACGCTCCCCTACTTGGCCTTGCTCCGGGTGGGGTTTACCGAGCTCCCGGTGTCACCACCGGGACTGGTGAGCTCTTACCTCACCGTTTCACCCTTACCGAGCCCTCCCTTCGCCTTGACGCCGTCACGAGGCGTCCCGACGAGGCCGTGAGGGCTCGGCGGTTTGCTTTCTGTGGCACTGTCCTGCTCGTCACCGAGACTGGGCGTTACCCAGCACCCTGCCCTGCGGAGCCCGGACTTTCCTCCCGTTCCCCAAAGGAACCGGCGATCGGGTGAGCCCCTCCACATCCACAATGAAGGTATCCAAAAACGGGAATTTGTGCAAGCCGGGGGTGGGCTTCTTCCGCCCGGGCCCATGGAGGGGGGCGACGGCGAAGAGCCCCGAAGGAAAAAGAGGCCCCTTCGCCGCGGCAAACGCAGCCCTGGTTCGTCCTTATTCGATCGGGTGAATGTTTTGGCGAGCCCATTGAATGAGCTGCTCGTGGGTGGTGCCTTTCGGGAAAAACTCTGCAACGCCGAGCTTCTTCAATTCGGGAATCAAGGCATCGTCGAAAAAGCCGCCGGCCGTGACCCCAATGTTTTGGGCATCGTGGGCCTTGAGCAGCTCCATGACGGCGGCGAACTGGTCCAGGCGCGCTTGCGGAAGGGTGGTGATGCCGATGTGGTCGACGGATTCCTGAAGCGCCGCGTTCACAATGGCTTTGGGGTCTTCCGACTCGGTGTAGATGACCTCGAATCCCGCTTCGCTGAACGCGGCGGCGAGGCGCATGAGGGCCGCCTCATAGCCCTGGCCGAACTTGGCCATGAGAATTCTCACCTTCCGCTGACCCATGAGTTGTCCTCCGAAACATTGAGAAAAGGCTTGTGCCGACCTGAAACCAGCTTGCGGCGATGCCCGGCGCCGAGGCGTTTTCCGCAGGTTTTGAAGGGATTGGGGAGCGGCGGCGGTTCGGTCCCTTTTTGTCCCCCTCACCCCGTGGCATCGTCTTGGGTTAGTTTCCTTGGTACTTGAAGGAAATGGCCACTCGAGCCCGATAGGCCACGACCTTGCCTTCTTCGAGCTTCATGTCAAGCTTGGTGATTTCTGCGATCCGAAGATCACGCAAGGTCTTGGACGCCGTTTCCACGGCGTTTTTGGCGGCGTCTTCCCACGAAACCGTGCTCGTTCCCACCAGTTCGATGATCTTGTAAACACTTTCGGCCATGGGAACCTCCTTTGCGACCCGGCCTCACGGACCGGCATGAATGATGGGCACCGCATCCGCCGCCTTGAAACCCGGAATCCTTCATGTCCCGATGCTGTCCTTCTTTATACACGGTTCATCGTCCGTCGAACAGGACTTTGTCAAAACAACGCCAGTTGTCGGGAAGGGCGGTACGGACGGCCCAAGTGCTCAAAGGCCAGCCGAGTGGCCACGCGGCCTCGAGGGGTCTTCTTCAGGAATCCTTCTTGGATCAGGTAAGGTTCGTAAACTTCTTCCAGAGTGTCCTTTTCTTCGGAAACGGCTGCCGCCAGGGTTTCGATCCCCACGGGGCCGCCGTCGTATTTGTCGATGATGGTCGACAGAATGCGCCGGTCCATGCGGTCGAACCCGCGTTCGTCCACATCGAGCATCCTTAAGGCCATGTCGGCCACATCCCGGGTGATGTGCCCTCGGGCGCGCACCTCGGCAAAGTCCCGGACCCGGCGAAGCAGCCTGTTGGCGATGCGGGGGGTGCCCCGCGAGCGGCGGGCGATTTCGTGGGCGCCGTCTTCATCGATGGCCAACCCCAGAATCCGCGCCGATCTCAGGACGATCTCCTGCAGATCCTCCACGGGATAGAACTCAAGCCGCAGCACCACGCCGAACCGATCGCGAAGGGGCGGGGACAGCAGGCCGGCCCTTGTGGTGGCCCCGACAAGCGTGAACGGAGGAAGATCCAGTTTAATGGTGCGTGCCGAGGGGCCTTGGCCGATAATGATGTCCAGCTGAAAGTCTTCCATGGCGGGGTAAAGGATTTCTTCCACCACGTGGTTCAGGCGATGGATTTCGTCGATAAAAAGGACGGAGCGCGGTTCCAGGTTGGTGAGGATGGCGGCCAGATCCCCCGGCCTTTCAATGACGGGCCCCGAGGTGGCGCGAAAGGGGACGCCCAGTTCGCGGCTGATGATGGAGGCCAGGGAGGTTTTCCCCAGTCCGGGATGGCCATGAAGAAGCACGTGATCCAGGGGTTCGTTCCGTTGCAGGGCTGCCTGGACGAAAATGGCCAGTTTTTCCTTGAGTTCCCTCTGGCCCAGGTATTCGTCGAAGGTGCGCGGTCTGAGGCCGGCTTCCAGGGGAAGTTCGTCGTCCTTGGGCCTCGGTTCCAGCAGTCGATCCGTCATCGGTGGGGTTCTCCAGTTGCGAAACCTCATCCCTGCGCCGTGTTCATGCCAGGATGCGAAGCGCTTCCCGAAGGAGCTGTTCCAAAGTCGGTTTCTCTGTGACGGCCGCCAGGACGCTGCGGGCTTTTCGAAGCGCCTTGGACGCTTCCGCGGGGCGGTAACCCAGGTTCAAGAGCGCCGAATAGGCGTCGCCATAGCCATCGTCTTCGTCGGAAAGCACCAAGGGCGCCACGGGCGGCGGTTCCGAGGCGGGAAGGCGCAGCCGGTCCTTCAATTCCAGCAGGATTCGATCTGCCGTTTTTTTTCCGATCCCGGGAATCTTTTGCAAGCGTTGCCGGTCTTGAAACAGCACCACACGGTGCAGCTCATCGGGTTGAATCCCCGAAAGGATCGTCAAGGCCAGCTTGGGTCCGACGCCGTTGACGGCGATGAGATGGAGAAACATGTCCTTTTCGGCGGCCGTACCGAACCCGAAAAGCTGAAGGGAATCTTCCCGCACATGAGTGTGCACGTGCAGGCTCGCCGACGATCCCACGTCCGGCAGGTCGTAAAACGTGCTCAGCGGGACGTAAACACAGTAGCCCACGCCGTGGACGTCCACGATGACGTGATCCGGGGCTTTATGGCGCAGGCGGCCTTCCAGATGGGCGATCATGGGCGGTCGGCGACTCGAAAACGTCGGCAAAACGTTCGCGCATGAATGTGGCAGACGGCCACGGCCAAGGCGTCGGCGGCGTGAAGGTCGCTGAGATCAGGGACGGCCAAGAGGAATCGGATCATGTGAATCACCTGGTTTTTGTCGGCCTTACCATAGCCGACCACCGCCTGTTTGATTTCCAGGGCGCTGTATTCAAAGACGCGAAGCCCGCTGTGGATCCCCGCCGCAATGGCGGCACCCCGAGCTTGCCCTAAAATGAGGGCGCTGCGGGCGTTTCGCGACACGAACACGTCCTCGACGGCCATCTCCTCCGGGCGGGTTTCCTGAATGAGGCCGCTGATTTCCGTGAAGATGCGTCCCAACCGCACGGGCAGCGGCAGGGACGCCGGCAGGGGCACAGAGCCGCAGGCAACCGCCAGGAGACGATCGCCGTCGCCGTCCACCACCCCATAGCCCGTGTGGCGGGATCCGGGGTCTATTCCGAGGACGCGCATTCCGGTCCTTTCTCGACTCAGGCGACGGCGTTAAGGATTTCATCGGGAATGTCGAAGTTGGCGTAGGCGTTTTGCACGTCGTCGTTGTCTTCCAGAGCGTCCATGAGTTTGAGAAGCTGCTGGGCGGTCTTTTCGTCTTCGACCCGAATCGTGGTCTGGGGCACCATGGTGACCTGGGCCATCTCGTAGACCATGCCGCGCTGGTCAAAGACGGCCTTGACCTTATCCAAATCCGCCGGGGTCGTGATGACCTCGAACTGATCCCCCTGGTCGCGCACATCCTCAGCCCCCGCGTCCAAGGCGACTTCCATGAGTTCGTCTTCGCCCACCTTGTCTTTGTTAAACACGATCAGGCCGTGCTTTTCGAACATCCATGCCACACATCCGGCTTCGCCCAGGCTGCCGCCGTTTTTGCTGAAGATATGGCGGATTTCGCTGGCGGCGCGGTTTCGGTTATCGGTGGTGACTTCCACCAGAATGGCCACCCCTCCGGGGCCATAGCCTTCGTAGATGGCTTCTTCGTAGGCCGCCCCTTCCAGTTCGCCCGTGCCCTTTTTGATGGCCCGTTCGATGTTTTCCTTGGGCATGTTTTCGGCTTTGGCCGCCGCGATGGCCGCCCGCAGCCTGGGGTTGGCTTCCGGATCGCCGCCCCCCATGCGGGCGGCGACCGTCAATTCCTTAATGAGCTTCGTAAAAACCTTGCCGCGCTTGGCATCCTGGGCGGCTTTCTTGTGCTTGATGGTGCTCCATTTGGAATGTCCCGACATCGATGTATCCTCCGTTCAATCGTTTTTGCCCTTGAATTCCAGGGCAAGGACGTAAATTTCTCGGCTCTGTTTTCGCGAGGCGTCCGGCTTGACCACTTTGACGCGCTTAAAAGACCTTTTCACCCGAGCCAGCAGAGCATGAAACGCGTCGCCTTGAAAAATTTTCGCCAGAAAATGCCCTCCGGGTTGGAGCACCTCCTGGGCCACGTTCAGAGCCCTTTCAAAAAGGAGTTCCGATCGGGCAGCGTCGGCGGACTTCACACCCGACGTTTTTGGCGCCATGTCGCTCAGCACCACGTCAAAGGGGCCGTAGCCGGAGGCCAGAAGCCCGATCAAGGCTTCGTCGAAAATATCCTGCTGCAGCGTCACCACGTGGTCGGGAAAAGGGTGGGTAATGGGTTGAAGATCGACGCCCACCACCAGGCCCTTTGGCCCCACGATGCGTTGGGTGAGCTGGATCCACGAGCCCGGTGCCGCGCCCAGGTCCAAGACGCGGTCCCCCCGCCGCACCAACCGGTGCTTGTTCTGGATTTCCTCGAGCTTGTACACGGCGCGCGCAAGGTAATGCTCTTTCTTGGCCCGGTGGAAGTAATGGTCCTGATATGGATGGGTCATGCCCCCGAGAACCCCTAATTATTTCTTATTCCAAACGGAATCGTTCATAGCACAATCCCGGACCCGTTGCAAACGCCTCGGTCCTGCCCAGAATCGACCGCACCCTGTCGGCTCTGGGGCATCAAAGCCTTGATAGCCCCTGTCGCTTAAGGAATCGCGCACAGAGATCCAAGATGCTGCCCGCGTCGAGAAGAGCCTGCCTCAAGTCTTCGGCCGTAAACGCCTGAAAAGGGGATCCGCCTGGAAGACCGTTAGGGTATCGTGTGGGGATATAGAAACGATCGAGGCGCCGCGCAGCGTCAGCGATTTCGCCAAAGGATGGATCGACCTCTTTGAGTCTTTCCATGAGCTCAAAGAGGCTATGGCCCAGAACGCATCGCTCGCCCATACCGTATAGGCAGGCTTTGAGGGCCTTTTCTCCAGCCTGCTGCGCAATGAAGCATCCCTTGTCGAAAAAGACGCCCTCCCGATGAATCCACTGCACAAAGAGCCAATCATCTTTCGCTTGGAGGAACCACCGAAGCGCCTCTTTCAGAGGGTTTTTCATAAAGGATTTCTCCCTGTTTCACCGCTTCTTGAACAAAGGGATTTTCGTCAAGCAATCGGCTAAATTCTTCGGGCGTGTAGGCCAGCAGATCCAGGGCCAAGGGGGTGTCCCAGGCCAGATAAAGTTCTTCCAAGCGGTCCAGGAATCGCTTTTCCGTTGAGTAGACGAGGATCAGGTCGACATCGCTCAGCCCGTCGTGGTCGCCGCGAGCTCGAGACCCGAAAAGGATGATCTTGTCAGGATCGAACTTTTTGAATGTCGTGATGATCTTTTCCTTCAACCCTTGCATGGGGGATCCTTCCCTTGTTTTCATAATCTGCCATGGATCCGCGGCTGCTGAAAAGATGAAAAAAATATTCCGGACACTTTCAGAGCCTTTGACAAGGACCTGGGGGAGCCTTTATGGTCCATGAGAAAAGGGGCGGCAAAAGGGAGGGCACACCATAGAACAACCGGGATAAGGGAGGAGCGGCATGAGTCATGAGGGCGCCGGCATCGGGGAACTTCGGGCATTCGCCGTGGAGGTCATTCGGGAAGCGGGACGGGAGGCCATGGCTTTTTACGGCAAAGGCCGACGGGACCAAAAGTTTGACGAAGACCTGGTCACGGAAGCGGAACTGCACCTTATCGAGTTTTTTCACGAAAAACTGCGCCGGCGCTTTCCGGAACACGAGGTTTTCGGTGACGCCCCTCCCCGAAAAGACTACGTCCATGGCCACAAAGGATACCTGTGGGTTTACGATGCCTTGGACGGGGTGGCCAATTTCCAGGCCGGTATCCCTCTGTGGGGAACGTCCCTGGCCCTCTTTGAAAACTTCTGGCCCGTCCTCGG
>Ga0209162_1001762_pt1 | contig 20389 bp, 21 predicted proteins | sample YNPNPMetaG_FD_187121 | JGI IMG/M metagenome (GOLD analysis project Ga0209162, IMG submission 187121) | Anoxygenic and chlorotrophic microbial mat microbial communities from Yellowstone National Park, USA - YNP NP MetaG (SPAdes) (version 2) ... | reverse complement strand
TGATGTGAGCATACCGGGGTTTGACCGGTTAGCCAAGGATGAGGGGTATGCAGCAGTGCTTGAACTTGCCCTGGATGATATGCAGTCCAGCCATGGGATAAAGAGATTTTTGAGGAAATTTCGGGGGTGGTGTGCTCAAAAATTGAGCAGTTGTTTTGCTGATGCGGAAATCGGATTGGATTTTAAGAAAAAGGGCTGCATCTGGGGAAAAAATAACATTTGCGGGTTCTCATGAAGCTATGAGCAGTCAGTTTGTACTGCTTTTTTTAGACTGAAAGAAAAATCGCTCAGTTTAGGTTTCATAAACACCGCGGCCTGCACCGATATTTGATGTGCCCCCTGCGATTCCCTTGGGCTATAATACGTGCACGACATAAAATATTGCAATGACAGTCATAAACGTTTTGTTTTTTGTACGGTATCCCATACCCGATCAGTTCACGTTTATTATACCGTCCTTGATAATGGTCGCGATCGGTGCCGGTGTCGGCATAAGCGTTCTCTTCGATTATGCAAAACATTGGCACACGGCAGCAATCACCGTGTGCATGCTTTCAATCGCATTGCCGCCGGTTGCGTATGCAACGATCCCTTCTCTTCTAAAAAAATATGGAGTTGCGGTAAAACGTTCCCGCGAACTTCCCTACAGGGACGAGCTGCGGTACTGGATCGTTCCTTGGAAACACAATGAGCGCTCGGCGGAGCTTTTTGCGCGTACCGCGCTGCGGGAGGCCGGGCCCAGCGGCACGATTGTGTGCGACGGCACCTCATATTATCCCTTGAAAATAATTCAAATGCAGGAAAAGCTTTCACCCGGCGTTGCCGTCCGGAACGCCGGAGAAATCAAACGCCTTTTCAGCCGGGGAGAAGATACGGAACGCCGCGAACTGAGAGCCCGCGGCCTGTATGTCATTTCGCCGGCGCTTGATTTTTTGCCGGAAGAGGTTATGCGTTCGGTGACCTTGAACCGCGAGCCCGGCAGGATATTATATCGCGTGGTATGGAACAAGGATTGATGATTGACCGGCTGCGGGTCCGGAATGGCTCAACTGATATTGCAAAGTTTTTCTATGAGCCTAACGTATAAAATAGGGACAGTCACCTATTATGCTGTCCCCTTCTGGTTCTTTTTCCGCGGGCGGCCTATGGGTAAGGCGCGTACTTTTCTATCAAGCTTTTTCTCCAGCTTCCTTATAAACTGGTCCGATCCGTACGGTCTCCCTGTCATGGTATGCCTGCGAAGTGTCTTTTCTGCACCCTCATCTGCTTCATCCCGTAGCACATCCTTCCAGTCTTTGTCATCAAAAAGTCTCCGCCATGTCTGCATATCAAGAAGCTCATCAGAGCTTTTCCCGGCAACGTGTGCCCGGGCGCTTGACCATTGATACTGCTCTGCACAACTGGCTTCACCCGCCCGCACCGGATTTCGCTCAATATATCGCATGGCACTTATGAGATGCATCTGTTCAAGTACGGCAGAGTAAAATCTGTTCTGCCACAGATGACCGCTTCGTTTGTATTTTTTGTTGAAATATTGCGTGTATCTGAAATGGGTTCCGCCGATGGCTTTGGCAAGGAGTGAAGCCTTTTTTGGCAGCACAACAAGATGCACGTGATTTCTCATGAGGCAATAGCCCAGAACCCGTACGCTGTATTTTCTGGTCAGTGCTTTGAGAAATGAAAGATAGATGTGGCGATCCTCATCATCAAGAAAGACATCCTGACGATTATTGCCCCGCTGCGTTATATGGCAGGGATGGTTATCTGCGATGATTCGGGCTGCTCACGGCATATGTGTATACTATTATAGTAGCCGCAAGACAAATGCAATACATAGGTGACTTTCCCTAGTAACAAGCTGTGCCTCAATCTTGGCCAGCCGTCTGATTCCGTATTGCAGACATCGAAACCGCTTATTGGTGCTGTGGTGAATCAGAAAATCTCTGTGCCTGCCACGGGCAAGTATCTTGTAGATGGTTGGTCGGGACACATGGTATTCCCGGGCAAGCTCGGCCACCTTCTTCTTCTCGGTGTGGTAGGCTCGGTAAATCTCCTGTCGCTGAACCGGTGTCAATCGTGTCTTCTTGTGAATCACCATCGGGGTATCCTCTTGTGCTATAACTCACTGTGTTGTGATACCCCGAAAATGTAAACAACGCTATTATATCTTACACACAGCATAAAGGCATTTTTGGATTAACCTGTGGAGAAACATGTAGAAACCTGCTTGAGAAGCTTGCATATACCCATAGCTGATTATTGTGCCGGAAGCGTTCCTTCCGTCCGGCCAGTCTTTTTCATCTTATAAATTTCTCAACATCCTCCCCGTTCTAATAAACCGTTCATGCCAGGAGAGTGCCTCATCCAGCAGGTGCGGCGTGTGTTTGCCAAATGAGCAGCGCTGCGCGCGCATAAAGTAGTCATGCAGCGCGGGGCGGTAGTCGGGGTGCGCGCAGTTGTTTATGATGCTCAGCGCACGTTTTTTTGGCGGCAGTCCGCGAAGGTCAGCGATACCCTGTTCTGTGACCAGTATATGAACATCATGCTCGCTGTGGTCTACGTGCGGAGTCATAGGGACAATGCAGGAAATCGCACCGTTTTTTGTCCGGGAGGGACTGACAAAAAACGAAAGAAAAGCATTGCGGCTAAAATCCGCTGAGCCGCCGATTCCGTTCTGCATGCGCGAGCCCATGATACAGGTCGAGTTCACATTGCCGTAGATATCGGCTTCGATCATAGCGTTTATTGCAATGCAGCGAAGACGCCGGATAATCTCCGGGCTGTTGCTGATATCCTGTGGTCTGAGCACAATGCGTCCTTGAAGTTTTTGCGCGATGTCGTGCATTTTGTCTGCAATGTTTGGGCTGAGGGAAAATGCGGTTGCTGAAGCACTCGCCATCGAGCCGGTGAGCAAAAGTTCAAGCATGCTGTCCTGTATGACCTCGGTGTAGGCGGTCATTCCTTCAAATCCCGCAGCGGCAAAGCCGCTCAGTACCGCATTGGCGATGTTACCGACACCGGTTTGGAGGGGCAGCAGATTCGGGGGAATTCTCCCCGCGCGTATTTCATACTTGAGAAAATCAACAATATGCGCGGCAATGTCTTTGGATACTGCATCAGGGCTTGCAAACGGGCTATTGCGGTCAGGTAGTTCGGTTGCAACGACAGCTGCCACTTTTTCAAAAGGGCAGCTCAGATATGGTGAGCCGATACGGTCGCTGGGTGCTTTTATCTGGGAGAGGGCGGTATATCCGTTGTTTGCATAACCGGGGATATCGTGCATGCCCTCAAGTTTTTCAGTATGCCACTGGTTGACCTCGATGATAACTCGCTCGGCAAGATCAATCCAGAGTTGATTGTTCCCAACCGAGGTGCCGGGCACCAGGTTGCCATCTTCATGCACTTTGACAACCTCAATGATCGCCCAGTCAAGCTTCCCCAAACACCCAGCACGGGCATACGCAGCAACACTGGCAAGGTGCAGGTCGGTATATTCAATGACACCTGCGTTGATGGCATCGCGGCAGTCAGGGTCAGCCTGATAGGGAAGGCGGCACGCGATACCATCTGCGCGTGCGAGAGCGCCGTCAAGTTCAGGACCGGTTGATGCACCAGACCATACGCTGACACGAAAATTTTTGCCTGCTCCACGTTCTTCCCTGACGCGTTCGGCAAGCGCCTGCGGCACTGCTTTGGGATAGCCTGAACCGGTGAATCCGCTCATGCCGATTGTGTCACCGTGCTTGATGAGCAAAGCTGCATCATCTGCGCTCATCATTTTTGCCCGGTACACAGAAGAAAGAATACGGTCGGTCACTTTCAAACTCTCTGATTACGCTGCTGAAGGATAAGGGGAAGGCGCTACCCCAGCCGTTTTTCCCCCTGTGCAAGCAGCTCCAGTGTGTTACGGTCTTTGATCCTGATATGCCGTTTTTCATCTGATTCGATGATGCCATCGCCGGTCATGCGGCTCAGAATGCGCGACAGGGTTTCGGGAATCGTTCCAAGGATGCTTGCAAGCTGTGTTTTTGAAATGTCAAGGGTCAGCTCGTTGATTCCCTTCTGCTGCTCGCTTAAGTACAAAAGGTAGGCGGCAAGCCGTCCCGGAACCTCTTTGAGCGACAGGTCTTCGATAAGCGCGGTGAACCGCTTGAGCCGCATTGAGAGCACTGAGAGCATGTTCAGCGCAAGCGACGGATCTTGTTTTATCAAACCGATAAAGTCATTCCGGGGAAAGAAAAGCGTCATCGTATCAACCAAGGCTACTGCGTTTGCAGGATACGAACGGCCGGTAAACACCGGCACTTCGCCGAACGGCTCGCCCATGCCGAAAATATGAAGTATCTGCTCCTTCCCGTCAGGGGCTGCTTTGTATATTTTAACTCTGCCTGAGGTGATGATGTGGAAGCCGGTGCCGGGTGTTCCTTCCGAGAAAATCGTCTGACCTCGTTGGTACTTTTTTTTCAAGACAATCGCAGCAAGGTGTTCAAGGTGCTTTTTTTCAAGCCCTTCAAAAAGAGGAAGGTAGGAAAGCTGTTGTGAAAGGTCCATATAAAAAGGCTTGGGCAGCTCACGTATACTGAGTTTTTAGTGCTGAGAAAAATAAGAAAAAACAATGGGCTGAAAAATATCACTATTTTTTGACTTATGTCAAGGCAAACGCTGTGAAATGAGCTATAGTTAAAGGCAGGAGACAGGAGACAGAAGTCAGAAGACAGAAGAAAAATAATGCTGATTGCTGACTCCTGACTCCTGACTTCTGACTTCTGACTACTAAAAAACTCACACAGGAGGAACACAGTTATGGCAGCACAAGGAATGTTTTGTTATCAATGTGAACAGACGGCAAAAGGGCAGGGGTGCACCATCAGTGGCGTGTGCGGCAAGACGCCAGATGTAGCAGCACTACAGGATCTGCTTATTTATGCGCTGCGAGGCATGTCGCTCTACGCTCTTGAGGCTATTAAGAAGAAAGCTAAGCCGAAGGGGCTTGATGCCTTTACGGTTGAGGCGCTGTTCTCAACGCTCACCAATGTAAATTTCGATCCCGATCGTTTTCCGGAACTGATCGAAAAGGCAGTCGCCTACCGAGATGAGATGAAAAAGGCAACCGGAGTAACGTTTACCGAAGATGCGGCAAACTTCCAGCCGGCAAAAGATAGAGATGGACTTATCACGCAGGCTGCCAGAGCAGGACTTAAGGCTGATACGTCGGTTAATCCCGATATCCTGTCGCTGCAGCATATCGTGCTTTTCGGCGTCAAGGGTGTTGCCGCGTATGCTGACCATGCGCGGATCCTTGGTCAGGAAGATGAGAAGGTTTATAACTTTATCTATGAAGCACTCGCCGCTCCGTTCAATAAAAAACTGGGGGCTGACGATTGGGTAGGGCTTGCCCTGAAAACCGGCGAAATCAACCTTCGCACCATGGAGCTTCTTGACGCGGCAAACACCGGCGCCTACGGTCACCCGGTGCCCACGAAAGTGCCTCTGGGGCATAAAAAGGGCAAAGCGATTCTGGTGTCAGGCCATGACCTGAAAGACCTTGAAGAGCTGCTCAAGCAGACAGAGGGCAAAGGCATTTATATTTATACGCACGGCGAGATGCTGCCCTGCCACGGATACCCCGGGCTGAAAAAATACAGCCATCTCTATGGCCACTATGGCACTGCGTGGCAGAATCAGGTGAAGGAGTTTGCGGCATTCCCGGGCGCGATACTTATGACCACCAACTGCATTCAGAAACCAGCCGATACGTACAAGAACAACATATTTACCACCGGTCTTGTCGGCTGGCCCGGCGTGACGCATGTGAAGAACAGGGATTTTTCACCGGTCATTAAACGGGCACTCGAGCTCCCTGGTTTTCAGGAAGATGTTGAAGGAAAGAGCGTCATGGTAGGGTTTGCCCGCAATGCGGTAATGGGTGTGGCCGGCAAGGTCATTGATGCGGTGAAGGGAAAGGCGATCCGACATTTCTTTCTGGTTGCTGGATGTGACGGTGCAAAACCCGGACGGAACTATTATACTGAGTTTGTTGAGAAGGTTCCCAAAGACTGCGTGGTGCTGACGCTTGCCTGCGGCAAATTCAGGTTTTTTGATAAAGATCTTGGCGATATCGGCGGTATTCCACGGCTGCTCGATATTGGGCAGTGCAACGATGCATATTCAGCGGTTCAAATTGCGGTTGCTCTTGCCGGCGCATTTAATTGCGGAGTGAATGACCTGCCGTTGTCGCTGATTTTGTCGTGGTATGAGCAGAAGGCGGTGGCGATTCTGCTGACGCTGCTGCATCTTGGGATTAAGAACATACGGCTTGGTCCATCGCTCCCTGCGTTTATTACACCTGCGATTCTTGACACACTGGTGAAAAACTTTGACATCAAACCAATCAGCACGCCTGACGAAGATTTAAAGGCAATACTTGGGTAAAGTGACTCGTGGACAGTGATCGGTGAACGGTGAGAAGACAGAAATTATTTAATTTTTGATTATAGATTGCTCCCTCTCCTATAAGGATGTGTCACTATTTTGCCTATAATAGGAGAGAGGATACTTCCTTGACAGCAGGTGGAATTTTTTATGCCCCTCCTGATAAAGGCTGTGTCGCAATTATAGAAAAGATAGGGCACGGGGCAAAATAGGAATCCTCCCCTGTCGTAGATCCCGCTCTGGCGGGACCAGGGGGAGGTTGGGAGGGGGCAAAAAAGCCCTCCCCGCACCCCTCCCTTGCAGGAGGGGCTGACATAAGCCCTCGCCCGCACCCCTCACTGTCCCCGCCAGGGCTGGATCTGCGACAGGGGAGGCTTACTGTTTGCCCCTTATCTCAGCTTTTTCTATATTGCGATACAACGTACGATGGGAGAAGGCTGGGGTGAGGAGAAATAAGAATGCGGAATAACAAATGATGCATTTTGAACTTCCTACCCCAGAAAGAAGGTGAAGCTGATGAAATGTCCGGGACAGGATATGCAGCACTGGAAGCCAGGGGACATCTTTGATGTCCCCTGCCCAACCTGCGGCAAAGCTATAGAATTTTTTAAAGACGACACAACGCGCATCTGCAAATCCTGCGGCACGAAGGTCGTGAACCCCCGCATGGACTTTGGCTGTGCCGCTTATTGTGCGTTTGCCGAGCAGTGCTTGCAAGAACTTCCTCCGGAAATTCTTGAGCAGAAAAAGGATTTGTTTAAAGAGCGCGTTGCCTGCGAAATGCGGCGTCTGTTTAGCAGTGACCGGAAACGTATTCAGCATGCTGAGCGCGTTGCTGCTTATGCTGAACGCATCGGAAAAGAGGGAAAATGCGATATGGCAGTGCTCATGGCTGCTGCATATCTCCATGACATCGGTATTCATGAGGCAGAAAAGCGTTATGGCAGCACCGCCGCGCGGTATCAGGAAGAACTTGGTCCCCCGATCGCCCGGGACATTCTGCAACGCATCGGTGCAGACCAAAGGCTGATTGATGAAGTAGCTGATATCATCAGTCACCATCACCACCCACGCACCGAGGAAACGATAAATTTTAAGGCACTGTATGACGCTGACCTGCTTGTCAATATACAGGAAGGCGACGTGGAAAAACCGCGGTACAAGGAGAAACTCCGGCTGTTGATTGAGACAAAATTCTTCACAGAGACGGGCAAACGGTTGGCGGGGGAAATTTTTTTAAAGGAGACAGAAGACAGAATTCAGGAGTCAGAAGCCAATTTTTAGTGGAGAGAGATGGTCAACAAACGCAACATAATCGAGATAGATGAAGACCGCTGCGACGGGTGTGGCATATGTGTAACAGCTTGCTCTGAAGGTGCGATTGAGATTGTTAATAGCAAGGCGCGTGTTATTTCCGAAGCTTTTTGCGACGGGCTGGGTGCGTGCATCAGGAAGTGTCCCCGCAATGCGCTCCGCATAATCGAGCGGGAAGCAGTGCCTTTTGACGAAAAAGCGGTGAACCGACATCTTCAGGAACAAAAGAGATTGGCAGATGCGATAAGGCTTTCAGCCCAATGCCCTTCAGCGCGCGAACGTCATCGCACAACACAGTCGGGCAGAAATGAAAATAACGCTGCGGCTTCACAGCAATCAGAGCTTATGAACTGGCCGGTGCAGTTGAAGCTTGTCTCTGAACATGCGATGTTTCTCAAGTGTGCACATCTTCTGGTTGTGTCAAATTGTGTGCCGTTTGCATACCCTGATCTCCACCGGCATTTTATGCGCAATAGGGTTGTACTCAGCGGATGTCCAAAGTTTGATGACAGGGAATGGTGTGTTGAAAAATTTGCAGAAATTTTCAGGCACAATGACATCCAAAGTGTTACCATACTTGTTATGGAAGTGCGGTGCTGTCAGGCGATGCCGATGATTGTAAGCCGGGGCATGGAGGCTGCTAAAAAAATTATCCCAAACGAGACCGTGATAATCGGCATTGAAGGTGAGGTGATTAAGATAGTGAGAGGTGAGCAGTGAGCAGTGAGAAGTGAACGGTTATTAGAGCATTGGTGCGCATTATCAAAGACACACTGCCGCAAGTGACAAGCCAAGGATCGCCGAGGTTAATGTCGCATTTTGGACAAAAATGGAATAAATGGTAAAACAGCAGATGGGAGGGTTATGATGCAATGGGATCAGGCAGCACTGGATATTATTGAGCAGATTCCGCTGCCACCGGTGATGATGAAGTTTGCAAAACTTGATGCTTTGCGTCGAGCGCGACACAACGGGCTTGACCGGGTAACTGCAGAGGTGGCGCGGGCTGTTGAAAAAGGATACGAGCGCGTCTTTGGCAGAGAGGCGACTGAAATGATCAGACGCATGGCGCGCGGTGAGCCAATAAATCTGCCGGAAGAGTTTTTTGAAGAAGATGAAGAGGAACTCTTTGCTATCGAGCTTTGCCCTGCCAAATACGGAGCATGTACTGCAGAAAAGCGCAGAATGATGAAAAACATCGTCGCTCCGGTCCGTGCAAAACTCAAAGAGCTCGGCGCTACTGATATTATTCTTGGAAAAGCACGCACGCCACTTATGTCCCACCATGTGCTGCATATTGCAATCATCGGCTGCCCGAACTGTTGCCTGTCCCCCTATTTTTCTGATGTCGGTATTGTCTGCACATTCACACCATCCGTAAAAAGCTCAGAATGTATCCAGTGTAATGCATGTGTGCGCTCTTGCACGGAAGGAGCCCTCTCGCTCAAGGATAACCTGCCGGTCATTGATTATGAACGATGCATCAGATGCGGTGGTTGCGTGAAGGAATGTCCTAACGGCGCTCTATCGGTTGAAAGGAGTGCATACAAAGTGGTTGCCGGTGGCTGCGGATCACGGCATCCACGGATTGCGGAAACAGTGATTGAGAGTACCGATGCTGCAGGTGTGCTGATGATACTTGAGCGCTTACTTCTGAAATACCTTGACTGCCCTGACAACGGTCATGAACTTTCTTTTTATGGCATGATACAACGTTACGGCATATAGGGGTTCTTTAGAGATAGATTAAGGTTTACGTTTCAAGGAGGAGCATATGGGAAGAAAAAAGTTTTTAGTGTTTGGGGGAGTATTGTTGTCTCTGCTCTACACACTAGCCGGTATGTCAGTGGCATTTACTCCCGGAAGCGTGCAGGTGAGGGTGCATGACTTCTACACCGATGAGCCGATTGCTGGTGTGCAGGTTCTCATGACGCCCGGAAATTATAAAGCCACAACTGGTTCTGACGGTTTGGTACTTTTTGAAACCATCACGCCCTACCGAAATTACAACATCCAGTGTACTGCTCCCGGTTACCTCGAAGACAAGTACGGTTGTGGGAGAACTGGTTTTGTGTGGGTTGAAACAGGCAAAGTAACAACCGTCTTGATCCCCCTGAAAAAACAGGCATCTGTTGAGGGCAGAGTCACCTCCTCCAATGCTCCTCTCGCAGGCGCAGTGCTCCTGCTGATTGAGGAGCGGCTGGGGCTGCAGGAAACCGTAGCGGCAACCCACACCGATGACAATGGCACGTACGTGCTATCACCTGTTCCCGAAGGCAGATACACCCTTATTGCTGTAGCGGATTCTTTTCACCGTGCCGAAGATAGTTTTTCGCTCGGTGCCGATGAGACAATCAGGAGGAATTTTGACCTGCGTCCCGGCATAAGCTTGATTAATTATGACCTCAAGGCATCTCAGAACTTTTACGGGAACTCGGTATCATTAACGGCAAACAATTATTTGCTGATATTTAATCCACGGTACGTTATCCCCGTATCAGCTCCGGAAGGCGCGCAGCTCGTAAAATCATCAAGTAGTAGCTTTATCCCAACCCTACCGGGTGCATATACCTTTTCCATGATGATTCTTGATTTCAAAGGAGTGGGTCGGGAAAAGTTTCTCACCATTGAGATGGTCAATGACAAGCCTACAGCATACCCCTCCGTTATTCCGGGACCTTCAGAGTTGCCGCTGCTCTCTGACAATGGCTCTGTGTTCGCTCAGTCAAGTGGTCTTGCCGGTGTCAGAGCCGGTGACACCGTATATCTGCGCGGGTGGGGTGAGGATAGAAACCTGCCCGCTCCTGAACAATACAACCCTAATGCGCCGCTTTTTGATATCTATGGCAATAAAAATGGAAATTGGAGGCAGAGTGCGTTCGGATTTTCATGGAAACTTTCTGACGCACAAGGCAACGATATTACGCACCGTCTTGATAATCCCAATTCTCAGAACACATTTTTTACCGTCCCTGCTGATGCACGTCCAGGTGACACCTATACTGCACAATTGACCGTTACCGGTGATGCCGGGGAGCAGGGAGCACCTGCTGACACCGTGGTTTACGTGGCAGAAGAAATTGGCAGTGACAAGTGTGCTGGCTGCCATCCCAAGATTTTTGCTGCGTATTCAAACACCATGCACAGCCGCAAGGGCATCAGCTGCGAAAACTGCCACGGACCGGGCAGTCTGCACAACGGCGACACAACGCGTATCTCGATTACCCACTGGCCGGGCATGTGCGGCAGGTGCCACGAGCAGTTTGCCCAGTGGCAGAAATCAAGACATTCCGATCCGCTGGCATTTGGTCACGCTGAAATATCACCTGCACTCATTGGTAATTGTTACAAGTGTCACTATACTGAGGGTTTTATTCAAGCGGCAAAGGCAGGAAGTTTTGACAGGTACCGTTTCCCTTTTGGTACCAGTGTGCCGCACGACACGCCCAATGTCGGGTGTGACGTGTGCCATAATCCGCATGAGCAGTCTTCTGCAAATCCGGTTGGTATCCGCACCGGAAGTGCCGCAAGCCTGTGCGTGACCTGCCACGAAAAGAAATGGCAAAATGCCACCTACAGCGCAGAAGCGGACAAGATCGGCAACGGGTATCACTGGGCTGATTATTCAGCATACCAAGAGAGCGGCAACCCACATCATAACAGCAAAGGATGTGTGCTGTGCCACATGGCACGCAACGTAACAACTGGTGATGAGTTCGGGGTCGCAGTGGCAGGACACCACACCATGCGTATGCGCGATGTTGGTCCTGACGGCGATCCGGGCACCGATGATGACGTGATGAACATTGCTGTCTGCCAGACCTGCCATCAGGGACTGACAACCTTTGACCGCAACGGTGTTCAAACCGAGAATCGTCGGAAGGTACAGCGCCTTAGTGAGTTGCTGAAAGCAGAAAACCACGGCTTTATCCCACCGTTCCAGCCCGGCAAATGCGCCACCTGCCACCGAGGCAGCAATCTGCCGTTTATTGATGACGACGATGAGCGGACGCTCCAGCATGCCTATCTAAACTATAGTTTGATCGTGAACGACCGCAGCTTCGGCATCCACAATCCTGGCTACATCAAGAGGCTGCTTGATGATAGTATCGCTGCGGTTGAGAGTTTTAAGAAAAAGACAGCACGAACTGATTGAGGAGAAAGCGTCATGGCAAAAATTGTTATTGTTGGCGCAGGAAGTGTTGGAGTAACCATTGCCTACACGTTACAACTGTCCGGCACGGCGACTGAAATCATTCTCATTGACCGAGACAAGGAAAAGGCACAGGGTGAGGCTTTGGACATGAGCCATGGGCTGCCGTTTGTCCCTCCAGTACGCATTTCAGCAGGCGATTACCCTGATTGTGCTGATGCCAGTGTCATTATTATCACTGCAGGGGCACGCCAAAAGCAGGGGGAGAGTAGACGCGAGCTTGTGGATCGCAACGCCGACATATGCAAGAGCATCATAGACAATATCATGTGCTATACCACAAGCGCTGTGCTTCTTATGGTCACCAACCCTGTGGACGTCATGACCTTTGTTGCCCTTACGCATTCACACTTGTCTCCCGGACAGGTTATCGGCTCTGGTACCGTCCTTGATTCTGCGCGATTTCGGTATCTTATCAGCCGTCACTGCGATATTGATCCCCGAAATGTCCATGCGTACGTGCTCGGTGAACACGGTGACAGTGAAGTGCTGTTGTGGAGCCAGGTGCGGCTTGGCGGGACGCCTCTTGAAACATTTTGCTGCCGCTGCGCGCGGGGGTGTGGCCCGATCAACAAGACCATGATCGAGGAAGACGTCAAAAAAGCTGCCTATAAAATCATTGCGGCAAAAGGTGCTACCAATTACGGCGTGGCATTGGCAACAAGCCGTATCGTTTCGGCACTTGTCAGAAATGAAAACAGTGTGTTGACGGTTTCAACGCTGCTTACTGGTCAGTACGGTATTAGCGGGTGTTGCATGAGTGTGCCGTGTATTGTGCATAGCCGGGGGATCGAGCGCATTATTGAAACCGAGCTGCACGCTGAAGAAACAGCAGCGCTCCGGCGTTCAGCATCACTCTTGCGTGAAATGTGTGAGCGCTTTGGTTGAAAATCAAAGGGGAGGGGTTCTGCGAGGATGATGTGAAGCTATAATAGCGTTGTTTGCATTTTCGGGGTATCACAACACAGTGAGTTATAGCACAGGAGGATATGGGATGCAGACAAAACGAAGGTTGTATGCTCTGGTATTTATTGCAACGATTGTCTGTGCAGGTGTCGGCGTTTGTACGAAGGCAGTGGCTGCAGACACAGCAAATATTATTGAGCTGACCTTGGGGCAGAAACACTGGATTGGAGAATCCCATTATGTAATTTGCCGCTTTGATAAAAAGCCACAGCTTGGCACAGCTATTTTAAAAATTCAGATTTTCACCAAAGACGGCAGGCAAGACACGTCGTTTGAGGTCAGGGGTGAAGCTGATATGCCGGCGATGCGGGGCAGCCACCGCACTGGTGAGCAACCGGTGAAAATGAACAAAAAAGGAGACTACCTTTTCCCCATACCTGTTGTCATGCCCGGCGAGTGGGAAGCGGTGCTTCAGTTATACCGAGATAAAAAACATGTAATGACAGGCAGAATAAAATTTTCTGTATAGCCGATCTTTTCTCCTGCATCGGAGGCTGTGTTTTTATTATGCCTAAACTGAGCGATTCTTTTATGCAAAAATCCAATTACCCCACACAAGGGCAGGGGCTTGGCGTGGATTCATGCGATGCGGTTGTTTTACCCGGATGGTACAAAACACCGCATGCCTCGCAGGCAGGCATGGACGCCTGCCGAGAATGAGCGCAAAGCTCCTGCCCTTGTGTGACCGTGCCATAATCGCTCAGTTCAGGTTATGGAAAGTGTTGGGCTGAAGAGAAAAGCAGTAAGCATCTGGAGCAGTGACAAGTGAGAACTCAAAATTATCACCTCTCGCCACCTAGAACTCAGTACTTATTTTTACCGCTCACGGTTCACTGCTTACTGTTCACGATTATCGTGCTCTGGTCATGCGGTGCATCGGCACGCAGCTCGCTTCTTTTTCTTGAAGCACAGGGCATAGCAGGCTATGACAGCATTCGCCATGAACCGGTTTACTACTCGATGCAACGAAATGACGCAATGCAAAAGCCCAGCGTCGGGTTCGATTATCTCCAGCGGCTGTCCGGTGCGACCGGCGATTGGGGTGCCTTTGCGCTGCAGATGAGACTTGCCTATAACGATGATCATCAGAGTATCAATGAGCATCCCCTCAGCGTGCAGGTATATAATGCTTTTTTTAAGTATAAGACCCGTGCAGCAGATATGTGGATTGGACATAACCGGATTGCATTCGGGATGGGATCGTATTTGGACAGTCATGGCCTTTTGCTTCAGCCCCTGACTATGCAAGGGTTTGGATATGACCGTGATTGGGGAATCGGTGCAGCAAGGGATTTTGCGTGGGGTTCGCTGGCATTCTCCTGCAGCACGGGAACTGGTATGCCGTTCAGCCTGAACGGAAACTATCTTTTCAGTAGCCGCATATCCTATGGGGTGCCTGCTCGCGATAATTATACGATTGGTTTTTCAGCTGCCTATGGCGAGCCCCTTGAAACCATAGGATATACAAAAATAGTTTCACATCCGCAGCACACGGTTCTTTCCGGCATTGACGGTGCATATTTTTGGAATAATTTTGAAGCCCGTATCGAAGCAGTGGCAGGGGAGAACCATAACAAGGACAGCTATGGTTTTCTGTGGAGGATCGGAGTTCATTTTTTTGATGAAGAACGCCTCAAGTTTGAGGCACAGCCCGTGTACTGGAAAAAAGGGCAGGAACGTTCTTATAAGGCTTCAGCAGGCGTTTCATGGAAATACAATGCCGATGTTACGCTCAGAAGTATGTACACCTATGATGGACAGATGAACGGGAATAGGATTATTTTTCAAATTTATTGGTATTATAATTTATTCTAAACTAACCCGAGCGATTGTTGCTTCCATGGCATGCAGGTGCAGGAAGCGATATCCAATATATCACTCAATGCAGGTCTAAACAATACTGCTCTGCAGTTGCGGAGCGTAAAATTAACCACATGAAAGAGACATGCCATGACTGCGCGGGAGTGGAAAAGATTTGCAAGCGCATTTTTACTGGTGATGTTCTGTAGCACACCAGTGCTTTTTGCAGCGGTTGGGTGCGATCTCAATGACCCGGACCGTGATGTGGCGCGGCTTTTCCCCGGCTCATCAGGTTACACGACAAAATATTTTACAATTAAGGAGCAAGGCGGCATCTCACTGTTTGCCAAGATTCAGGATCGGCTTGGCGACAGCTTCCGGGGGCTGTATGAGACCATTGATGTTCCTTACACAGTTTATGAAGTATTCAGCGGCAATCAGAAAGTAGGCTATATTCACGGTGTGAATGAAAAAGGTCGCTACGGTGGCATTCAGGTTTTTCTTGTTCTTGATCTGGATGGCGTAATCAGAAATTTCTATTTTCAAAAACTGACCTCGCGCTACGCTAAAAACCTTCGTTCTGAGGAATTCGAAAAGCAGTTCATTGGGTTATCGCTCAAAGATTTTTACCGGTATGATGTAGTTACCGGCACCATAACAGCCGATAGCGGCGTTTCACGAATCAAAAACCCCCTGCCTGAAGCTGAGGAAGATTTTCGGGCAGCGCTCAGAGGAACAAAAAAGAATTTGATTCTCATGGATGAGTTTGTTTTTGGTAATCGGTATCTTCCGTATTTTACGTCGCGGGGAGATCGGACGCCGTGATCACAATTTATCAGGTCGCGTACAAAAACCTGCTCAGGAAAAGAACGCGCAGTATCCTGACGGTGTTCGGCATTGCGCTTGCTGCATGGGTTCTGGTGAGCCTGCTTGGATTTAATGCAGGGTATGAGTTGTCGCTGAGTCGCGATATAGACAGCCTTGGCTATCAAATACTTGTTACGGCAAAAGGCTGTCCCTATGAAGCCGCAACCCTGATGCTCAAGGGTGGCACCGGTCTGCGGTATATGCCACAAAGCATTGCTGAACAAATTAAAAAAGAGCCTGAGGTTGAGGATGTGACGCCGATGCTCATGCAGGCTGTGTTTGATCCCAACAAAGGCGAGAGTGGGGGCTACAGCGCATACCTTGGCGTTGACCCTGCTACGTTTCCCAAAATGAAAAGTTTTCTCCAGTTCAAGCAGGGCGGGTGGTTTACCGCTCCTGATGCTTTTGAGGCAGTGCTCGGGTATGAGGCTGCCGAACTTGAACAGCGCGAAGTTGGCGATCTTTTGTTGATCGCAGAAAAAGAGGTTGAGGTAAAGGTTGTGGGTGTGCTCAAACGCACGGGCACGCAGGATGACGGCACGATTTTTCTCCCCTTAAAAACGGTGCAACAGATATTTGGAACTGACAACAAACTAACGGGTCTTGGGATCAAACTAAAAAAAGATGCAAATCTTGCACAGTTTGAAGAAAAAATGTACCAGCTTCCCGACGTTCAGGTGGTGAGCCTCACGCAGGTCAAACAGACGATTATGACGCTTGTTTCGACGGCACGCGTGATGGTTTTTTCGATTGCGGTGATAGCGGTTCTCATCTCAGCAGTTGGGGTCATCAATACGGTGCTTATGTCGGTCATGGAACGCCGGCAGGAGATAGGAATTTTGAAGGCACTCGGAGCGACGGCAGGGGATATTTTTACGCTCATTTGGCTTGAAACCATGCTGCTGTGCGCTGCCGGTGGCGTTGTAGGCGCTGCATGTGCTGTGGCTACCTCTACGATGACCGATGTATTCATACGCCGGATTTTGCCGTATTCGCCAAGCGGTGGTCTGGTACGGATCAATCCTCAGCTCGTGGTGCTGACCGTCATCGCTGTTATTTTCATTGGACTGCTGAGCGGTGCCTATCCCTCGTGGAAAGCCTGTCGTCTGCGACCGATAGAGGCTATCCGGAGCCAGGAGGAGTGATGGTGCAGGACCGTGGTGTTATCATTCAGGCAGAGCATCTGACAAAAACGTACCATCGCGGCAGTGAAATCATCGCTGCCCTCAACGATGTGTCGCTCTCAATTACCGCGGGGGAGATTGTGGCGTGTGTCGGACCCTCGGGCTCAGGAAAAACAACGCTGCTTAATATCCTGGGGTGTCTTGACAACCCGACATCGGGACGGATCATACTTGCCGAAAAAACCGTTATGGGTGAGAGGGTACCTTTTCGCGAACAGGCGCTTACCAAAATCCGGCGTGAAATGTTTGGCTATGTTTTTCAAAAATTCTATCTCATTCCGACGCTGACCGTCGAGGAAAACGTGGTGTTGCCGTTTGCTTTTTTCAAAAAGCCCGGTGCTGAGGCTGCGGCTGCATCGCTCATGCAGCAGGTTGGCATTGAGCATCGCAAGCATCATCTGCCTGGTCAGCTTTCAGGCGGTGAAATGCAACGGGTTGCGATTGCGCGGGCGCTCGTGAACAAGCCGACAGTTCTTCTTGCAGACGAGCCGACCGGCAATCTTGATACGACGAGAACAGATGAGATTGGTGCACTGTTCCGAAAGTTGCGAGACGCGCAGGGGCTCACGATTGTTTTGGTGACGCACAATCTCAAGTTTGCCAAGATTGCTGACCGCATCGTTGAGCTTCGTGACGGGAAAATTCAGGCAAGCTGAACAGCGTAGCGTTATGATGGTTCGGTCACTGATTTTTTATGCGTTTGATAAGTTGTTTTAGAAAGTTGTTGACGGGTTTTCGGAAAAGATTTATATAGCTTCAAGACGTGACTACGCTTAACCATAAACAAGAGGAGGTGCATATGAAAAGCGTAAAAGTTGTTGCGTTGGTTATTATAGCAGTGCTGAGCCTGATGACTACAGGGCTTCAGGCACAGGAAAAGAAAGACCAAATTGTTCCTGAAGCCAACATCAAGGAAACCAAGATCATCCGGTTGCACTACATGGGGGGTATTACACCACCGGAATTAAAGGTGAAACCCGGCACGACCGTTGTATGGGTTAATGATTCACGGGCAATGCTTGAACTGCAGTTTGAGGGCAAACAGGTAACCTTGGCGTGCAAGAGCCCGGTGCATTTCAACATTGATGAAAACGGGTCGTTTATTTCAGATCGCATTCCTCAGGATTCTGTCGCGAGCCTCTGCTTTGTCGAGAAAGGTGAGTTCACCTATGTTGCCCGCAAGGCTCCTTCAGGAACCGCAGATCAGCCCCGGCAGCAGTCGGTAAAAGAGTTTAAAGGAAAGATTATTGTCGAATAATCCTCCTTTGCACCACGTTTTGCCTAATCGCCCAAAAGGAGACGATACATCGTCTCCTTTTTTATTGCATGGCTATGCGGCGACAACGTACACACGTTCTCTGTGACGCTTCATCAGCTCTCCTTCTTTTTAAGGCAGGAATTATTGAGGCACTTTTCAATGCTGTTCGCCTCGTGTTTCCCCGAACCGTTTATGCCGAGCTTACCAACCATTTACGACCAGGAGCAGAACAATTTATCGCCTGGTATGCACGCCAGTATTTTTTAGTCGTTGATGTATCAGAAGAAGAGAAGTTTCAGATACCACTGCATGGTGGCGAACAGGAGCTTATATTGCTGTATCTGGAAGGTCGGGGGAAATTTTTAATCTTTGACGACAAAAAAGCAGCTACCTACTGCAGACGCCATGCAATTCCCTACCTCAACGCCCTCTTGGTACCACGGTTACTGCTGATGAAAAAATTAATCCCACTTTCGTATGTAAAGGAACCTCTAAAAATTTTTTGATAAGAAGTCGCTTTCGGATGGAAGAAGTAGAGGGCTGTGACGATTGTGTGTCAATAAAAAGTTCCCCTCAAGATATGGACAGGGGGCGATTTTATAAAAAACTGCGGGCAAGTGAAAAGGGGGGAAGAGAGCAGGACTGTCTGGGATGTAGCCTTATATCAACCGAAAACTGAAGCGTGAGAGGCGAGACGTAAAACGGCAAACGGCTCAAGGAAGAAAACCGTATGCCGTGCGCCTTGCGCCGTTCCAACGATCCCCGCCCCACGCTGCTATTCCGCACTCCGCATTTTTACAGACTCCTGTCTCCTTTTTCTAATAATTTTTCATTAAAACATCTAAGCCATAAGTGCCATTTTCAGTCTATTTTAAGTAAAATCATTGATTTATGCGTCTATATACTGTAGTATAAAGTCATTAAAGCAACGGCAAAAAAAGAAAAAAATATCTTTTTTTCAATCTCTACTCTGTCAAAGCCAAACTCCGGGCGACCGGGGGGCGGAAAGTCACGGGTCTCTCTCAACCGAGAAAGCCGGACTGCCTGAGCAGAAGGCAGTCCGGCTTTCTTAATAAATGAATGCTCAGCCATGCAAGGAGTAATCATGGGAACACACAAAAAAATTGCGGCTATAACAGTTATGGTTATCTGCCTGATATTTATTTCCCAGAACTCTCAAGCAACGGGAACATCAACAACCACCACAACACCCGCCGGCGGCAATGGACTTGACCCGAGCTTTGATGGGGACGGCGTTGCGATATTGTCCGGCGAAGAGACGGATGACTATTTTTTTGCCGATATCGTCATACAGGCTGACGGGAAAATTGTCGCTGCAGGCGGCTTTTATAATGGCGTATACCATGATGGACTGATCGCGCGGTATATAATGACAACGGTTCTTTGGACCATTCATTCGGCACAAATGGGTTGGTCAAAGTTGACAATGTCGTCGGCGATAAAACTTTTTATGCTGTTGCCGTGCAGTCTGACGGTAAAATAGTGGTAACAGGGGAAGCAGGAAGCAGCTCCATTGTTGTCAATCGCTACAATGACAATGGCACTAAAGATACAAGCTTTGGCGACAACGGCACCGCGACGTATAGCCCCGGTCGCAATGTGGAAAGTAAAGACATGGCAATTCAACCGGACGGCAAAATCCTCGTGGCGGGATCCATTGGATACGACAAGGACGCGCTTATCATACGCTATAGCGACAATGGATCACTTGACGCCTCGTTTGGCTCAGACGGCATTGTCACACAATGCTTTGATTATTATGATGATGATAGTGCTGAGACGCTGCTTGTGCAGCCTGACGGAAAAATCATTGTTGCCGGCGAAACGGAACAAGGGAGTGCATGGAAAGCTTTTATCATACGCTATACGGACAACGGGACGATTGACACAACCTTCAGCTATGACGGATATGATCTCTACGAAAAAGAGGGGACATATTGTCATTTTTACGATGCCGCTCTGCAAAAAGACGGCTCTATTCTTGCGGCAGGAACCTGTTACAGCGAAACTCATGGCGGGGGTTTTGTCGCGCGCTACACCGACAACGGCTCCCGTGATGAAGGATTCAATGGAGATGGAATCTACGCCTGCGATGACGCTATAGAACTTAGAGGGGTCGGAACACAATCAGATGGAAAAATAATTGCTGCAGGCTCCAAATTTTCCGAAGGCAACCGAAACGCCCTGGTGTTAAGTGTAAGATAAAGTAGCGTTGTTTACATTTTCGGGGTATCACAACAAAAAGAGTTATAGCACAGGAGGATACCCCAATGGTGATTCACAAGAAGACACGATTGACCCCGGTTCAGCGGCAGGAGATTTACAGCGCCTATC
>Ga0209162_1001759_pt1 | contig 20415 bp, 16 predicted proteins | sample YNPNPMetaG_FD_187121 | JGI IMG/M metagenome (GOLD analysis project Ga0209162, IMG submission 187121) | Anoxygenic and chlorotrophic microbial mat microbial communities from Yellowstone National Park, USA - YNP NP MetaG (SPAdes) (version 2) ... | reverse complement strand
GCCGATGTGCTGGAACGCACCGGCTACCAGGCATGGCTGGAACAGCGTCTCGAACCGGAGAACGTACCGGATGCGCGCGCGCATCTCCAGGAACTGGCGAATGCCGCCGCCGAGCATGCGACGCTCACTGCCTTTCTACAAGAGATCGCCCTGCTCACCAGCGCCGATGACACCGACGAAGAGCGTGACCGGGTGCAGTTGTCCACCATCCACGCAGCGAAAGGTCTGGAGTGGCCGATTGTGTTCGTTGCAGGGCTGGAGGAAGGCGTGCTGCCGCACGAACACAGTCTGGTCACGCCGGAAGGGGTCGATGAAGAACGTCGGCTCTGCTATGTGGCGCTGACCCGCGCAGGAGAGCAACTCTATCTGTCGTGGGCGGCGAGCCGTGTGCGTGGCAAACTGGCGAAACCGTCGCGGTTTCTCAACGACATCGAGGCGTATGGACGTGAGCGCGCAAGGGTGAAGGTTGAACGTTGAACATGCGTGGCGTCCTGCGTTCTGGAGGTTCAGGAGTTCTCACCAATGCCCAGGCTATGCGTCAACGGAGCGACGATCCACTACGAGGAACATGGAACCGGTCCTGAAACGATTGTCTTTGCGCATGGTCTCCTGTGGAGCGGTCGGATGTTCGACCGGCAGGTCGATGCGCTCAAGGATCGGCGCCGTTGCATCACCTTCGATTTTCGTGGACAGGGGCGGAGCGAAGTGACCGCAACGGGATACGACATGGACACCCTCGCTGCGGATGCTGCTGCGCTGATCGAAGCGCTGCACTGCGCACCGTGTCACTTCGCCGGTCTCTCGATGGGCGGCTTCGTGGGTATGCGACTGGCGATTCACCGCCCAGAACTGATCAGGTCGCTCATTCTGATAGAGACCTCAGCGGACCCGGAGCCGCGCGAGAATGTAGGGCGATACCGCATGCTCAATTTCATTGCGCGCTGGCTGGGGTTGCGGCTCGTTGCCGATCAGGTGATGCCGATCATGTTCGGCGCGAAGTTTCTGAACGATCCGACCCGCGCACGGGAGCGGGCAATATGGCGCGAACGGATGGTCGCAAACCATCGGATCGGCATTTCCCGCGCCGTTCAGGGGGTCATCGACCGTCAGGGAGTGTATGACCAGATCGACCGGATTACCGCGCCGACGCTCATCATCGTTGGCGATCAGGATGTCGCCACGCCGCCAGACAAATCCAGGCGTATCCATGCCCGCATCCGCAACTCGACGCTGGTTGTCATCCCCGGTGCGGGACACACATCCACCGTCGAAGAGCCTGACGCCGTGAACGCGGCGCTGAGACGGTTTCTTGACGCGCTTGCAGGCGACGACGCGTCATCCTGAAACCGGTATGGTATACTTCTCTTTCGTTACACAGTCAGGTTATTACAAGGATCAATGCTATGCGCAGCATCCGAATCATGGCGATAGTCATTCTCGCGCTCTTTGCCCTTGCCGCCTGTGGCGGGGGCGATGTGACCGTCCCGCCGCCGCCGAATGCGCAGCCGTTCGAGAGCAGCGGCAGTCCGAAGGTTGATCAGATCATTGCTTCATGGCGGAGCGTCGCAATCGAAGAAATGAAGAAGGACGCCGTCAAGGAAGAGACGCTGGTCGAGGAGATTTTTATCATCGATAATGGTTCGCTGGCGGATGTGCAGAACCACTACATGGCGCTGACCCAGAATGGTTGGTGGCACGTGCGGCGGATGCCCGGTCTGCAGGGCGATGTGCTGCTCGATGGGTACGAGCACGGCACGACGGCGCTGGTTATTGGCGCTGTCGATGCGTCGAAGTTCAATGGCAAGGGAATTGTGGTGTATACGTTGCGGGGAACGAAGTAATGTTTGATCGATGACCACAAGACCGTCTGAGCTATCACTCAACTATTGTGTGGGTTATTTTGTTGGCTATTCATCGTCGCTCGTTCCAGTCCGGCAAGATACGTCGTCCATTGCACCCACACGTACTCGCAGGCGCGTCAGCAACCGGAGCGCACGCATGACCATCATCCGCACGAGCAATAAACCAATCGGGCAAAGAAACCGGGAGTCATTGGGGCAGTTCTTCACACCGTCACATGTCGCGGATCTCATGGCGTCGTGGGTTGATCCGTTGCCGGAGCGGATCACGTTGCTTGATGCTGGCGCCGGAACCGGCACGTTGATCGCCGCGCTTGTCCGTCGCATCTGTCGTATGCCCGGCGTAACGAGACAGCTTCGGGTAACGGCCTTTGAGATCGATCCATCGCTTGCCCAACCACTGGCGGTCTGTATGGCATCTTCCAAACGGATGTGCGAATCGTCCGGCATCAGCTTCAGCGCCGACATTCGCCAGGCCGACTTCATTGCAACAGCAGCGCCGATTGCACGTGGCGACCTCTTCGCCGAATCGCTCCCACCCTTCAACGTAGCGCTGGTTAATCCGCCATACCGCAAAATCCGCAGCGACTCCGCTGAACGGCTTCACCTGCGTTCAGCCGGTATCGAAACGAGCAATCTGTATGCTGGATTTCTTGCGCTTATTATCCGTCTGCTTGCTCCCGGCGGTCAACTTGTCTCAATCACGCCGCGCAGCTTCTGCAATGGACCCTATTTCCGTCCATTTCGTGAAGATCTGCTCGATAGGATGGCAATCCGGCGCATCCATGTCTTCGATTCCCGCTCGGCAGTGTTTGAACGGGACGATGTATTGCAAGAGACAATCATCATGGATGCGGTCAAATCTGCCGAACCATGTGCGACCATTCGTATTTCGAGCAGCACTGGGGCGCCTGAGAGTGCAGTACACGAGCGTAAGCTGCCGCACAACGCAATCATTCGGTCAACCGGCGCCGATCGATTCATCCACATTCCTGCCGACGATGCCGACCTCCTGGCTCGGGAATGGATGGGACGTCTGCCAGCAACGCTGCACGATCTTGGATTGGTTGTGTCAACCGGACGAGTCGCTGACTTTCGAGCGCGTCCATTTTTGCGTGATGAACCAACGAACGGAACTGTCCCGCTGATTTATCCGCATCACATCCGAAGGGCAATGATCGATTGGCCGAGAGATGGTATGCGGAAACCGCAAGCAATTGTGCGTTGCAGAGAAACTGCCGATCTCCTCGTTCCCGCTGGCGTGTATGTGCTGGTAAAGCGATTTACCGCGAAAGAGGAACGGCGCCGGCTCGTGGCAGCCCTCTATGATCCGACACGGATACCATACCAGGAGATAGGGTTTGAAAATCATCTGAATTATATCCATGCGCATGGTCGCGGTCTGCCGCCTGCCCTTGCACGCGGACTGACGCTCTTTTTCAATTCAACATGGGCCGATCATTGCTTTCGCGCGTTTAGTGGGCATACCCAGGTCAACGCTGCTGATCTGCGTGCGTTTCGTTATCCAGACCGGGAAGCCCTCGAACGTATTGGTCGCGCCGCGCCTATGAGTGAACTGTCTCAGGTTGAGATCGATGCGATTGTGATGGAAATCGCGCATGAGTGATGATTTGCGTCAACAGAAGCTCAAAGAAGCGCGGGAAATTCTGCAAGCTCTTTAGAATGCAGCATTCGTTGCTCTATCCGACCCCCACTCCGGCTATCATGCCATACCCAACCTTCACCCCGTTTCTGCCGTTCAGATCACCCCCTGCTGTGGAATATCCGCTTGTGCCTGCACCCACCGATCCGCCTCTGGACGTCCGTTCGGTGATCCGGATCCACCAGATGGCGTCGGTCTCAGTGGCAGAGCCTGGGATGATTTTCAGTTACTATATCGGCGTCTTTGCTGATGACAATGCTGCCCATCCTCTAACAGTGGTTGATAGCATCAGTTCCGATCTGGAGATATTGAAGGTCAGTCCAACGGTGGGCGAGTGTAGTGAAGGTCCTGTCGTGCGCTGCACCGTGATCACCAGTAAAGCCTATCCTGTCGCTATTTTGATCGATGTGCGCGTGCGCGAGACGGTCGCTCCCGGCACGATTATCACCAATGTCGTCGAGAGCGGCAGCCTGCGTTCTGAGGTCGTAGAAGTTCCTGTAGCAGAGAAGTCGCCCTTCAGCCCGTGAAGCGTTTCGTGGTGTGCATGGACAATGTTTCGATAGACCTTCACCGTATGGCTGCGGAAGCGAACATAACCATGGACAACTTCACTGCAAAAACGCACCGCCGGGTCACTGAGACCGCAGCGTTTTCGTGATCGTATCTCTGCGTGCGCTGCGTCGTGGCGGTGAGGCGACCTTTGTGCAGGAGACCTGGAGGCTACGGTTGTATGCTTCCGGCTGCGGCAAGCGTCACGCGCTGCACCAGGTTAATCGCCGGTGTCGGCAGGAATCCCAGCAGCAGCACGCCTGTGGTTGCCAGAACCAGCCCTGCGCGCAAGGCGTAATCCATCGGCAGGGGAGTGTCGCGCACCGGTTCAGCCATGAACATCTGCGCCACGATGCGGAGATAGTAGAATGCCGCAATGGCGGCAATGATGACGCCAATGACGGTCATCCAGCCAATGCCCGCCAGCCACGCAGCGGTGAACACGTAGAACTTCCCCCAGAATCCGCCTGTCGGCGGAACGCCAGCCAGTGACAGCATACACACCGCCATGGCAACCGCCAGCCAGGGACGACGGTTCCACAACCCCGCCAGATCGTTCAGGTCCCACGCGGCTTCGCCGCGATGCTCGAGCGCAATCAGAACGCCGAATGCGCCAAGATTCGTGAAGGTGTATGCCATCAGGTACAACAGTACTCCTTCAATGCCGCGTTGCCCCGCAATGCCCCCCGGTGCGCCGGCGGCAATCACGCCGAACAGAATGTATCCTGCGTGCCCGATGCTCGAATACGCCAGCATGCGCTTGACATTGCGCTGGGTCAGCGCTCCGATGTTCCCTGCTGCCAGCGTCGCAATCGCCAGCACTTCCAGCACCGGCGCCCAGATCTGCCATTCGCCTGCCAGCGCCTCGACCAGGAAACGTAGCAGCGCCGCAAATCCGGCTGCCTTGCTGCCAACCGAAAGCAGCCCGGCAATTGGGGTCGGCGCGCCTTCGTACACATCTGGCGCCCACATATGGAACGGCGCCATGGCAACCTTATAGCCAAAACCAACAAGCACGAGCGCCGACCCTGCCAGCATGTAGGTTCGCTCTTCGAGCGTCATCGTCTGGCGCGTGAGCGTTTCGCCGATGACCCGCAGATTCATGCTGCCGGTTGCGCCGTACAGCAACGCAATGCCGAAAACAACAAAGCCGCCAGCAAACGCGCCGATCAACAGGTATTTCATGCCTGCTTCTTCCGAAGCATTGCGCGGGTATGCGAAACCGGTCAGCACATACAGCACAATCGACAACATTTCCAGCCCCAGGAACAGGACAATCAGGTCTGTCCCCTGCGCCAGGAGCATCATGCCGCCGGTTGCGAACAGTACCAGAATATAGTACTCACTCCGCTCGATCCCCTGTCGCGGCAGGTAGTCGAGCGATACCACGATCGTGATTGCCGCAGCCGCCAGAAAGAGCCAGTTCAACGTCAGACTGTACCCATCCAGGCGCAGCATGCCACCAAACGTCTCAGCATTGGCGCCCCACAGCGGGATGCCAGCGCCAGCCGCGACGATTGTCCCGACGATTGCCAGGTATCCAGCGATCCGTGTGCGCGAACGTGGTATGAACAGGGCGATGATCAGCAGCACCGATGCCCAACCGAAGACAATGCTGAGTTGCGCTGCCACGCGCCAGTCAATTGGCGGAATGATGATGTCTGTCATGAGCGTGTCATATTCCACATCGAACGTTCAGCCCTGTGCAGATTCAGGGCTGCCGTTCAACGACTCGCCAGATACTGCAATGCTCCCCCGGCAATCTGCGTCGCCGATTGCTGCATTGGTCCAAACAGCAGATTTGGATACAGCCCAAACACGACGACCGGCGTCGCCATAATGATCAGCAGCGCCAGTTCACGCGGTCGAACGTCGGGCGCCTGCGCCAGTTCCGGTGGCGCATCGCCCATGAACGCCATCCGGTACATGTGCAGCAGATAGACCGCTGCCAGCACCGCTCCCAGGAGCGCAGGCAACGCATAACGCCATCCGAGACCGGGAGAACGCCATGCGCCTTGCAGCACTGCAAATTCGCTGACGAAGCCGTTCAAGCCGGGAAGTCCGATCGAGCCGAGCACCAGGATCAACGTCAAATTGCCGAGTACTGGCGTTGATTTCCACAACCCGCCATACGACTTCAATTCACGTGAACCGCGTCGTGCGACGAGCATCCCAACAACCAGGAAGAGCGCGCCGGTGGTCAGGGCGCTGTTGACCATATGCGCCACTGACCCGGCGATCCCCTGCGGGTTCAGGGCAAACATGCCGAGCACGATCAGTCCCAGGTGACTGACCGATGCGTATGCCAGCAGACGTTTCATATCGGTCTGCTGATAGGCAATCCACGCAGCGTACAGAACGCCAATCACCGCCAGCACGCTGATCGCTGGCGCCGCCCAGGCGGCAGTCGCCGGGAAGAGTTGGATAGTGTAGCGGATCAGACCATACGCGCCGATCTTGATCAGCAACCCGACGATATCGATTGCGCCCGACGATGGCGCTGCGGCGTGGGCTGTCGTCATCCAGGTGTGGAAGGGCCAGATCGGGGTTTTGACCGCGAAGCCGATAAAGAACAACCCAAATATGAGCCGTTCGGCGGCCGGGTTCAGTTGCAACGTGCCAAGTTGCAGGCTCGCCAGAATCGTCGCAATATCGAAGGTATAGACGCCGGTCGCCTGACCGTGCAGCAGGTACAGGCCAATAATTCCCAACAACAGAAAGACCGAACCGGTGAATGTGTAGGCGAAGAACTTGATCGCTGCATACCGACGTTCCGTACCGCCCCAGATGCCGATCAACAACGCCGTGGGAACCAGTGTGAACTCGAAGAACATGTAGAACAGCAGCATATCCTGCGCCGTAAAGACGCCGAACAACCCGCTTGCCAGCAACAGAACCAGCGCATGAAACGCACGCTCCTGCCGTTCGACCGTTCCCCAACTCGCTGCCAGCGCAACCGGCGTCAGAAACGCAGTCAACACGACCAACCAGAGGCTGATGCCATCGACCGAAACGGTATAACTGATGCCCCACGATGGAATCCACGCCACGCTTTCGACCAGTTGAAACCCGGCGCGCGCAGGATCAAAGAAGAAGACGACCCCCAGCGCGGCGACAAGCGTCAGAAGGGCGGCGCTCATCGACACACTGCGCTGCGCCGCGACACGCTCACGTGGCAGCACCGCCACCACCAGCGCGCCCAGTGCTGGCAACCAGATCATGAGGGAAAGAAGCGGTGCAACGTTCATAGGTCCTAACCGCGTAAGGCGAAGAATGCGACAACGAGAATCACACCGAACAGGAACATGAGCGCATACGTGCGGATGTAACCGGTCTGCAATGCACGCAACCCGTGCGCCAGGCGCGCCAATCCACGCGCCGTGCCATCGACCAGCACCTGATCGATCCCTTCACGGTCGACCACGTCGCTGAGAAAGACCGATGCCGCGCGGTAGGGGCGGACAAACACCCGCTGGTAGAGCCAGTCGAGACCCCAACCGATCTCCATGCCGCGCCACAGATCGCCCAGGTAGCGAAACATGGGGTCTTCCTTCCCAATCCGGATGCGCGGCTCCAGATCGCGGGCATAGGTTTTCCAGCCCAGGTAACCGGCGCCGGCGCTCAGCAGGGTTGTGATCGTGGCAAGAATGCCCATCCCGACCGTGTAGATCACTTCTGGTTCCTGCAGCACCGGACGCAGATAACTGTTCAACCAGTGCAATCCCGGAAGATTGATCAGACCGCCGACAACGGCGCCGCCAGCCAGCGCCACCATAGTCCAGCGCATTGCGGCGCCGCTCTCGTGCCCGTGGATTGTCGGGTCGCGCGGTCGCCCGAAGAACACCATGCCGATTTGACGCCCCATGTAGAACGCAGTGACTGCCGAGGTCAGGATCAGCATAATGGCTGCCAGCGGACTCCGCGCGTCAAACCAGGCGTGGGCGATGATCTCGTCCTTGCTCCAGAATCCCGCGAGCGGGAAGATGCCGCTCAACGCAAGCGCGCCGATGACATACAGGCGAAAGGTCGTCGGCAGCGCATTGCGCAACCCGCCCATCCGCCGCATATCCTGGTGATCGCCAATGCCGTGGATGACCGAACCGGCAGCCATGAAGAGGAGCGCCTTGAACAACCCATGGGTCAGCAGATGGTACATACCGGCGACATACGCGCCCATCCCCACCGCAGCGACCATATACCCGAGTTGCGAGACGGTTGAGTACGCCAGCACCCGCTTGATATCAAGCTGCGCCACAGCTGCAGTCGCACCGATGAACGCCGTCATCACACCGACCACCAGCACCCACGGCGCTGCCGATGCCGGTTGATCGAACAGGGTATGGTTGCGCACAATCAGGTATACACCAGAGGTGACCATCGTCGCCGCATGGATCAGCGCCGACACCGGCGTTGGACCGGCCATTGCATCGGGCAACCAGGTATAGAGTGGGAATTGCGCCGATTTTCCGGTAACGGCGACCAGCATGAGCAGTGTGATGCCGGTCATCAACGGCAACTGCCCGAATGCGCCAAGATCGACTGTTTCGCCGGCGACAACAATCGCCTGATCGAGGTAGCCGCTGATGCTGAGTTGCGGATTGTCGTAGAACGACAGCGTGCCAAAGTTGGTAAAGATTGCGAACAGCGCAGCCAGCATCGCCGCGTCACCGACACGATTGACCACAAAAGCCTTCACAGCGGCTTCGGAGGGATTGATGCCCGGCGGCACGGAGCGGCGGTCGAAGTAGTGTCCGATCAGCAGGAATGAGCACAACCCCACCCCTTCCCATCCAAGGAACAGCAGCAGCAGATTATCCGCCATCACCAGCATCAGCATGGCGAAGACGAACAGGTTCATAAAGGCGAAGAAGCGTACCGGACGAACATCGCCGTGCATGTAGCCAATCGAGTAGACGTGGATCAACCCGCCGACGCCGGTGATCAGCAGCGCCATCACTGCTGTAAGCGGATCGAACAGCAACCCGAACGCCACACGAAAATCGGCAATCCCGATCCACTCCCACAGCGTCCAGGTCAATCGTTTTGCCCCGGATGGCGCGCCTTCGAGCACAACCATCGCTGCAATCGTTGCCGCGAACGACAACCCGACCATCACCGAGGCGAGGATGCCAGCTGTGCGCTCATGGCGCACAACCAGTGCATTGAGCAGAAAGCCGAGCAACGGAAAAGCAGGTATCAGCCAGATGATCCAGTTCATCGTGAAAGGTGTCCTGTCAGACAAGAGGCGCAAGGTGCGAGGCAAGAGGCGAGAGGGTGAGCAGTCCAGGGTTTTGTGCTCACGCCTGCGCTCTCAGCGCTCATTCAGCCTTTCAAGGTATGAATCTCATCCACATCGGTTGTTTGTTTGGTTCGGAAGATCGCCACCAGTAGCGCCAGACCGACGGCAACTTCAGCAGCGGCGACGACGATGACGAAGAAGACGACGATCTGCCCGGCGATATCCTGCCGCGCCATTGCGAACGTCACCAGCGCCAGGTTTGCCGAGTTCAGCATCAACTCGACCGACATGAACAGAACCAGCGCATTGCGCCGGATCAGAACACCCGCAACACCAAGGGTGAACAGCAATGCGCTGAGCAAAATGTAGTAACTCGTCGGCACCATAGTCCTGGTTCTCAGTTCCTGGTTCTCAGTTCCTGGTTCTCAGTTCCTGGTTCTCGGTTCTTAGTTCTTGGTTCTTAGTTCTCAGTTCTTAGTTCTCAGTTCTCAGTTCTCGGTTCCCGGTTCTCGCCACCCGCCATATGCAGCACAACAACGCCGACGATCGCTGCAAGCAGCAAGAATGCCGTAATCTCGAAGGGGAGCAGGTAGGTCGTGAACAGTGCTTCAGCGATGCGTTGTGGTGCTGCGAAGTGCTGGTCGGCGACCGCAGCATCGGCGGATGGATTGCGCAGCGCAAGATATCCGAGCAGACCCAGCAGGATCGCCGCCAGGGTCACTCCCAGCGGGCGCTGCCAGGCGAACCGTTCGCGTGTGTCTTCAGCCCGTTCTGCGCCAAGCAGCATCACCACAAAGAGGAAGAGCACAATGATTGCGCCAGCGTAGACGATCAACTGGATGGCGAACAGGAATGGGGCATACAGCAACACATAGAGCACCGAAATTGCGACAAAGTTGATCAGCAGAAAGATCGCGCTGTGGATCGCATTCGGGCTGAGCAGCATCGCCACCGCCCCTGCGATTGCCACCACCGCCGTGATCAGGAAAATAACAAGTTCCATTGCGGCCTCGTCGTTACAGGTCGATCTGCGCTGGCGGGCTGGGGCGGCGGTTCAATTGAGCCAGGATGGGCGGAATCTCGCCGTGCCCCTTGTCGGGCGGGACCAGGAGATCATCCTTGGTCAGGATCGAACTCCGGCGGTCGTAGAACGAAAGTTCATACTGATGCTCAAGTACAATTGCGTTGGTTGGACAGGCGTCTTCGCAGTAGCCGCAGAAAATACAGCGCAGCATGTTGATCTCGTAGCGCTCCGCGTACCGTTCACCGGGCGAATGCGGCGCAGCCGGGTCATTCTCCGCCGGCACAACCAGAATAGCATCAGCCGGACATGCTGCCGCACACAGCGAGCAACCGATGCAGCGCTCCATGCCATTGGCGAATCGCTTCAGTTGATGCCGACCGCGGAACCGTTCGCGTACCGGTCGTTTGACTTCCGGATACTCGACAGTGACCGGCTTGCGAAACAGATATCTGAGCGTTGTTCCCAGACCTTTGAACAGTGCGCCGATCATACGTGTCTCTCACTTTGTTATATGCGACTGCATTTCAGGGGCTGCGCATCGGGTGGACAGTGCAGCCGGTTCTTATGATGCACCAATCTCAACCAGTGTGACCGTTCGTTTCTCCTTGCCCGGTCTCCCGATGATTGCGGCGACTGCCAGGATAACGATGCCGGCGACCAGACCGATCAGCGCGGCGATGGTTGGGCTGTCAGGTAGCAGCACATTCACCACTGCCGTTATAGCCGCGTTGATCAGCGCGAGCGGCAGCAGCACCTTCCAACCCAGGTTCATCAACTGATCGTAGCGCACCCGCGGCAGGGTGGCGCGGATCCAGACCGAGACGAATGACAGCAGCAACACTTTGAGCAGGAAGGCGCCAAGGGATGTCAATCCAAGCACAGCGTTACCGATCATAGCGCCATACTGCTGCGTTGTAAACTGCGTCAGCGCCTGCAACCCCGGAAATTGCCACCCTCCCAGGAAGAGCGTGACCGCGATGGCATTCATCGCCACCAGTTTGACATATTCTGACATGAAGAACAGCGCGAACTTCATCGAACTGTACTCGGTGTTGTACCCGCCTACGAGTTCCTGCTCGGCTTCGACCAGGTCGAACGGCGCACGCACCACCTCTGCCGTGGCAGCGATGATGAACACGACGAAACCGAGGAACTGCGGAACGATGTTCCACATCTGCATTTGCCGTTCGACGATCTCCGCCGTGCTGAAGCTTTGCGCCTGCATCACCGCGCCGAGAACGGTCAGACCGAGCGCGAGTTCGTAGGAAATGACCTGCGCCGAAGCGCGAATGCCGCCGAGCATCGAGTATTTGTTGTTCGATGCCCATCCTGCAATTGCGATGCCGTACACGCCGACCGATGTGACTGCCAGCAGGTAGAGAACGCCAACGTTGATCTCGGCGAGTTGCAACCAGTTGCCTCCCTGACCATCGGGCCACATCCCGACCGGAATCGTTGCCCAGATGATGATCGCCGGGATGAGTGCAAATGCGGGAGAAACCAGGTAGACCCAGCGATCTGCCAGCAATGGCGTAACATCTTCCTTGAAAAAGAGCTTCACTGCGTCAGCGAGCGGTTGCAGGAAGCCGCCCGGTCCGGCGCGGTTCGGTCCGACGCGGTTTTGCAGGCGTGCGAGGGTTCGCCGTTCAAAAAGCGTGAAGTAGGCGAAGATCGTCGTCGCCGCCAGTGACAGCACAATGCACTTGATGATCAGAATGCTGAGATCGATCCAGGTCATCGCATTTCCACAGGTTCACTGATATGCAGCGTAACAGCAACGCGCGTCAACGGACCGGTTTGCACGGCACTGAGCGGTGCGCCGTTGACGTCCGGCATCAGCGCCAGTCCGCGCGGCAGGTGACGGTCGATCTGCACCGGCAGCACCGCCTGCCCGGCATCGGAAGTGATCCGCACCAGTGCGCCGGGCGTCACCTCCAGCGCAGCAGCGTCTGCCGCGCTCAGAATGAGATGCGGCGTGACCATCCGCGGCAGCAGTTTCGAGTCGCGCGCCCACGCCCGACCATCATAGGCGCGCGGCGCCGCCAGCAGGATGTATGGATGAACGTCATCTGTCGGCATCGGCGATGGCACACGCGCCTGGAGCGTAAATACGGCTTTTGGATTGTCGGCTTCAGCAGCGATCTGCACCCCGACCCCTTCCGTGTTTTCGTAGGAGGTGCCATCGTAGAAGATCGCCTCGTTTGGTTGACGCCCCCATTGCGGCTTGCGCGTCAATCCCAGGCTTTCGTAGGTTGTATCGGCGTACCCGCGCACCGTTGCCGCAATTTCGTCCGCCACGTCGCTGGCAACCACGTAGTCCCATGCGCCAGTTCCGGTTTGCGCAGATGGGCGCTGTGCCGTGCGCCCATCCGTCGGATCGGCGGAGGCGACCACTTTACCATTGCCGGACAGCAGGGCGCGCGCGATGCGCTGAGCGACATCCCAGCCAGCCGGTGTGTTGTATTCAGGAATACGCGCCTGGCGGAAACGTTGCACCCGTCGTTCGGCGTTGGTGAATGTTCCCTCACGACCGGCGATTGAGGCGGTTGGCAGGACGACATCGGCATATTGCGCCGTTTCGGTGAGGAAAATATCCTGCACCACCAGAAACTCGAGCGCATCGAGCGCCGCCGCGATTGCCGGATTGTCGCGCACTGGATCCATGCCGGCGATGAACATTCCGCGCAGACGACCTTCGCGTGCTGCCGTCCACATCTCGCGCGCATTCAAGCCGCGCTTCTTTCCGGCTCCTGGACGCACGCCCATATCGAGCGCACCGCGCGCATTCGCGCCAGGAATGAGTGGAATGAAGCCACTGTTCGGCTTACCGATGTGACCGGTTAGCAGCGCCAGGTCGGCAAGTGCATTGAGCAGATCTGCGCCGATGGTCAGCGCCACGCGTCCATACAGAATGATGCCATGTTCCGCCTGGGCGAAGGCGCGCGCCGCAGCGCGAACCGTATCTTCCGCAACCCCTGCGGCATCGCAGAGTGATGCAACACTGTGTTCGCGCAGACGCGCCTTCAGATCGTCGAAACCCTGAACTTGTCGCGCCACAACCTCATCAGCGACCAATCCTTCATCGATCACCGCCCTGATCAGCGCCAGTGCGACGAACGCCTCAGCGCCGACGCGCGGGCGGATGACGCGCGCCGGGGTGCGATCCAGTTTTGTAGGATACGGATTGATCACTGTCAGGTCGCCGCCGCGCGCCACAATCCCACGCAGACGCAGCACGTAGAGTGGCGCTTCTTCCTCCGGATCGGCGCCAACCACCAGCACCGCCGTCCCTGTCCCCAGGCTCGCCAGATTTGTCCCTTTGCCAACGCCGAGCGTCGCTCCGAGATCGATGATGTCCGGCGCTCCGGGAGCGCCGGTGCAGCAATCGATGTTTGGCGAACCCAGCACCTGGCGGAACAACTTCTGGAACAGGTACAGGTCTTCGTTCGGCAGGTCAGGACTCGCCAGACCGCCCAACGCCGCCGCACCTGCGTGGGTGCGAATGGTGCGCAACTTTTCGGCGACCAGGGCGATTGCCTCGTCCCACGTTGCCGGGGTTAATGTATCACCCTTGCGGATCAGCGGATGCCGCAGACGCTCCGGACTTTCGATGAAGCGCATGCCGAAGCGTCCCTTATCGCAGATCCAGATTTCATTGACATACTCATTCTCGCGCGGCATCACCCGCATCAACCGGTCATAGCGCATATCGAGCGAGATAGTGCACCCGACCGGACAGTGCGGACAGATACTGGGGGTCGGGCGCAGTTCCCATACGCGCGCCTTGAAGCGGAAATCGGTGGTGGTCAACGCGCCGACCGGACAGATATCGGTGGTATTACCAGAAAACTTCGAGTCGAACGGCGGATCTGATTTCGAGATAATTTCCCAGGCGCGACCACGGTTATCGAAACCGAGCGCCGGATCGCCAGCGATATCGTCCTGAAAGCGCACACACCGCGAGCAGAGAATGCAGCGTTCCCGATCTAGATAGATCAGATCCCCCAAAGGGATGGGTTTCTCAAAATGGATCTTGTCGGCATAGTCGAAGCGCGATGTGCTGGGACCGAACTGCATCGTCAGGTTTTGCAGCGGGCACTCGCCTCCCTTATCGCACACCGGGCAGTCGAGCGGGTGCGACGTCAGCAAGAACTCCAGTTGCCCCTTTTGCGCAAACCGTACCTTCGGCGTTGTCGTGCGCACCTCCATGCCCTCACTGACCGGCGTTACGCAGCCAGGTTGCAGTTTCCCCATCATCAATGCCATGACCGGCTTCCCATCCTCACCGATCACCACCTGGCGGGTCGCCGGATCGATCTTTGGCGTCCACACTTCGACCAGACACATCCGACACATGCCGACCGGCTTGAGTTTGGGATGGTAGCAGAAAACCGGAATAGCGATGCCAGCCATACGCGCTGCATCGACGAGATTGGTTCCGGCTGGCACAGTCACCGTTTGTCCATCGATGACCAGGGTTACATCGGGCATATGCACACCTCTAGCGCCGCGCTGCGGCGGGTGGGATATTATATCGCACAGAAGCGTTCGATCTCACAGAAAGAGCCAGGGGTCAACGGCGACATGCTGCCATTGCCGGGTTGCAGCATCGCAACATACGGCAGCGCCTCATCGTCGTGGCGGAAGAGATGGGCGGTCATCGCCTGCCATCCTCCGTCGATCATCGCCTCACGCCCGCCTTCCAGTCGCGGCAGTGTCCCGACCATCTCGACTGTCCAGCGTGTGACGGTGGTCATGTGGAGTGCCTCAGTGAACCGACATCACCTTCAGATCGCGGTGTCCATTGCCAGCCTGCGCAATTGCCTGTTCGAACTCGTGCGGGAAGAGGCGCAGTGCGCTGCGGATCGGCACGACGGCGCTTTCGCCAAGCAGACAGAAGCAATTGCCAGCCATCTGATGATAAACATCGTGCAGTAATGGAATGTCTTCCTTGCGCCCATGACCGTGCGTGATCCGGTGCAGCACTTTCACCAGGAAGTATGTTCCCTCACGGCAGGGCGTACACTTACCGCACGACTCATGCTTGAAGAACTCGTCCATTTTATAGGCGACCTCGACCGCGCTGACGCTCTCGTCGAGGACGATCACGCCGCCGGAGCCGAGCATGCTCCCCTTCGCCGCCAGCGCCTCATAGTCCATCGTCACATCGAGATCGTCCGCTGTGAGCCAGCCAGCAGACGCACCGCCAGGCACCACGATTTTGACATTGCGGTCGCTCCGCATTCCCTGACAATAATCAGGTGAGAAGATCAACTCGCGCAGCGGTATGCCGAACGGCGCCTCATAATTGCCAGGGCGCTTCACGTGACCGGAGATCGAGAAGACTTTGGTGCCAGGGCTTTTTTCGGTGCCGAACTGACGGTACCAGGCAGCGCCGTAGCGGACGATCATCGGCACATTCGTCAACGTCTCGACATTGTTGATAATCGTTGGTTTGCCGTACAGACCAGCGACCGCCGGGAAGGGTGGGCGCAGGCGCGGTTGACCGATCTTCCCTTCGAGCGACTCCATGAGCGCCGTTTCTTCGCCGCAGATATATGCGCCTGCGCCGCGATGCACATAGATGTCGAGATCGTACCCTTTGCCGAATATATTCCTGCCGAGGAAACCGCGCTCATACGCCTGCGCGATCGCGCGTTCCAGGCGCCGTGCCGCTGCGGCGAACTCGCCGCGAATATAGATATACGCGGTGTGCGCCTCGATGGCGTAGGCGGAGATCGCAATTCCTTCGATCAACTGGTGTGGATTGCGATCAATAATCTGATGGTTGTTGAAGGTACCGGGTTCGCTTTCGTCGCAGTTGCACAACAGGTAGCGCGGATAGACCCCTTTCGGAAGAAATCCCCACTTGACCCCCGTCGGAAACCCGGCGCCGCCACGCCCACGCAGTCCCGCATCCTTCACCGTCTGAACAATATCGGCGGGGGTGCGTTCGGTCACGGCGATGCGCAGCGCCTCATAACCGCCATGGCGCAGATAGACCTCGAAATCCGCAATATCTTCGATGTCCAGGTCGCGGAGAACAATATGCCCGGCGAGCGGAGACATAGGCTGATAACTCGCTTTCCAGCGCTGACACCGCCATACGCCCGACATGGCGCATGTCTCACGCTTACTCTACCACTACGAAGGCTTTGTGTCAAACGGCACAAAGTTTGGGTCGGGAAAGATCTATACTGTCAGGTAACAGCGTATACTATGAGGGGGTTAGCGGCGTTCCATAGGGACGAGCACGGCAGGATCTGCGCCTGTGCGTTCAGATCATCGACGATGGAGAAATCCGTGTACGCCTGTCGGAAATGTCTTGCAGCAATCATCGCGTGCGTCGATGACTGAGGAGATCGGACCGATCCATGAAAATCGCGCTTATTTCCGAGTCGCCATCGGTAGCGACCGGGTTTGGCATCCATGCGCGCCATCTGACACGCATGCTCGCCGATATGGGGCACGAAACCGTGGTGTTTGGGGTATGCGCCGATGGACAGCCCTTCGACCCGACGCGCTACCCATGCCGTATTGTACCGATGCCGCGTGACCAGAAGGAAGCGTTGCCGCTTCTGCCTGCCTTCCTGATCACCGAGCAACCGGATTTGATTTTCATCCACTACGATCTCGGCGCTGTTGCCCGCTTTGCCGCCGCCATTCGTTCTGCGGGATGGACCGGACCCATGATCTGCCACTTCGTCATCGATACCATCCCGTTCGACCGTGATCTGATGCAGGTGTTGCGCGATTTTCGCGCTGCAATGACTCCTACCCGTGCGGCAGCGAACTACTGCGCGTTGCTCGGCATTCCCAATGTGATCGCTGCGCCACATCCGGTTGACGCGCGCCTGTTTCGCCCCTTGCCGTACCGCGACGCGCTGCGCCGCGCCGCAGGTCTCGACGGGCGCTTTGTTATCGGCGTCTTTGGGCGCAATACCGAGCGCAAGCAGCAACCGCGCGTGATGATGGCGCTGCAACAGTTGCGGGCACAAGGCAAAGCCGATGATATCATCGCCTATTTCCACTGTCAGCCAACCAATGAAGACCCCTGGCTCAGCAGCTGGAACCTGGTACACGTCGCCGATCATCTGGGTGTCGCCGATCTGGTTTTGTTTCCACAGAGCGATTTCCAGCAACTGGCAGGCATCCCCTACGACGCTGACGCTCCACCGATCGACGGCTTGCCTCCTGCACGCCCTGCCATTCCGCCGGGCTGCACCTATGTCGAGCGGTTGAACCTGTGTGATCTGGTGGTGAACGTGCCTCACTCCGGCGCATTCGAACTGGCGCCGCTCGAAGCCGCACTGTGCGGCGTTCCGGCAGCAGTGACGAACGACCGCAGCGCGATGGCAGAGGTCGTTGGCGATGGCGCCTATCTTCTTGAACCAATCGACAGCGCCATCCACAGTTCAGGGGGATGGCAGCATTTCGTCGGCGCGTGCACAATTGCCGAGGCGATCCTGGAGATTAAGGAGAACGCTGCGCTGCGTGCAGAACTGATCCGACGCGGGCGCGCCAATGCGCTGCGCTATACCGACGAACCGCTGCGGCGCGGATTGCGTGAGGCGCTTGACCGCGCCGTTGCAGGTTGAGCATGCTCATTCTGGTGATTGCTCATCCCCTGATGCTCAGCACAGTGCAGAGATCGCCCCACGTGGGCGGGTCATGCAGGGTGTCGGCGGGTAGTCCGGCGTGCGCCAGGATGGCCGCTGCTTCCGCGCGACTGAGCGGCGCTGCGCTATCAACTGCAAGGGTATGCGGAGGCTCGGTGGAAGAACCAGCGACTCGCAACAGTGCGCGCAGCACGGCAGGCGCATCGGCGCGGTCGATAGGGGTGTCGGGGGAGATGTCGAGCGACGCAGCGCGTGGTCCATTCCCCTCCAGCGCGCCTTCCAGCAGCAGCATTTGGGTGGGGATAAAGTGCGGATGTTCGGGCGGAACATCCACTGTCCACGCCAGCGGTATGCCCTGTTCGAGCAAATGGCGCTGAAACATGCGCAACTCCCGACCTTCCCACACCTCCCGCGGTTGCATGGCGTGCGCCAGGCAGAACGCCGCCAGCGCACCCGCCGCCTCGCCGATATTCCACTCGACCGGGTGGAGCCGGTACGAACCATTCGACAGATGGGTCGTGCCGATGTTCTTGCATGCCGCCAGCAGATTTGTCGGGCGTTGCGGGATCAGCGCTCCGAGCGGTATCTGAAACGGCAGCGTCGGGGCGAACATGCTGCGCGGATTGCCGACCGCCGGATGCAGGTCCATGAAGTACCACCCCACGCCGCACGAGTCGGCGAAATGCGTTGCGCGGGCGGTCGTGCGTCCGGCTGCCAGAATGTCATTGGCGGTCACACGCCGCAGTGCCTGGATGCGCCGCGACTCACGGATGTAGGGCGCTTTCGATAACCCATCCTTCGTTCCCATCACATCGGGGAGCAACCGCAGTCCCGGATAGCCGTAGCCGCTGCCATCGTCACGTGGAACCCCGGTTTGCAGCCAGTACAGGAATGAGAGCGAAAGGCGTCGGGCTTCATCCAGAATGCGCGCGCGTTCCTCCGGCATTGCGCCGATCAGATCGGCATGGTGATAATCATTGGCGTTCCAGTTGATCATCGCCACGTCGCGCAGCGTCCCCGACGGGTCAAGCAGACGTCCTGCCAGCAGGCGGCGGTATGTCCAGAATGGCGGCAGACCGGTCGGACCGGTCTCGAAGACGCGGAAGGGGCGTGGCGCGCCGTCGGAAGCGGTCAGGGTCAGAGTGAACGGTTGCGAGTCGCGCAGACGTTCGTACCCTTCCGGTTTAGGGATCGTATGGTCTTCGCCGGGACGATATTCAACCGCAAAGCAGAAGGTGAACCCCTGCACCTCACCGGGACGCGCCTCTTCCGGTGCGTCAGCCTCGCCAGTATCGCTCCGCGCCTCCGCCCCTGTCACCCATGGCGCACCCGTCAGCGGCAGCAGGTCGCCGAGATCGGTTGCGTCCAGAAAGAAACGTGCTGTCAGGGTGGTGGATCCATCCTCGCTGGCGACCGTGACGCTGGTAACCATGTCGTTGTGAACAGTGGCAGAGACTGGCACACAGGTGCGCAGGATTGTCAACCGACCGGCTGCGACATGGGGCGCCAGCATCGCCTCGATCACCGATACGCCAACCTGCGGCTCGAAGCACAGCGCAGAAACCCAGGCGTCGCCGGGGTTGAGCGGCGACCCATCGGGCATGGCAGCGATCCCGTAGCGGCGACGATAATGGTCGCGGATCGCCTCACGGAACGCGGCATACCTGCGGGTTGCACCGAAGGTCTCGATGTAGCGGTGCTCATCGAGCGCGCTGACACCCTGACTGGTCGCCTGACCGCCGAGCCAGTCGGTCGCTTCGGTAAGAACGACCGACGCGCCAGCGTCACACGCGGCGAGCGCCGCTGCCACACCGCCCAGACCGCCACCGATGATAGCAATGTCGCATGAAAGGGTTCTGTTTGTGACCATGTTCCAGCTTGCAGATTGTTCAGGGGAGCGTCCCGCCGTAGAAGCCGACGGGAGTGACAGTTCGCACCACTATGCATCACCGCGCAAACGGCGCAGTTCTTGCTCCAGTTCGCGCAGACGCGCTTCCGCCTCGGCACGCGCCCGTGCTTCGGCTTCGCGCGCCGCCGCTTCACGCTGCGCACGCTCCTCCGCCTCCGCCCGCGCTGCCGCTTCCTGCCGTGCCCGTTCTTCCGCCTCGGCACGCGCCGCCGCTTCGGCTTCCCGCGCCGCTGCTTCCTGCCGCGCGCGCGCCTCCGCCTCCGCCCGCGCCGCCGCTTCCTGTCGCGCCCGTGCTGCCGCTTGCTTCGCCCGCGCTTCCGCCTTCGCCGCCTGCCGCACCACCGTCACATAGTCCCCGATCTCCCGCCCCGCTGCGTCATAGCACACCACGTGGTCGCGCCGTATGCCCAGCCATATGTCCGCAAGCGCCAGGTGCACTCGCCCGTCGGCATCCGGCGCCTGCAACCGGTACGCCGTACCTTCCAGGCGATAGTCGAGCAGCCGCAACCGCCGCACCCCGCCGCGCCCCGTATCGTCCACAATCACGTACTGC
>Ga0209162_1001755_pt1 | contig 20485 bp, 13 predicted proteins | sample YNPNPMetaG_FD_187121 | JGI IMG/M metagenome (GOLD analysis project Ga0209162, IMG submission 187121) | Anoxygenic and chlorotrophic microbial mat microbial communities from Yellowstone National Park, USA - YNP NP MetaG (SPAdes) (version 2) ... | reverse complement strand
TCTGCGAACAGGCCGGCAAACCGCAACGCCAGGACCCCTACGGCGTAACGGCGCCGCCGCCCGCTTTCGTCATTGCCACCGGCGACCTGACCGAGTTCGGCGTGATCGGCTCTACGTGGCCCTTCTTGGAAAAGCTCTTCGAGCCTCTGCCCGGCCGGCTCTACGTCGTGCCCGGAAACCACGATAACACCTGGACGGCCATGCTCTCGATCATGCGCCGCCGGCACGGAGGGGACTCGTACTCGTTCGACCACGGCGGGTTCCACTTCGTGGGGCTTAACACAGCGAGCCCCCAGGAACCGCTGCCCTGCCTCGACCGGCGTACCCTGGAGTGGCTTCGCGCCGACCTGAAGAGGGTCAGCCCCAGGACGCCGCTCATCCTCTTCATGCATCATCCCCTCTACACGAACGAGTTCGCTTCCCCGTACGAACAGCTCCGCCTCCTGGATGTCCTCGAGGGCCGGCGGGTCTCCGTCATCCTGGACGGGCACGGCCACAACGTCTCGGCAGGCCAGTGGGAGGGCATCGACCGCGTCATGGGCGGCTCGACGTTCGGGCCGAACGCCGGGTACGGCGTGGTTTCCGTTCTCGGCGGCACGCTCCGGATCACCTATCGCTTCCGGGAAGGCAAGCCCATGAAGGCCTCCCTCGAGAAACCCGCTCTCGGACCGCCCCTGCCGGACGTGGACATCGTGCTGCCGGGCCGCGGCACGCTCCCGGCGGGAGCTGCGAACGACGCCCTGTTCCAGGTCCGCACCCCGAAGGACGTCCAGGCCGTCTCCCTCGATGTCGACGGCACCGATGAACGGAAAGGCCGGCTCACCAGGAACGGCCAAGGCTACACCGCTCGACTGGATATCCGAGGGCTTCTGCCCGGCCGGCACTTCGTGCGAGTGGAATTCAGGCCGGCCGCAGGCCCCCCGTTCCACAGGGCCGCCGCGTTCACCCTCGCGCCCTCCTCGGGACGCTTTGCCCGGTGCGAGCACGGAGCCGGTTTCAAGGCCGGGCCGCTCCTGCTCAACAACCTCGTGATCGTCGCGGATACGGCGGGAACCGTCACGGGCCTCGACCGCAGCTTCCGGCGGCGATGGAGCATGAAGACCGGCGGCGAAGTGCTCTGCACGCCCGCCGTGGACGGCGACCGGATTCTGTTCGGGTCGGGCGACGGTTTTGTCTACGGCGTCTCAGCCGACGACGGGAGCCGGATCTGGCAATACGATGCGAAGGCGCCGGTGTACGCCCGTCCAGCGGTCCACGACGGGATCGCCTACGCGGGCGACATCGAGGGGTTTGTGCACGCCATCGAAACTCGGAATGGTCGGCCCGTCTGGAGACGAAAGGTTGCCACGTTCACGATCGAGTCCGAGGGCGCCATCGTGGGCGACGGCTTCTGCGTGGGAGCCTGGGACGGCTACGTCTACATGCTTGATCGCCGCAACGGCTCGGTCCGCTGGAAGCAACCCTGTCCGATGGGCCAGTTCCAGGGCACGGTGAACCGATACTATGCGGCCGCGGATTGCCCGCCCGTCTTCCTGGGCGGGCGCATCTTCGTTACGGATCGCAGTTACCGCTTGGGCATGTACGAGCCGGAGGGCCGATACCTCCGCCAGTTGCGCGAGAACGTCTCGGCCATCGGCCCCTCGGAGGATGGGCACTCGGTGTACGCCCGCACGCTCGACGACCGGCTGATCCGTTACGACGCGGCCGGCTCGGTCATCTGGGATGTGCCCGTCCCCGCAGGCCGCTTTCCGGTCCCGCCCACCGAACGCGGGGGCAAGGTCTACGTCTGCTCCAATCGGGGACGACTGACGATCCTGACAGCCGCCGACGGCGCACCCGTCGCCTCCTTCCAGGTTACGCCGGGCCTGCATGTGATGGGGGCCGTGGCGGCGGACGACCAGGCCGTGGCCTACGTGACCGACACGGACGGCGGCCTCACGGCGGCTGCCCCCTGAGAACCTGCGCTCGGAGGCCCGATCCTTTTCACGCGGGCCAGCCCCCCGGCCTCAGCCCGGTTGCGGCAACGGCCCGGGGCCGAGATTGGGTGGGTGAATGATCGGTTTGGCCTTTGGAACCTCGGCCGGGATTTTGCGCTCCGAGGGGGTCTGGCCGTCCAGGATGTCGGAGATCGTCGGACGGTCCAGCGACTCGCCCTCGATCACGCGCTTCACTTCGTCCGCCTCCAGCGTCTCGTACTTGAGCAGAGCCATCGCCAGATTGTGCAGCTTGTCCCGGTTCTCCGTGAGCAGTTGGCGCGTATCGCGGAAGGCGGTGTCCAGGATCTTCTTGATCTCCGCGTCGATCAGCCGGGCCGTCTCTTCCGAATACTCCCGGGCTCCTGGGATGCCCCAGAAGTTCGATCGACCGTCCTCGCCGTAATAGACGAAGCCGACCTCATCGCTCATGCCCCACTCGATGACCATCTTCCGGGCCAGCTCGGTCGCCTGCCGGATGTCCATCGACGCGCCGGTGTTGACATCCTGGCAGAAGAGTTCCTCGGCGATGCGGCCCGCACAGAGCACCCGCAGATTCGCGTGTACCCACTTGCGACCGTAGGTCATCCGGTCCTTTTCGGGAAGCGTGAACGTCGCACCTCCATAGGGGCCGCGCGGAATGATGCTGACCTTATGAAGCGGATCGGTGTCCGGCAGCAGCACCTGCGCCAGCGCGTGCCCGGCTTCGTGATAGGCCGTGGCCAGACGTTCCTTCTCATCGACCTCGCGGCTGCGGCGCGCGCGGCCCCAGCGGACCTTGTCGCGGGCCTCCTCCAGGTCGGCCATATCGACGAAGTCCTTGTTGGCCATCGTGGCCAGCAGAGCAGCCTCATTGATGATGGCGGCCAGGTCGGCCCCGCTGAACATGGGCGTCCCCCGGGCCAGCCGGTGCAGATCCACGCCGGGGCCGAGTTTGATCTTCTTGGCGTGCACCCGCAGGATCTCCAGCCGCCCCTTCACATCGGGCAGCGGAACGTAGACCTGGCGGTCGAATCGCCCCGGTCGGATCAGCGCCGGATCGAGCACATCGACCCGGTTCGTCGCCGCGATCACGATCACCTGATCCGACGTGTCGAAGCCGTCCATCTCCACGAGGATCGCATTCAGCGTCTGCTCGCGTTCGTCGTGGCCCCCGCCGTTGTAGCCCGCCCCGCGACGGCGCCCCACGGCATCGATCTCGTCCAGAAAAATGATGCAGGGCGAGTTGTCCTTGGCCTGCTTGAACAGGTCGCGGACGCGGCTGGCGCCGACGCCCACGAACATCTCCACGAAGTCCGAGCCGCTGATCGAGAAAAACGGAACGTCCGCCTCCCCGGCGATCGCCTTGGCCAGCAGCGTCTTGCCGCACCCAGGCTCGCCCACCAGGAGAACCCCCCGCGGGATCCGCGCCCCGAGTCGCTGGAAGCGCTTCGGGTTCTTGAGAAACTCGATGATCTCGGCGACCTCCTCCTTGGCCTCCTCGATCCCGGCCACGTCGGCGAACGTGACGTTCGTGTGCTCCTTGCTGCTGATCCGGTGCCGGCTGCGGCCGAAGTTGCCCAGCATCCCGGCCCCGCCGCCCGCGCTGCGAAGCTGCCGGAACACGAAAAACCAGATGAAGGCGAAGATCAGAATCCACGGCACGATCGTCAGGAGCACGTTGACGTACAGCTGACTCGTCTCGTCGTACTTCACGTGCGCGTTGGGGATCTTCCCCTGGATCTTGTCGATGAAGCGGCTGTCGATGGCCCCCGGCGGATACTTGAGTTCGAACTCGGGCGATTCACCCAGTCCCTTGACCGACTCGGGCTTGAGCCGCCCCTTCAGCGAGTTGTCCTGAATCACCAGCGACTCGATGCTGTTGTTCTCAACGTACCGCCAGAAGTCGTTCATGCTGATCGTCTGCCGGCCTCCCCTGCCCTGCATCAGCAGCATGACCAGCATGAGCGCGAACAGAATGAAAACGACCCACCCGAAGATCCCCCGGCTGACGCGCATAGGCCCCCCGGGGCCCCGCTGGGCCGGACGGTCTTCGCGATCCGGCTGAAGATCTGCCATGGGTGCCTTCTGACGGGCCGCCCCAACCCTTACGCCGGCAGCCGAAACCTCGTCCCCGACACGCACGCCGGGAAACGCAACCCCGCACTATGTCATCTTAGCCCCTTCACCAGGGCGTTTCCATCGTGTCGACGATCCGGCGGGCAAGCCGATTCACGGCCTCCTGACGCGCCACGAAGAAATCCTCGCGCACCGGCGGAACATAATCCACCGTCTGGACGAAGTTCGGGTTCTCCACGAGGATTCTGCCCGTGCGCAGGTCCTTCCACCGGTAGCTGATGACGAACGTCGCCGCCAGCTCGCGCGGCATATCGGTCAAAAAGTCCCGCCCGAGCGTTCCCTGCCGCACCTCGAGAATCTCCCCCGACAGAACGGTGTCGGCCCTGGACTTGGGCGCATTCCGATACGGCGTGCTCCGGTCGATCTCCTTCCGCAGCGCCTCGGTCAGCTCGAACTCGATGTCCCGGCGGAACTCCCGCGACTGGAACATCTCCACGTACACCGTCCGGATGCCCGAAGGATGCAGCGAAGCCGAGGAGTACCCGCACCCGGTCAGGCACGTGCCCACCGCGATCAGGCCCAACGCCCGTTGCCACGTCCGCCACATGCCCCAACCTCACAACCGCCTCATTCCCCCGGGACGGCCCGCGCCAAGACCCCCTCGGCCGTCCACGGAGCCGCCCGGACTCCGGCCGCCGGCTGACTGGCCGGCGGCGTCCACGTTCCCAGCCCCAGCAACGCCAGCCGGGCCTCCGCCTGCGCCGCCCACGTCGTACCCGGCCAGTTCTCGACCGTTGAACGGTAGTAGAAGGCGGCCGCATCCCGCTTGCGTGTCCGCTCGTAAAAGCGGGCGATCTCGTATTCCTTCTGGCCGCGAGCCGCGCGGATCTGGTCCAACAGCACCGGGACCCGCTGAGCCTCGGCCAGTTGCGGATAGCGCTGCTGATACTGCCGGAACCGCTCCTCCGCCTCGACCAGCCCCGCATCGTCGAACTTCGGCCCCGGGTAGGCGGCCAGGGCTGCCTGGGCGCTCCGCAGGAGCGCGTACGGCTCGTACCGGCCGTTGGGGAATTCCCGTCCGAGCCGCGCGTATTCCTCCTCGGCCAGCTGGAACTCCCCCTTCTGGTAGTAGTAGTCAGCCTTGGTTTTCAGGGCGTACTCGGCCAGCTCGCTATCCGGATGATTAGCGACGATGTCGTCGAGAATCTTGATCCCCTCCTCGTAATCCCGCACCCGCAGAAGCCCCCGCCAGGCCTTGCGCTTCTGTCCGGCAAGGTACTGCTCCGAGATCCGGAACTCGCCCGATAGGGCCCGGTCGGCATAGGGCGATCCGGGGAAATCAGTGAGCAACGACTTGTACGTATCGTGAGCCTTCCGGTAATCCGCCAGCTCCAGGGCTGCGGTTCCCTTCAAATACAGCGCCTCCGGGTATCGCGGAGCGGATCCGCCGTATGCCTTGATCCACGCCTCCACCCGTTCAAGCGCATCCTTGTAGTCCTGCCGGGCCAGCGATTGACGCGCCAAGTCCAGGTCCCCGTCCTCGGTCCCCGGCTGCGGCGGGGCCTGCTCAACCCAGCGCCCGGTCTGCGGATCGAACCGCCACGTCTCCACGAATCGCGGTCGGTCCTTGCCGCCATCGGCAGCCGCCGTTCCGGAACCGGCCAGCAGGGCGCCGGCAAGCAGCCGCAACGCCCAACGGTGTGACAAGCCCACTGAACTCATTGTGTGCCAGGAAGACAATAGGCGCCCGCGCCGCCACTCGGGGCGGGATTATAAACCCCGGCCTCCCCCCTGCCAACCCTCACGCCCGGCGCACCGCCGACGGGGCTCGCTCGGCCTACTCGGCCAGGAGCACCATGTTGTCGCAGTGAATGACCTCGTCGAAGGGCCTCGCTCCCAGAACCTGTCGGATCTGCGCCGTCCTGAGGCCTTTGATCTTCTCCAGCTCGCCCGACGCATAGTTGGTCTTCCCGCGGGCGATCCGGCGGTCCTTCGCGTCGACCACGTCCACAATGTCGCCGCGCGCAAAGTCGCCCTCGACGCCGATCACTCCCGTAGCCAGCAGGCTCTTGCCCCCCCGACGCAGAACCGCCGCCGCTCCGTCATCCACGCGGACACGGCCGTGCGGCCGCACCGTCATGCCGATCCACCGCTGGCGGGCCGAGAGCTTTTCGGGAGCCGGAGCGAACACCGTCCCGACTTTCTCCCCGCCCAGGATCCGCAGAAGGATGCCGTCGGTCCGGCCGTTGGCGATTACGGCCCCCTCCCCGGCCTGCGTCACCAGCCGGACCGCCTGGAGCTTGGTCAGCATACCACCGGTCCCCAGACCGCTTTTGCTCCGGCAGACCATCCCGAGCGTCTCGTCGGAGACCGCGGGAACCAGGTCCACCACCCGCCCATCGCCGTCGAGCAACCCGTCCACAACGCTCAGGATAATCAGCAGGTCGGCCCGAAGAAGGTTCGCCACCTGCGCGGCAATGATGTCGTTCTCGCCGAAGCGGATCTCCTCCACCGCGACCGTATCGTTCTCGTTGATCAGCGGAACGGCCTTCACAGCGTGCAGTGCGGTGATGGTGTTGCGGATGTTGAGATAACGCTGACGATTCTCAAAGTCGCTCCGCGTCACCAGGATCTGCGCCGCGTGCAGCCCGTGCCGGGCCAGCGCCCTCTCGTAGGCACTCATCAGTGCGGGCTGGCCGATGGCGGCCGCCGCCTGGAGGCCCGGCAGATCCCGCGGCCGGCCGGCCATCTCCGCACGGGCGACGCCGGCGCCGATGGCGCCGGACGTCACGATCGTCACCCGCAGGCCCCTCGCCGTCAGCTGCGCTACCTGGTCGGCAAGCGCCCCGATCCGGGCGGCCGATGGCGAACCGTCCTCCTTGGCAAGAACGGCCGTACCCACCTTCACAACGAGGGATCTTGCCGACCGAATCAGGCGTTGGCGCAGTTCACTGCTGGGCACGCTGCACCAGGCTTATCAACGCGGCTGCCGTCTTCTCCGTAACGCCCTGATTCTCGCGAACGACTCGCTGGGCGGCAAGACCGATCGCACGGGCCCCGGGTTCTGTCAGAATCTCTCGAACGGCCGCCGCCAGCTTCTCCGCCGCCTCCGGGTCCTCCGTGCTCGTAGGCAGGATGCGGATGGCCCCGGCGGCCGCGAACTTGTCGATGGAATCCGCGAAGTTCCACGTGTGCGGCCCCACGATCATCGGTCGGCCGAGGGCCGCCACCTCGATCGGGTCCGAGCCGCCCAGCGGTACAAGCGAACGGCCCACAAACACGACATCCGCCAGGCAATAGAACTTCCGCAGTTCGCCCATCGTATCGCCCAGGATCACATCCGGCGGACTCGCCGGCGGCGGCTGGCCGTCCTTCTGCCGGCTCCGCCGGAGAAACGACAATCCCGACCGCCCGAGCAGATCGGCCACCTCATCGAATCGCTCGGGCCGACGCGGGATGATCGCCAGTTGCAGGTCGGGCATCCCGGCCCGGAGCCGGCGGAACGCCTCCAGTGCGACGGCCTCTTCACCCGGTCCCGTCTGCCCGCATACCCACAGCCGCCGTCCCCCGGCCGCTCCGACGATCCCCACGCACCGGGCCAGCTCGGCGGCGCCGGGCAACTGGTCGGCGATCTCGGCTGTGTCCCACTTGAGCATCCCGGTGACCTCGATCCGCTCCGACGGAACGCCCAGTTCCGCAAACCGCTCCGCGTACGTCCGGTTCTGTGCCCCTACCCACGCCAGCCTGCGGAACATCCGCCGGGCGACACGCCGAACGACGGGTTTGCGGAACCGAAGCATGGATCTGGCCTCGGTCACGCGCCCGTTCGCCACCGCCACCGGTATCCCCCTGCGCGTCGCCAGTTCGATCAGGTTCGGCCACACCTCGAGTTCCATCAGAACGATGAGACTGGGCCGGACCGCGTCGAGAACCCGTCGGACCACCCATGAGAAATCGAGCGGATACCGGAAAACCTGCAAATCGGGATAGATCTCGCGGGCCCGGGCGTACCCGGTGTCCGTGGTGGCGGAGATGACGATGTCGTGACCCGGCAGCCCGCGGCGCAGGGCGGCAACGATCCCGCGAGTCGCGTTCGTCTCCCCGAGCGAGACCGCATGCACCCAGACGCATGGCCGCGCGCCGCACCGGGCGGGAATCCGGCCGAACCGCTGCCCCCAGCCGCCCCGTCGCTTCCCGCCCACCCACCGCTGCCAGACCAGCAGCGGCAGGACCACCACGGCGGCCAACAGATAGACGGTGTCCATCACCAGCCACACGGGGCCGAGATCATAGAAACCACGAACGCGGCCGTAAAGCATCGGGCCCGGGTGACCCCAGGCCGGCATCGGCGCCAGGCAACCGCGGAAATGACGCCGACTTTCCACTCGCTCTGGCAGCCGCCGCTGGAGCGGTCCGACCGCCGAGCAGACGGTCGGATCAGCGGGTCCGCCACCCAGCGCAGCCGTCTCCGTTTCTCCGATGCTTGTCACGATCGCCCCCGCCCGGGATACTCCGGGTCGGTACGGAACCGGACGACCGCGACCTCGTATAAGGAGCACCGAATGACTTGCCTGGCTCGCGTCATCGCGGCTTTTCTGCTGGTCTGGTCTGTGCTGCACGCCCGGCCGGCCGCCGCAGCCCCGACCGACGTCCTCGAAATTCCACCGGGCGTACCGCAGCTCTTTGTCGACGACCTGCTCATCGATTCGCAGCAGGGTCTCAGACGGACGCTTCATCAACCGAAAAAGGACGACGGCGGCCGCCGGCCCGTGATCGCTCCGGCCGGCCTGCGGACGCTCATGGCCAGCGGCACGATCGTCTTCGATCCGAAGCTCAACCGATGGGTCATGATCGCTTCGGCGTTCTATCAGCCCCCCGAAGGCCGCTACGAAGTCCACCTGTACCGCTTCACCTCGCCCGACGCCATGAACTGGATCGCCGGCGACGACGGCAACCTCGAACGGATCGACTTCAGCCTCGTCGACGAAGCAACCGGCAGACGAGCCACCAACACCGACCTCTTCTCGTTCTACTACGACCGCCGTGACGCGAGATTCCCTTACAAGGGCTGGCTCTACTTTGCCAACTGGGGCGACGACCTCGAAGGCGTCTACTATGTCCGTTCAAAGGATGGCCGTCGGTGGGAACGGGTCCGTCAGGTGGTCAACGCGTGGGCCGGCGGCGACGATCCCTCCTGCCGCGAGATCCGGCAGGACGGACGCGTGCTCCGCGGCCCCAGCGATGTAACCCTCTTCTATCACGACGAACAGACCGGTCGGTTCCTGGGCCTTTTCAAGTTCCTCAGCGTCGCCCCGGTCGGCCCGAAGAACAACCTCCGCTCGCGGGCGTACGCCTGGCTCGACCGCATCGACGAACCATTCGATACGAACCGCCTGGATCGCATCGCGCTGCTGCCCCCCGCGGACGAGGTCCACGGCGACAAACCCCATGACGAGTATTACGCCTCCACGGCGTTCCGGTACGGGTCCCACTTCCTGGGCGGCCTGAAGGTCTGGCACGGAGGCGGCGATTACCCCTGGTCGGCCGCCGGCTGCGCCTTTCTCAAGCTCGTGGTCAGCCGCGACGGTCTCACCTGGAAGAAGGTGCCTTTCGCCAACGACGACGGCATACCCGAGGTATTTATCCCGAACGGTCCCGAGGGCGGCAGCAACGGCCGCAACGACGGCGGATACCTCACCGAGTTCAGCCAGGGCCCCCTGCGAATCGGCGACGAGTTGATCTACTACTACGGCTGCTCCTCCTGGGGCAAGAACGCGGGGCCGGAAAAGCGCATCAGCGGCGGCGGAATTTTCCGGGCCCGCCTGCGCCCCGACGGTTTCGTCTCGGTCGACGCCGGTACCTTCACCACGCCCGCGCTTCGGCTCGCAGGCAAGGAGCTGTTTGTGAATGCCGTCGGCCCCGTGCGGGTCGAGGCACTGTCATCCGACGGCCGGTCGGTGGGCTCCACGACCCTCACGGGCGACGCCCTCTCGCACCGTGCACGATTCGACGGAAGACCGCTGGGCGACCTTGTTGACGACGATACGGCCCGCCTGCGGTTCACCGTGGAACCCGGAGGATCGCTCTATTCCTTCACGATTCGATAGCCCCGGTCCCCTGGACCGCCTGCCCCCTGCGGCCTCGGCGCCGTCCCGCACGCCCGGTCCCCGCGCCTTGGTGGCCCTCTGCCTGGGGTTGGCTCTTCCCGTTCCCTGCGGCGCCTGGGGCCCCGAAGGGCACCGCATCGTGGCCCAGATCGCCTGGTCCTACCTCACGCCGGCAAGCCGCGCCGAGGCAACCGCCCTGCTGAACGGCCAGACCCTGCCCGACGTGTCCGACTGGGCCGATACGGTCCGACGAGACCCCGCCTATGCTTGGACCGCCCCGCTGCATTACGCCAACGTATGCCCGGGCTGCTCCGAGTTCGATTACCAGCGCGACTGCCCGGACGCCGGCTGCGTAGTCTGGGCCATCCGGCAATTCGCCGAGGATCTCCGCAACCCCACCGGCGACCGCGCGCGCAGACGCGATGCGCTGCGCTTCCTCGTCCATTTCGTCGCCGACGTCCATCAGCCCCTGCACGTGGCCCATGCCGCCGACCGGGGCGGCAATGATATTCGCGTCGAGTTCTTCGGCTCGCCGATGGACCTGCACGAGGTGTGGGACTCGGCCATCCTCCAGTACGCCGGGCGTCCTTGGCGCGAATACGCCGCCGACTTGCGCGCACGGATCGGCCCCCTCGAGTCCTCCACCTGGTCGTCGTCGACCGACCCGAGCGAGTGGGCAACGGAGTCGTTTCGGCTTGCCGAGGCGGTCGCCTATCCGATCCCGCCGGACCGGTGGCTGGGCTTCCCCTACTACCACCGGGCCCTGCCAGTCGTCGAGGAACGCCTCATGGCCGCCGGCGTTCGGTTGGGTCGCCTCCTTAACGACACCTTTTCTCCCTACACCGGGCCGTCCACCTGGCCGACGACCACTCGCGCGGCCTCACGCAACTCGTCGCACGGTGACCCGGTATCAGGCTTCGGACGCCCTGCCCCGTAGCGACCGCAGAGCTACGCCGGCCGCCGGCCTTCAGTCACGGCCGGCCGGACACTACGCCCGGTCATTCTTCGCCGGCGGCTTCCTTGGCCAGCAGTCCGAACTTCGACATGCGGTACCGCATGGCCTCCCGCCCGATCGACAGCAGCCGCGCCGCCGCCGATACGTTCCCCTTGGTCTGCTCCAGCGCCTGTTCGATCAGGGCCCGCTCGACCTGCTCCATGTCGATCGGCCGTCCTTCTGAGAGCGCAGTGACCAGGTCCCGCGCCTGGGACGGGCCCGTCGGCCGGCCTCCCCTGGACAACGGCAGGTCCTCCGGACGGATGACCGGCCCGGAGGCCGTGAGCACCGCCCGCTCGAGCGCATGGATCAGCTCGCGAACGTTGCCGGGCCAGTGATAGGCGCGCAGCGCCGCCCGGGCCTCCGGCGAAAGCGACAGCCCCGTCAGACCGTACTTGGCCGCCAGCACCCCGCAAAAATGATCCGCCAGCAGATCCACGTCGTCGCCCCGCTCCCGGAGCGGCGGCAGCTCGATCGTCATCACCTTCAGGCGGAAGTAGAGGTCCTCCCGGAATGTGCGCTGCCGGACGGCCGCCGTCAGGTCGCGGTTCGTGGCGGCCACCACGCACAGCCGCACCGCCCGGTCGCGGGTCTCTCCGACCCGGCGAATCGTCTGCGTCTCGATCGCCCGCAGCAACTTGGCCTGCAGCGGTAGCGGCAGCTCCGCAATCTCGTCCAACATCAGAGTGCCGCCGTCCGCCGTTTCGAAGAGGCCGGCCTTGTCCGCCGTCGCCCCGCTGAACGCCCCCCGCTTGTGGCCGAACAGCTCGGACTCGAAAAGCTCCGAAGGTACGGCGGCACAGTTCACACTCACGAACGGCCCTCCGCGATAGGGCAGCCGCGAATGCAACAGGGCGGCCAGGAGGTCCTTCCCCGTGCCCGTCTCCCCCGTCAGCAGGATCGACGCCGGCGGCGCGCCAGCGGCGGCGCTCCGCTCCGCGAGGCGGTCGATGAGCCCTCGAATCGCTCGAATCGGCGGCGACTCACCGATGAGCTGCACCTGCCGGAGACGCTCCCGCTGGGCGGCCTCGAACTGACCCAACCGCCGACGGGCCTGCGCCGTGGACCACACCTTGTCCACCGCAATCGCCAGAACATCCAGATCCACCGGCTTGGTCAGAAACTCGGCGGCCCCGCGCTTCATCGCCTCCACCGCGGTCTCGACGCTCCCGTAGGCCGTCAGAACCACGATCTCCAGTTCGGGCCATTCCTGACGCAGCGAGACGAGCAGATCCAGACCGCTGACGGCGCCCAGCCGCAGATCCAGCAGAACAATCTGCGGCGAGAAGGCCCGGGCCGCGTCGAGCGCCTTTTCGCCGACGTGGACGGCCTGCACTGTGTGTCCGGCGGCGGCTAGGGCGTCCGCCATCGCATTGGCGAGCACCACTTCATCTTCGACGATCAGAATGCGCGGCATGGGGATAAGCCCGACGCCCGAAAGGCCAACGATGGATCGCCCGCCGGCTCCCCAGGCTCCCTCGCGATGCAAGACCTTCCCAGGGCCGGCCCCGTGATCATCCCTCCGTCCGTTTCTCCTCGTCGCCTGCCGGCAGGGAGAACTCAATGATTGTACCCCCTTCGGGGTTCGGACGCGCCCGGACCGTCCCGCCCTGCCGCTGGATCGCCTGCCGTGCCAACGACAGGCCGAGCCCCAACCCCGTTCGCTTGGTGGAGAAACTCACCTCGAAGATCTGCTCCGGCGGACCCGGCGGCAGCCCGGCCCCCCGGTCGATGATCGAGATCCGGCACATCCCTCCATCGCGCTCCACCCTCGCAACGATCCGGCCGCCGACGGGCGAGGCCTCGATCCCGTTCACCACGGCCGCCACCAGGGCCTGCTCCAGGGACGCCGGCTCATGCGGACAGCAAAGCCCGCCGGCCGGCGCTTCGAGCGAGAACGACAGCTCCTTGGCAACCAGCTCGGCCGCCACGGCCTCCCGGACGTGCTCCAGCACCGGAACGACGTCGGCCACCTCCAGTTGCGCTGAGTGAGGCCGAAGGAACTCCGTCAGCCCCGTTACCCAGCGGTTGAGACGGTCGGCCGCCGCGATGATCTCGTCCAGCCGCGCCTTCGTGTACTCGTCCAGGCCGGGCCGCCTCGAGGTCACCTGGGCTGCCGCCCGGATGCTGGCCAGAGGATTCCGCAGGTTGTGCGCAAGCTGAGCGGCCAACTGCCCGACGGTCGTGAGCCGTTCCGACTCGATCAGACGACGCCGCATCTCATCCAGCGACAACCGCGCGGACTCCAGCGCCGCCGCAAGCCCGGCCAGCTCTGCGGGCGACTCCAGCAACGGCTCCGGCGGGGGCTCGTCCCGTCCGAGTGCTGCCACCTGTCGTCCGAGACGCTCCATCGGACGCAGCAGCCAGCGGCGGAGGATCGCCCCGACGATGGCAATGTGCACGATCGTCAGAAGCATGATCGCCATCAGGAGCAGCGCCGTCCGCGTGCCCTGAGCCAGGGCCGCCGAACGCAGCCCCGTGATGCGGTCCCCCAGGCGCAGTTCGATCAGCCGCATCGTGCTCCGAACGACCGAGGAGGCCGGTCGCTTCTCCGGATCTCCGGGCGCCAGACGGCGCCAGTTCTCGTAGTTCTCCAGCAAGAGCACGTTGAGCAGCCTTCGAACCTCGTCGTCCACGCCGAGCCGCTGGCGGACCTGGTCGAGGGCCCGGACGAAGTCCGGCGACTCCGGTTCCGGCGGCGTCGGCTCAACGCCGGCCACGTGAAGCCGCTCGAGAAGTACGTCACGCTCGAACGCGCTCCGCAGCTTCTCGATGTCCAGCACGATGTTCTGCCATCGGTCCAGATCCTCCACCACCCGGCGGGCATGACGCAGCTCCGCGACGGCAAAACCCACCGTGGCACAGCTCAGGATCACGATGATCAGATACACCAGAAGCAATCGCCGGCGGAGCGTCATGACGTGAGTCTACCCCCCGAAGCCCGCAGTATGAAGGTGCACGCCGTCGAACCGCCCACCCACAGGCCATGCCGCTCCCCGGCGGTCTCGTGCGAGCGCCCCTCGCAAAAGGGACACCCTGCCGAGGACCCCAGACCCGCAGATCCACCCGGCCGGGTGCCCTGTGCGCCAGACCTCCGCAACCCGCCCAAGCAAGGCCTTGGGACCGGCCACAACACACCATATAATCCGCCCCCCGATACGGCCGGCTGATCGGTGGGCGGTCCGCCCGCCGGCCCGTCCGCCAGCGAGGTGGAGTTATGTTCTCCAAGCCCAGTCGTCGTGAGTTCCTCCGCGTCACTGCCGGCACCGGGATCGGGTTCTGGATCGGCTCCAGGCCCGCCTGGAGCCAGAGCCGATCAGCCAACTCCAGGCTCAATATCGGTGTGATCGGCGTGGCCGGCCAGGGCGAGCACGACACCAACCAGATGATCAGCGAAAACATCGTGGCCCTCTGCGACGTGGACGAGCGCCGGGCCGCCCCGGCCCGCCAGCGGTTCCCGAAGGCGAAGTTCTACACGGACTTCCGCAGGCTGCTGGACCAGAAGGACATCGATGCCGTCCTCGTCGCTACTCCTGACCATACTCATGCCGTCGCCGGCGTGGCCGCCCTCAAGAGCGGTCGGCACCTCTACTGCGAAAAGCCCCTGGCCCATACGGTCCACGAGGTCCACGCCCTCATGGAGGCCGCTCGTAAGGCCGACCGCGTCACGCAGATGGGTACCCAGATCCACGGCGGCACCAATTACCGCCGCGTCGTCGAGCTGATCCGCACCGGGGCCATCGGTCAGGTGCGCGAGGTCCATGTCTGGGTCGAACGGGCCTGGGGCGGCGAAGACCTGCCGAAGGAAACGGCCCCCGTCCCCGAAGGGCTCCACTATGACCTCTGGCTCGGCCCCGCACCCGAACGCCCCTATCACCCCGGCGTGATCCCCGCCAACTGGCGGAAGTGGTGGGACTGGGGCGGCGGAACGCTCGCCGACATGGGCTGCCACTATATTGACCTCGCGTTCTGGGCCCTCGATCTGCCTCAGCCGGCCGTCATCGAAGCCGAGGGACCCCCGCCGCATCCGGAAAACTGCCCGGCCTGGCTCATCGTCCGCTACGAATTTCCGGCCGCGGCCGGACAAGCCCCCGTCAAGCTGATCTGGTATCATGGGGGCAAGCGGCCGCCGCACTTCGCCGAAGGCAAGTTGCCCCCGTTCGGCGGCGACGGTCTGCTGTTCGTCGGCGAGAAGGGGATGATGCTCGCCGACTACGATCGGCATATTCTCCTGCCGCAGGAACAGTACAGGGATTTCAAACGCCCGGATCCGTTCATTCCGGATTCCATCGGTCACTACCGGGAGTGGATCGAGGCCTGCAAGGGCAGCGGCAAGACCCTGTGCCACTTCGACTACTCGGGACCGCTGACGATCACGGTCCTGCTTGGCAACGTCGCGTACCGCAGCGGCAGACGCATCGAGTGGGACGCCCGTCGGCTCCGGATCCCCAACGCCCCCGAGGCCGAGAGGTTCCTTTCGCAGCCCTACCGCAAGGGATGGACCTTGTAGAGCGCTCCTTGCCCGGGCGGCTCCGGACACCAGCGCGCCAGATGGCATCCCCGGTGCGCACGCCCGCCTTCGGCAACGCCACGTTGAGCCGACGCCTCGCCACCAGTGCTCCCCTCCCGCACGCGGCTCAACACCGCTCACCCCCCTTTCCGTCATTCCCGCGCAAGCGGGAATCCACGACTCCCCAACTTCGTGGACCCACGCTACCGCGGAGGCGACGCGAGCGGCAGCCCCCGACGCCCCTGCGTGTGCCCCACGCGCCCAACCGTTTCGGGAGGCAACCACCCCACGCCGGGCGCCCCAAGGCACGTCTCGCCGCAAACCAGCCGAAAAGCTCAAAAAGGCGATTGCAGGCGTTTCTCGCGGAAGGCCATGATGTATTCCATGAAGTGCTCATCTTCGCGCAGGAAGCCGGCGCGGGCCAGCCGCACCGCCTCGCTGGCCAGATCCAGCCGCGCGACATCGTCCGGGTGGCACGTGAGCGGGTCGATCAGGCCGCTGTCCACCCCCGCCTCCATGGCCATCTGGAGCCATACGGCATTGAGCAGCCGGCGATTCGGCAGTCCGAAACTGATATTCGAATGGCCCCCGGCGATATGAATGTCCGGATACCTGGCCCGTATCCGGCGGCACGTCTCCAGCACGTCCACCGCCACGCCCGGGGCGGCCGACACGGTGTAGATCAACGGGTCCGCAAAGAGGTCGGATACCCCAAGCCCCGCCTTGATGCACAGCTCGATGATCCGCTCCAGGTTCGCCACGCGATCTTCGACACCCGCAGGCAGCCCCGCCTCCCCCGAGGCCATCACGATCGTCGGGCAGCGGTGCCGCGCCGCCAGTTCGATCGCCTGTACACGCTCGAGCGACGCCGAGTTGACCATCGGGCGCGGCCCCCGCACACGCATCACCGCCTCGACCCCGGCCCTCAGGGTCGACAACTCGCTCGAATCGATCGACAGCGGCAGATCGAACGAACTCGAAAGCAACTCGACGCACCAGACCATCGCGGCGTCGCGCTCCCTGATCTCCGGGCTCAGCTCGTCCACATTCACGTCCAGGTAGTGCGCGCCCCGCATGACCTGCCGCCGAGCCAGCCAGCGGATGTAGGACCGCCCGATCTCCCGCTCGGCCGGGGAGCCCTCCATCCCGAGCCGAACGGCCGCCGCCACGTGCGGAATGTGACCGCCGCGATAGGTCTCGGTATTGCGGATCACCTCGGGAACGGGCAGCAGGGCCTCGTTACCGAACTCGTCCTCGAAGACCACACACTCGTTTCCCTGGGCGTCGGTCTTCACACGGCTCCCCTCGCGCTTCACGCGCCGGGAGCAGTGGATGTTCTCTCCGATGATGATGAACGGCCGGCCCTGCGCCTGCGTCATATGGATAATCCCCGGCTAAACAGATAGAATCCCCATGGCCGGAGGTTCACAGTATCTATGAGCGGCTCTGCCGTCAACGCGCTTCGCGACGCGATCGATCGCAACGGGTTCCTGGTCACGCTGGAGTTCTGCTGCCCGCCCCGCGAAGAGTCGCTCGGGCCGCTCCACGCGCTCTGTGAGTATGCGGCCGCCGATCCGAGAGTCCACGCCGTCGCCTTGACCGACCGGGTCACCAGCGAGCGCGACCACGACCCCGTCGACCTGGGACCCGAGGTCATGCGACGCTCCGGCAAGGTCCCGCTGATCCACCTCTCCGGCAAGGACTGCACCCCCCAGATCACCCGGGACCGCCTGGTCCGCTGCCGCGACGCCGGCCTCGAAAACGTCCTGATCATCACCGGCGACATGCCCCGCCCTGAATCCCCGGGCCGGGTCATCGAACCGGCCAACGGATTCGTCGACTCCGTGCACGGGATACACATCGCTTCCGCCATCCGGCCGCCCCTGCTCGTCGCCGCCGCCGTCACGACGTTCAAGTACACCGAGCCGGAGGTGATGAACCAGTACATCAAGATGCACAAGAAGATCGCCCAAGGCGCGCGGCTGATCTTCAACCAGGTCGGCTACGACCTCCGCAAGACGCAGGAACTGGCCTGGTATGTGCGGCACATGACCCAGAGACCGGCATCCGGCGGCGACGGCATCGCGGGCCTGTCCCTCGTCCTTCCGGCCGGCTTCGGAATCGTCGCGGCCCTGTACTGGATGACGCCCGGCTTCGCGCGGTTCGCCCTGGCGGGCAACGTCCCGGGCGTGATCTTCACAGAGGACCTCTGTCGGCGGATCGACGAGATCTCCAGAGAACCGGACAAGGGCCAGGCCCGGCGCATCGACATCCTCGCCACACACATCCTGCTCTGCAAACGATTCGGCTACCGCGGCGTCCACATCGGCGGCATCCGCAAACCCGAACTCTTTCGCGACGTGCTCGACCGCGCCGACGAACTCGAGGCGGCGGGGCTCGACGCCGCCGCCCTGTGGGCCCGCTGGTGCGACCACTTCCGGTTCCACGACGGCCGTCTCGCGGAGCTGGGCCGACCCGACGGGTTCTACCTCTTCGAACCGCAGCCCGGCGGCCTCAACGCGGAAAGACCCGCCTCGCTGCCGGCCTCGACCTACCGATCGGCGCGGTTTGCGCTGCTGCGGGCAGCGCACGCGGTCTTTTTCGACCGCGGCTTGCGTCCGGGCGGCGTGGGCGAACGCCTCGTCCGCGGTATGGCGCGACTGCCGCTCGTGAACCGCGCGGGCTACCTGATCGAGCGGGCGTTCAAGATCCCTCTCGTAGGTTGTCAGGGGTGCGGCTCGTGCAGCCTCCCCGACACGCAATACGTCTGTATCGAAAGCGCGTGTGCCAAGCACCTGGTCAATGGCCCGTGCGGCGGTCAGCGCGACGGAAAATGCGAGGCCTACCCGGACCGGCCTTGCGCGTGGGTCGAGATCTATGAGCGGGCCAAGCGCCTGGGCAACCTGGCGATCCTGACGCAGCAGTACGTCGAGCCGAAGGACCGCTCGCTCAAGGGCACGTGCAGTTGGATCAATCTCTGCCTCGGCCGCGACCACCACGGCGCCCAGCACCGCGCGGACAGCGTCGGAGCCCGGCAATAGCGTCGGGCCCGCCGCGCGCAATCAACGGGCTGGACCACCCTGAAAGCGACACGAATCAGATGCGGCGCACCTTCTGTTTGTCTCCTGCCGCCTGCCGGTGACCGTGCGGGTCGGACCGGGCGGATACCCGCTTCTCTCCGGAAGCCAGTCTCAGAGGCGCGGACCGTCTTCTTCCTTCATATCCTCTTCCCCAGCTCCAAAGTCTTTCGCGTGCTTCCCCGGCAAGATGGTAAGCGTCCTGTGAACCCCTTCTTGTTTTCGCCGCTTCGGGTTTGCGAAGATGCGCTCCGGGCTGCGCGATGATGCGACATGTCGAGGGGGCCGCTGGCCGGGAAGACGCGCCCTCTCCTGGATTCCCGCTTGCGCGGGAATGACGCAGGGGCGAGGCCGGGTCGGGCCTTGCCGCGTGCGCGGAGTCGACCGTCGATTCCTGCCTGCGCGGGAATGGTGAAAGGGGGTGGGGCTGGGGCCTGGATTCCCGCTTGCGCGGGAATGACGTAGGGGCGAGGCCGGGGCGAGCCTTGCGCCGTGCCCGGAGTCGACCGGGGATTCCCACCTGAGCGGGAATGACGGAGGGGCCGTGTTGCCGCCTTTGACGACCCATCATGCCCCCTGTCGTCACCCCCGCGCAAGCGGGGGTCCACGAAGTCACACAGCCGTGGAGAGAGACGGACAGTCAACGCACCGCGGTCACCCCAGCGCCCCCGCTGCCGCCCGCGCCAACCATCACCCCCGCGCCAACCGCCATCCCAGTGCCGAACATCACCCTCCGCCGAGCCTCACCCCCGCGCCGAACGTCATCCGCCGCCGACCCCCACCCCCGGCCCCACCGTCACCCCCGCGCAAGCGGGGGTCCACGAAGTCACACAGCCGTCCCTTCCCCTCTGCGCAGCATTGACGTAAGGCTCCCGTGAACCCCTTCTTCTTTTCGCCGCCCCGGATTTGCGGGGATGCGTCCGGAGGTGCGCAATGGTGCGACATGTCAACGGCTGGCCATCCAGGCAGAGCCGTCGAGAGCATTGGCGCGGGTTGGTAACGGAGTCGTCCGCCAGCGGGCAGACGCAGGTGGCCTTCTGCCGGGCGCCGGGTCTGAACGCGGCGACCTCCGCGTGGTGGAACCGCCAGTGGTGCCCAGAGGGATGGGCCTCGGCAGGGGCGACGGCCCGGCGCGATCCTGGCGCGCTCCGGCCGATCGTCTTGGAGCGCAAGAACTGGCTCTTCGCTGCGAGCGACCACCTGGGGCGGACCGGGGCCATGCCGCCCAGCCAAGTCCCCTCGAGCAAGCGGCACGGCGTGGACCCGTTCGCGTATCTCCAAGGGCGTCCCGACGCAGATCACGCCCACACTGGTGAGTCAGCTCGATGAATTCCTGCCGGACCGCTGGAAGGCGGCCCACGCCACGCTGACCGCCGACTGATTCGCCGGCCGGCGCACCTCGACCACACAGACGGGCTTCGCGGGACGCTTACCAGGCGGACGAAGATATGCTCGCTCTTGGCGACGACAGCTGCATGATCTGTGTGGGAACCCGCCCGACCCGCGCTCGTTATGCCGTGGCCCACCAGCGGGCGGCACGGAATCTCCTCAGTCAGCTACCCTGACAAGGCATCAGCCGGACAGCACCTCCTCGCCCGACTCCTGAAAACGCCGTACCGGGCCTCGAGGCGAGCACAGACAGGCCGTCCATGTCCGTCACGGCAGCGCCCACGCCCTCATCCGCCGACCTGACGCCGCGGTCCGATAGCGTCTGCCCCCACAAATGCGACGTTTTCTGCTTGAGCGCAGCGCGGCAAACCGCTACC
>Ga0209162_1001753_pt1 | contig 20499 bp, 16 predicted proteins | sample YNPNPMetaG_FD_187121 | JGI IMG/M metagenome (GOLD analysis project Ga0209162, IMG submission 187121) | Anoxygenic and chlorotrophic microbial mat microbial communities from Yellowstone National Park, USA - YNP NP MetaG (SPAdes) (version 2) ... | reverse complement strand
CGGACATCGTGTCTGTCCCCATATCTGGGCGACAGGGACCGCTGGGACCGTCCGGCTAGCGCTTTGGTCGGGTCCAGTGGGGTCAATAGTCCGGTCGCAGATACTCAGTGTCTGTCCCCATATTTGGTTCCGGGCAGACTATCCAATGTAACACTTCGAAGACCGCACTGTGGTGACCGCACTACTCGCTGCCAGAGAAGCAGATACTGACAAACTGAGCCAACTCGCAGTTTGAAAATCTTCGCAAATATGATCGATTTCGCAATATAACAATGTGAGATTTCCGGGCTAAACGTGATGGCGATAAAAAAGCCGATGTTGCACCCGCCGGAGGAATTTATGCAGTGGCGACAACGGACCGCGATCGGGTTTGAGTTCGGGCAACACGGCAAGCGGTGCCACAGGAACAAGGCGTTTGGCCGCCTCGATGCAGTGCTTGTTGTGATAGATTCTCACCCCATCAAGATGGGAAACAGTCGGCCAACCGCGTATTCGCATGGGCGCAAGGCAAGGGCGATAATTGTACTGGCAAGGAAGAATAACGAGATCGTCGTAGTATCGCGTGTGAACAACCTCATTGAGGGTGAGCTGATCATCGATGCTACGGAATCGCGCCAAACCGCGTTCGACGATTTCAGCACGAATCCGGCGCGAGGCTTGCACATTCCAGAACGTGACTCCGGCGTTGAGGTAAGCGCTGGTGTACCCCTGGCCCTGGATGAACTGGCTGCCATTGTGCTCGACACAGGCGCCAATCGCAGCCCCGCGCAAAAGAACGGGAAGCTCAGGGATTTCCCGAAGACATAACACATCCGAGTTATCAACCAGCAGAACATAGTCGAAACCCAACTGATCGATCAGGATCAACCGCCGGTAATAAAGCTCGCGCATTTCACCCTGATAAACAGGGTCAGGAGCGACAAGGTGATACGTCACGCCTTCGACACGGTTTTGCGGGAGGCGATCACCAATGATCAACGCGTGTAGTTCCAGGAAACTGTTCAGCCGAAAACTGGCAAATGTTCTCTCCAACCGTTCCGCATGGGATCCGGTTGCGGCTGTGACCACTGCTTGTCGCGCGATGGACATGATGTTGTGTTCCCGAAACCACCGGGAAACCCTGGCAATACTGCAAGGGATACCGGCGCCTTTTGTCAATCGGTATCGGGTGGAAGCGATTGATTGTCAGCCCGCCCGCCAGATCTCAGTAACCCGAAAATCTCACCGGCCAACGCCCAAGGAGAACAAATAAGTTCAATCCGGTGAGATTTCAGGGGCCGCATTTTTGGCAGCGCGGCGCTACGGAGCGCCAAGCCTGCAACGAACGCCTTTGTCCTGCTGCGATCATTAGGTTGCGGCAGCGCCGCGCTGACAATTGCGCGGGCCAGACCGAACCGAATGGGATCACGCCATTACCTTAACCTTGGCGCCCTTGAGTTCTGCCTGTGTGCTGGCTTGTAGCTCGTCAAGAGTCGAGCGGAGTTGATGTTTCGTTTCCCCTGACATTCGGTCTATGAACAGCACGCCGCGCAAGTGATCATACTCATGCTGAATAGCTCGAGAGAGCAGGCCGCCACACCGGAAAGCGATCGGTTTGCCGTGCTCATTCGTGGCCTGCACTGAAACAACTGCTGGTCGAGTTATATCCGCAAAAACCTCCGGAAAACTCAGGCACCCTTCGGGGCCGGTTTCGCGATCTCCCTCGAGCTCGAGGCGGGGGTTGATCAACACCAACGGCATGATGCTTGCGACGTCGATTCGAACGCCGTCTTTTTCAACCCATGAAGGTCTGTCTTTGGCTTCGCGCACGTCGATCACGCACATCTGAAGCGCCTGTCCAACCTGTTGGGCGGCGAGACCAACTCCTTGTGCCGCGTGCATGGTTTCGATCATGTCCGCCGCCAACTGTCTGATTTCAGGTGTAACAGTTTCTATCCGCGCGCCGGGTTTGCGCAGGGCCGGATGACCATATTTTACAATCGACAGAATCATTCTATGAAATCAATAGGCTATGGACGAGTCCTGAAGCATTTGCGCCAGCTCAGTCACGCTTGGACTTCGTGCGTTCCGCACGTAAAAGCCGCTGCACGTCACTCCCGTCAACAAACAATCCAAATTGTCCAGGCCGAGCAGCTTGCCCAAACAAAAACCCGAATTGAAATGATCGCCCGCACCGGTCGTGATCAGTGGTTTGTCAGTTACCGGACCGGCTGTAATCGAGACTTCCCCATCAGACACTGCCAGAGCGTACCGCACCGGGTGAATCACAACGGCCTGAACAGGCACGCGACCGTGTATTTCCCGACCGAGCCTTGAAAGGCCTTCGGGCGATTGATCCGACACGTCAAGGCCGAGGGCCCTGCCGCCGACTTCAACGGCTTCCTTCTGATTCAGCCCCAATGTTACATCGAAGTACTTTTCAAACCGCACAATCAACTCGAGGGCGCGTCGAATGTCTTGGGCCGTCCTTTTTTCCGGGTCGGCAAGGTCAATAAAGAGCTTTCGCCGCCTGCCATCGATGCTCGGGCAAATCTCATTCAGAACGGCCTCCCATATGTCGCTCATGTGGGTCAGCATCGTCCAGTTTACAAAACCCACCAAATCGGCAGACCCGAACCTTGCGGCGAACCTGTCCCGGCCAAACCTCGCGACGATGTTACGCCAGTTCATTTCTTTCAGCGACTGGTGTTTGCCGAGCATGACTTTCCCGTTCTCGAACTCGACGGCATATGTGTAGCCCGGTTCGGCTATGGACCATACTTCGGCGCGTTTGCAAAACTCGTCGAACACGGGATGGATGCTCGGATGCCCCAAAATGCCAAGATAGGAAACTTTCAGCCCGAAGCTTGTGAGTGCATTGGCCATGATCGGTCCGTTGCCGCCGAGCTTGACCATCTGGGGCACCAACTCGATGTTCGTGCTCTTGTCAGCAGCATCGATGATGCGCTTTCCCCATTGCTCCATTCGGGCAAGGCGCGTGTAATGTTCGGCGTCCTGCCGCGTATCAACCACGTGGAGAATCTCATCCACAAATCCATCCAGCCCGATAAAAGCCGTCAATTCCCTTGCCTTGTCGGCAGCGGCAAGCAGCTTCCGAGCACAACTATTGCGACGGTCTTGCGTTACAGTCATGTTGTTAACAAACAATCAGGTTATCAGCCCCGAAAATCAACAGCGCTAATCTTGCACGACTCCAATGATCTGCAAGATTCTTTCCAGTTCGTCATCGGAGAAAAACCGTATTTCAACAGAACCCTTGCCGCTCTTGTATCTGAGCCGGACTTTGGTCCCCAGCTTCTCCATCAGCCTGTTCTCCAACGAAACCACGTGCACATCACGCTGCTCTCCAACCTTCGAAGATGCAGCTTCGGATTCCTTCGCCGTGCGCCCCCGCGCAAGCCATCGTGCCACGAGGTCCTCCGTTTGTCGCACGTTCAGATTGTCGCGTATGACCTGGACCGCTGCGAGTTGCTGTTCTTCAGCCCGTTCCAGCCCGAGGATCACTTTTGCATGGCCAACGCTTATCTGACCGTTCTTCAAATACGCTTGGACTTCGGCGGGCAGCTTCAGCAAACGCAACGCATTTGCCACCGTTGCGCGGTTTTTCCCAACTTTCGCGGCCACGTCTTCCTGCCTGAGTTTGAATTGATCTATGAGCTGCTGGTAACCTTGCGCTTCCTCGATCGGATTCAGATTCTCGCGCTGGAGGTTTTCGATCAGCGCCATCTCCAATGCAGCGGTGTCGTCCGCTTCGCGCACAAGGACCGGAACCTCTGAAAGCCCGGCCAATTGGGCAGCGCGCCAACGCCGTTCTCCGGCAATCAACTCGTAGTATTCACCGCGCATCCGGACAACCAACGGCTGTACGATGCCCTGGCTCCTGATCGAGTCGGCCAGTTCACGAAGAGAGTCTTCGGGAAAATCTTTTCTGGGTTGAAGCGGGCAGGGGCGAATACGCGTCAAAGGGACAATGTCCACCCGTTCCCCTTTTGCAGAGGTTTCTTCAACCTTTGTTGTTTCATCTGCGGCGGGTGGCTGCGATGGCTTGATCGATGTCGAAACTTCGCCGAGCAACGCGCCCAGGCCGCGACCCAATGCCGGTTTGGCCATGCCCACCCAGTGTCCAGAAGGACAACCCGATTGTCAACGCAGAGGATTTGCGGGGCCATCGGGCACCGCTCGATCAATTGCCAAAGCTGATGCCCAGTGCGCGCCCTATTCTGATGAGCTCGCCGTCGCGGGGAACAGTTCGCAGCCTGCCGACGGCATCGCTTATTTTCACGGCCACAATCTCGGGCGGGCGATAGGCAGCCATGCAACCATACCGTTCTTCTTCGACCAGTCTGACCGCATGCGCGCCAAAACGCGTGCAAAGAAAACGATCGAAGCTCGTTGGCGCACCACCGCGCTGCAAATGGCCCAGCACACACACCCGCGTTTCTTTTCCGGTCCGCTTTTGGATTTCCGCTGCAACGATCGACCCGATGCCGCCGAGCCGCGCCTCGCGGTTCGCTTCGGCAGGGCCAACAGTCGAAAAAGTGCCGCCTTCGGGTCTGGCACCCTCGGCAACCACAACCAAGGTGAATTTTTTGCCCGCGCGTTCGCGATCGGCAATTTTCTCGCAAATGCTCTCGTACCGGAACGGTATCTCCGGGATCAGAATGACGTCGCCGCCACCGGCGATTCCTGCGTGCACGGCAATCCAACCGGCGTACCTGCCCATGACTTCCAAGACCATGACGCGGTCATGACTGGCGGCAGTGGTCCGGAGCCTGTCAAGAGCGTCTGTCGCACAGTGCACCGCCGAGTCGAATCCGAATGTCACCTCGGTGGCTTCGATGTCGTTGTCGATTGTCTTGGGCACGCCCACAACGGGCATCCCATGTTCAAACAGTTGTTGTGCGATGGACAACGACCCGTCCCCACCGACAACCACCAGCGCCCGAAGCCCGAGCTGCTTGAAATTGTGGCACGCTTCGTCCAAAACCGCTTCGGGAATTCGCCGGGTTTCGCCATGGCCGGTCTTCGCTGCAAAATGCCCCTTGTTCGAGGTGCCCAAAATCGTTCCGCCCACGAACAACAAACCGTCCATTTCGTGGTAATCAAGAGGCCGTGTCCGAACGGGCGAAAGGAGGCCCTCGAACCCGCCAAGGATGCCGATGGTTTGCCAGCCTCTTTGTGCGGCCGTCTTAACCACGGCGCGAATGACAGCATTGAGGCCCGGACAATCGCCGCCTCCGGTAAGAATGCCAATGCGCGTCTGCATGTGATGATGTCGCTCAGTGCAATCCTTCAGTGTAACCGCAAGCCGCATGGCGCAACAAAACGCGCCAATGTCCCAACACCGTTCCAACATCGTATCTGCCGCGAGACCAAAATCAAAATCAAATCGGTTGCGCCCGCATTGCCGACGGTATAGTCTGGCCGCGGTTAACGAGGATTGCCTATGCCACGCAAATTGAGCGTCATTGCACCAGACTGGTGGGATTACACAACTCTCGACGACGAAATCATCCGGGACGCAGCCAGTCTGACACCGGAAAAAATGCTCAGGCTCTCGCGCCCCGGTTTCAAGGTTGTCTTTTACGACACATTGGAGGAATTCTACCTTGCCGAAGCCCTCGAATACATCCGCGCATGGCAGCAATCCACAGATGACAACCCGGTCGGCATCTGCGGCCCGATCGGCCCCACCGAGCAATTGCCGCTCGTGGCGCGCATCGTCAACGAACTCAACTTGAACGTCCGATCAGCCCATTTCTGGGCCATGGACGAATGGGTGCTCGAAGGACGCGAAGTCCCCGTAACGCATCCGTTGTCATTCGAACGCGCTGATCGCGAGTTGTGTTTCAACCGCATCCGGCGCGAACTGCGGATGCCCGACACAAACCTGCATTTCCCGAAAGGCGATACTGCCGAGTACCGCCGGTCCTGGGATGCAGGGGTGCGATGCGCCGTAATGCAGGGCGGCCAGGGCGACGTCAAACACTGGGCATTCAACGACCCGGTTCGCCGGCGCGGCAGGTACCGCGAAGCACCACCGACGCCTGAGGAATATCGGCGGTTGACCACGCGAATCGTTGATTTGCACCCGCTGACCGTCGCCCAGAACGCGCGCACTTCGGGCGGAGGCAACATCGCGCTTGTGCCAACTCAGGCGATAAGCGTCGGCCCGGTCGAAACGTGGAAGGCCGAAAAGGTTTCGATCTGGCACGCCGGTAAACACGACAACCCGTTCGGTCAACGGCTGACCACCTTGATGATATCAAAGCGGATCGTGGACACATCGGTTCCAATGTCGTTGCTGGCCGATCACCCGAATGTGCAGTTCAATTTCTACCGACCGGGCATCGGAACCTGCGACGTCGAAATGCATTAGCTACGCCGCACCGCAAACCGGCTGATTTCTACGTCGCAAGAGCTGTCCACTGATTCTCTTTTGCCTGGCGGGCGGCAACAAGCGCGCCCTTGGCGACGAGTTCCTTGTGGTTCGGTCCCACGGTCAGCACCCGCGGCTTCTCGTATCCTTCCTCAACCAGAAGATGCTGAAGCTCCGAATCGAAATTCCGGATCAAGCTGCTGCCGCCGGTGAGGATTATGTTCTGGAGAACTTCACCAACACTGTCCGACGAAGCCTGGGCGATCACCGCCTTCAGGCAGTCCAAGACGCGAACCAGCAATTGCTGGCAGGCGTCGCCAATAATTACTGTCAGATCGAGCTTGCGCGGTTTTCCACCAACCAGCACGCCGACCTGAATCTGCGAGTCGAGTTTGCCCACGTATGAGTATTGCTCTTTGATCTCGCGCACCTTGGGAATCGAAATGTCAACGTCCGGATACGCAGACCTTATCGCAGAGTGAATGAGCAAATCCACCATGTCACCAGCGAACGCCATGCTGGTCTGATCTTCCCCTGTTGGAAAACATCCCTGGACAAGGCACACGTCGGTCGTGCCGGCACCGATATCCACAAAAATGGAATTCCGAACCGGGTCAATATATGAAGGATCGGACAACCGCGACTCGTCCCGGAACCCCAATGCCGCGAGAAACGGTTCCGGCACCAGCATCACCTTGTCGAAAAACCCGGTCAAAACCTGCATCAGTTGGTCATGCGCGGCACGGTCTGCGCTCGCAGGCAGGCCAACCACAGCGCGAATTTCAGTCCCGCTTGGCGCGTTTATTACCTGGCGAATGTATCGAATGAAATCGTGCGTCGCAGCGCGATCGTTAACGATCCCGTTCGCCAACGGCGACACCATGCGAAGATATAGCCTGTTCTTCAAGGCTGCGTGCCCGTACAACACCTTCGCGTTGCCAGGAAGCAGATTGTCGATCAACCCCTCGCGCGCGTACCCAACAGCGGTCGGGATTATCTCGTTGACGACCAGTTCGGGTGAATTTGCCCATGCGGCTTTGACGCAGGACGTGTTGGTGCCAAGGTCAAATCCAACCAACAGAACATCCCCTCTCTGCGGTTTGGGACCGCTTTCGGCGGGTGCCGGGGCTGTCGGCTTGCGCTGTGTTTCTCGCGCTGTTCCATCCGTGAAAGGTGCAACGTAAGTCGTACGCATAATATGCTTTCGATGAATCTGCGGTGCCTGATTGGGGTCGGCGTCAACTCAGATTCGGCTTGCGAAAAAGTCTGCCTGTTGCAGCTCAAAAAGCAAGCGCTGTTAATAACAGGCCGGAACTCACGCCTGCTGTAGTGCCATGTTGGAAAATCTGCGCAGCAGTCGCAGATTAGCGGATGGCTCGAGACCTTTGCCGTCAAACCCTTTGTCCACCAATGCCAACATCATCTCCCCCTGCGCGGCGAATTCGCCCCGGTCAGCGCAGCACGACAGAGCGCCGAGCTTGCAAAGAACACCTTTGTATCGCCGCGATCATTCGGTTGACGCTGCGCCGCGCTGAGGCATTCCTGCGGCTAAGAATCACCGCGTTATTGCCAATGCGTCGGAGAAAGCAATGGCCCCGGGACCGCGCCCGTCCCGGCTGCATCAACCCGACAACCGATCTTACGACCGGTTTCAATTACGCAAATCCGCCGCCTGAACGTTCACCTATTGGGGGCCGGAGGCCGAGAAAAACTTTGTGCCTGTCCCCATATCGCGGTTTCGATTAAGGAAACCCGGGTCCCGAACGCACACCTGTTGGTCGGGTGGGAGCGAGAACAACTCCGTACCTGTCCCCATGTGCATTCCCCGGGCGCATCAGTCTGAGAACCGATCGTACCCCAGTTGAGATCACGCAATTGCGTGGACCCAACGCACACAAACGCACACATGCTCGTGAAGGTCAGGAATGCCCGCGTTCCCGGGCGGCTGGAAATGGCCGCGCCCATCGCACACTCGCGACAAACGGTAACGCCTGAACTACGCCAAAGGGTGCGTTCGAACGGTCAATGGGAACCACACGCGTTTCTCTGTCAATGCCGCCTGATAGACGCCCATGACCATTTCAATTGCCCAAGCACCGTCCTTCCCGCTGCATACAGGTTCGCGGTTTTCAGCAATCGCATCGAGCCAGTCGGTGACAGGATTTGTCACCCGCGGTTCAGCACCCTTCAACACCGTCGCAGAAAGCGGATGCCATGTGTCGGTTCGACCGGACGCCTGCCATGCGGTTGATTTTCTCACAAACACGACCGGCTCCAAATCGATGTGAATGCGAGCAACGCCCTTTGCACAATGCAACTCAATGCCCCATCCGGCGGTTGTCTCGCGCAAAGCTGCCGCACTGCTGAATGTTGCATTCACGCCGTTCTTGAACGCGAAGTGCGCGAAAACCCTGTCGCCAGCAACCAACCCCACGTTGTCCTTGACCAATCTTGCGTCGCTTCGCGTTATATCGCGGTCTCCAGCCAACACGCGCGCAGTGCACCACAACGGATCACCGGCAAACATCCGGAACAGATCAAACAGGTGCGATCCCAGCACCATCATGTCTTCACCGCCGGCCCGTGCATCCTGTTTCCCATAAGCACGCATTTCGACCAATTCACCAAGGAACCCTTCTTCGAGTGCTTGTTTGAGGCGTACGATGTTTTGCTGAAGGCGATAAGTATGCGCGACCGCAATTTTCAAGTTCCGGCGCGCTGCTTCCTCGAGCAATTCATCGGCCTCGGCGGGCGTTCGCGTGAACGGTTTTTCACAGTACAAATGCGCGCCGGCACGCAAAACGTCCCTTCCGATCTCGAAGTGTTGATCTGCGTGGCGCATGGCGAGACTGACGAGATTCGGTTTTTCGCGTTCGAGCATCTGGCGCCAGTCTGCGTAAGTGCGAAGAGCGCCGGCTTTGGCCGCGGCGCGCGATCTGCCGTCGGGATCAGGGTCAGCAAGGCCAACGACGACAATCCCGGGGCGACCATTGAAGATGCTTTCGAGACCATGGCCGTAATCGCCTCTGCCCGTATGTCCGATCACAGCCGCGCGCAAAGGGTCCGCCCCGGCTTGCACGTGGTTTAAAATAAAAGCCGGTCCGAGGACGGCTGCGCTTGCGGAAACAGAGAGAAACGTGCGCCGTTTCATACAGTTCATTTTCATACCGTTCATGTGGTGATGGGTGAATTCGGCTTTTGGGGACCGCCGAACTGGGGCCGGCACGTCGGCGTCTGGCGCATTAGTGCTGGAACACCCGCCGAATCAGGATTACGAGTGTTTAGCTCAAACTTTGGCGATGCGGGGGACCTATTCAGGGCAGCCAGCGCTTGTTCGGCCTCTGGGCATCGCACGCATGGCCGGTCTGAGCTCGAGCCTCGCCGACTTTCACTTTCGCTTTGGTTGTTTGGGCGGTTGCGTGGTCGTTTTGGTTCCGGTTGTGCGATCGGCTTTCTCCTGCCTTCTTGCTTCGTCTTCGCGCATTTCCTTTTGCATTTCGCGGACTCCGGGCAGGCGCTGGGTTTCCTCGTCGGCGAGCCTTGCGGCTTCTTCGGGGCTGGACAATACAATTGGCCGGAGCATGACCACCAGCTCACTGCGTTTTGTGTCGCGGGATGTGCTGCGGAACAGGGCACCCATCACAGGGATGTCTTTGAGCAAAGGAATGCCAGACTTTGAACGGCTCTTCTGGGTTCTTATATAACCACCGAGGATGACAGTATCGCCGCTTCGAACTGATACGGTCGTTGAAGTTGAACGGCTTGTTGTGTTTGGCGCTTTGCCGGCATTTGGCATTTCAGTGAAGCCTGTGACCTCGCTGATGGTTTGGTCGATCTCCATCACAACCAGACCGTCAGGCGTGATGTAGGGGGTAACATTTAGGATTGTGCTGACGTCGGCAAATTGGACCATTGCATAGTTGTAGCCATAAATGCCACTGTATCCCGGGTAGCTTCCGACGTAAGGGATTTGTTCGCTCACGTCGAAAGAAGCTGTCATGGCGTGGCTGGTTTGCACTCTGGGTGTGGCGAGGACGTGACCGCGGCTCGACGATGCAATCGCCTTGACCGCAAAGGAGAGGTCGCCCTTGAACTGCCCCCAGTAATTGAAGCCGTCCGGCAATGACCCGGACAGGTTCGTGAAACTGGAGAGCAATCCGGCGCCACCGTTGTTGGCGGCCGTCCAAGTTAGGTCACCGGTTTTTTGCTGGTGTAACAACGCGCTCACGCCAAGGCTGTAGTTGTCGTTAAGTTCGACGTCCATAATTATTGCCTCGATCAACACCTGAGCCATCAGGCGATCAACCTTGTCAAGGATGTTCGTGATCATCGCCATGTCTTCCTTGGTGGCATATACAATGAGCGAATTCGACCGTTGATCTGGAACGATTCGTGCGTCCTTGAGCAGTTGAACCTCGCCTGGCTGTGCACCCATCCGGCTTACGATTTGTTGGAGGCGCTGGCTGAACGTGGTTGTGCCGCCACCGACGGGCGTTGTCGCGGCAGCCTGAGGCGTGTACACGCCGGGTTGACGATATGTGCCGTACCCCGGGTAAGTGCCATAGCCCCCGTACCCACCAGTGCCGTAGGGCGTCACGGATCTGCTGCCTATCCGGCCAGTAGTGCCGCGCATCGTCGTCCCGGTTCTGCGCACGCCCGTGACACCGGTCTGCGCCGCGCCTGGGCCCGCGGCCCCAACCACCCCTCCGCCGCCACCGCCAATAAGGCTGCTCATTGTCGAATAAACATCTTCGACCTTGCCATACTTGATCGGAATAACCTCGAGTTTGTACTCGCTCTCGACCTCGACATCGACTCTTTCGAGTATCTCGGTCATTCGTTTGATGTTCGCCGGGTAATCCCTCAGGACGAGCGTCATGGTGCTGTCGATAGGCACAACGCCATTTGGCATTTTGGCGAACCCGGTAAGCAGTTGGGCAACTTCCGACGGCAAAGCGTGTTTGAGGGTAACCACCTTGGTCACAAACTGGCCGGCTTCGGGCAGCTCTTTGGGGTCAACGCTCGAGAATGCCGCGCCTTCCTGCAGCGCTTGCTGGCTGGGAACGGCGCTCACAAATTTGTCGCCCACGTTGATCATTGTGATTCCGTTCAAGGCGAGAACCGCGTCGAGCGCCTGAATGGCTTCTTCGCGGGTGAGCTCCTGTTCATTTCTGAACGTTATTGATGCGGCGGGCAACGACGTGGGCCGCAGAATGCTACGGCCCGTCAACAAAGCGTAAAGGTTGAGCACTTGCTCGATGGGTGAGACTTGGAGGTTTATCACGTGCTCCAAGATTTTCCCGGCGGGAGTCAACGTTATTGTGTTTGTACCCGGCGTGGTCACCACAAGATTCGTTTGCCCTGGCTGAACTGCGCCTGCAACTGCGGCAGGACTTGGTGTTGGCTGTGCTGCTCCAACGGTCGGCTGTCCCGTGACAACCGTGGGTTGTCCTGTCGGCGCCGGTGCTGCAGGGGATGTCGCGGGGACAGTTGTTGTCCCGGGGCTTGTCTTTGGCACAACGCTAACGCTCGGTTCACCTGTTGTCCGGGGCGCAACCACATTTGTGGTGCCAGCACCGGCGGTAGCCGACCTGCCGGGCATGGTTCTTGTGGCCCTGTTGGTTGCGAGCGAACGCAGCAATTCGATTCGGTTTGAGGACAATTGACCGAAGGAAGGCGGAGGGGGCGGTACGGGAATCGCAGGCGGCGCGCTTGACGGCGTGGGCGGTACCGAATCGGATTGATTTGGCGGTTGATCCTGCTGTGCGCTCACGGGCGGAGCAGGCGCGGGATTCGTAGTTGTTGGCGTCTGCTGCACGAGTGCCACGAAAGCACAGGCGCACACGGCGACAGCTCCAATAATTCTAAAGATTGATGTTTTCACGGTCTTCGAACTGCAACTGGGGGTGCGTTGGTGGCCGGGCGTGACCCGGTTGGCGTTGAGCTGGCGGGCTTGGGCTTCTTTTGATAACTGGCCACAAGAGTTATCTTTCCAAGCAGCCGATACTGGGCCGGGTCGGGCCGGAGATCCATGTCCCTGACGCGGATCATCGAATCGCCCGATCCCAGCGCCACCAGGAAGTCCACCAATTCCTTGTCAGTGGCGGTGACGTCAATTGAAAGTGCTTGTTCGTCGAAAAACTGGTTTGTGCTTGTGGAAGTAACCGGGCGCGTGCCGGTGATTGCGACGTTGTTGAGTTGGGCGTGGTTTTGAACGGTGCGGGTGAGCTGCAATGCCTGCTCGGCAGCGAGCACCGCTTCGCCCTGCTTTTCGAGCTCGACAAGCCGGGCGCGGTATGCAGGAACACGCGCGATTTCCTTCTTGTAGGCGTCCAGGGTGTCGCGCGCAGCGCTCAACTGCATTCGGAGTTTGCCGAGATCGTAGAAATGGGGCCAGACAAACAACGCGTTCAGGACAACAAACGCTATTGCGAGGAATACAACAAGTATGCGCCGTTCCTGCGTCGAGAGGTTTAGTTTGTCCAAAAAACCGTTCATCAGAGGTCGGACCGTTTAATTTCGCATTCGATTGTCCAGTTCATGGGGCGATTGCCCGGGCCAACGCCGCCGCCTTGAATGCTTCTGGTGGTAACCTGGCTGAACAGCGGCTGGCCGCGCACCATGGACTTGCTGAGAGCTTCGTTGAATTCGGTCACCTTGGTCTGTTGATCAGGCGGCACGGTCCCGTACAGTCCGAGTTTTTTCCCACGCTGAAAACTCAGTTGGGTCAACGTCAGCTCTTGCGGCAAAGCGTCAGACGCACATTTCCAACAATCCAATGCCGCAAATTTCAGGCTCACCTGTTCTTCGAGCACATTGATTTTTGCTTTGAGCTGTAACGCGTTGGTGTAGCTGCCGGCCAGTTCGGCAATCTCCCGTTCCACGCGGCTCTTCTGCATGCTGACGTATTGCAAAGCGCCCATGAACACGAGAACCCCGACCAGATACAGCAACGCCACCGCGCCAAGGCCGCGCATCCAAATCCGGTCCACAAACTGCTGCCGGTAGCGCATCAAATGCTCCGGCGGAAGCAGGTTCGCGCTCGTGTCCAGCCGGATGGCCGCGGCAGCAAGGTCCGAGGGCGCCGGTGCCGAATGCAGTTCCGGCGCGGTCCCGATGAAATCAGTTAGTGCAGCCTGCATCTCGGCGGCGAGAACCGAATCGGCCACCACATGCCAGCGTGGATTGGGGGGGAGCCAGCCTTCCATCTCGCCCGCCCATCCGGTCTGACGAAGAAGCTCGACCAGGTGCGATGCCGCAGTCAGATCATCGGGCACTTGAAAGAGATTCAAATTAACCAATCTCCCTTCGTTCCACCATGCGACAAGCGAAAACACTTTACCTGCCTCGCGTCGCGCGTGGATCCAAACTTCATTCCCTTGAACAGGTGCGGAGAGCAGCTCAGCCAGAAAAGGCACGTCAAGCCGATCCGGAACATATCCGACACCCTCCAGTTCGCCGAGGTATTGCTCGACAAACGACCTCGGAACCATGATGACGATTGCCGTCAGCCCGTCTTTTCCGGATGACTGCATGACGTGGGTAGTCCAAACGGCTTGAGCCAACGGAAGCGGACAGAGTTTTTCGAGCTGGAACTCGACCATTGCGGGGACCTCGGCTGGCTCGCAAGGCGGCAACTGGACCACGCGTATGAAGACCTGGCTCGAGGGCAGCCATGCAACATTGAGCCGGGGCTGCCAAAGGTCTCGAACAGTGCGGTTAACGACCGATGCGGGGAGTTTTGAAGTGAGCGCAACCGCCTGATCAGCGTGCAGTTCGATTCTGGCACCGGCACGCTTGAACTGCCACAGCCAGCGGCGATCGCCGATCGTCGCCACAACATTCGCGTTTTGCCAGCGATGCGTATTCACAATTTTGCCGCAAGAGAGAGTTTGTCGTCCATCAACGCCGCAAGGTGCTCTTCGCTCTGAGTAACGCGCAGGACTTCTTCAATCGTCGTGACTCCCGCTCTGACCTTTTCCCATCCATCCATGCGGAGGGTGAGCATCCCCTGTTCGATCGCTTTCTGAGCAATCATTGAAGCGGACGTGCGATTCAGGACAAGCGGCCTGATCTCCTCTGTCAACACGAGGAGTTCGTATATGCCGGTTCGCCCCTGATAACCCAGTTGCCGGCATTCATCGCAACCGCGTCCCTTGTAAAACGTTGTCGTGTTAATGTGCGCTTCCGGGAACCCGATGCGCAAAAGGTAATCTTTCTCGATCTGCTGCGGGGCCTTGCAGTGCGGGCAAATCGTTCGCACAAGGCGTTGCGCCATCACAGCTTCCACCGAGGAAGCCACAAGAAACGGCTCGATTCCCATGTCGATCAACCGCGTAAACGCGCTCGGCGCGTCGTTGGTGTGGAGCGTGCTGAACACAAGGTGCCCCGTCAACGCCGCTCTGATGGCAATCTCTGCCGTCTCAAGATCCCGAATTTCGCCCACCATGATCACGTTCGGGTCCTGACGCAATATGTGTCTGAGCCCGACGGCAAATGTCAGGCCGATCTCGGGTCGCACCGCGATTTGATTTACACCGGAGATCTCGTACTCGACCGGTTCCTCGATGGTGATGATTCTCTTCGTCGGCTTGTTGATTTCGGACAGGAAGGCGTACAAGGAGGTGGACTTGCCCGAGCCGGTTGGACCGGTCACAAGAAAGATACCGTGCGGCTTGACGATGATCCGCTCGATCGCAGTCCGTTGTGCTTCAGACAAACCGAGGTTCCGCATGTTGAATGATGCCCGGCCCCGGCTCAACAATCGCAGCGAAACACTTTCACCATACACGGTCGGAACCGTGGAAACACGAATGTCCAGTTCCTCGCCTTTGATTCGGACGTTGATTCGACCGTCCTGAGGGAGCCGTTTTTCGGCAATGTTCATTCCGGACATCACCTTGATGCGGGAGATGATCGCTGCCTGAAACCGCTTCAGTTGCTCGGGCATCGGCTGCTTGTGCAGTATGCCATCAATCCTGTAACGAATCCGCAATTCGTTTTCCAGCGGTTCGAAGTGGATGTCAGTGGCCTTGCTGTTGTGCGCCTCCCAAATCACCTGGTTGACGAACTTGATAACGCTCGCTTCCTGGTCGCCCTCGGCAATCTCCTTGTCCGTGGGAAGCTCCAAATCGCCACTGTCGCCCCCGCTCATTTCGTCGAGCGTTTCCGCGCCCATCCCGTAGTACTCCTTGAGCACCGTCTCGATCTCATCCAGTGGGGCGAGAGCGAACTCAACAGGCCGCTGCACGGCGAAGTGCACCGCCTGCAGCATGTTCGAATCAAATGGATCACTCACAGCCACCTGCACCCGCTCTTCCCCGACAACAGTGGGGGCGACCTTGTACTGAAATGCCACCTTGCTCGGGAGAACAGACAACATCTGCTTCCGCCAAGTGTCTCCGAGCTCGCGCTCCATTTCCTGGGCACGTTTGAGCCGTCGCAAAAACGGTATGCCGACAACCTGGGCAACCCGCTCCAAAAACGCTTCTTCCGGCACACCAGACCGTTCCTGCAGAAAGCGAAACAGGGAGACTTTCTTGGATTCGTCCTGCTCGCTCTGCTGCATTGCGCGCCACGAGTCCCGCAATTGATCAAACCGATCCGGGCTCACAAGCCCGGCTCGTTCCAATACACTCTTGATCGATGCAAACGCCATCGCCAAATCAATCCGCATCAGCCCTTGGCTGCACCACAGGCCGGCTCTAAGTCAAACAACATGAGATCAAAAAAGTTGCGGGCAAATTCTGGACTTCGCCGCTGCTGATCAAAAAGGCACGGTCCAGTCCGGCAGCACGCAACCACGGCTGGCCCGAATACTTCTCGGCGCAGCGCAGCCGCAACCGAATGATCGCAGCGAGATAATTGTGTTCTTCCAGGCTCTGCACTCTGTCGCCCCGCACTGAAAGAGGCGCATTCCTCGCCCCCGGCGGCGATGAGACGGGCCAAATATCGTGTCTGTCCCTCTATTTCTCGTTTCTTTGAGGTTCGGCTGTCGGCCAAGCGAGGGTGGGCCGTGCTCCTGCAAAAGGTAAGGCTCGCAGTCAACCCACGCCGAAACTGGAGCAAAGGGAATCAAATTCATTGAGCGTTCAGTTGATCTCTGCTCAGACAATTGGTAGCTTGGAACCCTTTGACCTCATCCATGCTACAGGCGACATGCCGTTGTTGGGTTGTCAAGTTGCTCCCGTCCAATGTAATCTTCCATCGGCATGGCAACTGTTGCCGAGCAACTCAAAAGAGCCCGTGAATCGCACGGCCTCACGATTCAGCAGGTCGCCGACGCGACGAAGATGCGCGCCGACCACGTGCGCGCGCTTGAAAACGGCGATTACGACGTCTTTGTCGCATCCGTGTACATTCGCGGATTTGTTCGGAGTTATGCGCGGCTGGTGAAAATCGACACCACGGAAATCATGCAGACTCTCGAGAAGGAACTCGCGCAAACGGAGAAATTCCGTGAGCCGCCGAGTCTCTCAGCGCCGGATAGGACTTTCATCGATTTCGCGATGCTGCATTTGTCGCGCGTGAACTGGCGGATTGCGCTGCCGCTCATTGCTGCTGCCGTGGTGCTGGGCGGCGCGTTCTGGGTGCAACACGCCGTCAGAGCCCGGCTCGAACAAGACCCAACCCGCGGTCTCGAGCCGGGCTTGTACCGCCCGGTTCGTCCTCCGCCCGGAAACACCCTGCCTTTGCCATCACCAAGCCGTGCGCCGGCTCAAAGGTGATCATGCGGATAACCTTGCTCCGTCTTCGTTGTCTGTTGCTGTGAGCGAATTGGGGAAACGCGAAAAACACTTGCGCGCAGCGATAATCTCGCTGGGTTGTGCAAAAAACCTTGTCGATTCCGAGCTGATGGTTGGCGCGCTCCTTTGCGCAGGGATCGAAATCACAAACGATCAGGCGCGCGCCGACGCTGTCATCATAAACACGTGCGCGTTCATCAAGAGCGCAAAAACCGAGAGCATAGACGCCGTGCTTGAAGCCGTTGACTTCCGAGACAGCCGGCGCCGCAGGCAGGCATTGATTGTTGTGGGTTGTTTTCCGCAACGGTACCGGGAAAATCTTGCAGCACTTTTGCCCGAAGTGGAAGCGTTCGCCGGCACAGATGAAGTTGGCAAAATCGCCGATCTGGTTCGCGAAGCAGTTGCACTGCGTGCCATGCGACTGAGGGAAGAATCGCGCCTTTCGAGAGGAGCGCAACGGACCCGGGAGAGTGGCGGACACGGACCGGATCGGGCGCGTCGGCGCCAACACCGGGAACCCGCCACCGAAATGAAAAGAACCGTGTTGACGCCGCTTGTCATGATTAACCGATGGCCGGAATACATACCCTGTGCAGATGCGCCCCGTTTTCGTCTTACGCCTCATCATTACGCATATTTGAAAATCGCCGAAGGCTGCGATCATGGATGCAGTTTCTGTGTCATACCACAAGTGCGCGGGCGGCAAAGAAGCCGCACTCCGGAAGACATTGTTGCGGAAGCTCGAGCGTTGATTGCCGACGGCGTGAGAGAATTGAACCTGATCGCTCAGGATACAACAGCATACGGTCGCGACATTGTGCGTCGCCGCGCCCGTGGGGCCGCAGCCGCGACCGGGGCAGCATTGGCGGGGCTTGACGCCGATGGCGCGCCGACCCTTGCGATGCTGTTGGGCGAACTGCAGAAACTGCCGGGTGATTTCTGGATTCGGGTACTGTACACGCACCCCGCTCACTGGACAGACGAGCTCATCAAGACAATCGCCAACTGCCCGAAAGTGGCGAGGTATGTCGATATCCCAATACAGCATATCAACGATCTGATTCTGCACCGCATGCGGCGTGACACTCGACCGGAACACATTGCCGGTCTGTTGCAAAAGATCCGCGATGCCATCCCCGGAGTCGCAATAAGGACGACCGTCATCGTGGGGTTTCCGGGTGAGACAGACCAATGTTTCGAGGAACTGCTCGAGTTTGTAAAATGTGCGAGGTTCGAGCGGCTCGGAGTATTCACGTACTCACATGAAGAGGGCACCGTTGCGGGACGGATGGCAGATCAGGTGCCGGAGAAAGAAAAACGAAGACGCATGCGTCTGTTGCTGCGGGAACAACGGAAAATTGCGCGTGATATTGCGGCATCCTTTTTGGGGCGCAGAATTCGCGTGCTCATCGAAGGAAATGGAAGCAACGATATGTTCCGGCATGCAGCATTTTCGTCGGAGCATGGATCAATCCGCATCCCGGGCGCAATCAGCTCCGAGATTCAGCAACACGACTGGCTTGTTGGCCGCAGCCAGATCGATGCGCCGGACATTGACGGGCGTGTTTATGTGCGGGGCAAGTGGCCCGTTGGCGAGTTTGCCAATGTCCGGGTAATCGGTCATACCGATTACGATCTGCTTGCGGAACTTGAGACTGCCCGGCAAAGTTGACTCCCAAGGCACTGATGAATCTGCCGAACAAACTGACAATTTCGAGGTTCATACTCGCGGGGTTGTTTCTCTGGGCAATGTTCGCCCGGTGGAGCTTCAACGACACTTTGGCATTGCTCCTGTTTTTTTCAGCCAGCTTCACGGATTTTCTTGACGGACGTATCGCCAGAAAACGACGTGCCATCACGACGTTTGGAATTTTAATGGACCCGGTTGCGGACAAGATACTGATCTGCACAGCTTTCATTGCTTTGGCGGGGCGCGCCCGGGTTCATCCGGGGTCGCCGGTCGTGGTAGAAGCGTGGATGGCGGTGGTTGTTGTTGCTCGCGAACTCGTCATCACGGGTTTGCGCCTTTTGGCTGCATCGAAGAGCGTGGTCCTTGCGGCCGAAGGTTACGGTAAACACAAGACTACTGCCCAGGTAATCGCCGTGACCGCGCTGCTTGTAATGGAAGCACAAAATGAATGGGCGCCATGGATTCAGGCTCTGTTCAGCCCATGGATTGCCACGTTTGCTTTGTTGGCACTTTGGGTCGCGCTTGCGCTCACGGTCGTTTCCGGGATCCTGTATATGTGGCACAACCGCCAGCTATACATGCACGACGTGTGACAACAGTTATCCTCTGGATCGCACAAGGTTTCGGTGTGGGCCGGCTCAAGCCTGCTCCCGGTACATGGGGTTCCATGGTTGGGCTGGCACTCGTTTGGCTGCTCATGCTTACGGGAACTGCATGGTTGTACTGCGCTTGCGTTGTCGTCGGATTGCTGCTGAGCGTGTGTTTATGCGGCCGGGCGGAAAAAATCCTCGGTGCCAAAGACCATCAGTCGATCGTTTTGGACGAGATTACGGCTCTGCCTGTTTGTTTCCTTGGGCCGGTGATAGCGGTGAGTTTGCCATCGGGCAAGATTCCGCCTGTTGGCCAACTGATGACGACGCGATATCTGCTGTTGGCTCTTGGGGTGTTCGCCGGTTTCCGGCTCTTCGACATATGGAAGCCGTGGCCGGTCCGCCAAAGCCAGCAATTTCCGGGCGGATGGGGCGTGACAGCGGACGACGTGCTGGCGGCCGTCTATGTCAATCTTGTCTGGTTTCTGGCAGTGCAATCCTCACACTTCAGGTCTCAGTAAAAGGATCTTTTTGACGCGGAACAGCCCGCAGAATTTGAATTTCCCCTTTTGGGGGTGCTTGTCACGAAAAAGGAGCAATTTGGGCCTTCTACAGACTTCGGTAGGATTGGGCCGTTTGTCCGCATACATTCGCAAACTCAATGTGCGCTCTGTTTCACAAATGAAACCTTAACCGCCGACCCGATCCGCCTGGCGTGATCAGCCAACCGGCATCGGTCGGTCCAAATATCGTGTCTGAAATATCGTGTCTGTCCCCTTTTTCGCCCGCCGGATCTGTCAATAGGACCAGATATGGGGACAAACACGGTGTCTTGGGGGCCGGCAGAGCAAATAGAGGGACAGGCACGATGTCCGGTATACCGATCAGGAACGTTTAACGTGCAACGTTCAACTCTCAACTTTCAACTGGGTGACCGAAAGGGCGCATGCTGGGCCGAATCCGGGTAGAGCCGGCAGTTTCCCACCGGCTCCCCCACAGACCCGTGCGAGCGGTTTTCCCGCACACGGTTCCTCCAGTCACCGATTCCACCGCCCCGTTATCCGACCTCGTTCGGTGTACACGATTCAGGACCTC
>Ga0209162_1001752_pt1 | contig 20502 bp, 20 predicted proteins | sample YNPNPMetaG_FD_187121 | JGI IMG/M metagenome (GOLD analysis project Ga0209162, IMG submission 187121) | Anoxygenic and chlorotrophic microbial mat microbial communities from Yellowstone National Park, USA - YNP NP MetaG (SPAdes) (version 2) ... | reverse complement strand
GCATCGGGTAGGGGACCGCCTGCTCCTTCCAGCGGGCGTGGTCCATCTTCCAGGAATTCCAGTAGTCGAGGAAGGCCAGGAACCCCTCGGGCATGGCGGTTCCCTCGACCAGGAAGAAGTTCCTCCGGATCGTCCCCCGGATCTCCTCCAGGAGGGGGAACAGGACGTCCTCGCAGCGACGGGTCCAGAAGGGGATCTCCTCCTTCCCGAGGGGGAAAATCTCGTTGCGGCCCAGCTCCGCGGCCGCCCGGGAGAACGCCCGATCGAGCTCCCGGGACAGGCGGACCAGGGGGGCGTAGAGTCCTTCGATCTGACGTTCGACGTGCCGGAGCTCCGCGCCGGGAACGCGGGGGAGGAGCTCGCCCTGGCGTTTCTTGAGGCGCTCGAATTCGCGGGCCAGGACCGTCCCCAGGTTGCGGGGGAACGGGGTCGGCGAGCGCCATGGGTAGGCCTCCCCCTTCTCCTTCCAGCGGCGGTGGAGCTCCCGCCAGGCGGCCTGGTGCTCCACCAGGGCGTCCAGGATCGCCGGGAGCTTCGGCCCGTCCACAAGGTCCCGCCGCTCCCGGGCCAGGGCCGCCATCTCGTCGTTGCGGGGCATGAGGTCGTTCTCGGCCCGGAAGAGCCAGTAGCGCAGTTCCCCCGGTGGAAGGGGGCCGTCGACGGGGAACACGTAGTCCCGCCCGAGGTGGACCAGGACGTCCTCGATGGCCAGGCGGGACTCCTCCACGAGGAAGAGCATCGGCCCGTAGAACTCCTCCAGCTGCCGCCCGATCCGTCCGAGCTCGGCGGCCTCGGGGGAGGGGGGCGCGGCGGAGGCGCACCCGGCCAGGAGGAAGGCCAGGGCGGAGGGCCGGGGGCGGGGAAAGGGGTTCATTTCGGGACCTCCCGGAGGATCCGGAGCGCCTTGGAGAAGAAGGCGGCCTCCTCCCGGAGCCCCTCCCGCTCGCAGAAGCGGGCGAGGCCCTCGTAACGGGCGGCCGGGTCGGCCCCCACGTTCCAGCAGAGCTTGGCCAGGCAGGGAGGACAGAGGGCCAGGGGCCGGGCGTCGGACTCCATCCGGTGGTTGCTCCCGTTCATGGCGCAGGGATGGGCGACGCAGTGGAGCATCCCGAGGATGTGGCCGGTTTCGTGGGTGGCCGTCTGGATCGTCCGGCGGAGGCAGAGCCGGAAATCCGCCTCAGACCGGGAGGGATCCCCGTTGCGGAAGATGGACCAGACCCCCACCCGGTCCCGCAGGGATGCCTCGCCGAAGACGAAATTCCAGCCGGGGCCGGGCCAGAGGTCGTCGGAGGTGAAGGCGAGCCAAGCCAGGGCGTCCTCCGGGCGGCGAGGAAGCAGGAGGTTTTTCAGAACCCAAGAGGTCAGGATCTGGGTGGCGCCGAGGTTCTCGCGGCGGGCCTCGGGGGGGACGTTCGCGGCCGAAAGCCGGGGCCGGACCTCGACGGGGACGGAGAAGTAGAGCCCCATGTATTCGGTCGCCTTCTGGAGGATCTTCTCCTGGTCGCCGGTGAATTCGCCCAGCGGCTGGATGTAGATCGTCCTGAGGCGGCGGCCGGGGCGGACGGGATCGCTCTCCTTGTATTCCGCGAAGGACTGGCCGGGTTCCGGGTGAACGGCCAGCCACTCCCCGGGCCGGGGTCTGCCGAGGGGGCGGTGCAGGATCTTGAGGGACTCGTACGGCTCGGGGAGCCTTTCCCCGGCCAGTTCCAGGGTCCGCCGGCGGCCCGGCCAGGCATCGTCCTGGGGCCTGCAGGCAGCCTCGAGCCCCCCCAGGAGGAGCGCCCACGGGACCATCATCCCCCCCGGAACGGACATCCCCGTACCCCGGGGCCCATTATAGCGGCCCGGAGGGAGGGGCGACGAGTTAGCGGATCTCGCGGTACTTGTCCTTCGGCACCCCGCAGAGGGGACAGCGATCCGGGGGCTCTCCGATCACGGTGTGGCCGCACACGGGGCAGACATAAAGGGGCGCCGGGGGAAGGTCCTTGCCGGACCGCACCGATTCCAGGGCCTTCGAATAAAGTTCGTAATGGATCTTCTCCACCTCCAGGGCGTACTTGAAGCCCCGCGCCGCCGCGGCCTGGCCCTCCTTCTCGGCCGCCGCCAGGAAGGGCGGGTACATGCTCTTGAACTCGTAGGACTCGCCGTCCATGGCCGTCTTGAGGTTGTCCGCCGTGCCCTTGATGCCCCCCATGGCGCGGAAATGGTTGTGGGCGTGGACGGTCTCGGCCTCGGCGACGGCGCGGAAGAGGCGGGCCACCTGGGGGAAGCCGTCGGCCTCGGCCTTCTGGGCGAAGGCAAGGTACCGGCGGTTGGCCTGGCTCTCCCCGGCGAAGGCCTCCTTCAGGTTCTCGGGCGTTGGCATGACGCGATCCTCCGAATCAAGGGTTCCGAGCCCGTGATAACACGGACCGCGCGGGGATGTCAACCCTGTCCCCGCCTGCGGTCACCGGGGCCGCCCCCGCCGCCGCTCGGGCCGCGGGGCGTCGCGGAGGATCGTCCCACCCCGGGCGTATGGTATTACGAGAAGCAACGGCATGGGAAGGAGCCTGCTCGCCGCGGCGCTGGCGGCCTCCGCGGTCGCCGCGGAAGGACCGCAGGGGCGCCCCCCCGCACGCCGACCCCACCTTTCCGAAGGCGTCCGGTTCGCCGTGGATCCCGACACGAACGCCTCCCGGCAGGCCGCCCGGTGGCGGGCCGACCGGCCGGCGGACGCGGCCCTCATGGAGGAACTGGCGAAGACTCCCGTGGCCTTCTGGCTCTGCGGCGGCGACGTCCGCGCGGCCGCCCGATCCCGCCTGGCGTTGTGCCGCCGGCAGGCGGCCCTCCCGGTCTTCGTGCTCTACAACATCCCGGACCGCGACGCGGGCCAGTTCTCCAGAGGGGGGGAGGCTTCGGGAGAGGCCTATCTCCGCTGGATCGGACAGTTCGCGGAGGCGGTCGGCACCGAGCCCGCCGTGGTCGTCCTCGAACCGGACGCCCTGGGGCTCATGGACCGCACGCCGGAGCCCCGGCGGGCCGAGCGGCACGCCCTGCTGGCCTCCGCGGTGGGAATCCTCGTCCGCTCCGGCTCGGTGGACGTGTACCTCGACGCGGGGCATCCGGCGTGGCTGCCCCCCAGGGAGGCGGGCCGCCGGCTCCGGCTGGCCGGGGTCGAAAAGGTCCGGGGCTTCGCCCTGAACGTCTCCAATTTCCAGCGGACGAGGGACTGCCTGGAGTACGGCCGGAAGGTCTCCGCCGAGGCGGGGGGAGGACATTTCGTCATCGACACCAGCCGGAACGGCAACGGTCCCCTGCCCCGGGAGCAGGACCGCGACGGGATGGGCTGGTGCAATCCGCCCGGCCGCGCCGTGGGGGAGCGTCCCACCGTGAAGACGGGAGACCCCCTCTGCGACGCCTTTCTGTGGATCAAGGTGCCGGGGGAGTCGGACGGGGCCTTCCGAGGAGGGCCGCCCGCGGGCGGCTGGTGGCCGGAATACGCCCTGGAGCTGATGAGGAACGCGACCGCCTCCCGATCCCCGGCGGCGGTCCCCCGGTAAAGGAGGTCCTGGCCCCTCCGCCGCCGAGTCGGGCAGGGAAGAAGGCATGAATCCTCGGGAGCGCATGGCCGTCGCGATGCGGAAGGGGATCCCCGACCGGGTCCCCGCCATGTGCCAGCTCTCCCTGGGCCACTACTTCCTCCGGGCCGGCCTCCCCCCCGTCGACATCTGGTTCACGGGGGCCGGCTTCGCCGAGGCCCTCCTCCGGCTGAGGGAGCGCTACGGATTCGACGGGATCCTGGTGAACATCCCCGGGCGCGATCCCGGCTGGAGGCGGGACGTGGAGCGGATCGCGGAGTCGCCCGAGGGGACGCTCGTCCTCTGGAAGGACGGGGCCCGCACGATCTTTCCCCCGGACGACTCCCCGCGGCACCAGCCCGCACCGGGCCGGCCCGCCCGGCCCGATTTTTCCTCCTTCGGGCCGGAGGACCTCGAGCGGGTGGACGACTATCCCCTCTACACCTGGGGCGTCTACCACACCCCGATCCTGCGGGGAAAGCGGCCCGGGCTCCTGGAGGAGGTCCCCGATTTCCTGCTCTCCACGGTGGACGAGGTGATCCGCCGCGCCGGCGGGGAGTATTCTGTCCACGCCGAGGTCTTCTCTCCCTTCACGCACTTCATGGAACTCTTCGGGTACGAAGGGGCCCTCCTGGGCCTGGCGGACGATCCGGCGAGGGCCGAGGCGATCCTGGAACGGCTCACGTCGGCCCCGGAGGCGCTGGCCCTCGCCTACGCCCGCCGGGGCGTGGACGCCCTCCTGATCTCCTCGGCCTTCGCCGGGGCGGGGTTCATCTCCCGCCGGTTCTACGAGCGGTTCGTCCTTCCCTTCGAGCGCCGGCTCATCCGCGCGATCAAGGCGGCCCGGCCGGACCTGCCGGTCTACACCCATACCTGCGGGGCCATCGGGGACCGGCTGGACCTCATGGAGGCGACGGGGCTGGACGGGATCGACACCCTGGATCCGCCGCCCCTGGGGACGGTGGAGCTCGGGGAGGCCAAGCGGCGCCTGGGGACGCGGGTCTTCCTCAAGGGGAACGTGGATTCGGTCAACACCCTGCTGCGGAAGGATCGGGAGGGGTGCGAGGCGGACCTTCGGCGGACGCTGGCGGCGGGGAAGCCCGGAGGGGCCTACATCTTTTCGACGGCCTGCTCCGTGGCCCCGCGGGTGGAGCCGGAGCGCCTGATGCTGTTCCGGTCGCTGGCGGAACGCGAGGGGCGGTACGCCCCGGCCGAAGGCCTCCGTTGAAGCCGGCCGCCGTGCCCGCTAGAATCCCGCCGTCATGCGCCGCATCCTCCGGAAGGGGATTCCCCTTCTCTTCCTCGCGCTTCCTTCCTGCGATCCCCCCTCCGAGCCGCCCCGTCCCCGGCGCGACCGGTCCCGCGCGGCGGCTCCCCTCCTGAGGCCCGCCGCCCGGGAATTTCTCCTTCCCTCCGGCGCCCTCCCGGCGCGGGTGCGGAGCGTCTATGACGGCGACACCCTCACGCTCGATGGCGGCCGCAAGGTGCGCCTCCTGGGCGTGGATGCCCCGGAGATCTCCAAGAAGGAAAACCTGGCGATCGAGGCGCGGGACTTCACGCGGTCCCTGTGCGAGGACCGGGACGTCTGGCTGGAATTCGACCTCGAAAAGGAGGACCGCTACGGGCGCCTGCTCAGCTACGTCTACGTCCGCGGCGGAGGGGGAGAGATCCGGATGGTGAACGCCGAGATCCTCCGCGAGGGCCTCGCCCGATTCTACACGCCGGGGGTCAACCTGCGGCACGCCGAGACCCTTCTGGCCTGCCAGCGCGAGGCGCGGGAGCAGGGACGCGGGACGTGGAAGGATTACGTCCTGGCCCGGTCCAGGACGGTCGTGGCCACGCGGGGCGGAAAGGCCTACCACCGGGAGGGATGCGCGTTCCTGAAGGATTCTCGGAACCTGCGGACCCTGACGGTGGAGGAGGCCCTCGACCAGGGCCTGAGCGCCTGCCGGGAATGCAGGCCCTGAACGGCCGGCGGGCGCGCTCACTCCACGAGAAATTCCGCCTGGGCCACCCGCGCGGACAGCCCCTTCTCGTCGGGGGCGTAGACGAGGAGGCGGGCCGTTCCGGGTAGGACGCGGGCCCGCACGCGCTCCTCCTCCCCCGAATACCCTTGATGGCGGAGCGGGGCGGTGCTGCCCCCGGGCCAGGCGACCGCGTATTCGAAGGGCACTCCCGTCTCCTCGACGGGTCCCTCCGCCTCCCTCCGGAACGTGCGGACCGTGAAGGTGAAGTCGGCCCCGGCGGCCACCCTTTCGGGGACCTTCGCCTCCCAGCGGTAGTCTCCGGCAAGGCCGGCGGAACCGCATCCGGCGGAGATCCCCAGGAGGGCCGCCGCGGCCCCCAGCGCCACCTTCCTCACCGTCCTTGCTCCTTTCTCAGGACCGCGCCCTCGGCGCGCCCCTTCCCTCCGTACCACGCCAGCCGCCCGGCAACCTCGTCCCAGGAGGCCTGCTCGTAGGCATCCACCTCCCTGGGCACCGCCTGCCATCGAAGACACCCGGCGAGCTCCTCGTCGATCTCCGCCGCCGTCTCCGGATCCGCCGCCCCCCTGGGCTCCAGAACGAGCTGGAGCCGGAGAAATTCCGGCCGCGCCCCCGCCCTCAGGTAATAGGTCTTCCCGGCGGCCAGCTCGGCCCGCACCGCGGCCTCGGTGGTCCCCCGGAGGAGGAACAGGTGCTCCCCCGGCGCGCAGAGGAACTCGAGGGCGCCGCCGGGGGGGAGGAACCCGACGAACTCCATGCCGTCGTGGAAGGCCCAGATCCGGGGAGAGCGACCGCCGGCAGGCCGGTAGACGACCACCTTGGATTCCGCCGAGCCCGGCGGGTCGAGCGGCGGGGCCGCGACCATCGCCGCCGGGGCCGCGCACCCCGCCAGGACCAGGAGCAGCGCCGTTCGCCGCATGCCCACCCCTTAGAACGACCGGTCGTAGCCCAAGGTGACCCCCACGAGGGCCCGCTCCGGCAAGGATAGCTCCTCCTTCTCCCCGTCCGCCGAGAGGGGCCGGACCACCCTTTGCCGCAGCCCGGCCTGGGCCGAGACGTCCAGGAGGAACCCGCAGATCCGAAGCCCCAGCCCGGCCGTCAGCGTTCCCCGGCCGGTGTCCGAGGCCAGGTTGTCGAAAAATCCCCCGCGGATCCGGACGACGGAGAGATCGAGCTCGATCCCACCGCCGAAGTGCCTCGACGCCAGCCCGGGAAGGAGACCCACCCGGTTTTCCGTCAGGTCCAGATCGGCCCCCACGTTGAGGAGGTCGAACAGCCGGACCGCCGCGCCCAGGCGCACCTGGGGACGGAGGCGGAGGTCGTCCCCGCTCCCCGCCAGGTCCACGGTCACCCCCACGCGCAACCAGCTCGTGGGTCGGACGAGGAGTCCCAGGTCGATGTTGAAGTCGTTGGCGCGCTTGTGCTGTTCCCGGTAATCGTCCCGCACCTGCTCGGCCAGATCGTCGTTCTCGTCGATCTCCCGGAACGTCAGCCGCCGGCGGAAGGAATCCGTGATGATCTCCTTGACGGAGACCCCCGCCTCCAGGAGGGTCGGGAACAGGGGAATCCCCAGGGTGAGGCCGGCCTCGACCTGCACGAGGGTACGGAGTTCCACCCCCGAATTGTTGTAGTAGATCGTGGCCGAGGCGTTTCCCGTCCCCGCGCTGGCCAGGGTGGCCACGGCCGCCCGGCAGTAGGCGTCGACGAAGGCCGGGTTCGAGATGCCGGCATCCCCCAGCGCCGCCTGGGCCTGGTAGGCCAGCTCGTCGGCGTCGCTGGCCCCGTCCCCGTCGGAGTCCAGGGCGAGGCGGGCGTCGGCGGCGACCAGGGCGGCGCTGAGGGCGCTCCCGGCGGGGCTCAGGGCTCCCGGGGAGCCCAGCCCGGCGAAGAAGGCCGTCAGGTCGCCGCAGGTGAACCCCAGCGGCGAATCCAGATCCACCACGGGATCTCCCACGGCCGTCCCCAGGGCGCGGCAGAAGAGGGCCAGGGGGCCGATCCGCAGTTCGAAGTCCCCGCCGGCATGGGCCAGGGCGCCCTTCCCGGGCTGGTCCGTGGCCAGGATGGAGTCGAAGATGCGGACCAGGTCCTGGAAGATGGCCGGGTCGTTCAGGCCGAGGTTGATCCGGTCCTGGATGTCGGAGAATTCGTAATACTCGTAAAGTCCACGGCGCGCACCACGTCGTCGATCAGGCCTCCCTCGAGGGAGGCGAGCCCTCCGCCGTGGAGGGCGAAGCCGAAGCCGGTGTCGAAGTCGAACGGCTTCTCGGCGCCGGACGCCGCCAGGGCGGGGTTCCAGTAGAGGCCGCCCGGCCCCTCCGCCAGGGCCACCCCGGCGCTGCCGAGGGCCTGGGAACGGGCGTCCAAGGGGATCCAGTCTTGGCCCCGGGCCGCCCCGGAGGCGGCCAAGAGCAACAGACCAACGGCCCCCGCGGCCGCCCCGGCTCCCCCCGGCGCAGCGAAGAAACGCATGGAACCTAGGATAGCAACCGGCAGGAGGAGGATCGGAGAACTTTTTACCGACGGGAAATGGTACAATGACGCCCGTCGGGTCCGGGAAATCACGGCCCGGAAAGGAGCATCCATGAAGCGCCTGCTCGTCTCGGCGGGGGTGGCGGCGGTCCTGGTCGGCGCGCTCGGGGCGTCCGCGGCGGGCCTCCCGCAGCAGACCCCCTCGGCCGGGGAGAAACTGGGGTTCCGCTTGGCCCTGCAGTGCTGGACGGTCAACAAGATGACGACCTTCGAGGCGATCGACCACGCGGCCTCGCTGGGGATCCGGTACCTGGAGATGTTCCCCGGCCAGAAGCTCAAGCCCGGCTCCGACGTCAAGGTGGGCCCCGGGATGCCCGACGAGGCCATGGAGGAGCTGAAGGAGAAGCTCCAGAAGGCCGGGGTGAAGGCGGTCAACTTCGGGGTGGGCGGGTGCGGCCGCGGCGACTTCGAGTTCGCCCGCAAGATGGGCCTGGAGACCCTCGTCTCCGAGCCCCGGCCGGCCGATGTCCCGAACGCCGACAAGCTCTGCGAGGAGTTCGGGATCAACCTGGCCCTGCACAACCACCCGAAGCCCTCGACGTACTGGGACCCCGACGTCGTCCTCAAGGCGGTCGAGGGGTGCGGCCGTCGGGTGGGGGCCTGCGCGGACACGGGGCATTGGCTGCGGTCGGGGATCGTCCCCCTCGAGGCGCTGAAGAAGCTCCAGGGGCGGATCGTTTCCTTCCACCTCAAGGACCTCAACGAGAAGAACCGCGACGTGCCCTTCGGCACGGGGCGGGCGGGCATCAAGGAGATCCTGGCGGAGATGCGGCGCCAGAAGTTCCAGGGGGTCTATTCCATCGAGTACGAGGTCTGGGACGCCCAGCAGACCGAGAACGTGCGGAAATGCGTCCAGGCCTTCGAACAGTATTGCCGGGAGATCCTGGCGTCGGGGAAGTGATTCGCCCTACCGCGGCCGCGGCCGGGGGCCCACCCTCGAGACGTCGGGCGGCTTGAACCCGATCTTCGCGGCGGGGGAGCCGGGCCGCAGCCGGAAGTCCCCCTTGTCGGGGTTGACGAACAGCGGATCGGCGATCAGCGAGTCCCGGTCCTGCCCCAGTTCCTGCCACTTGGCGAAGGGCATCCCGGCGGGCTCGACGGGTTTCCCGGCGGCGTTCCAGTAGAGATTGCTCCGGAACGCGTAACCTTCCCCGGCCTTCTCGCTGTAGCCCCTGCGGAAGAACGGCCCCTCCTTCCAGTAAACGATGTTCCGCTCGAAGGTGAAGCTCAGGTGCGCCTCCTGCTTGCTCCGGCCGATCTGCCCCTCCCGGGCGAAGGCGAAGACGTTGTTGCGGACGACGTTCTCCTTCCCGTAATGCTGGTGGAACCCGCCGTCCTTGGTGTTCCAGACGACGTTGTTCTCGGCCACCGCCCCCGTGGTACCCTCGTCGAAGTAGATGCCCCAGCCGCCGTAGGCGTGCGCGTAGATGTCGTGAAAGACGTTGTTCCGGATGACGGTCCCCGGCATCACGCCCAGCGTGTAGATGCCCCCCATGTCGCTGAGGACTCCCTGGCCGATGTCGTGGACAAGGTTGTACTCGAACAGATTGTCGAAGCAGCCGGTGGGGGCGTACCCCCAGGACCATCCCACGGAGAACCCGCTGTAGTAGAAGTGGTGGATGTGGTTGTGGGCGAAGACGTTCTTCCCGCTGTGGCCCACCCAGACCCCCACGCCGCTCGGGTAGACCCGGCCCCCGTCGTAGAGGCGGTTGTCGGTGACCGTGATCCTCCCCGTCCGGAGCGCCTCCTCCCGCGGGTTCTTCACCTCCCCGATCTTGAGGCCTCCTGCGCCGAGGTCGAAGAATTCGTTGCCGGCGACCGTGATCGCCGAGCAGCCCCCTCCGAGCTCCAGGCCGTAGCTCCCCGTGCGGCAGAAGGCCCCGTCTTCGAAGGCCCCCTCCCGGTAGCCCACGGCGCGGACGAGCCCGGGGGAGGTGACCGCCGCCTGCACCGGGCCGGCCACGTCGGAGGAGGGCCAGCCCATGGGAGTGCTCTGGGACTCCCCGTGGGAGAACGCGATCCCGCGGAAACGGACGTGCTCGACGAACCGGCCGGCGGCCGGATTTCCTTCGATCCTCATCGCGTGGACGTGGCGGGAGGCGACGGCCTCGGCCCGGGCGGGGTCCTCCCCGGGCCTCGGATAATAGTAGACCTTCCCCGCGGACCGGTCGTGATACCACTGCCCGGGCCGGTCCAGCGCCTCGAAGACGTTCTCCACCCAGTACCGGGCCGGCCGGGGCCCGTGGTCCTCCGTGAGCCGGAAGATGCTGCGCTTCTTCAGGGTCACCATCCGCTCCGCCTCATCCACGGCCTCGACGGGCATCCGGGAGTCGACCCAAAAGTGGAGGGCCACGATCTCCACGTCGGAGAGGTTCCGCCAGTTCCGCAGGTCGCCGGGGGAGAAGCGGAACCGTTTCTGGCCCTGGTTCCAGGGCGTTCCCTTGTTCACGTCGGGGAGCTCGGCGATCCGGAAGTATCCCTCCCGGGGGAGGCGGGGGCGCTCGGCCCGGAGGCCGTTGACCCACAGCTGGCGCGGGGCGCCGTCCAGCGCCGCCGTCCAGAGCCTCATCCCGCGGACCTCCTCGACCTTCCAGCCGGAGACGCGGATCCCGGCGCTGACGACGGGCCTCTCGCCGGGGGCGGCCGCGTAGAGGACCGGGGCGCGGGCGGTCCCCGAGTCCTCCGGCCCGAGGACGAGGGGTTCCTCCTGGAAATACGTCCCCCCGCGGAGCAGGACGCGCACGGGCCTCTTCCCGGCGTCGGCCCGGGCCGCGTCCCGGGCGCGCGCCAGGGTGGCGAAGGGGGCCTCCCGGGAGCCGGGGCCGTCGTCCCGGCCGCCGGGGGAGACCCAGAACTCCGCCGCGTCGGGGCCGCCCTGGGCCCCGAGCAGGACCCAACAGGAAAGCATCCACCGCATCCCGCCCTCCCGGGAAGAGCCTCCCCTGATGATGGTACGCCGGCGAGTCCGACACGGGTGCCGCTACCGCCCCCGGGGCCGGCCGGATAGAATGGAAAACATGGTGGACCCGAACCCCGCCGCGGGCGGCAGGATCCGGATCCTCTACGATCCCCAGACCAATGCGTACGTGGAGCTGCCCGAGGGGCGCTACGAGCTGGTGCTGGGGCGGGAGGCGTACGACGGGATCCCCGTTCCCATCCTGCCCGATCGGCGGCGCGGCGACTCCTTCCGCCTGAAGGAGAACCTCCGGGATCGCGTCGGGAAGATCATGGCCGCCGTCATCAACACGATCTCGCGCCACCACGCCATCCTGTACGTCCAGGACTCCGGGGTCCTTCTGCGGGATGCCGGGAGCCGCGAGGGGACCAAGGTGGACGGCGCCTCGCTGCGAGGTTCGGACAAGCACCTCCTGTCCAACCGGAAGGAGATCCAGCTGTCCGCCTGGAGCCTCGTCTACTACGACGACCCGGCCGACGTCGCCCGGGTCATGGCCCGCCGGCCGGAAGCCTTCCGGCTGGATCCGCGCCGCCTGGGGTCCTGACGCCGCTCATTCCAGGCACTGAATGCGGCCGTCCTGCGTCGAGACGTAGAGCCGCCCGTAGGCGGCGGCCAGGCCGTCGGGGACGGGCGGGGATTCCAGGCGGACCCGCTGCCCGCCGATCCGCAGCTCCCCCTGCGCATCCGCCGCGATCTCCATCCCCCCCGCCAGGATGATCGCCACGTCCCCCGCCGCCCCCGCATGGATCTTCCTCTCGTCGAAGGCGGCGGGCGGCCGGGGCTGCACCGCCTTGGTCTGCCGGATCCCGTAGCTCCAGATCCCCCGCGGCACGGTGATCCCCGGGGCCTGGTACTCGAGGCTCTCCACGACCAGCTTCCAGTCCCCGTTGGAGGGGTGGAACCGCCAGCGGGACATCGCCACCCGGTCGCCGTCCTTCACCAGGAGATCCGGGCAGTCGAAATCGAGCCCGATCTTGATCTTCTTGGGCTTCTCCGCCAGCAGCGTGGAATACCACCCCTTCAGGGGGAGCTCCGCGACGGTCTTCTCCCAAAGGACCTGGCCGGAGGAGGCCCGGACGGCCGCGACGCGGATTCCGCCGTCGCACATCGGATGGAGGCCCGCGGCCGCATAGGCCACCCCGCCGTCCACGAGCACGCTGCCGGCCAGGGGCCAGGGGGACTCGAGCTGTCCGTAGGCGGCGATCCTCCCCTCCTGGGGCGCCAGCCGGAGCCGCCAGAGGAGCTCGCCGCGGTCCGTCCCCAGGGCGTACAGCCATCCGTCCCGGCAGCCGAACAGACACACGTTTCCCTCGATCGTCGGCGGCGTGTCCACCCGGCCGCCCGCCGTGAAGGTCCACCGGATCCGGCCGGTCTGCGCCTCGAGGGCGACGACGCGGTGCTCGTGCGGGACGGCCGCGAAGACGAGCCCGCCGGCCACGGTGGGCGGCGTCACGACGCCCCGGACGAAGGGGCATCCGCTCCATTCTTCCAGGAGGGGACCCGAGGTGATCCGGGCCACCGGCGCGGTCCAGACCGGGCGTGGCCGGGGGTTCCGGAGCCCCTCCGGCGCGGCGTTGCTCCGGTAGACGTCCCGGCGGTAGATCGGCCACTCGGAACCGCGGGCGCCCGGGGGGGCGGCGGCCGGCGGGGGCGCGGGGGCCGCGACGGGCCTGAGGAGGGGGGCCTCCGGAGGGGCCTTGCGGAGGGTCGGCCCCAGCCCCATGTAGCCCCGCAGCATGGGGAAGCACTCGCACTGCACCGGATAGGTGTTGAGCAGGCCGTTGGCGGGGACGAAGGGATTGCGGCAGGCGGCCCGGAACATCCGGGCCCGCGCCTGTTGCCCCGTCTCCAGATCGGTGAACTCGCATTCCGGGGCGATGAAGTAGCGCACGGAGGCCACGGGCGCGGCGCAGTGCTTGCCTCGGCTGGACCACCTCTTTTCCTCCCTTCCGGTGAGAGGGTCGAACCCGACGATCCGCCCCCCCTTCATCTGGAGCCACAGGAGGCCCTGGATGAAGAAGGCCCGCGCCTCCTGGTAGTGGGTCATGTCGGGCTCGTAGTCCCGGCTCCAGAGGAGGCGGCCGTCCCGGCCGGAGAAGACGAGAACCCCGCAGCCGTTCCCGTCGTCCTTCCAGGTCGCCCGTTCGACCGCCAGGACGCCGTCGTGATAGGAGAGGGCGACCGCCTCGGCCGCCTTCGGGTCCTCGGTCCGCCAGCGCTCCCTCCCCGTGGCCGCGTCGAGGGCCACGACGGCCGCGCCGGAGAGCCCGAAGACCGATCCGTCGCCGGCGACGAGGCGGCGCGCCGGGAGCGGATTCGTCCAGAGCGCCGACCGGGTCCCCGGGTCCCAGGCGCGCACCCCGGCCTGGTCCAGGAGGATCAGCCGGCCGCCGTCGAGGAGGATCTCGCGCGGTCCCTCGGTCGCCCCGAAGTCGGCCTTCCTCTCTCCGGTGGCCGCGTCCAGGGCCACGAGCCTCCCGCCGTCGGCGGCGTACAGGGCCTCCGCGGAGGCGGCGGGCTTCGCCTTCGAGATCCGGGAGCCGGCCTTGCCGGCGTCCTTGGAGGCGGGGGCGGTGACCTTGGCGCCGGTCTCCCGGTAGGTGCCGCCCTGGACCGGCGCCGTCCAGAGCAGCCTCCCGTTGTAGGCGTCGCGGGCGACCACGGCGGTGTCGAAGACGTAGAAATTCCTCCCCCCCGCGGAAACCATGAGGTGGTCGTAGTACCATTTCTTCCCCCCCGCGTCCTGCGGCGGGCCGGCCACCCACCGGAGCCCCGTGGGCACCGTGACGGCGATGTCGCGGGAGACCATGTTGCCGTCGGCCCCGTGGCGCCAGTGGGTCCACTCGTCGAAGGCCTTTGGCCGCGGCTTGCGCAGCGGCCGCCAGGACCCGCCGGCCCGGATCCACGCGGTCCCCCCCGGGGCCAGGACCCGGAGCATTTCGGCCTCCGGGACCGCCCCGGGCCGCTCGGCCACCAGGACGTTGAGGAGGTCGTCCGCGAAGGGGAGGGCGGCCCCGGTGTGAAGCTCCACCGAGGCGATCCCGTAGAGGCCGCGCCCCTCCAGGAGCCGGCGGGCGGAATCCAGAAGGGCCGGATCGGCCTCCAGGGCATGGACCAGGAGGATGCCCTTCTCGGCCAGCCGCGCCGTCAGCTCCCCGTCCCCGCACCCCAGGTGGGCCGCGAAACCGGGGACCCGGGTGGCCGCCCGGACGACCTCGTCCGTCGGCACTCCCTGGGGGAGCGGCGGCGGTCCTGCGGCCGCCAAGAGGGCCGCCAGAAGAGCAACCCGTTGCCTCCTCATGTCGTCCGGATCCGGGTCCTGCTTCCTCCATTATAGGCCCTGCCGAGCGGCTGTGACGCCGCCGGGGGAACAAAAAAACGAGGCCCTCACGGGCCTCGTTTTTTTGCGGATCTCTTCTGGACGGCTAGGGAGCCGGGGCGGGCGCCGGCGGCTTGGCGCGGCCCTCCAGGAACGTGGGGCCGTCGTAGCTGCGATGCTTGATCCGCGGGTCGGCATCCTCGAAGGGAGGCGCCTTGGGATACTGCCGCTCGTGGAACGTCCGCCAGTTCTTGTCCGCCCAGAACTTGTCGAGGACCCACTTGGCGAGCCCCGCCGTCAGGCCGGCAGGCTGGTCGGTCTTGCCCCCCTCCAGGCGCACCATGTCGTAGAAGAACAGACCCCCGTAGGCCGAGGCCAGGAACGCCAGGAAGACCAGGAAGGTCCAGACCGGGCTGGGGCGCTTGCGCTCGATCTCCTCCTCCACGGCCACGGGAATGCGGGCCGAAACCCGGCGCCCCACGCGGGTGCCGGCCCGGGCCGGCGCGGCGGCGGCGGCCTTGGCCGGCTCGGCCACCGGCTCGGTCACCGCCTCGGCCTCCACGGTTTCATCGGCCGCCTCGTCGGCGAGCTTGAGCGGCTCGGTGGAGAGCCCCGTGTCGGTCTCCTCCTCGATGAAGGTCTCCTCCTGGTCGGGGGCGGCCGGGCCGGACTCGACCGGCTGGAGGACGAGTTCCTCCTCCTTCTCCTCCTTCTTCGGGGCCGGCTTCGGTTTGGCCGCCATCTGGGCGGAGGTGTCGGAGAGGGCCGCCGTCTCCTGTCCGATGTCGAGGTCCAGGACCGTCTCGTCCGTGGTCTCCGACGTCGGGGTGGAGGGAAGGATGATCGTGGGCTCGGTGATGCGGCCTTTCTTGAGGCTCTCCACGTCCTCCTTCTTGAACTTCATCTTGTTCTCGTCGCGGAAGGCGCGAAGCTCGCCCTCCGAGACCATCCGCTTGAGCTCCTCCTCCCCGAGCTCGAGCTCCCGCATCACGTCTTCGAAACTGTAATAGTCGGCCACGGCAACCTCCGCGAAAACGGGCCTACTTCGGCGGCTTCGGCTTGGCCTTCTGGAGCTCCGAAACGATCTCCATCACGGACGGCTTGGCATTGCGGTACTCGTGCATGTCCATGTCGAACGTGATGTTGCGCACGGCCGCCAGCCGCAAACCGCCGCGCCCCCCTCCTTCCATCTGGTAGCAGCACAGGGTCAGGAACTCGTCCTTGGATCCGATGATGCTGTCCTGGTCCTTGGTGTCGGCCCCTGGGGCGTGCTTGGGAGCCGGGTGCTTCCAGAGCACCCAGACGAGGTCGTTCAGGTTCGGCTGGGAGGATCCGACGCCCATGATGAGCCCGCCGGAGCCGGCATCCGCCCCCTGCAGAGGACCGGCGGCGAAGGCCTGGGGCTCCCGGTTCTGGAGGAGCACCAGAACGAGGAGCGCCGCCACGATTCCGGCCAGCACCCCCAGGGCGAACGGACTCCATCGATGCCCCATCCGCGCCTCCTCCCTTAGCCTTTCTTCTATTTGACACCCCCCCGACAGGCCGTGTCAAGCGAATTCGCAAAACCCCTTATGCTGGACGGCCGGCCGGGCCCCTTCCCTGCGAAAAACTCAGCGGGGAGGCTCCACCCGGGTCCCCCGGAGGCGGACATCGTCCCAGTTCCCCGTGTCGTCGAACGAGCCCAGCCCCACGCGGCCCCAGGCGAAGGTCCTGTCCGAGGCCGTCATGCAGGGCGTCTTCAGGTCGTCGAAGTAGACCTCGATGCCGCCCTCGGAAACCCGGCGGACTACCCGGACGGCGTGCCACCCGTCGGTCCAGGGGGTGCCGTCGTTGGTCCGGGTCGTGATTTTGGTGCGGGGGGCGTCGCGCACGATGAAGATCTGGTTGGCGTGGTCGTCGGTCTTCCTGCCCAGGTGCACGTAATAGAAGCGGGACGGGCCCTGGTAGCCGAAGAAGAGGCACATGTCCCGGTGGCCGTAATCCTTGGTGGTGCTCTGCAGCCGGGCGTCCAGGACGAAATCCGACACGACCACGTCCTTGAGCAGGGCGATGTTCAGCGGACTCCGGTGGGGCGGCGCATAGTCGCTCTTCCGGAACTGGCTGAAGCACTTGCCGGAGGGGCCGTCGGCGATCTTCCAGGCCTTGGGGTCGGTGGGCTCCCACCGGTCGGCTCCCTTTTCGAAATCCTCCTCAAGGAGCAGGGGGAGATCGGACTGGGGGATCCCGGCCAGGATCGCCAGCGACAGCCCGGCGAGGATCATCCTCGGCACATCGGGCCTCCTTTCGCGTCGCGCAGGAAGATCTGTTCCAGGAGGCCGAGCAGGGCCTCCTTCTGGAACGGCTTCTCCACGTAGGCCGCCGCCCGGAGCTCCCGGGCCCGCCCGAGGTCGGTCGCGGCATCCCGCGCGGTGAGGAACACCAGCGGCAGGTCCGCCAGGACGGGATCCGAGCGGATCCGGGAGGCCAGCTGGAAGCCGTCCAGGACGGGCATGGCCACGTCCAGGATCGCCAGATCGGGCCGGATCTCGGCCGCCAACGGAAGGGCCCGGCAGGGGTCGGCGGTGGTGCGGACCTCGTAGCCTGCGCCGGACAGCAGCACGCCCAGGATGTCGAGGATCTTCGGGTCGTCGTCCACGACGAGGATGCGCTCCCCGGCCATGGACGGAATTATAGCAGGGCCCCCGCCGGCGGAAAGGATCCGGCCGCGGGTCAGCGCCCGGGCGGGGCCTCCTCCGCCTCCTTCCGGGCCTTCTCGAAGGCCTCCTTCAGGGCCTGGGGGCCGACCCGGGGATTGTGGACCCCGAGGGCGAGCTGCACGGCCTTGAAGTCGTAGGTCACCTCCCGGACGTCCGCCAGATCGAAGGCCTGGCCGTTGTTGATCGCGCGGTAGAGGCAGAGGGCAAAGCGGTCGTGCTCGATCTTCTGCCCCCTGCGGGGCCGGTCGCGGAAGAGGATCCAGCAGAGGTCGTTCTGGTTCGGCTGGGAGGAGCCGATGCCCATCAGGACGGGCCCCGGCTCGGCGCCTCCCGGGGCGGCCGCCGTCTGCGCCTCGGCCTCGGGCCGGGCCCCGGCGCCTCCGCCGGCGGCCAGCGCCCCGAGGGCCAGCCCTCCAACGACAAGCAGGACGTTCTTCATGGCGCGCTCCTTTCTTTCGGACGGCCTTCCCACGACGGAGGGACGCGGAGGTTCCGTGGAAACGGCGAGGTTCCCGACGGGTATTGAGTATGGAGGGGATCGCTGGCCGTGGAAGGGAGGTGAGCCCATGCATCCGGTCACCCGGCGGGAGTTCGTCCGGAGCGCCGCCGCTCCGGCCCTGGGGATGGTCGTCCGTCCCGGGGTCCTGGGGCGCGGCCGGCGGCCGCCCAGCGAGACCCTTGGCGGGGCCCTCATCGGATGCGGCGGACGCGGACCGGGGACCTACGACGGCATGCGGAAGTTCCTGGAGAAGGCCGGCCTCCAGGTGGAGCTCCTGGCGCGTTGCGACGTCCGCTTCGCCGACAAGGCGGACAACCAGACGATCTACGCCGATTTCCGCCGCGTGCTGGAGCGCAAGGACATCGACGTGGTGGCCATCGGTACGCCGCCCCACTGGCATGCCCTGATCTCCATCGCCGCCGCGGAGGCCGGCAAGGACGTTCTCTGCGAAAAGCCCATGACGCGCTTCATCGCGGAGGGCCGCGCCGTGGTGGAGGCCTTCCGCCGCTACAACCGCATCTTCCAGATCGGCACCTTCGGACGGTTCGCGGACAGCAAGGATAAGAACAAGGTCCTCATCCACAAGATCATGACCAGCGGGCTGATGAAGAACTGTCCCGGCGTGGTCTTCCGCAAGGGCGGGTTCAAGGTGAAGGAATGGAGCGGCCGGGTCAACCTCGCTCCCCAGCCCCCGCCGAAGGGCCTGGACTGGGACTTCTACGTGGGGCCCTCGCCGTTCAAGCCCTTCGTCCGCGACCGCTTCGGCGGGACCCACCGGAACTACTGGGATTACGAGGGCGGCGGTCTCGCCGACATGGGCCAGCATCACCTGGAGGGGTTCAACTGGACCTACGGGAAGGACTACACCAGCCCCGTGGAGATCGAGGCCCACGCCCCCGTCGCCCACCCCGAGGTCACCGGGATGTGGGGATGGGTGGAGATGAAATACGCCGACGGGCTCACGCTCGTGCTGGAGAGCGGGGAGTGGGGCACTCCCTACGACCGGAAGAAACCCCGCGACGTGCGGCTCACCGACCTGAGCGAGGAGGACCAGCGGAAGATCCGGGAGATGCCGGACCCCGAGCCGCTCCTGGACTTCGGCGAGGCGGTCAGGACCCGCAAGCCGGCCGGGGGACACCCGGAGGCCGCCCACCGCACGGCCTGCCTCCTGCACCTGGCGAACCTGGCGATCCGGACGGGCCGCAAGATCCGCTACGACCCCGTGAAGGAACAGGTGATCGGCGACGAGGAGGCCAACCGGCTGGTCAACCAGCCCATGCGGGCCCCCTGGCACCTGTAGAGGAGGCCGGCCATGACGCGACCCCAGGACGTGGCGGCGCTGGTCGGGCAGATGCCCGATCCCGACAAGCACGGCAAGCTGGACGGGATCCCCTGGCCCGAGGCGGAGAAGATCTACGACGAGATTCTCAAGGGCGGGCGCCCGGCGATCGTGAAGCTCGTGGAGATGCTCCGGGAGGTCGACGACGGGGAGGACTACAAGGTGCGCTATACCCTCCACGGGCTGGCCCTCCACGTGGGCCGCCCGGGGAAGGAGCAGGAACGGGAGATGTTCGCCTCGGCCCTCGCCTCCCAGCTGGGGGGCCCCCGGCCCAAGCCCGTGCAGGGCTTTCTCGTCCGGGAGCTCCAGGTCGCCGGGGGAAAGGAGTCGGTGTCCCCCCTGGGGAGGCTCCTGGCCGACGAGGACCTCTTCTCGGACGCGGTGCTGGCGCTCCTGGCCATCCGCGAGGGGGTTGCCGGGGAGTTCCGGAGGGCCCTCCCCGGGGCCCGGGGCCGCCGGCGGCTCGCCCTCCTCCAGGCCCTGGGGGTGCTGCGGGACGCCGAGTCCGTACCGGCGCTCCGGGAGGCGGCCGGCGACCCCGACCGCGACACGAGGCTGACGGCCCTGTGGGGACTGGCAAACATCGGGGATGCCGGTTCCGCCGATCTCCTCCTCAGGGCGGCGGACGCGCCCCCCGGATGGGAACGGATCCAGGCCGCCAACTCCTGCCTGCTCCTGGCCGAGCGGCTGGCGGCCTCGGGCCACAAGGCGGAGGCGGCGAAGATCGGACGGCGCCTCCAGGAAACCCGGACGGACCCTTCCGAGGCCTACGTCCGCGAGGCCGCCGGGCGAATCCTCGCCGCCGCGAAGTAGGCTCCCGGGGGGACCGGCTTCGCGGGGAGAGTCCCCGGCCGGAACCGTCCTTCCCTCCCGGGGACCGCCTCCGGCCCCGGGCGGGTTTGGATGGTCCCCGCCTACACCCGTCTTGCATTGGGGTCGGGAAACCCCTACATTGAGGAGATCATGGCCGGCGTGGCGGTGGTCGCCCTGCTCCTGGGGATCCAGGATCCCCTCGAGGAGCGGATCGAGGCAATCCTCGGCCGCTACGCGCAGGGAATCGCCGAGGCCGAGGCGGTGACGCGGCAGCTGGCCGCCCTCGGCGGGGCGGCCACGGAGCCGCTGGCCCGCCGGCTGGCGGAGGGCCTGCGGGACGGGGTGGCCTCCGAGGTCAGCGAAGCGATCCTGGAGGTCCTGGAGGGACGCCCGGAGGCCCAGGGTCCCCTTCAGGCGGCCTTCGCCGACGGATCCGTCCCGCCGGCCGGGCGGATCGAGCTGGCCCGGGCCCTCCTGAGCCTCCTGGACCCGGCCAGCTGGAGGGAGGGACTCTGGGCGATCGTCCTGGACCCGGGAACGGACCCGGAGGACCGCCTGCGGGCCGCGACCCTGCTTCTGGAGGCGGGCGACGAGGGCGTGGCGGGCCTCCTGGAGGAGATGCTTGCGGAGCCGCCCGGGATCGGGCCGCCGGAGGGGGAAGGCCGCGGGGGGGAAGGGAGCGACGAGCCCCGCGCGGGGCTGGTGGAGGAGCGGCCGGCGGAGTCCGGGGAGGCTCCCGAGGCGGAGAGGGGGGGCCGTAGGGAACGGAAGAGGGGATCTTCCCCGCTCGCGTGGGGGGCCGCGGCGGC
>Ga0209162_1001751_pt1 | contig 20509 bp, 18 predicted proteins | sample YNPNPMetaG_FD_187121 | JGI IMG/M metagenome (GOLD analysis project Ga0209162, IMG submission 187121) | Anoxygenic and chlorotrophic microbial mat microbial communities from Yellowstone National Park, USA - YNP NP MetaG (SPAdes) (version 2) ... | reverse complement strand
GACAGGCCGCAGACGATGAGCAGGTAGAGCCACAGCCGGAATCGTCGGGCCGGCCTGGTCGCCAGCGAAGAATCTGCGGTTGCGCTCATGGATTTCCTCCCTCTCGGCGTTCCAAACGGCCCGGCCGGCCCGCACCACCCCATCTGGGGCGAACCCACGGCCGGCAGCAGGGCGATGGGCCTGGCCCGTCCGCGCCGACGTCGCCCCTTGCAGGAAAACGATCGCCGCACCCAGTCCGGCTCGGTCGCCCGTACCGTCTTGTATCCCTGGACGCAGAGCGTGATCACGGACGTTCCTACGCGGAGCGTAGGCGTTCCTACGCGGAGCGTAGGCGTTCCTACGCGGAGCGTAGGAACGAGGGGAAAAGTGGGCGTTGCCCGTTCAGGACTTGCCCCGGAAAAAAACGCGCTCCCGAGATGGTCTACCTCACGAGCGCCGGGCCAGCGCACGGCCCGCTAAACATAACCACGACCGGTTGTGTCTCCAGCCGGTGAACCCCACAATATCTTGTGGGGCCAGCCATAGTGTATCACAGGCGGCCCCAAAAGGCAATAGGCGAATCCTTAAAATTTCCTCACCACGTCCGCTCCCCTGAGGTCAATGATACCTCGTCAAAAGGACGACCGGGGCAGGCGCAAAAAACGGCCAGCCATAGTTATATGGCTGGCCGCGTCTCACCAGCAGCAGTAAAAGATGCCCGCCTGGTCTACACTGCCCGGACACGCCGGCGCAGGAACGGGGGGATGTCCAGGGCCTCGCCCTCCACCGCACGGATGGGAAACTCGCGGATCTTGCTGGTGGTTACCCGGCTGGAGCGCCGGCCGTCCACGCCGGTGGCGATGACAGTGATCTGGATATCGCCCTGCATGTTCGGGTTGATGACTGCGCCAAAGAAGATGTTGGCGTCTGGGTCCGCCGCATTGCGGATGACCTCCGCTGCGTCGTTCACCTCGAACAGGGTCAGGTCGGTGCCGCCACAGATGTTGAACAACACGCCCCGCGCGCCATCAATGGTGATATCCAGCAGAGGGCTGGTGATGGCCGCTTTGGCGGCCTCCACGGCGCGATTGTCACCGCTGCCCCGGCCGATGGCCATCAGCGCAGAGCCGCCCTCGGTCATGATGGTGCGCACGTCGGCAAAGTCCAGGTTGATGAGGCCCGGCACGGTGATCAATTCCGAGATGCCCTGGATACCCTGGCGTAGCACATCATCGGCCACCTGGAAGGCCTGTTCCATGGTGGTCTTTTTGTCCACAATCTGGAGCAGCCGGTCATTAGGGATGACGATGAGGGTATCCACCTTGTCCCGCAGGTTATTCAGCCCCTCCTCGGCCACGCTTTGTCGCCGGGCACCCTCGAAACTGAAGGGCCGGGTCACCACGCCAATAGTGAGGGCCCCTACCTCGCGGGCGATCTGGGCGATGATGGGGGCCGCGCCGGTGCCGGTGCCGCCGCCCATGCCAGCGGTGATGAATACCATGTGGGTATCTTTGAGGATCTCGAATAACTCCTCATTGCTCTCCTCAGCGGCCCGGGCGCCGATCTCCGGGTTCCCCCCGGCACCCAAACCGCGCGTCAATTTGTCCCCAATGCGGATCTTGCAGGGGGATTCGGAAAGCATCAGGGCCTGAGCATCGGTGTTCACGGCGATGAATTCCACGCCCTGAACCCCGGTCCGGATCATACGGTTCACGGCGTTGCTGCCCCCCCCACCAATACCCACGACCTTGATCTTGGTAAAGTTTTCGGCTGGACGCGGTGGCCCAGCAGGCCTGGTATCTGGCATGTCTTTTTTGCTCCTTTCTAGATTCCCGGTGCCACGAGAATCCGGCATCGGCTCGGTTTCCAGGTCTGTAAAGATGTCAAATAGCATGGCATCTCCTCCTTTACTATTTTTGTGACTGCTCAGCCTGCTCTCCCGCAAGCGGCAACATCAGGCACTGCCGGGCCAGGCCCATCGGGCCCGAATCCAGCCCACGAAGCGTTCCAGGATGTCTGTCCATTGCTGGCTTCGCTGCCGTCCCCTGGCCTGACCGCCGTTGTGGCGCAGACCCCAGAGCAACAGGCCAACGCTGGTAGCATAGGCTGGCTGGCTGATAGCGTCCACCAGACCGGCCACGCCATGCGGTGACCCCACGCGCACCGGCAATTCCAGGACCTCGCGGCCCAGATCGCAGATGCCGGCCAGGCTCGCCGTGCCGCCGGTAAGGATCACCCCGGCAGGCAACAACCCGTCGTAGCCTGAACGGCGCACCTCCCGCAGGATCAGGGCAAAGATCTCCTCCATGCGGGCTTCGATGACCTGGCTCAGGCGATGCCGCGAGATAGCCTGGCGGCCCCGGTCCCCAAAAGCCGCGATGTCTATCATCTCGTCATTGCTCACGGCCTGGGCCAGAGCGCAACCGTATTTGATCTTGATCTCCTCAGCCGTACTGACCGGGGTGCGCAGGCAGATGGCGATGTCGTTGGTGATATGGTTGCCCCCCACCGGGAGGATGGTGGTATGCCAGACGCTACCATTGACGAACATGGCGATGTCGGCCGTGCCGCCGCCAATATCCACCAACATGCACCCGATCTCTTTTTCCTCTGGCAGGAGTACGGCTTCGCTGGAGGCCAACGGCTGTAAGACCAGATCATCAATCTGGATGCCCAGGGAATGCATACACCGGACCAGGGTCTGGATAGAAGAGACCGCCCCGGTGACGATATGGGCCTCTACTTCCAGGCGTGAGGCTAACAGGCCCACGGGGTTGGTGATCCCGGCCTCGCCGTCTATGATGTACTCGCGGGGGATGACATGGATGATCTCGCGATTGGTGGGCACGGCCACGGCCCGCGCGGATTCCAAAGCCCGCTCCATATCCTCGCGGGTGATGCCCCGGTGGCCCCGGGTGATGGCCACCAGGCCCCGGCTGTTGAGCGAGCCGATATGCCCGCCGGCCACCCCCACAATGGCCGAGTCAATCTTGTAGCCAGACAACCGCTCGGCCTGCTCCACTGAGAGGGCGATGGAGTTGGCAGCCTCATCCACGTTAACCACCAGGCCCTTGCGCAGCCCCCGGGAAGGTGTGACCCCCACCCCTACCACGTGCAAGGTCTGGTGCTCATCCACTTCGCCGACCAGGGTACAAACCTTGGTGGTCCCCACATCAATGGCGGCGAACATCTGTCCTTCAGCCACAGTTTTGCTCCTACCAGGCTCTTCACCTCAGCGCACGTAAGGCCGCTTGCCGGGCCGCAGGTCTATGTAGGTCACGTTCAAGCCCTGGGCCTGCCGCTGGTCCAGGATAGCCCGCAGGATCTGCACCTTGGCCTCCAAACGCTCACTGGTTCCGAAGCAAGCGCGCCAGCCGCCCGGGCCGGGCAGGGTGATCCCGGTCTGCGGCGCATACTCATAATACGTCGGCCGCAGGTCTGAGGGCAGGAGCCGGTCCAACTGTTGCACCGTGCGTACCGCCTCCTCATCCACCCGGTCGCCAGGATGCACCGGGCGTGCGGTGGTATCCACGATGATCACGGCCCGGGCTGGCGTCTCCCCCGGGGTCAGGATCACACCTTCCCCGTCCACCCAATAACCTGTATCCGCTGCCTGCCAGATCAATTGTGGCTCGCGTTCCAGGACCTCGATGTTACAATAATCTGGCAGTTCGCCGCGTACCCTGGCGCTCTGGATCCCGGGTAACTGCTGTACCCGTTCCGCTGCCGCCGCGAAATCGGCCAGAAAGATACTCTGGCCTTGTAACCCGGCGGCCTGGACGATCTCGCCCTGACTCACGGACTCGTTGCCGAGCACCCGGAAATGGGTGATGCGGAACAGCGAAGACCGGAAAACCTCCCAACCCACCCAGATCAGGACGGCCACGACCAGCAGGGCCAGTACCCGACGGCCCACCAGGCGCCGGGCTGATCGCCCTGGCCGGAGGAACGGCTGGCTACTCGCCGCCAACAGTGCGGTACGGCCATGGCGCCGCCGAGACCGACTGGGGCGTGAGTGCGTCTTCCGCCGGGCCATGGGGTTACCCCTGGTAAGAAGTGAGCGACCGACGCCTGTCGGCATAACGTTCCAGCGCCAACTCGATGAGCCGGGTGAGCAGTTCGGGATAAGGGATGCCAGTGGCAGCCCAGAGCTTGGGATACATCGAAATAGAAGTAAAGCCCGGGATGGTATTCACCTCGTTCACATAGATGCGGTCTGTTCCCCGTTCCAGGAAAAAGTCCACCCGGGCCATGCCAGCGCAATCCAGGGCCAGGAACGCCCGTATCGCCAGGTCCTGTACCTGGTGAGCCAACCCGGCGCTGATGGGTGCCGGGATGAGCAATTCGCTGGCCTCGTCAATATATTTGGCAGTATAGTCGTAGAACTCGCGGCTGGGGATGATCTCCCCCGGCACGCTGGCGATGGGCTCGTCATTGCCCAGCACACTGCATTCGATCTCGCGGCCGTCAATGGCCTGTTCCGCCAACATCTTGCGATCGTAAGCAGCAGCCAGGGCCAGCGCCGCGCTCAGCTCGTCCCGATCGTGGGCCTTGGTAACGCCCACACTGGAACCCAGGTTGGCCGGCTTGATAAAACAGGGATAGCCGAACCGGGCCTCGATGCGGTCCAGCATCGTCTCCGGGTTACGGTCCCAATCCTTGCGCTTGAGGGGCAGGAACGGGACGACCGGCAGACCATATTGCATAAAGACCGTCTTTTGCACGATCTTGTCCATCCCCAGGGCGGAGGCCAACACGCCCGACCCCACATAAGGTATATCGGCCAGCTCCAACAGGCCCTGTACCGTGCCGTCCTCCCCAAAGGGACCGTGAAGCACGGGAAAGGCCACATCAATGGGTGGGATACCCTCATAGCGCGTGCCGGGGATCAGGTCACGCGACTCTTCCTGATCTGGGGTCAGCGCCGTCTCGGTCCGGCGCTCCAGTTGGGGTGGCATCTCTGTGCCGGCCCGGAGCACGGCTAACGGGTCGCCGGTCGTGAGCCAGCGCCCCTCTTTGGTGATACCTATAGGGTAGACCTCGAAGCGGTCCTTATCCAGGGCGTTCATGATCGAGGCCGCCGAGATCAGAGAGACCTCGTGCTCGCCGCTCTTGCCACCGAAAATAACCCCAACGCGGATTTTGCGATCTGGCATGTTCATCCCTTGGGCTGCGTGATGTGTGCTGCGTAAAACGTGGCCCGCAGCCAGCTACCAGCAACCAGCAACCAGTTTACCACTCCCCCAGCAGTTCGATCTCCAGCTCCAACTTCTCGCCGAATTGCTCCCAGACCCGCTGTCGCGCCAGTTCGATGAGGAAACGAACGTCAGCAGCGGTGGCCTGGCCCCGGTTGATGATGAAATTGGCGTGCACGGGCGAGATGCAGGCGTCGCCTTTGCACCGGCCCTTGAGGCCGGCCTGTTCGATGAGCCAGCCGGCGGGATGCTGAGCCGTGCGCTTGAACACGCTACCCGCACTAGGCTCCCGGGGCTGGGTGGCGTCCCGGCGGATGTTGTACTCCTCAACTCTGGCCCACAACTCACTCTCATCGCCGGGCCGCAATTCCAGCTCAACCTCCAAAATCACGTCCCCGCGTCGCTCCGTTCCACGGCTCCCCTTGAAGGCACTGGTTCGATAGGCAAAGCCGCAGTCTGCTGCCGCAAGCTCTCGCACCGTATCATCTGCACCCAGCACCGTCAGGTGGCGCACCACATCCCCCATATACCCGCCGAAAGCCCCGGCGTTACCCACTACCGCGCCGCCCACCGTGCCGGGGATGCCGGTGGCCCATTCCAACCCGGCCAGCCCTCGACTCACCGCCCAATACGCCAGGTCAGAGAGAGGCGTGCCGCTGGCGACGCGCAAACACACCATCGGGATGCGGGATGCGGCGACCGTATGGGAGGGCGGAATGCGGGGTTCTTGCCCCCCATGACCTGCAACCTGCGACCTGTGATCTGTGACCTGTGACGCATATTTTACACCCTGGACCTGATTCACGATCACCAGGCCCTGTACCCCGGCATCCGCCACCAGCACGTTGGACCCGTGCCCCAGCAAGGTGAGGGGCAGGCCGCGCTCCCGACCCCAGGCCAGCCAGCGGCGCAGATCAGCCACGGTCTCGGCGATGACCAGGTAGTCAGCCGGCCCGCCGATGCCATAGCTGGTATGTCGGGCCAGTGGCTCGTGGCGGATCAGCGTTCCCACAACACCATGCCCCTGGACACCTGATCGTAGAGATTACGGTCTCGCTGTGGCAACATCGCCAGTTCCTCCCCGTCCACCACGGTGGGCCGCAGACGGCCCCGCCGGGCAAGGGGGTGAGCTTCCAGCACGCGCCATACCTTCTGGCGGTCTCCGGCCGTGGTGACGATGAGCAGATTCAAGGTCTGCTCTGCATCCTCGCCGCCATAGGCCGCCCCCCCGAACAGGATCACCTTGTGGCTGATGTCGCTCAGTTCGTCCAACAACGGGTCCAGGTAAACCCGGTTCAAAATGGCCCGCACCTGCCGGGTCCAGGAGTTAGTGACATGGAGAGTGAACTGTGGGCCGTTCCGGCCGGTGGAGCGCCGCACCATCCCCAGCCGTTGCAGGTCGTCCACGGCCGCCGCGATACTGCGCTCCTTAACTCCCAGACCGCGAGCGATCTCGGCCAGGCTCAGGGCGCGGTCACCATAGTGCGCGAGCAGGTTAAGCACCCACAGGTGTTTCAACCCCAGACGTGGACCATCAATCTCCTCAGTGATCTGTTGGCGAGCAGCCATTCTTTCCTCCCGGCTGTCAAACGTCAAGGTAACCGCTCACCTTCCCGCAGGTTCGTGCGTTTTCGCAGCGGCCCAACCAGGCCCGTGGACGGCGCACAGACGGGAGACAAGGTCCCTGGCAACCTGCAGGAGGTTAGGCTGAGCAATTACATGTCAGGCAGGTATTATACCTGCGGCTGGTTCAGGGTAGCCAGGTGCGTTTGACGCCTGACGCAGATATCTCTCCCGACCTGGTTCACATCCCCGGCCCCCAGGGTGATCAGCACGTCACCTGGTTCGAGCAGGTTCGATACATATAAGGTGGCCTGGTTCAGGCTCTCGACCAGTTGAACGTGAGGGTGACCTCTCATGGCCGCTGCCAGGTCGGCCGAGCTGACGCCCAACGTGTCGCGCTCACGGGCGGCGTAGATGGGCGTGAGCACCACCACATCCGCATCGGCCAGGGCTACGGCAAAGTCCGGCAGCAGGTCACGGGTTCGGGTATAGGTGTGGGGCTGGTGCACGATCACCAGTCGCCGATCCGGGTAGCGCGCCCGTGCTGTTGCCAGAGTGGCCTGGATCTCGGCCGGATGATGGGCGTAATCGTCCACTACCGTTACCCCATTAACCTCCCCCAGCACCTCGAAGCGGCGATGAACTCCCTGAAAGTCAGCCAGAGCACGCCGCACCGCGTTCAGGTCCACCCCCAACAAGGCTGCCACTGCCACCACCGCCGTGGCATTGACAACGTTGTGCCGGCCCGGCACCGCCAGGCGGAACCGGCCAGCCTCGCCGACGGTGAAATCGTATCCGCCAGCGTCATTGGGAATGATCTCGGTCGCCGGCCAGTCGTTGCCCGACCCCAGGCCATAGGTCACGAACATGCCGCGCCGGTCCGGCCGCTTCCGCAACGCCAGCACACGGGGTTCGTCGCCGCAGGCCACAACGTACCCATCCGCCGGCACCCGGCTGGCGAAGGCGGCAAAGGCATCCTCCAGCGCCGCCAGCGTGCCATAAGTGTCCAGATGGTCCGGGTCAATGCTGGTGATGACCGCCACATGCGGGGTCAAGGCCAAAAACCGTCGGTCGTACTCGTCGGCCTCAGCCACGAAATGGGGTCCGGCACCCCAGTACCCACTGATCTCCAGCCCGCGCAGCACGCCGCCTATCACAAAGGAGGGATCCAGTCCGGCCTGGCGCAACGCCAGGGCCAGCAACGCCGTGGTGGTGGTCTTGCCGTGGGTGCCGGCCACGCATAGCCCCACCTTGCCACGCATCAACTCACCCAACAGCCCGGCGGCCTTGAGGACCGGCAGGCCCAGTCGGTGTGCCTCCACCACCTCCGGGTTATCGGCCGGGACCGCGCTGGAGATCACCACCCGGTCGGCACCATGTACATGCGCTGCCTGGTGCCCCTGGTAGATCGTGGCCCCGGCGGCCGCCAGGCGCACCGTGACCGGCGTGGCCTGCCAGTCCGAGCCGGACACCACCTCGCCGCGCTGGAGCAGGATAGCCGCCATCGGACTCATCCCGGCCCCGCCGATGCCTACAAAATGTGTACGCATAGTGGCATCTCACTTACTACCCCCTGCCTTCTTGGGGCACAGGATGGTAAAGTAGATGATCGCCAGGAGCACCGAACCGAGTACAGCGATGAGCAACAAGGGCTTGCCGATCAGGAGCCATTTGGCCGGGTCAGCCAGATCGCTGAGTGGGGGCAGGATGATGGTGATCTGCGTCTCGGCGGTACTGGGATGGGCCTTAAGGTAAACACTCAGCCATTGCAACATCACGTTAAAGATCATAAAGCCCGTGATCCCGCCGATGAGTGCGCCGACGAAACGCTCGCTCCAGGTGGAGGTGGCCCCTTTCGAGCCGGGGATGCCGGTCGGGGCCTTGATCAGGATGCTGGGCAACGTGTAAAACAGGATCACCCCGATCAAGAACACCCCCAGATAGAACAAGGCGATATTGTCTTCCCCCTCGATGAGGGGGGGCAGGTCAGGGATCTCTTCGCCCAGCAGGAAATAGATCAGCTTGGGCAACTTGTTCACCAGGCGCAAGAGTTGCTGGCCGGCCTCGCTGAGAGTCAGGCCGGTCAGAAAGACGCCCATGGCCGTGATCGCTTCGATCTTCCAGCCCCGGCGAAAGCCGATAATGGCTCCCAGAAGCATCATGGGGACGATGATATAGAGCCAGTCGGTGATGTTGATCGTATGGGCCCCCATATCAACCTCTCGTGACGGCCAGGGCGGTCAACAGGCTGGCGAGACGGCCAGTAGCGTCTGGTCGGGCCAATCGCCGGGCCGCGCGGGCCATCGCCGCCCGGCGGTCCGGATCGTCCAGCAACGCCTTCACGGTGGGCAGCAACTCGCCGGCCCGCAGCCGATCGTTCTCCAGGAGCACGGCGGCCCCGGCCTGCACCAGGTAGTTGGCGTTGTGTATCTGGTGCGCTCCGGCATAAGGATAAGGGATCAGCACGCTGGGCACACCGGCGGCTGGATACTCGCCCAACACAGCGGCCCCGGCCCGCGAGACCACCAGGTCTGCTGCCGCCAGGACCAGAGGCATCTCTTCATGCAGGTAGCCATAGGGCCGATATCGCTCCTGCCATTCTGGCGGCAAGGCTGTCCGGCGAGCCTGAAACCCGGCCTCATCTTCCGGGCCACAGACGTGGATCACCACCGCCAGGCGTACCAGGTCCGCCAGGGACTGCCCCACGGCCACATTGATGGAGTGTGCGCCCCGGCTCCCACCGAACACGACCAGCAACGGCTCGGCCGGCTCCACGCCCAGGCGCGCCCGGGCCGTGGCCCGATCGGTGGTCCAGAAGGCCGGGCGCACTGGATAGCCGGTGACGACCACCTTTTCTGCCCCGGCCGGCAAATGATCCCGCGTCGCCTCCACCGTCACCGCGACCCGGGTGGCGAACCGGGCCAGGAATCGTACCGCCAGGCCCGGCTCGACATCCGGCAGGTAGACCAGGACCGGCACCCGGCAGGCCCAACCGGCCACCACCACCGGCACGCAGACGAACCCGCCGGTGACAAACACCGCCTGCGGCCGGAAGGCCCGCACCAGTCGCCACGCTTCGCAACCGGCTGCGAGCATGAGCACCGCGTTGCCGGCTGCCACCCAGGGGGGAACACCCCGCAGCCCGCCACCCATCCGCAGGCCGTGGAAGGGGACAGTGGTCCGGGCCACCAGGTCTTCTTCCAGACCACCCCGACGGCCCACATAGAGCACCGTCAAAGGCGATTCGAACCCGGCCAGCACGCTCAAGATCGGATATACATGCCCGCCAGTGCCACCGCCACTCACCAGGAGCCGCATCGTCCCGCTTTCATCCTTCACCCCGCCGCTAACCAGGAGGCGCATCAGCCCGCCCGCCGCTCACGCCGGGAAGCTGGCGCCGCCGGACTGACCGGGTTGTCCATCACCTCTACTCGATGACGCGAGATGTTCAAAAGCAGACCGATCCCAAAGAGGCAGGCGACCAGCGACGAGCCACCGGAACTGATAAAGGGCAGGGGCACGCCGGTGAGCGGCAAGACGTTGGTCGTGCCAGCCACATGCACAAAAGCCTGGAACGCGATCCAGGTGGTGACCCCGGTGGCCAGGAGAAAACCCAGGGTGTCGGGGGCGCGCGAGGCGAGCCGGTAGCCGCGATAGACCAGGAACCCAAACGCCGCGATCACCAGCAGACAACCCACCAGGCCCAACTCCTCACCGACAACAGCAAAGATGCTGTCCGAGTGGGCGTTGGGCAGATAAAGGTATTTCTCCCGACTGGCTCCCAGCCCCTGGCCGGTCAGGCCCCCGGAGCCCAGGGCCAGCAGGGTATGCGTCATATGATAGCCGGTACCCTGCATATCCTGAAACGGGTCCAGGAAGGCCAGGACACGCTGCCAGCGATAAGGTTCGGCCAGAACCATGACAGCCGCGAAACTGAGGCCAGCCAGGGCCACGGCACCTAACTGCCAGAGGTCCGCGCCCGCAGCCAGGAATATGGCGGTGGCGATCACCAGGATGATCACGGCTGTGCCCAGGTCTCGTTCGGCCACTGCCAGCCCCCCCACCACGATCATTACTGCCGCGAAGGGCAGCAATCCATAACGCGACTCCCGCACGCGCTCCTGATGACGCGCCAGGTGAGTGGCCAGGAACAATACCACTGCCAGCTTGACGAAATCACTGGGTTGGACAGGCGGCAGCGGCCCCAGGGCCAGCCAACGCCGCGCGCCCCCGAACTCGACGCCCAGGGGGGTGAACTGAACCAACACCAGCAGGACCACCGCAACTATCAGACCTGGCATCGCCAGCCGTGCCCACCAGCGATAGGGGATACGGTCTCCCACGAGCATGACCCCCAGTCCCAGCGCGGCCCAGAATACCTGACGCACGAAAAAGTAGTTGGCATCGCCCCGGGCATCATAGGCGATGACATAGCTGGCGCTATAGACCATCACGATACCAAAGACCACCAGGGCCGCGACGGTGGCCAGCAGGGCATAGTCCGGGTTGCGTCGTAGCGCCACCAGCCGGGTCGCTGAGGCAGTGGGGCGCTCCAGAGTCATGCTGGTCATGGCATCAAATGTCAGCCGTTAAACGTCAGTCGTCACGTTGACGTTTGGACGCCTGACGTTCCACATGTCCAGGTGATGCGGGGCGGGCCGCAATGGGTTAGAGGCGTCCCTCCCCCAACGCCCCGCATCACCTGCTTGCAGTCTATTGGACAGGATTTACAGATTGACATGAGAAAATCTGATAAATCCTGTGAATCATGTACATCCTGTCCGAAAACTCCCTCGAAAATAGCCCCCCGGCCTGGCTCGCGGCGGCGACCACCGGGAGTGTAACCCGCCGTGCGAAGCACGCGGGGTCGCAGACCCCGCTCGAGCACACCGGCGTATTTTCGTGCCACTGGGTGCGCCCCGCGCGTGGGTAGCTCCTTTGGTAATGGCTCAACCGGATTAGAGGACGGCCAACTCGTGTACCAGCTCCTTAAAACGCTGGCCGCGTTCGGCGAAATCGCGAAAGGCGTCAAAGCTGGTGCCGCCGGGGGCCAGCAGCACTACCTCGCCGGGCCGGGCCTCCCGCCGGGCAATCTTCACCGCCCCTTCCAGGGTCTCGCCGCGATAGAGTGCCGGGACCGTTACCCCATATCTTGCCAGTTCGCGCTGGATGAGGTCACTGGCCTCGCCAAAGAGCACCAGGACGCGCACCCGGCGCGCCACCTCCTGCGCCCATGCGTCCCAGGGCAGGTGCTTGTCGCGTCCGCCGGCCAGGAGCACAATCGGTTCATCGAAGCTGCGCAACGCGGCCACCGCCCGTTCCGGCGAGGTGGCGATGGAATCGTTATACCACGCTACACCCGCGACCTCCCGCACCCACTCCAGCCGGTGCTCCACACCGGTGAACCCGCCGATGGCCTGCCGCATGGCCGCCGGCTCTACCCCGGCGGCCAGGGCCAGGGCACAGGCGGCCAGCACATTTTCCAGATTGTGCGCGCCGCGCAGGCGGATCTCGCTTATGGCGCACACGCGCCACTGCCGATTGTCCAGTCGCACCACCACATCGGCGCCGTCCAGACATGCCCCCTCAGCCACCGGGTGCAGCCGGCTGAACTGGAGGACCCGGCCCGGCACCGCAGCGGCCCAGCCGCGCGTCCAGTCATTATCGGCGCCCAGCACCACCCAATCGGCGGCGGCCTGGTAGCGCAAGATGTTCTGTTTGGCGGCGGCGTATTCCTCCATAGAGGCGTGCCGATCCAGGTGATTCGGCGTCACGTTCAGGACGGCCGCTATGGGTGGGCTTAGCCCCTGGCCGGTCAGGTTCCGCCCCCACTCGCTTCGTACCCCCGCCTGGGGGCCAAAAAACTCGAGCTGAAAGCTGGATAGTTCCAGCGCGACCCAGGCAGCGGCTGTCATGTGTGCCAGTTCCCGGATCAGGGGCTGACCGATGTTGCCTCCCACCCAGGTGGGCCGGCCGGCCAGGCGCAGCATCTCACCCACCAGAGCCGTGGTGGTGGTCTTGCCGCTGGAGCCGGTGATGCCGATCACCCGACCAGGGCAGAGTTGGATGAACAACCGCGTCTCGGTGCTCACGGGCAGGCCCCGGTCCCGGGCCGCTACCAACAAGGGCGCGGTCTGGGGCACTCCCGGACTGGCCAGGACCAGCTCGGTCTCGCGCAGCAACTCCTCGACGGGATGGCCGCCCAGTTGATAGAGCAGTGGCAGATCGCTCAAGGCCGCGCGCGCCTCTGCCAGGGCCTCGGCCGGCTTGTGGTCCGTGACGGTGACCAAAGCCCCGCTCTCCGCCAGGAACCGGGCCAGCGCCATCCCCTCACGGGCCAACCCCACTACCAGGCACCGGCGACCACGCCATGTTTCTCGGTCCACGGCTAACGATGAATCCCCTCCCCGGCGCGTTCGGACTTGATGATGATGCTTCGCAACTCGGGGTACAGGTAAAAGTCCTTATTCAGGCTATAGAATTTGAGATTGGATACCCGCTTGCTGCGCAGCAAACCGGCCCGTTCCAGGCGATTTAGCTCCCGCCGCACGCCCTGGAAATCTTCATCGGTGCGACGCTCGATCTCCCGGATATGCAGGCGTTCTTCCGGGTTGATGAGGAATAGGGCCAGTACCTTGCGCCGCACCCGCGAGGGGAGCAACAGTTCCAACATCGTGCCCTGGCTCACCACGCGCTTGGCCCCGCCGGGGTATCGGCGCGGGGCTACGATCTGCCTCTGTATAGCCATATTATGTTGCCTCCCTGAGAAATATGTCACAACAACGCCAGCGCCACCCCCAGCATCGCCGCCAGGATGGACACCAGCCAGAACCTTTGTACTACCTGCACCTCGCTCCAGCCCAGCAGCTCAAAATGGTGATGCAGGGGGGCCATCTTGAAGATGCGTTTGCCTTTGGTTAACTTGAAGTAACCCACTTGCAGGATGTCTGATAACGCTTCAGCTACAAAGACCGCGCCGACCACGGGCAACAAGAGCCACTGACCAGTCATCAGGGCTACCACCGCCAGCGTGGCCCCGATGGCCAATGACCCCACGTCCCCCATGAAGAGCTGGGCCGGATAGGCGTTATACCACAAGAAAGCCATGATCGCCCCGGTCATCGTGAAGCAAAACAGCACCAGATAGACCTGACCCTGCAACAAAGCGATCACGCCATAGGCGATGAAGGCGATGGCCGACATGCTCCCGGCCAGCCCGTCCAGCCCATCAGCCAGATTGACCGCATTGGAAGTGCCCACGATGATAAAGACTGCCACCGGCAGATACAGCAGTCCGATGTCAATCTTCTCCGGGATGGTGGGGATGGCCACACTGCGCAAGTCCAGGACAAAGTGCAGGCCGGCCGCCACCACGATGGCAAAGAGCACCTGCCACAGGAACTTGTAGCGCGCCAGCACACCCGTGCCCGGTTCATCGCGCAACCCCCGCACGCCTACATAGTCGTCAAAGGCCCCCAGCGCGCCGTAGGCGATCAGCACACCCAGAGGGAACAGGATAGATTTGCCGATGAACGTCAGCCCCATCAGGTTCAGCAAGTTCAGACTCACGGTGATGATGACGACCGGCACCAGGATCATCAAACCGCCCATGGTGGGTGTGCCGGTCTTGGTCTGATGGGACGAGGGGCCATCAATGCGAATCTGCTTGCCGATGCGATGACGCTTGAGCCAGCGAATCAGCGGCGCACCGAGGATGACGGCAATGAGGAAGGTGATGGTTCCAACAGCCAGAGAATAGGCCACGTGTGTTCTCCTGTTCAAGGCCGCGCCCCAGGCCGTAACCGGGGGCCAGGATCAAGAACTCTATGGAGCCTTGTCCCCCGCCGGGCGCGCCGGCTCTGCCACAGCCGCCACGATCTCCTCCATGTGCATCCCCCGGGAGCCTTTGACCAGTACCTGATCGCCGGGTTGGAGAAGCGCGCGCAGGTGCTCGATAGCCCCGGCGTTGTCGGCAGCGAAACGCACGTCATTCAGGCCGGCGTCTCGCGCCTCTGCGCCAATGAGGCGGCCCCGCTCGCCCACGGCGATCAGCACCTGAAGCACCTCGGCGGCCCGGCGACCTACCAGCCGGTGCCCTTCCTCCTCATACCGGCCCAATTCCAGCATGTCGCCCAGCACCGCAACGCGACGCCCCTCCAGTTCCGCCAGCAGATTCAGGGCCGCGACGACCGAGTCCGGGCTGGCGTTGTAAGTGTCGTCAATGATGGTGGATGCGTTGACGCCGGGTAGCACAATGAGCCGCAGTTGCTCCTGGGTCTGCGTTAGGCCGCGCGCGATCTCCAGCCAGGTCAACCCCTCGACCAGCCCGACGGCCGCCGCCGCCAATGCCGTGTGGACACTGTGACGCCCCAACAACGGCGTCTTGAGCACCATGGACTCGGGGCCGTGGTGCAGGCGGAAACTAACCCCTTCCAGGCCCCGGCTCTCCACTTCATCGGCCCACAGGTCGGCCGTCGGATCCAGGCCGTAGAAGAGCACCTGCGCCGGGGTCTTCTGGGCCATGCCGCGCACCAGGGGATCGTCAATGTTGAGGATGGCCGTGCCCTCTGGCGAGGGGGGCAGGGCGGCTGGCAGCTCGGATTTGGCCGCCACGATGGCTTCCATCGTCCCCAGGCGACTGAGGTGAACCGGCCCCACGTTGGTAACCACGCCGGTGCGCGGCCGGGCCAGGCGGCACAACAGATCGATCTCGCCCCGGGCATACATGCCCATCTCCAGCACTACTCGCTCCTCGCCGCCAGTCATTTGCAGCAGGGTCAACGGCAGGCCGATCTCGTTGTTCAGGTTGCCGGGGTTCTTGAGCACCTGGTAGCGCTGCGCCAATACGCCGGCGATGACCTCTTTGGTGGTAGTCTTGCCCACGCTGCCGGTGATGGCCACCACCGGCACATCGCGCCCGGCAGCACTGCAAGCCCGCCAGTAGGCGGCAAGGCGTTGCAGCCCCGCCAGGGTATCCCCGGTCTGGATCAACAGCGGCGGCTTTAGCTCATCCAAACGGTTGGGGGTCTGAGCGGCGGTGGACTGGATCAGCGGTACATTGATCCCGGCCACGGCGTCAGGATTATGGATGAGTGCCCCGGCTGCCCCCCGGCGCAAGGCATCATGCACATGGGCGTGACCATCACCGTGCTCGCCGGCCAGGGCCACAAACAGGCTGCCCGGCCGAACCTGCCGTGAGTCAATGATCACCCCGGTGAAGGTGAAACCGCCAGCGGCACGCGCCAGGGGCGGGAGCGGGGCGCACGCGGGCGGCGGTTCATAACGCAATCCGGCCAGAACATCACCCAGCGTGAGCATGAACCTAACCTCATTGCCAGCTTCCAACGCTCAGCTACCGTTGGTCGTCCGGTGGGATGCCCAACAGCACCACCAGTCTTCGGGCCACCCGGCTAAAGATCGGGGCCGCCACCCTGGACCCCCACTGGTCAGCCGTGGGCCGGTCAATCTTGACCAGGATCACGATCTGCGGGTCATCGGCGGGCAAGAACCCCACAAAGCTGGCGATGGTCCACCGGGGATCGTATTCGCCGGCTATGGGGATCTGGGCCGTACCGGTCTTGCCGGCCACGCGATACCCCGGCACCTGAGCCAGCCTGGTCTCGGCCTCCACGGCGTTTACCATCATGGCTGTCAGGTCCCGCGCCGCCTCCGGGCGAATAACCCGGCTCACTGCCACTGGCGTGGTCACAGTTTGTTGATCGGGGTGGACAACGCGCGCCACGATCTGGGGTTTCATACGGACCCCATCGTTGGCGATGGTCGCCACGGCCATGACCATCTGGAGGGGTGTGACTGCCAGCCCCTGGCCGAAGGCGTTCGTCCCCAGGTTGATAGGATACCAATCCCCCTCCCCGGGACGCAGCACCTTGCCTTTCGCTTCGCCTTGTAACTCGATGCCGGTGGGTTGGGCGAACCCAAAATCGAATACGTAGCGGTAAAAAGCCTCTGCGCCCACCCGGGTGCTGGCATAAACCGCGCCGACGTTACACGAGTGCGCCAGGACCTCGGTCATGGTCTCCAGCCCGTGCGCCTTGCGGTCCCAGGTCTGCAGGATGCGCCCGCCGATGGCGATCTCGCCAGCGCAGTAGAAGCTATCCTCGGGCCGGAGCACGCCGGTGTCCAGGGCGGCAGCCATCGTCACCAGCTTGAACACCGAGCCAGGCTCATACTGGGCGCTGATGGCCGGGTTCACAAACTGCTCTGGCGGTCGATCCGCAAACTCATTGGGATCGAACGTGGGGCGGCTGGCCATGGCCAGGATATATCCAGTGCGCACCTCCACTACAATGATACTGCCGCCGGTCCCCCCATATTCTTTGAGTCCTCGTTCCAACTCCTCTTCAACGACGCTTTGTACGGCCCGGTCAATGGTCAGGTAGAAATCGCTGCCATCACGGGCCGGCGAGAAGTGGCGTGCGGTCCCGGCAATGGCCATGTCCCGGTGGGGGTCCCATTCGCCGATCACCGTCCCGGCCACGCCGCGCAAGACCCGGTCATGTTCACCCTCGATGCCATAGTAGCCCACCCCGTCCCAGGTTACAAAACCCACCACATGGGCTGCCAGGGAGCCACCTGGATAGACCCGTTGCGATTCTTCATCTAACTGGATGCCTGGCAGGTTCATAGTCCGAATACGCTCGGCCGTGTCCACAGACACGTGACGGCTCAGCAAAACCCAGGCCTGGTCGGACATAAGGCGGCGCGCCAGCTCGGCGCGGGACATGTTCAGCACCAACGACAGCCTGTCGGCTGTACCGGCCGGGTCAGTGATCAGCCGGGGCGTCGCGCCTACCGCGAAACAGGGCTGGTTGACCGCCAGGGCGTGCCCGGCGCGATCAAAGATGCGCCCCCGGCGCGGGGGGATGATTTCCTCATAGTAGCGCATCTCCTCGGCCCGGGCTGCCAGGGCATGACGTTCCTGGACTTGCCACTGGCCCAATCTGATCGCCACCCCCACTGCCCCCACAGCCAGGATCAGGACCAGCGGCATGAGCCGTTGCCAACGACGGCGGTATTCCTCCCTGGGTATCTCAGGTGAGAATGACATCTCTTGTCCATCATTTGGCGGGCACAACCTGCCCTACTTCGGAACGGACCGGCAGACCACCCCAGACCAGGAATTGATCTACGACGATCTGCCAGATGTCGGTGAGGAAAAAAGTCTCGGTGGAGTCAGTGGAGCCGGCCGGGCGACCCGGCGCAAAGGCATGAACAACTGGTTCCTCCGCCGGCAGGTTGGCCACGAGCAGATAATGCACCTCGGTCGCTTCAACCATGCCCAACCGACCGCTGGCCTCGCGGTAGACCCGTTCCAGACTTTCGAGCTGGGCCGCCTCTGCCTCCAGTTGCTCGTGGCGGCGCAGGAGTTGGGTGCGCGTCGCCTCCAGATGAGCAATTGTATACGTGGCAGTTGCCAGGGTGCTGTTCTGATAAAGATAAAGCAGGCACATCACGCAGACCAGGGCAAAGAGGGCCAGCAGGGGTTTGAAACCCTGGGCCTCCAGTCGCTGTTGCCACTGCCAGCGAGCCACAAGGGGCGAGGGATTAATGGTCTCGGTCTGGTGAGTCATGTTGAAATCTTACAATTTGCGGGCGGCGCGCAAGCGGGCGCTGCGGGACCGGGGGTTGTATTCCACCTCGGCCGGGGTGGGCCGCACAGGCTTGCGCGTCAGCACGACCAGGCTGGCCTGATGCCCACAGGTGCAGATGGGCCACCCCGCCGGGCAGAGGCAATCCTGGGCCTCGCGTTGGAAAAAGTGTTTCACCAGGCGGTCCTCCAGGGAATGAAAGGCGATAACTACCAGGCGACCGCCGGGAGCCAGCAGGTCCCGGGCGGCGCATAGCCCGCGTTCCAGGCAGCCCAGCTCGTCGTTGACCGCGATGCGCAGGGCCTGGAAGGTGCGGGTGGCCGGGTGGATCCTGCGCCCCCGCCGGCCACCGATGGCTTGGGAAATCACCTGGGCCAACTCGCCGGTGGTATGCAACGGACGATGGGCCACGATGGCAGCCGCAACGCGCCGGGCCTGGGGTTCCTCACCGTATACGGCGATGATCCGCGTCAATTCGGCCAGTGAGGCCCGGTTCACCAGGTCACTGGCCGTCCGTTCGCCCTGGGGATCAAAGCGCATATCCAGGGGACCATCGGTCTGAAAGGAAAAGCCCCGGGCCGGGTCTGCCAACTGGTGGGACGAAAGCCCCAGGTCCAACAGGATCCCGTGGACTGCCGCAAAACCATGCGCCGGGGCGACGTGATGCAGTTGTTCATAGTTCGCCTGCACCAGGGTAACCCGCCGACCGTAAGGAGCCAGGCGCAACTGGGCCAGGGCCAGGGCTGCCGGGTCCACGTCCAGGCCCAGCAACCGACCATCCGGGGCAGACCGTTCCAGGATGGCCGCCGCGTGTCCCCCGGCTCCCACCGTCCCGTCAACGATCACCTCACCCGGCTGGGGGTTCAGCCAGGCCAGGACCTGGTCCAGTAAGACGGGGATATGGCCCGGTTCCGGGTGGCCGGTCACACCACCGGCCCCCGCTCTGGTAACACATTGACAGGGCGTGTTACAATAGAGAGGGCCATAATGCTAGATCCACAGGCCCCGGAACCGCTCGGTGGCGATCTGCAAGCCCTCGCGTTCCACCCGTGCTTCCTCAGCGCGCCAGCGTTCGCGGTTCCAGATCTCCAGGTGGGTGTTCACACCCACCACAGCCACTGCGGTGTCCAGGTGGGCATACTGGCGCAGTGACGCCGGGATCAAGACCCGGCCGTGATCGTCAAGATTGCAATAAGAAGCTTTGGCAAACAGAAAACGGGATATAGTCTGGGATTGATCCAGGTCCAACTCGCGTTGGCGCAGGTCAGTGATAAAGCGGTCCCAGTCAGCCGGGGGAAAGACCAGCAGGTAATCACCCAGGCCCCGGGTAATGATCAGGCCATCCTCCAACGGGGGCCGAAACCGGGCCGGGATGCTGAGGCGCCCCTTGTTGTCAATGACATGCTCATGCTCACCCAGAAACATATCCCCACCTGTTGGTAATTTTATCCCATTTTATCCCACTTTGTCCCACCGAATTATAGCATATTTTATCCTGCTTGACTAGTAGCCTGAGGAACGAAATTCATCATTTTAAGGTCAGGTTGGGCCGTTTGTCTAGAACATATGTTCCGATAGGGGCAGTCGTCTGGTTCTCCTCTCAGGAGTGGGGGAAAGGGAACGTAACTGCTGCGTCAGCGTGGGCGGCGGGGGCAGGCCAAATGCTGCCGGGTGTTGCGGGGTCGAAGATCCGTGCTGGCACGGGCGGGTCGTTCAACAACGATCAGGACAACGACCGGTGCGCGTATCGCAACTCCAACAATCCGGACAACCAATGGAACAACAATGGGGTTCGGGTGGGGGCGACGGGGAATGCGACGCCCCTACCCCAGCCGCTCCAGGAACTCGCGCACAGTCAGGATCGGGATGCCGCAGTACGCGCCCAGGTCCAGCAGATGCCGGTCGCCGCTGACGATCACGTCGGCCCCGGCTACGACGGCGCAGGCCAGCACCTGCTCGTTGGCCGGGTCCGCCGGCACGGCGCCCGCCACATCGGCGTCGCCCGGGACCGCCAGAGCGTCCTGCTCCAGGAGCGTGATCAATTGCTGGATGTCCTCGTCGGGGATGGGGTACTTGCGCCGGATGCGCGGGTAGTTCAGCGTGGCCCGGATCTCGGCCACGCTGGCCGGCGAGGTGACCAGCACGTACCGTCGCTCACGCCAG
>Ga0209162_1001749_pt1 | contig 20515 bp, 15 predicted proteins | sample YNPNPMetaG_FD_187121 | JGI IMG/M metagenome (GOLD analysis project Ga0209162, IMG submission 187121) | Anoxygenic and chlorotrophic microbial mat microbial communities from Yellowstone National Park, USA - YNP NP MetaG (SPAdes) (version 2) ... | reverse complement strand
TCGTCCTGGCGGGGCTCGATGAGGCGGCTGTAATGCTCAGCCTGCCGCCGCCACCGGGGATCGCCGGTACGTTCGTAGAAGATCCACATCATTCCCGGCAGGAAGCCCTCGCACCAGTTCGTCCAGGTCTCGCCGCCGTGTTTCCACTTCCCCGCGGCGGTGTACATCGGGAAGTAGTCCGGGTGATTCGTGATCAGCCGCTGAACCTGGTCCTGGGCGAAGTCGAGCACGCCCGTGAGGGCGGCACGCAGGACGCCGATTTCTGCATTGTCCGACATGATGGAACCCCGGGCCTGATGCCCATATAGGGACGCGGTTCACCGGAAACAGGCCGCCTCGCGGGCCCGTCCCCCTTTATCCGAAGGCGAAAACACAGCCGCGGATTGCCGAATCGGCGCGCCCGCCGCAGCGGGACCGGCCCCCGGGCACCACGTCCGCGGCCACCGCGATCCGGCCCGGGAGGTTACGCTTTCGCACTCCATGTCGTCTCCGGCCCGACGGGCAGGCGCTTCAGTCTTCCGGAAGCGGCTTGCCCTTCGTCTCATGCGCCCAGATGAGCACGATCACGCCAAGCAGGTAGAAGCTGCACATCGCCACCGCGCCCCAGCGGAACACCTCGGCGACGCCGGCCTGCGTCATGGCCCTGCGGATCGGGAGTTCCAGGAGCATGATTACGGCGCTCAGGACGCGGGCCACGTTATAGCAGAAGGCCGTTCCGGTGGAGCGAAGGCGCGTGGGGAAGATCTCCGGGAAGTAGATGGAGTACCCGCCGAAGACGCTCAGGGTCACGAAGCCCACGAGGGGCGTCATGAACCATACCTGCCATTCGTGACGCAGCGTCAGGAACACGGCGGACACGATGACGAAGGCGGCCACAAAGGAGGTGGCGAAGCTGATCCGCCGTCCCAGCCGGGTGGCGAGAACCGTGAACGCGAACATCCCGAAGAAGGCCCCCACGTCCTGGATCAGCGTACCCGTGGTCTTCACGTTCGAGATGTGAAGGGCCACCTCCGGGGGAATCGGAGGCGCGTTGGGGCCGCGGTACTCGGCAGGCGTGAGCGCCTCGTTGATCAGCTCGGGCGACCAGAACCCCGCGCCCCACAGCCCGACCACACCCGCCACGGCCAGGCCGACCCCCACGAGGGTGCTGCGCCGCCACCTCGGGTCCGAGAAGAGGCTGGCCCAGTCCCCCATCTGTTTCTGGAGGTTCTGGCTGGCGGTGCGTCGGGCCTCGTGCCACTGCTCGGGCTCGCGGACCGTCCGCATGATGAAGACGACCAGCAGGGAGGGCAACAGGCCCACGAAGAACAGCAGCCGCCAGCCGGGAATGCCGCCCTCGAACCAGCCCGCCAGCTTGTGCGACTCGGGGGGAATCACCCATCGACCGACCGCCGAGCCCGTGATGTTGCCGGCCGCCGAAAGGGCCTGGAACATGCCGAGCGCAAAGGCGCGCGCGTGGTTCGGCATGGTTTCGGCGATGAGCGTGGCCGCCGTGGCGAAGGCCCCCCCCACCCCGCAGCCCGTGAGGAACCGGTAGACGCAGAAGTCCCACCAGTGCTGCGAGAGGCCGCACAGCCCGGTAAACAGCGAGTAGACCAGAATCGAGGTCGAGAGCGTCCGGGCCCTTCCCCACTTGTCCCCGACGATTCCGAAGAACAGGCCGCCCGCGGCCCAGCCCACCATCATGGCGGCGGTGGCATAGTTCCCGTAAGTCTTCACCAGCGGGTCCGTCTGCGGGGCGCCGACAAGCTGCGAGAGCGCCGGCGACCGCGAGAGCACAAAGAGCCGCTGGTCCATGCAGTCGAACAGCCAGGCCAGCGCCCCGATCGCCAGCACCCACCAGTGGTACGGGGCCAGACCGCGGTACCAGGGCGTTTCCTTCGGCGGCACAAGCGACGGTTCGTTCGTGACGCGCATCATGCAGAGCCCTCGCAAGGGTGTGGGAGGTTCTGAGGCGGCATCCTATGGGATGCCGCCTCAGAAAGCCAACCACGGCTCCCGTCGGCGCTCTGCCAGGGTGCCCGAAGCGGCCCCGGGCGCCGTGCCGCGCGGCCCGGCCTTGCGAGCTTCTTGACTCCGTCGCCTGCACCGGCCATTCTACGCCCCAGACTCCGACCCCCGGCGGGGGACCCCGGTGGCTGGCCGCGCATGATCAGCATCGTCGTACCGGCCAAGGACGAACAGGAGACCCTGGCGCTGCTGAGCGCAGAGGTCCTCGAAGTCGTCGAGCGCGAACGGCTCGACGCCGAACTGATTTTCGTGGACGACGGGAGCACCGACGATTCGTGGAATGAGATCGTGAGAATGACCTGCCGCGACCCCCGCATCCGGGGGGTGCGTCTGCGCCGCAACTTCGGAAAGGCCGCTGCCCTGTCGGCGGGCTTCGCTCACGCGCGGGGCGAGCTGATCTTCACGCTGGACGCCGACCTCCAGGACGACCCGCATGAGATTCCGAGGTTCCTGGCGCTGATGGAGCAGGGCTGGGACCTCGTCAGCGGCTGGAAGAAGGTCCGCCACGATCCCTGGCACAAGGTCTGGCCGAGCCGCGTCTTCAACCGGCTGATCGGCTGGGCGACCGGTCTGCATCTGCACGACCACGTCTGCGGGTTCAAGTGCCTTCGGGCCAGCGTGGCCCGCGAGGTCGCCATCTACGGCGAAATGCACCGGTTCCTGGCCGTACGCGCCTTTGCTCGAGGCTTTCGCGTCACGGAGATCGACGTGAACCACCGGCCGCGGGAGCACGGCCGGTCCAAGTACGGGGCGTCACGGTTCATCAAAGGCTTCCTGGACCTGTTGACGGTCTGGTTCACGTCCCGCTTCGGCCACCGGCCGGCTCACTTCTTCGGGACCGTAGGCCTGCTGCATCTGGCGGGGGCAACGGCGGTGCTGGTGCTCATGGGCCCGGCGGCCGGCCTGGTGACGGGCCTGCTCGGCCTGGTCTGGATGGCCGCGGGGCTGTCGGCGGAGTGGACGCTGGCCGCCCAGCCCCCTCGTAGGCTCCAGTACAGTGTCGCGGAGGTGGCCGGGACGACAAGCCACGCGAGGGACCCGGCACCTGCCCCGGAGACCGGCTCTCGTGAATGACCTCCGGAATGCTCCCGAAGCCCCGGCCTCTGCGCCGCGCTCCGTTCTGGCGCCCGAACGGCGGTATTGGACCGCCCTGACCGTCACGCTGGCGGGAGCGATCGTCTTCGCGCTGGTTCTCCAGACTCCGCCGGCGCTCTCCCCCAACGACACGTCGCGCTGGAACGCCATCTGGGCGATGGTCCATACCGGACGGTGCTCGTGGGTCGGCGACAAGCCCTTCTGGACGATCGACCGCTGCACGTACGATCCGATCCCCACGACGCAGCACGCCCAGTCCGCCCGCTGGTATTCCAGCAAGCCGTACTTCATGCAGGTACTGGCAGCCGGCGTCGCCTGGCCCTTCTGCCGCCTGTTGGGCTTCAATGTAGCGGACGACCTCGCCGTCGTCGGCCGGCTGATCATCATCGCGTTCAACGTCCTACCGTTTCTGCTGCTGGTGACCTTCTACGGACGGCTGCTGGGGAAGATGGGCGTGGGGTCCTTCACGTTCGCCTTCTGCCTGCTCACGGCCGCCGCCGGGACGTATCTGTCCGGCTGGTGCATCACACTGAACAACCACATCCCCGCGGCCGTCTGCGTGTTCTTCGCGATGTACGCGCTCCACGAGATCGCCGCCAATCCGCGCGCCGGCCTCGGCTGGCACCTTGCCGCCGGACTCTTCGCCGGCATGGCGACCGCCTTCGAGGTTCAGGCGGCGGCGGTGGCGGGTCTGGGCGGCGCCCTGGTGTGGTGGCTGCGGCGTCGCAACGCGGCCGGAGTGGTGGCGTTCGCGGCGGCCGCGGGGCTGCCGGTGGCGGCCTACTTCGTGTGCAACCGGGTCTGTACGGGGCGATGGACGTCGTTCCAGTGGACGTTTCCCCGGCATTATGACCCGTACTGGGCCCGTCCCACCGGCATCGACGCGCTTGACGAGCCGAAGGGCTGGTACCTGTTCAATCTCCTTCTCGGACACCACGGGTTCTTTTCGCTCACGCCGGTATTCCTCGTGGCGGCGGTCGGCCTGGTCCGGAACCTCCGGGCCCCGGGGCCCCTGCGGCCGCTGGCCCTCCTGACGGGGCTGGCCTCCGTGGTACTGATCGGCTTCGAGACGGCCGTGACGAGCAACTACGGCGGGACAAGCCAAGGCGCTCGTTGGCTCTTCTGGCTGATTCCGATCTGGCTGGTCATGCTGCCGGCGGGTGTCGAGGGGGCGCGTGGCCGCAGCGGCGGCCGCTGGCTGCTGCTGGCAAGCCTGGGGGTTTCGACGTTCTCGGTGGGTTACGCGCTCAAGCTGCCCTGGAGCCGCTCATGGCTGCATGACCTGTTCTACCTGGCCGGTCTGACGAACTACTAGCCCCCCGCCGGGCGGATGAGGTGCCCTCCGCTTCGGGCCCCGGGAGTTCGGGTTGAGCCCTTGGCAACTGGCGGCCGATCTACTATAATGAGACATGACGGGTCGGGTCAGAGCCCACCGTCGACAATCCGGTTGATCCGACAGGTGTGTGGGCGATCGGCAGTCCGGCCTTCAAGGGCGAGGCCGGGCGGCCGCCGGCGCAGCCGGTTCGCCCCCCGGCCGAAATGGGCCTCGCGTGTGCATGAGGCTGCCGGCACCTGACCATGGGACCCTATTGGAAAGGAGAAAAACCATGGAAACCAGGACGCCCACTGCGCCCCCGCCCGCCGCCAAACCCCTGACGAAGTCCGGCGCTCAGCTCTTCAACGAGGTGCTCCTCGAACACGGGGTCGAGCTGGTGTTCGGATATCCGGGGGGCGCTATCCTCCCCACTTTTGACGTCCTGTATGACAGTCCAGTGCGGTTTATCCTGACGCGCCACGAACAGGGGGCCGGCCACATGGCCGACGGCTACGCCCGCGCGACCGGAAGGGTCGGCGTGGTCATCGCCACCAGCGGTCCCGGGGCGACGAATCTGGTGACCGCGCTGGCCACGGCGAACATGGACAGCATCCCGGTCGTGGCCTTCACCGGCCAGGTGGCCACCGCCGCTATCGGAAACGACGCGTTCCAGGAGGCGGACGTAACCGGCGTGACGCGGCCGGTCACGAAGCACTGCGTGCTGGTCAAGTCGGTCGTCGAGCTGCCGCGGGTGGTCCGGGAGGCGTTCCACATCGCCTCGACCGGTCGACCCGGCCCGGTGCTGGTGGATCTGCCCAAGGATATCCAGGTCCAGTCCATTCCGGTGCCGGAGCAGACGGAGCTGAACCTGCCGGGATACAAGCCGCGGGTCAAGGGCAATTCCATGCAGATCCGGCTGGCGGCGCAGGCCATCAACAAGAGCCAGCGTCCGGTCCTGTATGTGGGAGGGGGCGTGATCCTCTCGGGGGCCTCGGACGTCCTGCGGGAACTGGCCCGCAAGGGCAACATCCCCGTGACCACGACCCTGCTGGGACTGGGCGCCTTCGACGAGGTGGCCGACGAGCGGTACGCGCTGCATATGCTCGGGATGCACGGCAGCGCCTACGCGAACTACTCCGTGCAGAACTGCGATCTGCTCATTGCCGTGGGCGCCCGCTTCGACGACCGCGTGACCGGCAAGCTGGACACGTTCGCGCCGAAGGCCCGGATCATCCACATCGACGTGGACCCGTCGAGCATCAGCAAGAACGTCGACGTGGACATCCCGGTGGTGGGAGATGCGCGGGCGATCCTGAGCGAGCTGCTGCCTCTGATCGAGTCCCGCGACCGGGCGGCGTGGTTCCAGCAGATCGCCGAATGGAAGCGGCGATATCCCTTCAAGTACGACCGGGCCTCAGCCCGGATCAAGCCTCAGTATGTGATCGAGCAGATCAACGAGGCCACTCGCAGCGACGCGATCATCGCGACGGGGGTCGGTCAGCATCAGATGTGGACCGCCCAGTTCTACCGGTGGCGGTTTCCGCGCCAGATGATCACCTCGGGCGGCCTGGGCACGATGGGCTTCGGGTTGCCCGCAGCGATCGGGGCCGCCCTGGGCTGCCCGGGTCGGACCGTCATCGACATCGACGGCGACGGGAGTTTCGCGATGACGCTCATGGAGCTCTCCACGGCCGTCGAGAACCAGGTTCCGGTCAAGGTGGTCATCCTGAACAACCACTTTCAGGGCATGGTCCGACAGTGGCAGGAGCTCTTCTACCGGAAGCGCTACATGGCCAGCGTCATGAAGAACCCGGACTTCGCCCGCGTGGCCGAAGCCTTCGGCGCCAGGGGCATCCGCGTGCGGGAGAAGGACGAGGTCCGCGACGCCATCGAGGAGATGCTTCGCACGGAAGGCCCTGTCGTTCTCGACGTCGATGTCGACCCCGAAGAGAACGTCTACCCGATGGTGGCCGCCGGCAAAAGCCTGCACGAGATGCAGATGGGCGGGCTGTCCTGATCCGTCGCGGAGAACCGACGTGCGCGATGGTGGAGCCGGCACGGGCGCCAAGGGGGGATTCCGCCCCGTAGCGAGGGCCCAAGGCCGTGGAAAACGACGAGAAGAAACCCCGTACGCTGCGCGGCATGTCCGGCCAGGCGATGTGGGCGGCCTTCCGGGGGCTGCTGCGTACCCGGATCATCGCGGGCGTGCTGACGGTCATCCCGATCTACATCACCTATGTGGTGGTGAAGTTCGTGTTCGATCTGATGCGGGGCGCCACGGAGCCCCTGGCGCGATGGGTGACGGACGAGTACGCCAAGAACCCCAAGAGTCCGCTGCCGGCCTTCTTCAAGGAGCCGATTTCCGAGAGCGGGGCCACCCGGCTGGACTGGATGGTGCCCTTCGTAGCCGTTTTTCTCACCCTGTTTTTCCTGTATGTCCTCGGATTGCTGACGACCAACGTCTTCGGTCGGCGGACGCTCTCCCTCATGGAGCGCCTGGTGGACCGGCTTCCGATCGCCAAGACCGTGTATCGCGCCACCAAGCAGATCGTGACGCGCGTCGCGGGCGGAACGGACGTGTCCCGCAGCCGGGTCGTGCTCGTCGATTTTCCCCGCCCCGGAGTCAAGGCACTGGGATTCCTCAACTCCATCATCCGGGACAAGGACACGGGGCGGGATCTGGCCGCCGTGTTTATCGCGAACACTCCCAACCCGACGGTGGGGTTCATGCAGATCCTGCCGATCGAGCAGGTCTGGGAGACGGATATCAGCATCGAAGAGGCCGTCCGGTTCGTGATGTCCGGCGGGGTCCTGTCGCCGGAGCAGCTCCGGTTCGACCGCGCCCGGCCGCTGCGTCCGGGGGCGGCCGGCCGAGCCGAAGCGGGCCCGGCCAGCGGGGTGGGCCTGCGGGATCCGGCCCCGCGCGAAGCATGAAGGAAGGAACATGGAACGGAAACACATCTTCAGCGTACTGGTCCAGAACCAGCCGGGCGTCCTCGCGCACATCGCGGGGATGTTCGCGGCCCGCGGATTCAATATCGACTCCCTCGTGGTCGGCCGGACGGAAGACCCCGCCTTCTCGCGGATGGTCCTCGTGACCAGCGGCGACGAGGTCACGCTCGAGCAGATCCGCAAGCAGCTCGGCAAGATCGTGACCGTGGTGAAGGTCCGGGACCTCAGCGAACAGGTGTGCATCGAGCGAGACCTGCTCCTGATCCAGGTCCACTGCATGCCGGATCGCCGGGGCGAACTGCGGCATCTGACGGAGGTCTTCCGCGGGTCCATCGTCGACGTGGGCCCGAACTCGGTCATTATTCAGCTCACGGGCCCGGAGCAGAAGATCGAGGCCTTCATCGAGCTGTGCCGGCCCTACGGAATCAAGCAGCTTTCCCGCACCGGCGTGATCGCGATGCCGCGTTCCACCCAGCCCGAGCGACCCGCCAGGCCGGCCGTGAGGCGCCGGCGCATACGGCACGCCGAGGCCACCGGGCCGGAGCCCGCGCTGCCTCTGCCGCCGAGCTGAATCGTCCCGCGGCGGCTCGGACGCAGGTGAACCTCCGACGGGCCGTTGCGGATCGGTGACGGCGGGCCTCCGGAGACCGGAGGCAACCGGATCGCAGGCGCCGGCTCAGCGGATGTACTGCTCAATCGGCGGGGAGAGCAGCTCCCGGATCCTCGGCTCGTTCATGTTCTCCGGCGTGGCGACCTCGCTGCCCGTATCGATCCGCGCGGGAACCTCCTCTCCGCGGAGATAGGCCACCAGGGTCTTGACGCCCGTGTAGCCGATGTTGATCGGATCCTGAAGGACCAGCCCGTGCAGCTCGCCGCGGCTCATCGCCTCGATCAGCTTGGTCGAGCTGTCGAAACCGACGAATCGGACCCGGCCCGCGCGGCCGGACGCCTGGAGCGCGCGGAGCATCCCGAAGGTCGTGGATTCGTTCGGGCAGAAGATGCCCTCGAGATCGGGAAACCGATTGAGCAGGTTCTCGGCCTTGGCGAAGGCCGACTCGGCCGTCGCCCCGCCGTACTGATCCGACGAGACGATGCGGATCCCGGGAAACTCGGCGGCCATCACGTCGAGGAAGCCCTGCTCGCGAAGCGTCGTGCTGAGGAAGCCCTGCTGACACCGCAGCAGCAGCACATCGCCCCGGCCGCCCAGCAGCTCGCCGAGCCGCCGCCCGCCCTTGCGGCCCCCGACGTAACTGTCGGTCGCGACGAGACTGCCGTAGTCCTCGCAGGGGCGGCCGCTCAACTCGCTGTCGAGGATCACTACGCCGATGCCCGCCTTGACGGCCTCCCGGACGGGCCTGACGAGGGCCACGTTGTCGCTGGGAGCCAGGGCGATGCCGTGCGCGCCGGAGTTGATCGCATTCTCCACGAGGTTGATCTGGGCCTCGCGGTCCCCTTCCTTCATCGGCGCGCTCCAGTCGATCTGCACGCCGCGAAGCTCCCTCTCGGCCTTGACGGCACCGGCATGAATGGACTTCCAGAACTCGTGGGTGCTGCCCATCGGGATGACCGTGATCCGGAGGACGTCGGTCCCGCCGACGGGCGGCCGCCGGCAGACGGCCGGAGCGGAGGCCGCAGGCGCCGGCGGGGCGGACGGCGCCTGCCTGCCGTCCTCACGCCAGCAACCGACGAACGCGGCGGGCAGGAGCAGAAGGCCGAGCCAGGTCTGGATGCGCATGGGAGCCTCGGAGGCCGCGCGGCCTTACCGGAACCGGATATACAGGAGCACCATCACGACGAACAGCAGCCCCGCCAGGAACCTGTAGTTGCCGATCCCGCGCCACGCCTCCCCGCGAAGCGCCTCGATCGGACTGGCCCACACCAGCCCCGACCGGTCGACCCCGGGCTCGGGTGTCAGCAGAGAGGAGATCACGAGCACCGCCGAACAGATCACGAAGAGCCAGAAGGCCGACATCATGAACGGCACCGGCCAGCCCGTATGCTCCTTGAACCAGTCGAGCACGAAGACCGTCGCGCCCAGGAGCGAACCTACCAGCAACGTTACGAACGCCCCGCGGGCCGAGGCCCGCCGCCAGAAGACGCCCCACAGGAACACGACCGTGATGGGCGGCGCGATGTAGCAGATCAGAGTGTTGGATCCCTGGTAGATGCTCCCGTAGTGCTCGACGTAGGGCGACCAGAGGATGGAGGCGATCATCGCGATGACGGTCACGACTCGCCCCATCATGACCAGCCTGTGGTCGGACACATCGGGCCGCCACTGTTTGTAGATGTCATAACAGAACAGCGTGGCGATGGAGTTGAGCGCCCCGGAAACGGTGCTCATGAGGGCGGCCAGCAGCGCCGCGGCCACGATGCCTTTGAGACCCACGGGCAGCAGGTTGATGATCATGTGGGCATACACGCCCTGCGAGCGATGCCGCACGAGCTTCAGGTCGGACAGGGCGGAAACGGCGGCGCCCACAACGGCCGGGTCCAGGCCCGTGGCCGCGGCGATCTGCGAAAGGCCGGCCGCCTTGGCCTCGCCCTGCGAGGCCTCGGCAATGACGTCATAGACCCGGCGCTCGGCGTCGTTGAGGGGCCGCACCTGAGCCGGTCCGACCGAACCCGTCTCAAGCGGGAGCGGCGGGAGTTTGCCCTGGTAAATCAGCGCCAGGGCGATGGTCCCGGGGAAAACGAAGATGAACACGGGCAGGATCTTGATGAATCCTGCGAAGAGCGGCCCGACGCGGGCGTGGTTCTCGTTCTTGGCGCCCAGCACGCGCTGCACGATGGTCTGGTCGGCACACCAGTACCACAGCCCGATCACCGGATACCCGAGGAACACGGAATACCAGGGCAGATTGGCCGGGTCGCTGGCGGGTCGCAGCATGGTGAGCTTGACGGACTCGCCGTGTTCGGCGAGCGTCCCGGCCACCCCCTCCCATCCGCCGGCCTGCGAGTACGAAATCCAGGTGATGGCGATCGCCCCGCCCAGAAGAATGATGGTCTGAAGCGACTCGGTCAGCACGACCGCCAGCAGCCCGCCGATCACCGTGTACAGGCCCGTCAGCAGGGAAATGCCGACGATGCTCTTCATGATGCTGATGCCGAACATCTCCTTGAGCACGATCGCGCCGGTGTAGAGCGAGAAACCGATGTGGATGAAGATCGCCGAGACGATCGACAGCAGCGCGAGCCAGTTCCGGCAGGCGCGGTTGTAACGCTTCTCCAGGAAGTCCGGCAGCGTGGCCACGCCCGAGCGGATGTAGAACGGCGCGAAGAACAGGGACAGGCAGATCAGCGTGAAGGGTGCCATCCACTCGAAGTTCCCGTAGGCCAGCCCGTTCATGTAGCCCTCCTGGGCCTGGCTCACCAGGTGGATGGTCGAGATGTTGGTGGAAAAGAGCGCCAACCCGATGATCGGCCAGGTCAGGGTGCCGCCGGCCAGGAAGTAGTTCCGGCCCTCCGCCCCGCGGCGGCGGAGCCCCGCCAGGCAGCCGATGCCCACGATCACGACGAAGTAGAGAATGATGACGGCCAGGTCGATGCCGCGAATGGCCAGTTGTACGGCAAGCATGAGGAAACGAATCTCCCGAGGAAGGCCCGGCGCGCCCCCTCGAACCCGGACGCCGCCGGAGCGCCCGGCGGTCCGGCCCGAACGCCCCCGACGCTAGTCCGTGTGGAACACCTCTTCCATGGTCTTCCACCACTCGCCCGGCTTGCGGTCGGGCAGCGGATTCTGGAGGGGATCCGTATGCTTCCACCACTCCTGCGTGGTCTTGTCCGCCTTCATCTTCTCCATGTCCTTCTCGAAGTCGTCGCCGACGTACTCGAAGTAGCTGAAGAGGTAGTAGTTCCCGTCCGGCAACTGGGTCAGATAGATGGAGTAGTTGCGGATATTGGCCTCGCGGATCATCTTGAGCACGCCCGGCCACGTCTCCGCATGGAGGCGCTTGTATTCCGGAATCGCCTCCTTCTTCAGGCCGATGACGGACCCGAACCGCTGCACCTTCCGCTGGGCACAGCCCGCCGAAAGAAACGACGTCGCCACCACCAGGCCTCCGATCAGTACGACTTTCGAACGCGCCATTCGAAACCTCCCGTGGATCCGTGGACCGGGGCGCCCACGCACCCCGACTGCACCCGACGACCCGGCCGCCCCGGGCCGATCCTCACGCACCGCCACCGAGTTCCCGCGCCCGCCGGTGCGCCGCCAGAACGGCGCGACGGATCGCCTCGGAAACGCCCGCCGCCTCCATCACTTCGATGGCCGCCTGGGTCGTCCCGCCCCGGCTGGTCACCCGCCGACGGAGTTCGGCCGGCGCCTCGGCCGACTCCACCATCATCCGAGCCGCTCCGAGACACGCGTATTCGGCCAGGCGCCTGGCCAGGGGCGCGGGCAGCCCGGCCTCAGCCCCGGCGGCCTCGATCGCCTCCACGATGTAATAGAAGTAGGCGGGTCCCGATCCGGACACCGCCGTGACCGCATCCAGGAGGCTCTCGTCGTCCAGCACGACGGTCTGGCCCCCGGTCTCGAAGAGCCGCCGCACAAAGGCGACGTCCTCCGGCCCGGCCCCGCGACCCGCGACCACCGCCGAGATGCCTGCCCCTACCGCCAGCGGCAGGTTCGGCATGACCCGGACGATCCGGGCCTGCGGACACCCCGTCGCCTGCGCGATCCTGTCGATCGCCACGCCGGCCAGGATCGTGATGATCAGGTGGTCCGGCCGCCACGCCCCGGCCAGAGCGTTCATGACCTCACTCAGAACCTGAGGTTTGACCGCCAGCAGGACGCGGGCGGAGTCGGCGAGGACCGCCCGCCCGTCCGCTGTGGTTGCGATCGCATATCGCTCGGAAAAGAGCCGTCGGCGGTCGTCCGCCGGATCGGACGCGATCATGTCGGCAGCCGGCATGAGGCCGCCGCGCAGGACGCCGGCCGCGATCGCCTCGGCCATGTTGCCCGCGCCGATGAAGCCCAACTGGTATCTGGCGGCCATCCGGTTGTTCTCGTCCCGCAAGTGGCCGGCATTCTAGCGATGCGGTCCATGGCCCGCAAAACCCGGCACGCGCACGGACCGGCAAGGCCAACCGCCGCCGGCCGCCGCGCGGTATCGCCCGCACCCTTCGTCACTTCCCCCAGGCGGGAATCGACGAATACCGCCAGGTCGCACCCCGTCAGCTGCGCAAGAGCGGGAATCCCGGCCTGTCCGACCTCGTGGACTGCGCCTGGCACGGGGATGCGGACCAAGTAGGGTCGCAGGAGGAGTCCGGGAGCGACGGGAGGCCGGCGGAATGCGACCGCTTCCACGCGGGCGGCCGGCGTACTACCATAGACTTCGGATGCGGCGGGATTCCGGAGGACGGCCCATGGTCCAGATCAATGTCGCCTCGGAGGAGCTGTTCGCCTCCATGGCTCAGCGGCTGGGTCGGATGATCGACGAGATCATGACCGGCGGGTACGTGCGGTTCTCGCGGCTCGAACCCTGGAAGCCGGCCGTGAACCTCTACGAGACGACCTGCGAGTTCGTGATCTGCGTGGACATCAGCGGGATGGACGCCCGCCAGATCGACGTCCAGGCCCAGGACAGCCGCATCGTCATCCGCGGAGAGCGGAAGGACCCGCAACCCGAGGGCGCGGGCGACGACCTCTGCGTCCACATGATGGAAATCGACTCCGGCCCGTTCCACCGCGAGGTGAGGCTGCCCCGGCGGATCGACCCGGACCGGGTGCGGGCCCACTACCGCGAAGGGCTTCTGTCCATATTCGCTCCGAAAACCGAGCCGAGCAACCCGGCCGATCACGACCAGACGATGCCATGAGCGATCCCGCGGAACAGGACGTCAAGCAGCCCGCCGAGCAGCCCGAGTCGCAGGGTTCCGGCGCCGTGCCTGTCGGTCGGGCCGACCAGGCATCCGCAGGCGAGCCCCCCGGACGGGTCGCCATCCCGGAGGAGATCCCCATCCTGCCGGTCCGCAACGCGGTGGCCTTCCCGGGCACGGTCATGCCCTTCAACATCGGACGCGAGAAAAGCCGACGGGCCATCGAGACGGCCCTGCGGACCAACAAGCTGATCGCCATCGTCGCCCAGCGGAACCCCGAAGTGGAGGACCCCCAGCCGGCGGATCTGTTCGAAGTCGGCACGGCCTGTGCGATTCTCCGTCTGCTGAACATGCCGGACGGGACGCAGAGCATTATCATCCACGGAATCGCTCGCGTCCGCATCGAGGCCATCACAAGCCAGGACCCGTTCCTCCGCGCCCGCGTGCGGGCGCATTACGACGAGGTCACCCCTACCCCCGAACTCGAGGCCCTCGTCCACGGAATCCGCCAGAATGCCCGGCGGGCCATCGAGCTGCTGCCGAACGTCCCGGACGAGGCCAACACCGTCCTGGCTAATATCGACGCCCCCGGTGCGCTGGCGGACTTCCTGACCGTCAATCTCTCGATCGAGGCGGCCCAGAAGCAGGAGCTTCTCGAGACCTTCGACGTGCTCGAACGTCTCCGCAAGGTCAATCGCATCCTCGCCGCCCAGCTCGAGATGCTCGAGCTGTCCCAGCGGATTCAGGACCAGGTCAAGGGCCAGGTCGAGAAGCAGCAGCGCGAGTATTTTCTACAGGAGCAGCTCAAGGCCATCCAGAAGGAGCTGGGACAGGCCGACGGGCGCGCGGTGGAGATCGAGTCGCTCCGGGAACGGCTCGCGGCCGCCAAGCTTCCCCCGAACGTCCAGAAGGAGGCCGACCGGCAGCTCGACCGGCTCACGAAGATCCCCCAGGCTTCGCCCGAATACTCCGTGGCGCTGGATTACCTCAACTGGCTCGCGGACATGCCCTGGGCGGTGTCCACTGTGGACTCGCTGGACATCGCCGAGGCGGAGCGGATCCTCGACGCCGACCACTACGACCTCGAGAAGATCAAGAAGCGGATTCTCGAGTACCTGGCCGTCCGCAAGCTCAAGCCCGACGGACGCGGGCCCATCCTGTGCTTCTCCGGTCCGCCGGGGGTGGGCAAGACCAGTCTGGGCCAGTCGATCGCCCGGGCCCTCGGCCGGAAGTTCATCCGCATCAGCCTCGGGGGCATCCGTGACGAGGCCGACATCCGCGGCCACCGGCGCACGTACATCGGGGCGCTGCCGGGCCGCATCATCCAGGAGATCCGCAAGGCCGGCACGAACAACCCGGTCTTCATGCTCGACGAGGTGGACAAGATCGGCCAGGACTTCCGGGGCGATCCGGCCTCGGCGCTGCTCGAGGTGCTCGACCCCCAGCAGAATCACAGCTTCACCGACCACTACCTGGACGTGCCGTTCGATCTGTCCCGGGTCATGTTCATCGCCACGGCCAACTACATCGATCCGATCCCGGCGCCGCTGCGCGACCGCATGGAGCTGATCCGGCTGCCCGGGTACACGCAGGAGCAGAAGCTCCACATCGCTCGCAGGTACCTCGTGCCGCGCCAGCTCGCCGAGCACGGCCTGACCGCGGCGCGGCTGCGCTTCCGGGACTCGGCCCTTCGGGAGATCATCGAGTCGTACACGCGGGAGGCGGGCGTCCGCGAACTCGAGCGCAAGATCGGAACGATCTGCCGGGCCGTTGCGGCCAAGGTGGCCCGCGGGTCGCGGCGGCCTGTGGCCGTCTCTCAGAGGTCCGTGTCGCGGTACCTCGGGCCGCCGGAGTATCTGGCGGAAGTTGCGCAGCGTACGAGCGTGCCGGGCGTCGTCACCGGGCTGGCCTTCACACCGACCGGCGGGGACATCCTCTTCGTCGAGGCGACCCGGATGCCGGGCAAGGGCAACCTGACGCTCACGGGCCAGATCGGCGACGTGATGCGCGAGTCGGCGCAGGCGGCGTGGTCGCTGGTCCGCAGCCGCGCGAGGAAACTGGGAATCACCGAGAACTTCACGACCGTGGACGTGCACGTGCACGTCCCGGCCGGCGCGATTCCGAAGGACGGCCCCTCGGCGGGAATATCCATGTTCACGGCCCTGGTCTCGCTGTTCACGCAGCGGCCGTGCCGGTCCGACGTGGCGATGACCGGCGAGGTGACGCTCCGGGGGCTTGTGCTTCCGATCGGGGGCGTGAAGGAGAAGGTGATCGCGGCCCACCGGGCGGGAATCCGGACGGTGATCCTGCCCGAACGGAACCGCAAGGACATGGTCGATATCCCCAAGGATATCCGCGCGAAGATGGAGTTCGTCTTCGTCGAACGCGTCGAGCAGGTCCTTCAGCATGCGCTGGCGCCCCGCGCGCAGACTGACGAATCCCCGGCGCGGCAGAGCGCCCCGACCCGTCACGGCGGACGGTCCGGTGCGGAGGGCCGCCGCCCGTCCCGGGCGAAACGACGGGCCCGCGAACCGGCGGCACGAGGGTGAGCATCACTCCGGGAACGGCCCGCCGGCCGCGACCACGACGGCCCGGCACGCCGTCGAGGCGGCGTCCCGCTTCTGCTCCGGCAGCTGGGGAAGCGAAAAGTCGAAAGCCGACCGCTTATTGCAGCTTACGGCGCTTGGGCCGGCCGGCCCCGGTTCCGGCCGTCAGTCGTCGCCGGAGAGGGCGGCCGTGAACGCATCGACCGCCCGCGGGTCGAACTGTCTTCCACAACCCCGCCGCAACTCGCGTAGCGCAGCGGCGCGTGGCCGGGCACGCCGATACGGCCGGCCGGACGTGATTGTGACGAACGCATCGGCAATGGCCAGAATCCGCGCCCCGACCGGGATCGCGTCCCTGCGCCGGTCCGAGTTCCGACCGTCATACCAGGCGTGATGATAGCGGACGCAGCGGACGGTCCAGCCGTCGGCGCCGAGCCGCGCACACATGAGCGCGCTGAATTCGGGGTGCCGGCTCACCAGTCGTCGCTCGACCTCGGTGAGCGGTCCCCGCCGGGCCAGGATGGCTTCGGGAATCAGGAACTTGCCCAGGTCGTGACAAAGGCCGGCGACGCCGAGGCGTCGCAGGTCCGCATCGCCCAGTCGCAACGCCGCGCCCAGCCGAACAGAAAGCCGGCTTACCATGACCGAGTGCTCGGTAAGGTGCTCGCGTTGCGTGGGTCCCAGAAGCCGGTCGCACTCTTCGAGGACGATTCGCAGCCGCCGGTCAGGTCCCCCGCCGCCATCGGAGGCGGACTCCAGCGCGGCGCGCTCAAACGCCGCGAGGCGTCGGGCGAGTCCATCCCACCACGAGCCGCACGTCCCCGACGGCAGGGCTTCTGCCGGGCTGATGGGCAGGACCGCCGCGCGGAAACCGTCCCCCGCACGTCCACCGATGCGGCGCATCCGGAAAGGCAAGTCGCTCGCCGCGGCAGGCCCATCCGTCGTGCGGTTTGTCGGGGCTTGTGGCCGGAGGTCTGAGAAGCCCTCCCAGGGGCCGGAAACCCAGCGCCGCGTCCCCTCCAGGTCCCCCAGGCACCGCGGCGCCGCCAGGAGGTCCGAGCACCCACGCAGGCCGATTCCCCTTCCGCTGGTCACGAAGCTACTATCGGTTTGCTTGGCGGTCGCATTCCGTGATTCACAGCACGCGCGGCGAGTCCCCGCGGCGCTCGCCGGAGCCGCACGTCGGCCCGCGATTCGGCCGTTTCCTGCGCCGGGCGGACGCCAAGCCGCCTATCGGGCGCGCGGGACGGTCAGCCTCTCGATCATCTCCGCGATTGCCCGCCGCCGCTCGTAAATGGGACGCGAGTCCTTCGTGAAGTGAGTCATGTCCTTCGTGATGGACTCCGGCACTTCGAGCAGCGAGCGGGCCCGCGCCAGCAGGTCGGCGTCCGCGCCAGCAACGTTCGCCTCGATCGCGCGGCGCAGGATATGCAGGTAATCCACGTCTTCGATGCCCTCCCGGAGCATCTCCCATCGCAGACTGCCGACCGGTCCATCGAGAACCGGCCCGCCGGTAAGCGGCCCGGCAGCTGCCGCCTCCGGAGGGTAAAGGAACCGCCCGTCGCCGTTGCCCCAGGGCCTCCGATCGCCGGTCTTGATCCCATAGCCGCTCTGCCACGACATGGGATCCTCGTAGGGATTCTGAAGGCCATCGGGGTAGGCCTCGGGGCTGGTCCACCAGTTCGTCTGCCAGATCAGGATGCCCTCGATCCGGCGTTGCCAGGTCTGCCACAACCAGACCCGCAGCTCGGTGGCGGGCTTGTCGATGAACAGGGTGCAGAAGGGCGCCTTGGGCCCCGTGCAGATGTACCACCAGAAGTGCTCACCCGCCGCCCGCCGCTGCTCGGCGATTTCGTGCTTGTAGTTCGGCGTCACGGGGCACCAGAGGTCCACGGCCCCGAAGAGGGCTTCGACGGGTTCCTCGGTGAGCATTCGGCGGATCTTCGGGGCGTGGCGGTGCAGCCGTTCCATGCCGGCCCGGACGAACTCGTAGTCGCGGGGCTCGGGCTCGTCGAACCAGTACACATAGGCCCGCTCCAGCCACCCCCTGGCGGCCAGATGGTCCTGGATCTGACGGACCATGCTCGAGAACATCGCCTCGTAAGCCGGAGTGCCGGCCCTGTGCCCGCCGAGCTCTCCCTCCCGTCGCTCGTGGAACGTGCCGCCACCCATCCCGGGAATCCGCAGGACGAAGCTGCTGATGTTGAACCGGTTGAACGCCTCCTGCATGGCCTGATCGAAGCGATCGAAATCGACCTCCACCCGCGGGGGCTCGGCATCCGGGAGGAACCGTATTCTCATGTCGTCGAAGGGAGCGGGGTCGTACGGGCTGATCCGGTGGTTCGCGAAGCTCTGCATGTACTTCGCGAAGACCGCCCGCCGGTCGGCTTCGGTCTTCAGACCGTGGTAACGGGCGATCGTCCCCTCGGAGAGCCCGAAGCCGCTCTGGGTGTAGGGCACATGGGGCAGCACGAAGTCCCACACGTGCAGCTTCAGCGGCACCGACGCCGACCAGCCCTCCGCCGTCAGGCGGAGCACGCCCAGATAGTCCCCGGCCGGAGCCGATGCCGGTACGTGCACCAGCACCCAGATCGGCTGATTGATACCGGCGGGCACGTCGATCGGTTTGTCCAGCGGCGGGAGCGGGTCGGGCCATTCATCGGCCACACCCGTCTTGTCGGTCGGCGTATGGATCCGCACGTAGCGCACCCGAAGCAGCTCGATATCGGAGCCCGCGATCCGCGCCTGTCGGCCGCCGGCCAGATATGTCACCTTTGCCTTGAGTCCCTTCAGATCCCGGCGGGGGCGCACGACCACCTGGACCGCCTCAAACTCATTCCGGGCGGCCTCCAGCCGGACCATCCGGCCAACCTCCGTGGGCGCCGGGCGACGGCGACCGACCTTCCTCGTGGCATCGCACCACCAGACCTGCACATCCGGCTCTCCGATCGGCAGAAGCTCGCCATAGCTCACGTCGTCGATGGCGCAATCGGCCGGCCGAGTGACCGGCTCGGCCGCCTCCACGGCTCCCGCCAGGATCAGCAACAGAACCTGGGACAGGAAAGCACACATGCGGTCCTCCTCCGGGCAAGTTCACGGGCGGGACTATACGCGCCCCACCAGTGATCGCCAACAGCCCCACGTCCGCGCGCAAGGGCACCGTGTCCACGGTTGCAAGGGCCTCCGCGTGGACTTAGAATCCGCCCGCCGTCCATCAGGATTTGGCGGAGCGTCCCTTATGGCATCCGTGACGCGTGCGACGCGGGCCCTGCTCTTCGGCGTAAGCACGATTCTGCCGGTGGCCTGCAACCAGGGGCTCAAGACAGGGCCCGAGGAAATCGGGCTCCTCCTGCCCTGCCAGATCAGGATTCAGCCGTTCACGAAGATCAAGAGCTTCGACGAGGATCAGATTCCCGACGGGATCGCGCTGGTACTGCGGCCGATCGACCGGTTCGGCGACCCCGTTAAGGCTGTGGGCCACATGTACTTCGAGCTCTACGCGTTTCAGGAGGCTACGGCGCAGCGGAAGGGCCAGCGGATCGAGTTCTGGGATCGTACGCTCGCCACCGAGCAGGACGTGAAGCTCTACTGGGACCGCACGGCACAGATGTACGAGTTCCCTCTGGCCTGGCAGGGCCAGCCGCCTCCGCCCAACCGGAAGTACATCCTCACGGCCACGTATCGCACGCCCTGGGACGAAACCCTCACGGACGAGTACATCCTCGACTTCACACTCAGCCGACCGGAAATCCTCGGCGCAACGGCTCGGTAGCCAGTTTCAGACGCCCCCGGCGAGCCCGGACCGTCGGCGCGGCACGAACGGCAGGATGGGAGTCCCTCTGGGAGCGTGCATCCGGACGGACTGTCAGGGCCCCGGCCGTGTAGCCGGCAGACGCCGGTCCCGCTGGCCGGAGAGCGGTGCCGATGCCGGGTGCCCGTCCGGGGCAGGCGAAACGACCAGCACGACCCGTAACCGCAAGGAGGCGTCTTCAGCCGGCGTGATCTCAGGCTCAGGCGAGCGGTCGGGCACGCGGCCCGTCCCAGTCGGCCCGGACGCCGGCCGGCCCGCGGCCGCACGATCAAACCGCCATTCCGTAACGCCCCCCTTCCGCTTATCTGCCCCGGCCTCCAGCCCGTCTGGGTCCGCCTGGGCGACCGAAAGGCAAGGCTGACTCATCGGGAGAGGTACTTCAGTGCGGGTGTTCTTTGGCAACTCTCCCAGTGGCTTGGCGCCCAGCTCGCCCTCCAAAGGCATCCCCGTGACGGCACGCGCACGGTGGTCCTCCCGCTCGCGTCTCGCAGCCTCTGCCTCGACCGTAGATCGCGCGGACGGGAGCGGTTTCGCACGCCACCCCCCCGTCCGCGTTGCAACCGCCGCCTCGGTCTGCGACTCGGGCAGGCCGGCCGCAGCCCGGCCCAGACTGGTACATGCCGGCGAGTCGCCCGGCAATGGCGGAGTCGCGTACCGACCGTATCCATCCGCCAGGATTCGCACCTGCTCCCAGTCCGTGACGACGCGCCGGCCGGCCGTAGCATGAACCGTCCGCGCCCTCTGAGCCGCCCGCTCGATCCTCGCAATGACGCCGGGCAGGGAAGCGGCCGCCACATGGGCAACAATGCGCTCCCCGGCGAAGTCGCGACCCGGTTCGCACTCCGGCTCGCGGCTGGTTCGTTCGGGTTGCGAAGCTACCAACTCACGTGCCGGCGCACCGGGTGTAAGCCGTTTCGCAGCCTGTCCATAAGGGAGGTCCGACCGGGCCACCACAGAACCAGCCAG
>Ga0209162_1001747_pt1 | contig 20519 bp, 19 predicted proteins | sample YNPNPMetaG_FD_187121 | JGI IMG/M metagenome (GOLD analysis project Ga0209162, IMG submission 187121) | Anoxygenic and chlorotrophic microbial mat microbial communities from Yellowstone National Park, USA - YNP NP MetaG (SPAdes) (version 2) ... | reverse complement strand
CGACCTCCCCGACCCCCCGACCCCCCCCGACCCCCCCGACCCCCCCCGACCCCCCCGCTAGCGGGGGGGCTGGGGGGGTCGGGGGGGTCGGGGGGGGTCGGGGGGTTCTCCGTTCCCACGCCCGCGCCCATGCGCGCCCGCGCCCGGCGGCGCGCGGACAGCGCCGGATCAATGCGCCGCATCATCCGACGCGGTACGGTGAACGGCGCATTGATCCGGCGTCGCGTTGGATGGCGTCGGTCGTCAGCAATGGGTGATGGCGGCGCAGGCGTTCTGTGGCACGCTAGATGCCGGATGCCGTCGGGATGCCGACGGGATGACGACGGGACGCCGGTGACGACTCTCCCCGCGCACGCGGGGAGCGGCTCAGGCGACGCACGCCGCGCCCGGCCATGGGAACGCCTGACGGCGCCGTCCGAGCCGACGTCGGGCATGCGACCACGGACACGAATGGAGGAGCGCATGGGCATGCGGCGGGTGCGGGATCGGGCGGTCGCATGGGCGCGCCGGGCGCTGGCGGCGACGTCCGCGCCGGACGGCGGGGCGCCCCCGGCGACGTCCGCGCCGGACGGCGGGGCGCCCCCGGCGACGTCCGCGCCGTCCGGCGGCGGGCGCCCGGTTGGCAGCGTCATCATCGTCGTTGCGCTGGTCATCACAGCGGCGGCGCTGGCGTGGCGCGGCGCGGCGACGCCGCATGCGCCGCCCGGCGACGCGGCGGCGGCGCTGGCGACCATGCGCGCCTATTTGGCGGCGGAACAGGCGGCGGCGGCGGCGCTGGACGCGGCGCCGCTGGAGGCGGTGACGACGGCGGACGGCGCGTGGCGGGCGCAGCGGGCGGCGGCGCTGGAGCGCCGGCGCGCCGAGGGGCGCGCGTATACGGCGTATCTGCGGGATTGGACGGCGGATGTGCAGGTGCAGGGGATGACGGCGTGGGTGACGACGGTCGAAATCTGGGACATCCAAGAGCGGGCGGCGCCGGTGCAGCGCATCGGGTCGCAGGTGCGGTATGTGCTGGTGTGGGACGCGGCGTCCGGCGCGTGGCGGATTGCATCGGCGTCCTTGCTGCGGACGATGCCGGCGGCGCCGCCTGGCGCCGCCGCGCCGCATGGGGGGCGCTGATTCTGGTGACGCTGCTGGCCTGGCGGGCGGCGACGTCCGCGCCGGACGGCGGCGGCATGGCGGACCCGGCATGTCCGGGGGCCTGTCCGGCGGCGCCGGCGGAGAATCCCTGGATCGCGCCGTGGGTGCAGGTGGTCGCCAACGGCGCCGCCTGGGTGCTGCGCGGCGTGCTGTCCGGGGTCGCGGTGCAGACGCTCAATGCCGTTGCGCTGGCGGCCGGGGCGGTCGTTGCGATCGGCGAGGTGGCGCTGTCCACCCCGGAGGAGTGGACGGCCGATCTGGTCATTCCGCCGCTGGGGCGGCTGGCGGACGTGCAGGCGGCGCTGGCGGGCGCCTGCACCGCCGTGTTGGTCGTCGTGCTCGCGGGACGGCTGGCGCTGACGCTGACGACGCGGCGCCGCCGTGCGACGGTGCGCATGATCGCGCAGCTGCTGCTGGGGGTGATCGTGCTCGCGGCGCTGCCGGATGTGACGCGGACGGCGATCCGCTTCGCCAACGCGCTCAGCGCGGCGCTGCTGGAAGGCGCGTTCGGACGTCCGGTCGCGGCGGCGCTGCCGGTGCTGGCGATTCCCGACCTGGACCCGTCCGCCGGCTTTTCGCTCACCTATGCGCTGGCGCTGCTGATGCACTGGGCGGCGCTGCTGGCGCTGCTGCCGCTGGCGCTGCTGCGGATTGCGGCCGTCAATCTGCTGCTGGCGGTCAGTCCGATCATGGCGCTGTCCGTGGCGCTCGGCGGGTCGTGGCGCTATGCGCAGGTCTGGTGCTCCCGCTTCGCCGAGACGCTGCTGCTGCCGGCGTTGTGGGGGGTCGCGCTGGCGCTGGGCGCCCACATCGCGCTGGCGCTGGGCGGCGGCGCGGCGGGCGCGTCCGACCCGGTCGCCGGGTCGGTGCGCGGGCTGCTGCTGGCGGCCTTCGCCTATCTGGTCGTTCCCGGCGTCGGCGATCTGGTCGGTCTCCGGCTCTCCCCCGGCGCCGCAGCGGCGGGCGCGACGGCGGCGGCGGCGGCGGCGATCCGCGCCGGCGCCGCCGGCGTGCGGCGCACCGTCGCGGATGCGATCCGCGAGGAGGAACGGCGGCAGGAGGAGGAACGGCGGCGGGAGGAGGAACGGCGGCGGGAGGAGGAACGGCGGCGGGAGGAGGCGCGGCGGCGGGAGGAGAACGAGGCGCTGGTCGACTGGGTCCGGGAGGAGCTGGGCGCCCGGGATGCGGCGGCGGCGCGGCGGCAGGAGGAGGCGCGGCGGCGGGAGGAGGAGGAGGAGGAGGAGGAAGAACGGCGGCGGGAGGAGGAACGGCGGCGGGAGGAGGAACGGCGGCAGGAGGAGGAACGGCGGCAGGAGGAGGCGCGGCGCTGGGACGCATGGGACGATGCGGCGCAGCGCGGCGGGGAATCGGACGATGGACGCCGGCGCAGCGGATAGGCGCAGCGGATAAAGGAAGGAGGAAGACCGTGCATCCATGGACGCAGAATCGCACCGGAGCGGCGGGCGCATGGCGCGGACGCATGGCGGCGCTGCTGCTGGCGCTGCTGCTGGCGCTGCTGCTGGCGCCGCCGCCGGGCGCGGCGGCGCCGGCGTATGCGGCCGGGATCGTCGATGAACCGCCGGCGCCGGGCGGCGGCGCGCCGGGGACGGACCCGCGCTGGGACGCGCCGCCGCCGGGCGCGGCGGCGCCGGCGGGCGTCCTGGACCCGTCCAATCCGATGAACCCCGGCTTTTGGGCGGACGCGCGCGCCATGGGGAGCAAGTGGCTCGCCGACAATATGATCCTGGGCGCGGGGGTGACGCTGCTGAGCGCGAGCGCCGGGCTGAGCGGGCTGGCCGATGTGGTGACGGGGCTGATTTTCACCACGCCGCTGGAGATGACGACCCGCCCGACCGTCACGGCGGGCGGACCGTTGGGGTCGCCGCAGGGATTGGCGCGGACGATGGCGCAGGCGGCGACGGCGATCATCGTCGTCGTGCTGACGTTCCGGCTGGTCGGGCTGCTGTGGGCGGCGGAGCATGGCGCGGTCATCGACCTGATCGTCCAGTTCATCGCGGCGATGGCGCTGACATGGGGGTCGTGGAGTCTGTGCGACGTCATGATCCAGTTCGCCAATCTGCTGGCGCAGAACATCGTGCGCGGCGCATTTGGCGGGGGGTGGCCGCTGTTGACCGTTCCGCCGGTCAGCCCGTCGCCGGGGGTGTCGCTGGTGTATGCGCTGGCGATCACGGCGTACTATCTGCTGCTGGCGGCGCTCTGCTTCCAGGCGTTCAAGCGGATCATCGTCATTAATATCCTGCTGGTGGCGTCGCCGCTGGCGGGGGTGGCGATCATCACCGACGGCGCCTGGAATTATGCGCGGGTGTGGTTCTTCCGCTTCGTGCAAGCGCTGCTGACGCCGATTCTGTGGGCGACGGCGCTCGGCGTGGTGCAGGCGCTGCTGACCGCGCTGATCGTGCGGGTCCCGCCGGGCGAGGTGCTGCAGGCGTCGGTGATTGCGCTGCTGGCGGCGTTCGGGTATGCCGCCGTGTTGGATGCGCCGCGCATCACGGGGCTGGCGGCGCGTGAAGCGCTGGCGGCGACGCGGGCGGCGTCCTGGGCGGCGTCGGCGGCGTCGTTCCTGGCGACGCGACGCGGGAGGGCGGCATGATGCGCGGGGGGCTGCTGCTGATCACCGCCGTGCTGCGGATGCGCGGCGGGTCGCGCATGCTGATCGGCGCGCTGCTGCTGCTGGCGGCGGCGCCATGCCTGGCGCTGCTGACCGTGGGGACGCTGCTGCAGCGCAGCATGCTGCCCTGGCCCGCGCCGGCGCCGGTGCGGGTGGATGCCGCGCGCCCCGCCTACCCGGCGGGCGGGTGGCAGGTGGGGGTTCCCTTCGGTTGGGTTCCCGACCCGGAGCGCCCCGGATCATGGATGCTGCACGACGGGCTGCTGCTGGTCGGCCCGGTCTTTTGTCCGGGCTGCCCGGTTCCGCCCATCGCCGACATGCGCGTGACCGAGGTCGGGTGGGACCGCCCGTTCGCGCCCGACCCGCTGCGCGCCGGCGCCGGGGTGACGGCGGAGTTTGCGGCGCTGCATCCCGATGAGAGCGGGACGGTGCAGGGCGCGCCGCTCGTGGTGCGCTACGGACGCCTGCATCCCTACCGCGTCTATGTGCGGGCGGAGGCGTGTCAGCGGGAGGTGACGTGCCCGGACTATGCGCCGTCGGATGCGGCGGCGGTGACGGTGGCGTGTCCCGGGGTGATGGTCGAGACCTACGCCGGCGTCGGCGAGTGGCACTATGCCTATGCCTCGCCCGGCGCATGTCGCGCCGAGGTGCGCTGGCCGGATGACTGGACGCCGGTCGGACCGCGCCAGGTGACGTTCGATCAGCGCATTGTCGCGGGGGAGCGATCATCCGACGCCGCCATTTCGTTCCGGGCGCAGGCCCCGCCGCCGCCGCCCACGCCGACGCCCGCGCCGACGCCGTCGCTGCTGCCGGAGGCGCCATGATCGCCCGGCGACGTCGCACCGGCGGCATGGGGGGCGCGCTGGCGGCGCTGCTGGCGCTGGCGGCGCTGGCGGCGCTGGCGCCGGCGCCGGCGGCGGCGTTTCCTGCGGCGGCGGGGCCGTCCGGCGCCGGCGGCGGGACGCCGGCGTGCCTGATTGCGGCGCAGACCGCCCTGCAGGCCCAGGGGGCGATCTACTCGCAGGGGGGCGCCCACCCGCGCGACCCGGTCGATCCGGCGACCGGCGCCTTCTATCCCCGCACCGGCCCGCGCAGTTTCGATTGCAGCGGGCTGGTCTGGCGCGCCTACGCCGCCGCCGGCGTCGCGATCGGGTCGACGACCCTCACGCAGGCGACCCAGGGGCGCGCCATTCCGTGCACGCTGGCCGATCTGCGCGGCGCCGCCACGACCTGCTGGGCGCCCGGCGACCTGATCTTTCTGCGCAACGCGGGCGACCCGACCGCCCCCGGCGGCGGCGCCACGCGCCACGTGGCGATCTATGTCGGCGACGGGCTGTTCATGGACTGCTACAACCACGCGACCGGCTGCATCCTGCACGATGTGGCGCCGAACCGCTACTATCAGCGCCATTTCTGGCAGGCGCGGCGGATCGTGAGCGGGTGCGAAACGCTGACCATGGATCCCGGCGCGCCCGCGCCGCCGGCGCCGGATGCGCCGACCGGCGACGGCGTCTGCGTCCCGGAACCGCCGGGGTATCCCGATGTCGGGGTGCGCTACCTGCGCGGCTGCGGTCCCCCCGTGCAGCCGGACCCGGGCGCCGTCGGCGGCGGCGATGTGGTGCGCCAGTTTCGCGGGCGGGTCGGGTGGATCGGGCCGACGGGGCGCCCGCCGCCGGCGCCGTGGACGGGCGGCGTGTTTCTGCAGACGCGCATTGGCGGCGAATCGGTCGACCTGTGCCGTCCGCCGTATCAGGTTCCCGACGCGCCGGACGGCGCGCCGCCGCCCGGCGCCGACGACTGCTGGAGCATCTGGATGGACCCGCTGGCGGCGCTGCCGCTGGCGATGGATGACAGCGCGCGCATGGCGGGCGATGGGCGGATGGAGCCGGTCGGGTGGGAGGAGGCGGGCGATCCGCTGCTGGCCGATCAACCGCTGCAACTGCCGCCGCCGGGCCACCCGTCCACCCTCGTCTTTCCGCCGCCGGCGGGCGATCCGGGCGGGGCGTGGTGGAGTCCGGGCAACGACGACCGGGCGCGCGGGGCGCGCTGTCCGTTGGGCGGGCCGCGGGTGATGACCTGGCTCGATCAGGTGGTGCAGTTCCTCTTCGGCTGGCTGTTCGGCTGTTAATTCCGTACTCGCATCCGATCCGCCGCGCGGCGCGGCGGTCTATGCTGGAACCCGGCGGCGAGATGCGCCGCCGGGTTCGACGGTCTGAAGGAGGGACGTATGTGGGGAAATCTGCCGCCGTTGGAACGCTTTCTGAATCCGCTGCTGGACTGGGCGCTGGCGGGCGTGGCCGTGATCGCGGCGGTCATTCTGGTCTGGAACATCTACGAGTCGTGGACGAACAACCCCGACCGCTTCTCGTGGTGGGGGGCGGTGTTTAAGGCGCTGGGGGTCGGGCTGGTGGCGGTCATCGCCTTTAACGCGCGGCAGATCATCGGCTTCTTCCTCAACGGCGGGGCCGGCGGGGCGACGCCGTGATCGCGCCGGCGCGGACGCATGAACGACTATCTGGCGATTCTGGCGCCGCTGCTGACCTGGGTGCGCGATGGCGCGGCGCTCGCAGCGGCGCTGGTCATCCTGATCACCGCCACCTTCGACCTGCTGAGCGATCCGGACGAGGTGCAGTGGTGGTCCCTGGCGGTGCGGATGGTCGGCGCCGCCATCGTGGTGCGGATCGTGCGCACCTCGCATGAGGCGGTGGCGTTCTTCACGCCCGGCGCCTATGGGCCGCCGCCGCCGCTGGCCTTTTTTCTGGCGTCGCCGCTGGCGTGGCTGACGCGCGGCGTGCTGGCGGCGGCGGCGCTGGCGCTGCTCTGGGTCATCTGGCGGCGCTGGATGGCGGAGCCGCAGCACTTCACCGTGACGAAGGCGCTGCTGGCGGCGTGCGGGGTCGGGCTGGCGGCGCTGGTGCTGAGTCAGGCGGTCGCCATCATTACGGCGGCGGCGTCGGCCTGAGGAGGGAACCATGGATGCGGAACGAGCGGAACGGCCGGATCGGGGCGACCTGGTGCATGAGACGCCGGCGCTCAACGTGCGTCCGATGGTGACGCTGCGCCCGGCGCCGGGGGTGACGCTGCGGCTGCCGGCGCGGGCGGCGACGATCATGGGGGCGGGCGTCCTGGTCTGGGGCGCGCTGGCGGCGCTGACGCCGGCGCCATGGGAGGCGCTGGCGGCGGCGACGCTGGCGCCGCCGGCGCTGCTGGCGGCGCTGGCGGAGGCGCGGATTCGGGGACGGTCGGCGCCGGCGGCGCTGGCGGCGATCATCGGGCATTATCGGCGCGCGCGGCGGCTGCACCGCATGGGGCGCGCCGGGGAGGGGCGGCGGCGATGAGCCGGGTCGGCGATGTCACCGCGGCCATCGGGGTGGCGCGGATCGGCGATGGCTATGTGGTGCGCGCCGATGGCGTCGCCGTCGGTCTGGCGGAATTGACGCCGCCGGACATGCGCCTGTTGGACGATGCGGCGCTGGCGGCGCTGCTGGCGCAGTACACGGCGGCGCTGGCGCGCATGCCGGACCGGTTTCTGTTGTACACGTATGCAACGCCGCCGGACATGCGCCCGCTGCTGGCGCGCATGCGGGCCGCGGCGGCGGCGGCGCCGGACCTGACCGGGCATCTGGTGTTGGAGACCCTGGCGCTGACGGTCGAGCGGCTGGCGCATGCGGCGGCGCACACGCCGGTGGTGCGCTGGATTCTGGCGGCGCCGACGGAAGCGCCGGACGACGCGGCGCCGGGCATGTGGAGCGATCTGGCGCCGCCGCCGCCGCCGCGCGCGCTGCCGGGGGATGCGCCGGCGGACGCGCTCCGGCGCATCCAGCGGTTGATCGGCATGTTCGCCGCGTTGGGCATCGAACCGCCGCCGCGTCGGTTGCGGGCGGGGGACATCCGCGACCTGCTGCGGATGGGGTTCGACCCGATCGGGGCGTATGCCGGCGCCCCCGCAATCGCCGATGGGCTGGCGTTGCCGTTCGATCTGGCGCCGGACGCGCTGCCGCCGGACGCGGGGGGTGACGCTCCCCCCCGGATCGGGGAGGTCCCCCCGGCCGACGCGCCGGCGGCGGCGGCGGCGCCGCCGCCGGCGACGTCCGGCGGGGCGCGTCCGCCGTGGCATGCAGCAGGAGTGATGTCATGACGTGCAGCGATGATGGCGTGCAGCGTCCGCCGTGGCGGGCGGAGCGCGTTGTGGACCCGAATGCGCCGCTGATCACCTGGCGGCGGCGCGCGCGCCGCGACGGCGGCGCGGCGGCGCGTGATGCGGCGCTGCCGGATGACGCCGCGCTGGTCGCGCCGTCGAGCGTCGACCGGAGCGCCCATGACTATGTGCGCTCCGGGCGCAGTTACATGGCGGCGTATGCGGTGCTGGCGCCGCCGCGCCGCCTGGCGCCGACGACGTTCGGGCGGCTGGCGCGCCTGCCGGGGGTGCAGATGACGGTGGTCAATCAGCCGCTGCCGCGCGCGGCGGTCAAGCAGCGGCTGGCGGAACTGGCGCGCCAGTTGGGGGTGTCGCTGGCGGATGAGGAGGAGCAGCCCGACGCGGATGTCGCCTTGCGCGACCTGCGGCGCCATCTGCGGGCGCTTGCAGAGGAGCGCACCGGGCACCACCGCTATGCCTGGTATCTGACCGTGGCGGGCGAGAGTCTGGAGCAGTTGCGCGCGCGGGAGCGCGCGCTGCGCGATGCGTGCGTGGACGGGCAGGTGCAGATCGTGCGCTGCGACTACCAGCACTGGGAGGGGGTGCTGACCACGACGGCGCTCGGACGCGACGACCTGCGCCTGGTGCGGGAAGCCGATTCGCCGACGCTGGCGCGCCTGATTCCGGACGGCGGACGGGCGCTGCCGCTCGGCGAGCAGGCGCCGATTCTGTACGGCGTGCATGCCGACACCGGGGCGCCGGTCATCCTGGACCGCTTTGCGTTGCCGTCGCCCCACCAGGCGATCATTGCCGCGACCGGCGGCGGCAAGACGTATGTGCAGGCGTTGCTGCTGTTGCAGCGGTACGCCTACGGTCGCTGCGCCATCGTCGTCATGGACCCCAAGGGGCAGGAGTATCGCGCGCTGATCGAGGAGACCCTCGGCGGAACCTATCTGGTGCTGTCGGAGCAGGCGGAGGTGCGCATCAATCCGCTCATGCTGCCGTATGGCGACCCGGCGGCGCTGGCGACGGTGCGGGCGCAGGGGCTGGATGTGCGGATGGACCGGGCGGCGCTGGTCAAGCACCTGCTGACGACCGAAGCGCAGGCGCGCGGCATGCCGCTGGCGCCGCGCGCCGAGGCGCAGCTCGAGGAGGCGATTCTGGCATGCTATGACGCGCGCGGCATGACGCACGACCCGGCGACCTGGCATGCGGATGCGCCGACGTTGGGCGAGGTCGCCGCGCGCCTGCAGGCGCGCGGCGCGGACGAGGCGCTGCTGGGCGCGCTCGACCTGTTCACCACGGGCGCGTTGGGGCGGCTGATCAATGCGCCGGGCACGTTGCCGCTCAGCGTGCCGCCGTCGCGCCAGCGCGCCGATGTCGGCGTGCTGGGCGTCGACCTCAGTCGGTTTGTGCAGAGCGATGATGCGACGTTGCAGCGCGTGCTGCCGCCGCTGATCGCCAATTACTGCATCACGACCGCCTTGCAGCGCCGCGACCGCCCGATGGAGATCATCCTGGACGAGGCGTGGACGATCCTGGGCAGCGCCGCCGGCGTGCGCGTGCTGGAGACGATCGCGCGCATTGGGCGGTCGCTGCGCACGGCGGCGACGGTCATCACGCAGCAGGTGCGCGATTTTCTGGTGCAGCGCACGCCGTCCGGCGCCGTGGTTCCCAATGCCGGCGGCATGACCTACCTGGACAATTGCGAAACCGTGCTGCTGCTGCGCCAGGTGCGTCCGGCGCGGCATGGCGGCGATGATGAGCGCAATCCGGTGCTGGCGGCGGCGAAGCAATTCGGGCTGACGCCCGGCGAGGTCGCCTGGCTGTCGCAGTGTCGGCGGGATGACCGCGGCGCCACCGGGCTGCTGCTGGCGGGGCGGACGCCGATCCCGCTGCGCATTCCGCGGGCGCCGGAACCGCTGCATACGCTCATCGTCGCCGCGACCGGCGGGGCGGCGGCGCCGCCGCGCGATGCGGCCTAGCGGAGCGGAGGGGGGCGATGCGCGATCTGGACCTGGGCGTTGCGGTGCTGCATCTGGATGTGGCGCAGGCGCGCCTGGCGCGCCTGCTGCGGCGGCGGCGGCGGCTGCTGCTGGGAATCGGCGGGCTGGCGCTGCTGGCGGCGCTGGGGCTGGCGGTCTGGCAGCGTGCGGTGTATGGCGTGGTCGTCGTGTATGCGGCGGACGCCGCCGCTGTGGTGCGGGTCGGGGATGCGCCGATGACGGCGGCGGGGGGGGCGCTGGTCTGGCGCGGCGCGCCGGGCGTGTACACGGTGACGGCGGAGGCGCCGGGGGTCTATCCGCAGCGCCGGACGGTGACGGTGACGGTCGGCATGACGACGACGGCGACGTTTCCGCCGGGGCGTCCGCGTCCGGCGCTGCTGCTGGCGCCGCGTCCGGCGCCGGGCGCCGTCTGGCGCATGGTGACGGCGGATGCGCGCGGCGGCTGGCGCGCCGTGGCCGGCGGCGTCGGGGACGCGCCGCCGGCGGTGATGCGCGTGACCGCTGCAGCGGTCACGCGCGCCCCCGACCTGGACCGCTATCCCGTCGCCGATGCGGCGACGCTGGCGGACGGACGGGAGGTGCGGGTCGTGTGGGAGCCGGACCCGGCGGACCGGAGCGGCGCGCGCGGACGGTTGACGCTGACGTCGCCCGACGGACGGGTCGAGACGCTGACGACCGACACGCCGGTCGACGGCGCATGGTGGTCGCCGGACGGCGCGTATCTGGTGCTGGCGCTGCGCACGGGGAGCGGGAGCGTGGTGCGGGTGTGGGATGCGGCGGGAGGCGACGGGTCGCCGCTGTACGCGCCGGCGGTCAGCGCCATGCCGACGCCGGCGGCGGCGCTGGAGTGGGCGCCGAACGGCGCGGCGGCGGTGCTGTTCAGCGCGCCGGCGGCGGACGGCGCGGCGGCGGATGCGCTGTTGCTGACGCTGCCGCGCGGCGGACGCGGGGTGCAGACGGCGACGCTGGCGCCGGGTCCGGCGCGTCCGGCCGGGCTGGCGCCGCTGGGATGGGGGAGCGACGGCCTGTTCTGGGTGGCGCAGTATGCCGACCGGCTGGCGCTGACCTACTGGCCGTTCGATGGCGGCTCCCCGCTGCTGCTGGGAAGCGTGCCGCCATCCACGCTGGCGCTGCACGTCGCCGCCCCGCAGCGGATCACGCTGGCGGTGCAGCAGGCGGACGGGCGGATCGGGCTGCAGACCTGGCCGGACGGCGCGCTGCTGGCGACGATGGACGATCTGCCGGCGGCGGCGGCGGGGCGCGCGGGGGCGCGCTGGCGCGGGTGGACGATGGCGCTGGCGCTCAACGATGACCTCTGGCACGCCGTCTGCGACCCGGCGCTGCTGGCGCCCCCGACCGACGGAGGCGGCGCATGAGCCGACGACGTGCAGCGCTGGTCGGCGGGGCGGCGCTGGTCGGCGCGCTGGCGTTGCTTGGCGCGGCGGCGCCCATGGAGGCGAAGGCGATGCTGACGGCGCTGGCGGCGCTGGCGGCGGTCGGGGTCGTGCTGCGCAGCGGCGGGGCGGCGCCCGGGGGCGCGGGAGGGACGGCGCTCCCGCGCCCCGTCCGCCCGCCGCCGGCGGAATCGCCGCCGGCGCCGCCATGGACCCGTCCCTCCCGCCCCCCCCAGTCCCCCCCGCCGCCCCCCCGCACCGAGGGGGGGCGCTGGACGCGGGGCGGCGTGGCGCCGGTCGTGGCCGCCGCCGCGCCGCCCGCGCCGCCGGCGGCGCGGCTGGCGGCGGCATGGCAGGCGGCGCGGGATGCCGGGATGGACCCCGGCGTCCCGGCGGCGGGCGCGGCGGACGCCCGCCGCGCCACGGCGACGCTGCTGCTGGCGCGCGCGCCGGAGATGGCGGCGTGGGCGCGCGCGCAGGCCGGCGGACGCTGGGAGGAGACGGCGGATGGGGTGCGGGCGCCGCCCGGACTGCCGCCCCCCGCGCGCACGGCATGGCTGGCGGCGCCGCTGCTGACCCTGCGGCGCGGGCGCACGCTGTGGTGGGGCTGGCCCGCCGACGGGACGCCGCCGCCGCTGGTCGTCTGCGCGCATGGGGCGGGCGGGGCATGGGCGCTGGCGCGCATGCATGCCGCCGCCCGGCGCAGCGGGTGGCGCACATGGCTGGCGGACCCGGACGGCGCGCGGGCGCTGTGGTCGGCGGGGGAGGCGGCGGCGTGGGACCGCAGCGATGCCGCGACGCTGGCGGACGGACTGCGCCTGGCGCTGGAGCGGCGCTTCGCCGTGCAGCGCGGCGCCCGCCTGCCGGATGCGTCGCCGCTGCTGCTGGCCATCGCGGTCATCGGCGGTTCCACGCCGCCGGATGCGCTCGCGCTGCTGCGCCTGCCGGCGCCCGGCATGTTGGCGCTGCTGCTGTGGGTCGGGGACGCGCCGCCGGCGGACGTGCAGGCGGCGGCGCCGGCGGCGGCGGTCATGACGCTTGGGATCGATCTGCCGGCGCTGCGCCCGGCGGCGGCGCCGATTCCGACGGAACGGCGGGCGACGGTCTGGCTGCCGGACGGACGCTGGTGGAGCGGCGCGCCGGCGCCGGATGCGGCGCTGGAACGGGGGACGACATGATGGACCGCGGGCGGGATGGGCGCAGCGGCGCCGGACGCGGCGGCGGCGGCGGCGGCGGCGGCGTGCCGCCGCGCGGCGGACCGGCGGGGCGGCAGGCGCGCTGGTCGGGCAATCCATGGAAGCGACCGCAGACGGATGCCGAGTGGATGCTGGCGCGCCAGCGCACGCGCAGTCTGCTGCGGCTCGGCGGGATGCTGCTGCTGGCGCTGCTGGCGCTGCTGACCTGGACGCCGGACGCGATGGTCACGCCGCTGGCGGCGGCGACGGCGGGGGGGCCGCCGCTGCTGCGCGCGGCGGGGGCGGGCGTGGCGGCGGCGGTTCCCTGGGTGCGCATCGGCATGGCGCTGCTGCTGACCGTGCTCGGCGCCGATCTGCTGCGCGGCGGCGTGCTGCTGGCGCGCCAGCGGCGGCGGCGGGCGGCGCGGCGGCTGCACACCTGGGACGCCGCCTTTCCGGCGGCGCCGGCGTTGGCGTTGTCGCCGCTGACCGGCGTCGATCTGCTGATCGGGTTGGCGCCGTTGCTGCCGGCGCACGCCGTGACGCGGGGGGACGAACCGACGCTGGCGCTGGTGATCGAGTCGGGGAGCGACGGACGGGCGCGCCTGCGGGTGCGCACGCCGGGCGGCGACGACTGGCGCGCGGCGGTGCGGCACGAGATCGAGGGACGGACGCCGGGCGCGACGGTGCGTCCGGCGGCGGACGACCTGGCGGCGGCGCTGCACCAGGCCGGGGCGGTGGCGTGGGTCGATCTGGTTCCGGCGCGTCCGGCGGGGCATCCGCTGCGCGACCTGGGCCGGTTTCAGTCCGACCCGCTGGGACCGCTGGCGGCGGCGGTGCGGGTGACGGCGCCGGTGATCTATGCCGGGTACGACATCCTGGTGCGCGGCGCCGACGTGCGCGCCGACCGGGCGTGGCGCGAGGCGCTGCGCACGCAGGTGGCGCGCATTCAGGCGCGCTTGACGCCGGGCGACCTGGCGGCGCATGACGCCCTCTTGCAGCAGGCGGAGGGATGGGCGTTCGAGGTGACGGTGCGGTGCGTGGCGGCGGCCGTCACGGAAGAGGCGGCGGTGCGCCAGGTGCAGGCGCTGGCGCAGGCGCTGGGGCAGTTCGCGGCGGAGAGCGGCGGCGCCGTCCAGCGCCTGGCGCCGCCGCCGCTGGATGCGCTGGCGCAGGGACGGCGGCGCTGCTGGACGGCGCCGACCGGACGCGCGGCGGCGGACGCGGCGGAATCCGCCGCGCGCGGCGGCGCGCGCCGGCGCGCCGCCGCGTGGACGGCGCCGGCGGGGCTGGCGCTGCTGGTCACGGCGTTCGGCGTCGGCGGCGGCGGGCTGGCGGCGCTGGCGGCGGCGGCGGCGCTGCTGATCGGCGGGGCGGCGCTGACGCTGGCGCGCGCCAGCGGCGGCTGGAGTCGCGCCGCGCGCCGCCGTCTGGCGCTGCAGGACCTGACCGCGCATGCGCCGCGCCCCGTCTGGCCCGGACTGCCCTGGCCGCTCCTGCCGCTGCCGGGCGCGCGCCGGTCCCTGCTGAGCGCCATCGACCTGGCGGCGCTCTGGCATCCGCCGGCGGCGGCGCTGGAGCCGCTGATCGCCCTGCGTCCGGTGCGCTACCTGCCCCCGCCGGCGCGCGTGTTTTTGCCCCCCGACGAGGCGGCGGCGGCGCTGGCCGGACGCCTGGCGCCGCCGCCGACCGATCCGCGCGATTTGGGGCGCCGCCGCCTGGCGCTGGCGCACGCCGATCACCCGGACGGCGCCGACGGGCTGGTCGGCCCGACGCTGCGCGACCTGCGCAAAGGGATGGAAGTGCTCGGCCCCATGGGCGCGGGCAAATCGAGTTTCATCGAAGTGCTGGCGTTTGAACTGGCGCGCATTGGGGCCGGGTGCATCATTATCGACGCCAAGGGGGACCTGGCCGACCGGATTGTGGCGGCGCTGCCGCCGGAGACGCACGAGCGGGTGATTCTGATCGACCTGACCGCGCCGAGCGTGCCGTGCCTCAACCCGCTCGACCGCCGCCTGGCGGGCGACGGGGTGTCGCCGGCGCAGCTGGTGGGGCAGGTGGAAACCCTGTTCGCCCGCATGTCGCCGGAGGTGTGGCGCGAATCGGCCGGCATGCAGCAGTTCGCCCGCATGGGGTTGCGGGCGTTGCTCGAAGGGGAGCCGACGCCGACGCTGCTGCATCTCGACCGCTTCTATGTCAGCAGCGCCTACCGCGCCGAGGTGCTGCGGCGGGTCAGCAACCCGCTGGTGCGCGACTTCTGGCTGGTGGAGTATCCGGCGATGGACCAGCGCGTGCGGGTCAGCATCGAATCGTTCCGGCGGCGCTTGCAGCACTTTATCACCGACCCGGTGGTGCAGCAGTTGTTTTGCCAGCCGCATGCCACCCTCTATCTGCCCGACGCGATGGACGCGCGCCGGATTCTGATCTTCAAACTCGTGCCGGAAATCCTCTCCGAGTCGCTGGCGGCGATTCTGGCGACCGCGTTGTTTGCGACGCTGTCGACCGCGACGTTCGCCCGGCAAACGCGCCAGCCCAACCCGGACCTGCGCTGGGATTGTCCGCTGATCATCGATGAGGTGCAGAAGTTCATCGACGCCGAGCATCCCAACGACGCCGAAGTGTTTTTCACGCAGACGCGCTCGTTAGGGGTCGGCATCATCGGGGCGCATCAAGGGCTGTATCAGTACAGCGAGGCGGTGCGCGCCGCCGCCTTGCAGGCGCTGGGCGGGCTGGTCATTTTAGGACCGATCAAGCAGGACGCGCGGGCGCTGGTGGAAGCCTATGCCGACACCGGTCTGACGGAAGCCGACTTTGCCGCCGTGCGCGCGCGCCAGGAGGCGCTGCTGCGCTTTCCGGTCGGCGATGTGGAGAGCGGATTGTTCAGCGCGCGCCCGCGCGAACGTCCGCCGGCGCGCAGCGGCGACGGCGCGGCGGACGCCGCGCCGCCCGACGCGCCCTATCGCCGGGCGCGTCCGGCGGACGTCGATCCGCAGGCGGACGATCTGCTGACGCGGGCGTGGACGACGGCGGCGCAGGGGGGCATGCATCATGGACCGGCGGCGGCGGCGGTGCAGACGCTGGCGCTGCTGGGGCCGCATGGCGCGGCGGCGGCGCCGGCGCTGGCGGAGGCGCTGGCGCAGCGCGCGGCGGCGTATCGGGCGGCGATGGCGGACGCGCTGGACGCCGACCCGCAGCAGATTCCCGATGCGCGCATCCGGCTGCGCGAACGGAGCATGCTGCGCTACGGCGTCGATCCGGTGATCGCGGCGTTGCGCACGCATGCGCTGGCGCTGCGCTGGCCCGCCGACGGCGAGGCGCTGGCGCCGTCGCGCCCGCGCCCATCCGCGCCGCGCGGCGCGGGCGGGCGACCGTGAGGCGCCGGCGACGGAATCGCCGATGATCACGGATGCGCGCGGCGGGCGGCATGTGGCACGCTGCATGCGGCGCCGGATGCGGCGCCCGGTCGCAGGAGCGGCCGGATCATGCAGACCGGAGGACAGGGATGACGATGACGATGATTGACTGGCAGGCGCTCCTGGCGTCGCCGCCGGCGGCGGTTCCGGATCGCGCCGCCGATGACGACGCGGGCGACGCGCCGGACGCCGCCGGCGGCGGGTCGCCCGCCCGCGCCGGGAACGAGCATGCGGCGGACGAGGCGCTGCGCATGGTGATGCGCGAGCATGCGGGCGGCGGCGCCGATGCGCGCAATGTGTGCATCCTGGTCGGCACGGTGCGGCGGGAGCGCTATGGGCCCAACGGCAAGGCGCGTCCGCCGGTCGCGTCGCCGCTGGGCGTGCGCTATGCGCCGTATCGGATGGACATCGAGGAGCCGGGCGGGCTGGCCTACAGCATGCCGCTGTCGGTAAGCGCCCGCCTGATGGAAAGCGGGCTGTTCACCGACGGCGCCCGGATTCAGATCAACGGGGCGGTGCGCCTGGAACAAACCTACGACCGCGCCTTCGCCGTGCATCCCGACGACGCCGGGCTGCCGACGTGGGAGACGCGCCTGGACGTGCTGGCGGTCGCACGGGCGTCGGATGCGGTTCCCGACGGGTCGTGGGTGAAGCTTGTCGGCGAGGTGGACGGCGGTCCGGTGATCCGGGGCGAGACGCTGGGGCCGGGCGTGCGGCGTGCGACGGCGACGGTGCGCATCCGCTGTCGGCGCACGCTGCACAGCATTGTGCCTGGCGCGCGCGCCGTGCATGCGCTGACGACGCTGATTCCGGCGGACGTGGCGCTCGATGGGTCGGTGGAGCGCGCCGCGGCGTTGCTCAAGCATGGCAACCAGGTGGTCGTCGAGGGGCGCCTGCTGCCGCGCGTCTATCAGCGGCGGCGGGGCGATCCGCGCATTCAGGCGGCGCTGGCGGCGGCGGAGGAGGCGATTCGCGCCAAAGGCGGTCCGGCGGACGAGGTGGAGCGGCGGGTGGCCGCCATGCGGCGGCGGATGCTGACCGGCGTGCGCATGACGGTCGATGTCGGGTATGTGGAGCTCGTCAAGGGGCGCATGCTGACCGACGAGGAGGTGACGCGCCTGATCGCGGCGGGCGGCGGACCGCGCCGCACGCCGGGGACGCCGCCGCCCCCGCCGCCGCTTCCGCCGCGCGCCGAGATCGAGGCGGCGCTGGACGCGGCGCTGACGGCGCTGGCGGGTCCGCCCGCAGCGGGGATGGCGCCCGGCGCCGGGGCGGCGGACCCGGAAGGAGGCGCGCCATGGATCGGGTGATCGAGCTGGTCGGACGCACCAGTCAGTGGCGCCGCCGCATGCGCAGCGACGGCGGCGGCGCGGTCATCGCCGCCTGGCTGCGTCCGTTGGCCGGCGCCGGCGGCGGCGTGATCGGCGTCTACCTGCCGGAGGAGCGCGTCCCGGACGGCGCCGCGCTGCCGGCCCGCACGCAGGCGTTCGTGCGGGCCGTGCTGCGCCCGCTGCGCGTCCATGCGCTCGATGGGGATCACCGGCTGCCGCAGGCGCCGGACGCGACGCTGCTCGCGCTGGAGGCGCAGGAAGCGGCGCCCTGGGACCGCATGACGCCGCCGCTGCCGTGGGAGGGCGTTCCGGTCGTCCTGGCGGCGCCGCCGCGCGCGGTCGGGGACGGCTGGCTGGCGGACCTGTCCCTGCCGGACGTGGTCGGCTGCGCGCCATCCGGCGTCCCGGCGGCGGTCGGCGCCGTGCTGGTCGGGCGCGCCGTGGGCGGCGTCACGGCCGAGGTCGGCGGGCGGAGCTGGCTGCGTCCGCTGGTCTGGCTGGCGGCGGCGGACGCCGCAGGGAGGGCGTAATGGACCTGGTGCGCGTGTTGATGGTCGGCAATCTCACCCGCGACGCCCAGCTGCTGCCCACGCCCCACGGTCCGGTGGTGCGGCTGCGCGTGTCGGCGTCGTCGACGCAGCTGGTCAACGGCATGATCGAGCCGCGCACGGTGACGATGACGCTGGAAGTGCGCGGGCTGACCGAGCGCGAGGCGCGGGCGCTGGCGGCGGCGCACCCGCGCGGCGCGCGGGTGGTGGCGGAGGGACGGCTGGAGAACCGCAAGACGCAGCGGCTGGTCACGGCGACGCTGCCGGACGGGACGAGCGTGGAGGCGCCGGCGGAGGTGGTCGAGACGATTGTGGTGGTTGATCACGTCCTCTCCGCCGGCGCCGCGCCGCCGGACGCGCGCGACGCGCCGGCGTTCGCCCCCGCGCCGGCGTTCGCCCCCGCGCCGCCGCCAGCGCCCGCGCCCTTGCCCGCGCCCGCGCCCGCGCCGGATGGCGGCGCGGGGGCGCGCACGAACGGCGCCGTCGGGCTGCCGCCGGCGCTGAGCGGATGGGACTGGAGCAGGTTATGAGCGATCAACGACCGGCGGCGCACTCCGTGACGGCTGTTGATGGCGCCGCCGGTCCGGGTCGGATAGAGTCACGATGGGCGGCGGAGGCGTCGCCCATCCTGCAGAAGGAGGGAGAACGGCATGGTTCGTGCATTTTTCGCTCGTGAGGACGGACGCCGCGCCGAGGCCGGACAGGGGCTGGTGGAGTACGCGCTGATCCTGGTGTTGATCAGCGTCGTCGTGATCGGCATCCTCACCGCCCTCGGTCAGCGGATCGAGGGGGTGTTCCAGTCGATCTACGACGGACTTGGCGGCGCCGCCGGGGGGGGCGGGCAGCCGTAGCCCCCCCCGCCGCGCCGCGCCCGGCGCCGGACGCGAAGGAGACGGACACGCACACGCCCGCCCCGGCGATCGCCGGAGCGGGCGTGTGCATGGCGGCGGCCGGCGCCGCCGGCGCCGCTGCACGGAGGCCGGGACTGGAACAGCCGTCACGGAGCGCGCCGCCGGTCCGGGTCGGATAGGGTCACGATGGGCGGCGGAGGCGTCGCCCATCCTGCGGAAGGAGGGAGAACGGCATGGTTCGTGCATTTTTCGCCCGCGAGGGCGGACGCCGCGCCGAGGCCGGACAGGGGCTGGTGGAGTACGCGCTGATCCTGGTGTTGATCAGCGTCGTCGTGATCGGCATCCTCACCGCCCTCGGCGAGCGGATCGCGGTGGTGTTTTGGTCCATCGATGATGGGCTGCGCGGCCCCGCCATCGGGCCGTAGCCGCCCCCGCCGCGCCGCGCCCCGCGCCGGACGCGAAGGAGACGGACACGCACACGCCCGCTCCGGCGATCGCCGGGGCGGGCGTGTGCATGGCGGCGGCCGGCGCTACGGTGCATGCGTGGAATAAACGACGCCGACCCCCCCCGCACGGGGGGGCGGCAGGAGGAGGCATGCACATTATCGTGCGCCTCCTCCTCGACGCGCTGGAAACGGCGCTGTCGGGGGGGGGGCGCGGATCACCCGTTGCGGCGACGGTCAGCGCGATGCTGACCGTCGCCGCGCTGGGCGCGGCGCTCTGGATTCTGAGCGCCGCGCCGCTGGACGTCCCGGCGGCGCTGGTCGCCGCCGGGATCGATGCGCTGCGCCGCGCCGCGCCGCCGCCGTCAGCGGCGGCGGTCGCGGCGTCATGGCCGCCGCCGCCGGCGCCGCCGCCGCCGGGCGCCGGCGTCCCGACGATCTGGCCGTGGCTGCTGGCCGCGGTCGTGGTCGGGGCGATCCGGCGCAGGCGCGCGCGCCCGCGCCGCCGCCTGCGGCGCGTCGGCGCCGAGCTGCCGCTGCTGGCGGCGGGCTGGCGGCGCGCCGCGGCGGGGCGGCGCGCGTTCCTGCGGGAGCGCCGCGCGCGGCGGCGCGCGTTCCTGCGGGAGCGCCGCGCGCGGCGGGCGGAGGGGGCGCGCGATGGAGCGCGCTGACCTCCGCGAGTACCGCTACCGCGACCGGCAGATCGGCCGGTCGCGGTGGCGGCGCATCGACGCGACGGCGCTGCCGCCGCCGCGCTGCGAGGAGCGCGTCTCCATGCAGCGCTTTGCGGCGGCGCGCCCGGTTCGCGGCGAGGTCCACGTGGTGGACCTCACGCTCGATTTCGACGCCCACGCCGACTGGCTGGACGTCGATCATGCGCGCCGGGAGGCGCTGGCGCTGCTGGCGCACCTGGAGCGCGTCTACCGGCTGCCGCCGGAGGCGGTCGGCATCGCCTACACCGGCAAGGCGGGGTTTCACCTCGCGCTGCCGGCGCCGCTGCTGGGCGGCTGGGCGTCGCCGGAGGCGACGGCGGCGGCGAAGGCGCTGGCGACGGCGTGGCGGGCGGCGCTGCGCCTGGTCACGCTGGACGCGCCGACCGGGGTGCGCCAGGCGACGGCGGACGACCGTCGGGTCTGGCGGCAGGCGCTGGCGGATGCGACCGGGCATGTCCCGCCGCCGCTGGATGACGACGCGGCGCTGGACCTCTGGCTCCGGCGCAGCGGGGCGTCGTTCTTCACGCGACGGCGCCTGATCCGGCGGCTGAACGCGCGGCGGGCGGACGGCGGCTGGAAAATCCCGCTGACGCCGGACGAGCTGGCGGGCGGGATGGAGCGCATCCGCGCGCTGGCGGCGGCGGGGCCGCGCGCAGCGGCGGGGGCGCGCCCGGTCGTCTGTCCGGCGCTCGCCGACGCCTATGCGACGGCGCTGGCGGCGGCGGAGGCGCCCCCCCC
>Ga0209162_1001746_pt1 | contig 20540 bp, 23 predicted proteins | sample YNPNPMetaG_FD_187121 | JGI IMG/M metagenome (GOLD analysis project Ga0209162, IMG submission 187121) | Anoxygenic and chlorotrophic microbial mat microbial communities from Yellowstone National Park, USA - YNP NP MetaG (SPAdes) (version 2) ... | reverse complement strand
TTGTCGATGATCTCCTGAACGTTGGGCGAGAAGCCGTCGAGGTAGGCACGAAAATCGGCCTCCAGCTGCTGGCGGTTGGCACGCGCCTTGAGGTCGCGCAGGGTAAACGGCGAGGTGTTGTAAAACGCTTGTCCGGCCGCTTTACGCAGGGCTGCGTCCTGATGCACAATGCCCGCTTTGTCAAGCGTGGCCTTCATTTCGAGCACGGCCTGCTTGGTGGGCTCCAGCACCGCGTCGAGCCGGCGGATTACGGTCATCGGGAGAATGACGTCCCGGTACTTGCCGCGCACGTAGAGGTCTCGTAGTACGTCGTCGGCGATGCCCCAAATGAAGTTGGTGATCCAGGTCAGCTGGCCGTTTTCCATCTCAAACCGTCCTCCAAAGAAGTTGCATACCCTTCATTGAGCGGCTGGTGATAAAATCGCTGGTCGTCCAGACGCAGTGTTCCGGGAGAAGGGCTGGACTTTTGCCTTAGGTGACCTGATGCTTTTGCGGCCCCCGACGAAGTCGGCTCAGGCCTTCGCACGGCCGAAAAGGGGCCTCCGGCGAAGCGCATGGGTTGGCTGGGCGGCGAATGTCCCCTCCAGCGCCCGCCTCCGGGTTCGCTCCGCTCCCCGGTCCCGGCTTCGATCCAGCTCAGGGGCACCTTCGAGATGATCACCGCCAACACTTTGGCCGCTTCCCCAGAGAACCATCCTTGGGAAGGCCGGGCGGATCTAGAAAACAGCACATCCGGGGGCGCATCTTCGAGCGAAGTATCCCGACTGGTGGAGCAGCTGTCAAGCCCATATAGACCTTCATGCTGGGGCGACAGCCGGCAGCGGGCTATCCAAGCAACACACCCGGCGTGCGAAGGTTTTTCGAGAACGACGAGCATACGGTCGAAACTCCTGCGGGCGGGAGTTTCGGGGTGGACCGATACGTGTGGCGCGAAGGTTTTCCTTGCGATGCGGTTGTTTCTTCCGACCGCGCGCTGGAGGCGGGCCTGGAGGCCGATGGCGATGGGACGGCGCGAGGCTCGGGGCGCGAACGACCAGCGCCCCGAGGCTTGCGCAGGGCAGGAGGAAGCCCAGGCGGCCCTCGAGGGAATGCTGCGGTAGCGCACGATCTCCCCCGGTCGGGGAGGGTGGAAGGCAGGTTCCGGCGCTGGGCTCGCGGGGTTGCCCAAGGGGTCGGGGGTGCGGGTTTGCCTGCTCATGGCGCAATTATAGGGGCGTCAGCGTCCGAGCTCGCCTGCGAGGGGCGCCGGGTGGGCGGGGCGGGGAGGTGCGGCGCCCCGCCCACCACGGAAGCCGGGCCTCATGCCGCGGTTTGGCTCACTTCTGCGGCGCCAGGTAACCCAGGAGCTCGCCTTTTTCTTGCGGATGGAGCTCCACAGCGATCACCAGCTGCGAGCTGGAAGCTTGCGCTGTGCTGGCTTTGGCGAGAGCTGCGCTCACCGCTTCGGGCTTGATCTTGTAAATGGCTCCGTCGGCCGCATCGATGATGATCCCGATAATCCCCCCGAAGATGAGGTTACCGAAGGCCCAGCCGGAGAGATGGCGGGTGAGCATGATCTCGTAAGGTTGGTAGCCGTCCAGCTCGATGCGGATGCGGTGATCGTGTTTGCGGGTGAGCTCCGCGAGAAGCGGTGTTTTACCGAGCATGGCACCGTTGTCGTAGACCGTCGCAGCCGTGGGGGTGCTCGTGATGCCTACCGTCTGCCGCGTCCCGTGCACGATGGTGGCGCACGCCGCCGCCCCGAAAACTGCGACCAATGCCAGGTAAGACCGAAGACGCCTCATGGTTCCCTCCTTTCGCGGGCAGTGTGGGGCGGGGGGCGGCACGGTACGTGCCCCGTCCGTGGGTGTGGTCGGTTGGCGGGTGCGCGCCGTTGGAGGGTGTGCCCCGTTGGAGGGTGTGCGCCGTGGGCAGGTGGGCGCCCTTGGTGGGTTGGCCCTGGACGTGGGCGGGGTGATGGCGAGGACGGTCAGGGGGTGGGGGTGGCGTACTGGGCGGCGGCGCGGCGGTGGGCTTCGGCCACCATGGCCGCGAGCTCCGGGGGCTCCAGCACGCGGCAGGCGTCCCCCCAGCTCATGATCCAGTGGGCGAGGTCGTAGGTGGGGGCGAGCCGAAAGACGAGCTCCACGCTGCCGTCGGCAAGCTGTTGGATGCGCTGGGAGGGGTGCCAGCGGGCTTCGGCGATGTAGCGCACCGCCTGAGGCGCGATGCGCAGCCGCACCTCCTTGGCGTCGCCCTCCGCGAGCCACACGTCCCACCCTTTTTGCAGCCGATCCAGCACCTCCCCCACAGGGACCGGCTCGAAGCGCTCCTCGGTGAGCGTGGCTTCCAGGACTCGCTCCAGCTTGTACACCCGCAGCGCCCCCGGGGGATCGGAGTGGCCCACGGCGTAAACCGCGTAGCCGAACATGGCTGGCTCCAGGAGGTACGGGTGGAAGCGGCAGGAGAAAGGCTCTTTCCTGGTGGCGGGGTGGTAGGTGCAGGCCACTACCCGGCGCAACGCCCAGCCGTAAGCGAAAACCCGGAACACCTCGGCGAAGGAGGAGCTCTCGCTGGGGGAGCGGCCCACCAGCTCCTCCATGGAGCGGGCCAGGTCCTCGGGGACCACCAGCGCCAGACGGCGGACAGCTTCCCGAACCGCGGGGTTGGGTTCGTCCGAATGGCGCAAGAGCAGCCGAGCCGCGAGGTAAACCGCGGTGGCTTGGGAGAGCTCCAAGCGCAGTGGGCCCACCTCCAGACGAGCATCGCTGGCCAGGCGCCACCCCTTGCCGTCGTGGTAGACGGGGAGCTTGCCCGCGGCGGAAAGCTCGGCCACGTAAGCGCGCACGGTGCGCGGCGCGATGCCGAGTTTCGAAGCGATTTCCTTGGTGCGGAAGGTGTGGTGGGGGGAGCGGGCGAAGAGCAGCTGCAGCTCCAAAAGCCGCGCCGCCTTGCTGAGCGCATCCGCGAACACCATCGCCACGATGATAGCAGGCCAGCAAGCGCTCGAGGCGGCGGGTTTGCGGCAGCTTTCGGGGTTGCACGCCGAGCGGGACGTGGTACGATCTTCCTATGAAAACGCCACGCTTCGCATTCGCTCTCGGTGCAGGAATCGTGGGTGCCGTGGTTTCCTATGGCGAGGAACCATCTTCGCTGGCGCGGAAGTTCATCACCATCGCCAACGAGTCAAAGATTGGCTACGTGATCGGTGTGGAGCTTCCGAAAGGGGCGAAGCCTGTGCTTTTGCCGCGCTGCGAGGATGATGCCGATGCCAGCATGCTGCGCGTCGTGCTCCGCAGCGATGGCAAGCGGGAGCTGGTGCCCTGGGAAACGAAGAAGCAAGCTGCGGATTTGTTCTGGCGCGCGGAGGAGGCGTTCTCCAAGCAGGACTGGAAGACCGCCCAGGCGCTTTATTCCAAGGTTCTCGAACTCGATAGCGATTATGGCCCAGCGTGGCTTTTCTCCGGGGATGTGGCTTACCGGATGGGGGATTTCGAGGAGGCTTTGCGGCGCTACCGCAAGGCCATCGAGCTGGACAAAACCAATCCCACCGCCCACCTTTTCGCGGGAGATGCGCTCTTGCAGCTCGGTCGCCAAGAGGAAGCGCTTCGGGAATACCTCCTGGCCCTTGCGTACCGTCCCACCTACAAGCTCGCGGAGGCGAAGATTCGTTCTTTGGGCGCCAAGATCGGGTACTTTTTCTTCCGGATGCCGTTCGATCCACCGGATGGGGTGTTTCCTGCGAAGAAAGGGGAAAACGTGCACGTGCCAACGGATCCCAAGGCCAAGGATGCGGTAGCTTGGCTCAGCTTTTCCCTTTGCCAAGCGGTGTGGCGTTACGAGCCAGAGTATCGCAAGGATGTGGCCAATCGCCAGGAGCCGTTTTCTCTGGAGCGTGACGCGGAGTGCATCCAGGCGTTCTGGGACTCCTGGGGGGATGTGCTCAAGGAAGAGGCCGCGAAGAAGCTCGAGGAAAAACCCGAGGGGCAGGAGAAACCCGCCATTACCGCCGAGGACGTGAGCGAGCGGGGCAAACATGTGGCCCGTGTTCTTGTCACGAACACGCTGCCGGGGTACGTGCTCGTGGAGTACTTGGGGATGCGCTGTTCCCGGGCAATGCGGTTCCTCCCGGATGCGGCCATCGAGCTGGCGGTGGAGTACCTGAGCAAAGCGTGCTTCGTGGCGGATGCCCGGCGCACCGGCACACCCTAGGGCCCGCCACTAGCAGCCTGCACCGCGCCCGGCCGCAACGCCTGCGGATCGAGCTTCTACGGCGTTGGCTGGCGGCCTTTGGCCCTGCGGTTGCCGACGCTTTGTGCCCGCGGCTTCTACCGGGAAGTGAACCGCTCGCTGCGCAGCCTGCCGTTGCCCTCGTGTCGGCCGTGGCCCGCGGGTCGCGCCGCCGCCCGAGGCGCCGATTCCCCGACTGCTGGCGGGCTGCTTTTTTGCTGCTATGCTTGCAGCGTGCAACGAAAGCGTGAAGGGTTGCTGGAGAAGCTTGCGGCGCTGCTGGAACCTTTTCCCCAGGTCCAGGCGGCGTACCTGTTCGGCTCGGCGCTGCATCGGGCCGATCCCCGAGACCTGGACCTGGCGGTGTTGGGGGAGAAGAGGTTCGCCCTGCCTGACCTCGAGCGCATCGGTTTGGCTTGCGAGGTGGCGCTGCGCCGGCGGGTGGAGGTGGTGGACCTGCGGGCAGCCGCCCCGTTCTTTGCGGTGGAGGTGCTCCGGGGCCAGCGTTTCTTCCTTCGTCGGGGAGCCGAGGTGGCGGTGGACGAGTTCGAGCTTTACCTCATGCGCCGAGCCGGGGATCTGGCGCCCGTGGAGCGGGAGCGGCGACGCATGCTCCTGGGGTTCGACCCCGAGGAGCTCGTGGCAGCTGCGCAGAAACAGAGGTAAGCGCGATGGTTCGGGCGATCCGCGCCAAGGTAGTGAGTAGCAAGGTGGCGGAGGTGCGAGCCAACCTGGAGGCTCTGGAATCCCTTCCCCTGGCGGACGAAAACGCCTTTTTCTCCGACCCCCGGAACCCAGCGGCGGCAGAAACCTATTTGTGCCGCTGCTTGGAAGCGCTTCTGGAACTGGGAAGGCACCTGGCCTCTCAGGGATTGGGGGAGGTGGTGCTGGAGTACGGGCTTATCGGCCCCACCTTGGCGGAAAAAGGCGTATTGCCGGCTCCCCTCGGGAGCTGCTAGGTCTCATGGGCCGGTACCGTAATCGCCTCACCCACTTTTACGACGACGTGCGTGGGGAGGAGCTGCGCCTGCTGGCCTTGGAGCACCGCGGAGAGGTGCCGGCTGTGCTGGAGGCCCTGGTGCCGTGGGTGAGGGAGCACCCCGAGCTGGTGGACTCTTCGCTCTGCAACGCGGGGGCGAGGGAATGGGAGTTTCCGTCCTTTCCACCCTCTGCCCTTGGGAGAGGGTAGGGTGAGGGGGCCGAGGCACGGCAAACACCCTTCGCTTTGCCCCGAGGCGGAGGGTGCGCTGCAGCCTCCGGTTGTACTTTGTCCTCCTCGGTAGCTCCTTGCTCCCACGGCTCGCCGCCCTTTGTTTGCCACGCTTGACATCGCCTCGTTTTTCCGCGAGCATAGTGGCATGGCTGGCACGATCCCTGCGGATGCGGTGTTGGTGCTGGAGCGGCACCTGGGGAGCGAGGACGCCTTGGTGGTGGTGCGGGGTTTGGAGGAGGCGGTGCAGCGGGCCACGGAGGTGAGCTGGGCCCGGACCCGGGACGAGCTTTTGGTGGCGATGCGTCGGGAGTTCGTGACCCGGGAGCTTTTCGAGGAGCGGATGGGGGCGCTGCGGGCGGAGCTTTTGGGCAAGACCGAGGCCGACAAGGCGGAACTTCTCGGGAGGATGGAAAGGGACAAAGCTGAGCTTCTCGGGAAGATGGAGAGGGACAAAGCTGAGCTCCTCGGGAAGATGGAGAGTGACAAAGCTGAGCTCCTCGGGAAGATGGAGAGGGACAAAGCTGAGCTCCTGGGGAAAATCGAGGCGTTGTACGAGAAAACTGAGAAGGACAAGGCCGAGCTTCTCGGGAAGATGGAGAAGGACAAGGCTGAGCTCCTGGGGAAAATCGAGGCGTTGTACGAGAAAACCGAGAAGGACAAGGCGGAGCTCCTTGGGAAGATCGAAGCGCTGTATGAGAAGACCGAGAAGGACAAGGCGGAGCTCCTTGGGAAAATCGAAGCGCTGTACGAGAAGACCGAGAAGGACAAGGCCGAGCTTCTCCGGAGGATAGAGAAAGGTGAGGCTGAGCTTTACGGGCTCATTCGCGCCACTCGCGAGGAGCTTTTGGGCAAGATCCAAAGCACCCGCGAGGAGCTGGTGGGGAGGATCGAGGCGCTGCGCCTGGCCTTGGACCGCAAGATCACGATTTGGTCGCTGGTGATCCTTTTCGCGGTGGTTCTTTTCAACAGGGACGCTCTGGAATTCGTGGCGAAGCTTTTGGGGATTGTCAAGTAACGCCGGCTTTGCTCTCCCCCAGGCTGAGACGGCGTGGCCCTGTGCCCGCAGGCTTGGCCATCGCTGGCTTTCTTTCTTCAGGAGCCCTTACCCCGCCCCTCGTTCCCTCACCCCGGCCCTCTCCCAGAGGAAGAGGGAGTTGAAGCAGAGGTGCGCTTTCCCCGCTTTTTCCCTCGCCCTAGCTCTCCCGGAGGGAAAGGGGGCTTGAGGGAAGAAGCTGCTCGCAGAGCGAGGGAGGCAGCGCCGTGCGTTTGCGCGGGGTGAGAGGTTTCCCGAGGCGCCGGGCGCTGGCGAAGCCAGGAGGCGCTGGCGCAAGGCGCGCGCTACTCGTTCTTCACATCCCAGAGCTTTCGGACCGCTGGGTGGTCCCAGGGGATGCGGTACTCGTCGGGATCGGTGAGGTCGAAGCAGCGGGTGACCAGGTAGAAAAGCCCGCAGGGGTTGGTGAGGGGGCGGTAACCGTGGGCCACCCCCGGGGGAATGAAGAGCCAGGCGTCTTTCCCCTCCCCGAGCACCACCACCTGGGTTTGCCCAGCGGTGGGGGAGTGCTTGCGCAGGTCCAAGAGCACCACCTTGAGCTTGAAAGGCGGCGGGCAAAACCACACGTCCGCCTGCTTCAGGTGGTAGTGCAGGCCCTTGATGTGCTCCCCCACGGTCACAAGCGAGTAGTTGAGCTGCGCGAGCTGGATCGGTGCGAAAAACTGCGCTAGCTCCTCGGTGCCTGGGTGGGTCCGCTCCTGCCGGTAAAGCTCGAGGAAAAGCCCCCGGTCGTCCACGAAGCGTCGCAACGGGAAAAGCTTGACGCCTTCGATGTTTGGCTGGGGCTGGTACTGCTTTTGGGTTCCACGAAATTCGGCGAGCAAATCCTCCTGGGTGAGCACGGAAAAACCTCCTGTTTACGCCTCGCTTACCACACGCGCCACGGCTTCCTGCACCGCCAGCACCTGCTCCACGAGCGTGCGGAACTCCGTAAGCGACAGCTGGGTGGTGGGATCGGAAAGCGCTTTTTCAGGGCGAGGATGCACCTCAGCGAAGATGCCGTCCACGCCGCAAGCCACAGCTCCCCGGGCCAGGTGGAGGAAGAACTGCTTGTCCCCGGCGGTGGCGTGACCTAACCCCCCCGGCAGCTGCAGGGAATGGGTGACATCGAAGATCACCGGGGCAAAACGGCGCATGATGGCGAGGCTCCGCAGGTCCACCACCAGGTTGTGATAGCCGAAGGAGCTGCCCCGCTCGGTGAGGGTCACCGCGGTGTTGCCGGTGGCGAGCAGCTTTTCCACCACGTTTTTCATGTCATCGGGGGCCATGAACTGCCCCTTTTTGACGTTCACCGCCCTGCCGGTGCGACCGCAGGCGAGCAGCAGATCCGTCTGCCGGCACAGGAAAGCGGGCACCTGGAGCACGTCCACCACCTCGGCAGCTGGACCCGCCTGCCAAGGCTCGTGGACATCGGTGAGCACCGCGAGCCCCGTGGTCTCGCGCACCTCGGCGAGCCAAGCGAGGCCCTGCTCCAGCCCAGGGCCGCGGAACGAGGCGAGGGAGGAACGGTTGGCCTTGTCGAAGGAGCTTTTGAAAACCAGCCTGACCGCGAACTCCCGGGCCAGCGCCGCCAGGGCGGAAGCCACCTCCAGGGCGAGCTCCCGGCTTTCCAGCACGCAGGGCCCAGCGATGAAAACCAGGGGGTGCCCTGGCCCTACCACCAGGTCCTCCCGGATGCGGCACGCGCGCACCGGGAAGCTCACGGCTGGACCCCCTCGGGAGTCTCGGCGGGCAGGGGAGCAGCTTGCAGCACCAGGGCCTGGTCCTTTTGCTTTTGGTAAGCCAGGGCCGCCTTGATGAACGCCACGAACAGCGGGTGTGGGGCGAACGGCTTGGACTTGAGCTCCGGGTGGAACTGGCAGGCCACGAAGTACGGGTGGTCCGGCAGCTCGATCACCTCCACGAAGATGCGGTCCGGGGAGCGGCCGGAAACCACCAGCCCGTGCTGCTCGAGGATCGGCACGTAGTCCTGGTTCACCTCATAACGGTGACGGTGCCGCTCCCAAACGGTGTCGGCGCCGTAAGCTTCCCAAGCTTTGGACCCTGGTTTCAACTGGCAGGGGTACTTCCCCAGCCGCATGGTGCCCCCCAGGGTGTCTACCCCAACGAGCTCGCGCATCTTGTAGATCACCTTGTAGGGCGGATCGGGCACGAACTCCGAGGAGTTGGCCTTGGCCAGACCGCACACGTTGCGGGCGAACTCGATGACCGCGGTCTGCAAGCCGAGGCAGATGCCGAAGAACGGGATGCGGTGCCCCCTGGCGAACTCGATGGCACGGATCATCCCCTCGATGCCGCGCTTGCCGAACCCGCCCGGCACGAGGATGCCGTCCACCTGGAACAGCTCCTCCACGTAAGCTTCTCCCTCCAGCTGCTCCGCATCGATGAAAACCAGCTCCACCTTGGCATCGTTAGCCATGCCGCCGTGGATCAACGCCTCGTTCAGCGACTTGTAGCTGTCCACGAAGTTCACGTACTTGCCCACGATGCCGATGCGCACGTGGTGGCGTGGGTTTTTGAGCTGATCCACCACCTTCTGCCACTTGCCAAGATCCCGGGGCCCGGGGGGAAGGTTGAGCATTTCCAAGAGGATGTGGTCCAGGTTTTCCGCGGCAAAGCGCAGGGGAACCTCGTAAATGGTGTCCACGGTGCGGGCAGGGATCACGGCTCGCTCTTCCACGTTGCAAAACAGCGCGATTTTGCGGCGCATTTCCTCGGGGAGGTGGCGATCCACCCGGCAAACGAGGATATCCGGCTGGATACCGATGGCCCGCAGCTCCTTCACCGAGTGTTGCGTAGGTTTGGTTTTCAGCTCGTCCGAGGCTGCCAGGTAGGGGACCAGCGTGACGTGAACGTTCACCGCGTTGCCCCGCCCCACGTCCTGTCGGAACTGACGGATGGCTTCGAGGAACGGCAACGATTCGATGTCCCCCACGGTGCCGCCGATTTCCACGATCACCACGTCGTGGTCCTCGGCCACCGCGCGGATCGCGGCTTTGATCTCGTCGGTGATGTGGGGGATGACTTGCACGGTGGAGCCGAGGAAATCGCCCCGACGTTCTTTCTCGATGACCGAAAGGTAAACCCGGCCGGTGGTGATGTTGTTTTTCCGCGAGGTGGTCACCGAGGTGAACCGCTCGTAGTGCCCCAAGTCCAGGTCGGTTTCCGCGCCATCGTCGGTGACGTACACCTCCCCGTGCTGGAAGGGGGACATGGTCCCGGGGTCCACGTTGATGTACGGGTCGCACTTCATGAGCGTCACCGAAAACCCGTGGGCCTCCAGGAGGGCGCCCATGGAGGCAGCGGCAATGCCTTTGCCCAGGGAAGAAACCACCCCGCCGGTGACGAAGACGTACTTGGTCGCCATCAGCTTCCTCCTTCGGCCCAGCGGGCCAACGCGGCCTCGGCTCGGGGCACATCCCCCGGGGTGTCCACCGCCACCGAATCTCCGGCGGCCGGCAGCACGCGGATGGGGATGCCGCAAGCCAAAGCCCGCAGCTGCTCCAGCCCTTCGCAGAGCTCCAGCGGGTGCTCGGGGAGGTTGGCGAACGCCATGAGCGTTTCCCGCTGGAAACCGTAAAGCCCCACGTGCTTTTGCACCAGCTCCGGGTGCGGGTTGCGCTGGTAGGGGATGGGGGCCCGGGAAAAGTACAGCGCGTTCTGCCGGGCGTCGCACACCACCTTCACCACGTTGGGGTTGGCGAGATCCTCCAGGCTCCCCGGGAGGGCCAGGGTGGCCATGGGCACCTCCGGGTGCTCCAGCAGGAAGCTTGCCAGAAGCCGCAGGTTTTCCGGAGGCACCGCAGGCTCGTCCCCCTGGACGTTGAGCACCACCTCCCCGGGGAGCTCCCGTACCGCCATGGCCACCCGATCGGTGCCGCTTCTGGCAGGGCCGGTGAGCACCGCCCGCGCCCCTGCGGCCTCCGCGGCCCGAGCTACCTCCTCGTGGTCCGTGGCCACCACCACCTGGTGAAAAACCCCCGCCTCCAGCGCCCGGGCCACCACGTGGGCCACCATGGGCTTGCCCAAGAGCGCCACCAGAGGTTTGCCGGGAAAACGGCTCGCCCCCATGCGCGCAGGAATCACCGCGAGCGCCCTTCTTGCCATCACGTGGCGGCATCCTAGGCCAAGCCTGGGCGCTTGTCAAACGCCCTTGCCGGCGGCGGGTACACTTGCCCTGTGGGGGATCGCCGTTGGCTCCGTAGCCTCGCCGGGTTCGCAAGCCTCCTGGGAGCTTGGGGGTTGCTGCACAGCTTCTGGCGCAGCGAGCTGAGCCACCTCACCGGCGAGGCTCGCTGGGTTTGGGTCACCCAGGAGCTGGAGCGACCGTACCCGGTGCGCGGGGTCTTCGTGGCCCGCTTCGAGCTTTCCCAGCCCGGCCCCGGGGCGCTTTTGAAGGTTTGCGCTGATCGGGAGTACGTGGCGACGGTGAACGGCGTGATGGCAGGGTGCGGTTGGTCGCGTCCGGGGTTTCGCCTGGATGTCTACGACGTAAGCCACCTCCTACGCCCCGGCGCCAACACCGTGAGCATCGAGGTGCGCTCTCCCACCCCCGTGGGGGGGCTGCTGGCGGCGCTGGATTTGCCCGGGGGCAGGAAGAGCGCGGTGATCACCGGCCGGGATTTCCTGCTGCAAGAAGCTTCCGGGCGCCTGGTGGCGCCGCCGGTGGTTTGGGGACGGCCCCCCCGTTACCCCTGGTCCTACCCCCGCCCGGTGCCGCGGCCCCGCACCTTGGACCAGATCTTCGTGGAGGAGCCGGTCTCGCTGGGCGAGGGCCAACAGTTGGCGCCCCGCAGTTGGCTTTTTCGCACCACCCGGCCGATCTTCGGCTACGTGCGCATCGAACCCGGCGGGGAGGGTTGGTTGTGGTACGCGGTGGGGCGGGAAGGGGAGGGGCTTGCCGAGCTGCGGGAGCGGCTGGGGGTGTACACCGGCTCGAAAGCCGCCCTCTGGGACCCGGAACCCCAGTGGGTGAGCCAGGTGCTGGTGGTGGCAGCGAAGGCCCCGGAAGCGGTGGAGGTGTTCCCGGTGGTGGAGCGGTTCAGGGCTCGGGCGCCAGGAGTTGCGCCAGGGAAGCTCGGGCCTGTGCCACGGACGCGTTGGAGCTTTCGTAACCCCCCAGAATGAGCACCTGCCGGTAGCAGCTCACCGCCTTGGCGGTGTCGTTTTCGTACTTCCAGGCCAGGTGGCCGCGGATGAGCCAAGCCTGGATGTTCCTGGGGTCTTTGGCCAAGAGCTCCTCGCAGTGGCGCAGCGCGAAAGCGAAGCGCCGCTCCTGGACCGCCCGCTGGATGTTCTGCAAAAGCGCTTCGCTCCAAGCTCGCCGCCGGCGCTCCTCGCCGCGCAGTCTTCGCCAAAGTCCCCTCATCGCCGTGCCCGGCGATTATACGCGCCTGCCGCCAGGTTCTTCGGAACGCTAGTTCTGTCGGTCGAGGACGTACCAAGGTGCGGCGGCGAGCGCTTCCCGCTCGGGGCTTGCCGGAAGTTTGCCCGCGAGCTCCGCCGCCTTTTCCCCGAACTCCGCCGCCACCCGCCGGGCCGCCTCCAGGGCCCCCAGCTCCGCAAGCCACATGCGCAGCTCTTCCGGATCCAAGGCGGCGAAGGAACCTTGGGTCGCCACCTCCGCCACCGCTTGTCGCTGGGAGGCCGTGAAACGCGGCAGGGCGAGGATCAGCGGCAGGGTGAGCTTGCCCTCCCGCAGGTCGGCGAACACCGGCTTTCCCAGCTGCGCTTCGGAGGAGGTGAAGTCCAAGAGATCGTCCACGATCTGGAAGCACATGCCGAGGTTGCGCCCGTACTCCGCAAGCAGCTCGCGGTAGCGAGCGAACTGCTCGGCGAAAAGCGAGGGGATGCAGCAAGCGGCAGCGAACAGCTCGGCGGTTTTGCGGCGGGCGATTTCCAGGTACTGCTCCTGGGTGATGTCCAGGCGCCGGAGCAGCGAAAGCCCCAGCACCTCGCCCTCGATCATTTGGATCGTGGCCCGGGAAAGCACCCGCATGACCTGCAGATCGTCCACCTCCAGGGCGATTTCCATGGAGCGGGTGTACAACCAGTCCCCCAGGAGCACCGTGAGCTGGTTTCCCCAGCGGCGGTTGGCCGAGGCCCGGCCGCGACGCACCGCAGCGTGATCAATGATGTCGTCGTGCACCAGCGTGGCGGTGTGCACCATCTCGATGAGCGCCGCGTAGCGCACGTCCTTGTCCCCTTGGTAGCCCAAAAGGCGCGAAACCAGCAGCACCAGCGCTGGCCGCAGCCGTTTGCCGCCGCTGGCGAAGACGTAGGTGCCTGCTTGCTCCACGGCCGCAGGACCAGCGGCAAGCTCCTGGGCGATGAACGCCTCCACCTGCCGCAGCCGGGGCTCCACCGTGGCCAGGGCGGCACGCAACAGCGCGGCACGGTCTTGCTTTTCAGAAAGCGTCGCCAAAAACCCTCCAGCCCCTCTCGGGCAGGGGTATCGTACCCCGTCCCCACGGCGCTGCAAAGCCTCGGAATCAGAGTAAACGGCGCTAGGCGAGTTTCCAGCGGCACTTGCCGGCTCGCGGGGCGAGGCGGCGCTTCGCGGGTTCGGAGCTTCTGTCGCGGGGGGCCAAGCCGCTCGCGGCTGGGTGGGGGAGCGCGAGCGTGCCCCCCGCGACCTAAGGTGGCGGGCAGGGGGTCGAGCCGGGGAGCGCCGGGGTGAAGAACGCGGGAGCGGGAGCGGGGATCGCCCGCCAGCCCCCGAAGCGAAACAGGTTGCGGTTCCCCTGGGCGTCCTCCACCAGCACCTCCGCGGGCAGCCCTTCGCGGCTTATGGCAATTTCCACCCGGGCCACTTCGGGGAGGGGTTTTTCCGGCACCAGCACCAGTTTGCCCTCCTGCTGCTGCACCAGGAAGAGCTGCCGCAGGGCAGCAGGGTCCGCCAGCCCAGCCACCGGAAGCGCTGCCCAGGACCCCTCGGTGAGCACCACCGCTTGGCAGCTTCCCGCTTGCTCGTCCACCATCCGGGCCACGGCCCCGTCCACCGCGAAGGTGCGCCGGGGATCGGAGGTGTAGTCGAAGCGCAGGCGGGAAGGGTGCGCGAAGGTGAACACCCCTCGCTCTTCGCTCCCGGTGCTGAAACCAGCGGGGAGGAAACACTGGGTGAAGGGTGCTTGCCAGGCGGGGGAGGCGCGGAGCCGGGCAGCCAACGCCTCCAAGGGGCCAGTGGCGACGGCGGTGGCCAGAAGCAGCGCGAGCATGGTGGCTAGTGGCGGAAGTGCCGCCGGCTGGTGAACGCCATGGCGATGCCGAGCTCCTCCGCCGCGGCTATGACTTCCTCGTCGCGGATCGAACCCCCCGGTTGCACCACGAAGCTCACCCCGGCTTCCGCCAGCACCCGCACCCCGTCCGGGAAGGGGAAGAACGCGTCGGAAGCCGCGGCGCTGCCTGGAAGCTTGTGGCCGAAGGTCTTGGCCTTTTCCACGGCGATGCGGCAGGCGTCCACCCGGGAGGGCTGGCCGCCGCCGATGCCGATGGTGGCGGTGGCGTTGGCCACCACGATGGCGTTGGAGGTGACGTGCTTGGCCACGCGCCAAGCCAGCTCTCCCGCTTGCCGCTCCTCGGCTTTGGGAGGCCGGCGCGTCACCACCTGGAAGCTCTCCGGAAACCCCTCGTCCGCCTCCTGAACCAAAAGCCCGCCATCCACCACCCGCAGACGGGGGTGGTTCCCCTGGGGTGGAGGAACCACCAGCACCCGCAGGTTCTTCTTCTTGCGCAGCACCTCCAGCGCCTCCGGGGCGTACTCCGGGGCCAGCACCACCTCGGCGAACTGCTCGGCCAGGGCCTTTGCCGCCGCTTCGTCCACTTTGTGGGAAAACGCGATGACCCCGCCGAAGGCGGAAACCGGGTCGCAGGCAAAAGCCTTGCGGTAGGCCGGCTCCGGCCGATCGCCCAGCGCCACACCGCAAGGGTTGGCGTGCTTCACCACCACCACCCCCGGCCCCGGCAGATCCCAGAGGGCTCGCCAGGCACCGTCCGCGTCCATGAGGTTGTTGTAGGAAAGCTCCTTCCCCTGGAGCTGCTGGAACGCCGCGAACCCCCGGGGTTTGCGCGGTCTGGCGAAAACCGCCCATTGGTGGGGGTTTTCCCCGTAGCGCAGCGGCTCCTCCTCTGCCCCGAGCCACGGGGCGAGAGCCTGCCAGACCCTGGAGCTGGGCAAGCCGAGAAAATGCGGCAGCCGCGCGGCAACCGTGGCGTCGTACCAAGCCGTGTGCTGGAAGGCTTTTACAGCGAGAAGCTTACGTTGCTCCGCTGGCACCGCTCCGTGTTTTTCCAAGGCCGCAAGCACCGTGGGGTAGTCCGCGGGGTCCACCACCACCGTGACCCGCTCGTGGTTCTTGGCCGCTGCCCGCAGCAGCGAGGGCCCGCCGATATCAATGTTCTCGATGACCTCCTCGGGGCTGGCCCCTTCGCGCTCGGTCACCTCGGCGAACGGGTAGAGATTCACCACCACCATGGAAATCGGCGCAAAACCCAGGGCTTCCATTTCCTTCCGGTGTTGAGGGTCTTCCAGCTGGGCGAGGATGCCGGCGAAGATCTTGGGGTGCAGGGTCTTCACTCGCCCCCCGAGGATTTCCGGGCTGCCGGTGAAGGAGGCCACCTCGGTGACCTCCACCCCGGCTTCCCGGAGCGTGCGAGCTGTACCGCCAGTGGAGAGTATGCCGTAGCCGAGGCGTTCCAGGGCTTGCACGAACGGCACCAAGCCTTTCTTATCGGACACCGAGACGAGGCACAGGGGCTTCACGGGGCTGCAACGCTCCTTTCCAAACCAAGATCCGCTGGCCATCCCCGGGGAAGCGGGGGACCAACCCGCCAGCGTGATGCCAAACCCAGGCACTCACCGCAACGAACTGGCTGGTGGCACGGTTGAACGCCACCGAGGCCACACCGAAGGTGGTGGAGCGATCGTCCAAGCTGTTCCAGGCAGATGGTCCACCCACCCGGGCGAAGTCCTCCAGAAGGGCCTGCTCCAGGGAAGGCAGCCGCTGCCGCTCCGCGAGTAGGAAGCCCCAGAGCTTTTCCCGAGAAGCGAAAGGCAGCTCCTCGGCCCCGGCGTAAAACACCACCGGGATGCGGGGAAGCCGCGAGGCCAGAAAAGCGGAGAGCGCTTGGCTTTCGGCAGCGCGGGAGGCGGGGAAGCTGAAATCCAGCACCAGGTGTGCCAGGGCACCGAAACCCGCGGTGATGGCCTCGAAGCTGCTGCGGCTGCGGATCGCCTGCACCAGCCGGTCGCACTGGGCGAGGATCGCTGCCTCCACCCCGTTCCTGCCCCCCCGCTGGTGCAGCGGCGCCGGGTAGCTGGCAGCGGCTTTGGCTCCTTGGGCAAACGCCCCGGGGTGCTTGGCCAGCTGGCGGGCCAGATCGGGGGGGAGGCCGGGGAGCGCCCGCTGCCCCAGCTCCACGTCCAGCGACACCGGGTGGAGGGGGCAAGCGAGAAAAGTAGCGGCAAGGGCGAGGCTCACCACCGGGCTATTGTAGCCCAGGGCCTGGTGCTAGGAGGCTAGAATCCCTCGGGAGGCGCTATGGGTCGCGTGCTCTGGGAACGGGAAGTAGGGCGCGGACGGGTGCTCGTTGTGCAAGGCGACATCACCGAGGAGCATACCGACGCCATCGTCAACGCCGCCAACTCCCAGCTGGCCCACGGCGGGGGCGTGGCAGGGGCCATCGTGCGCAAGGGAGGGTGGGAAATCCACGAAGAATCCGCGCGCTTGGCACCGGTGCCGGTGGGCGGGGCGGTGGTCACCGGGGCGGGCCGCCTTCCCAGCGCGTACGTGATCCACGCGGTGGGGCCGGTGTGGGGGGAGGGGAACGAGGAGACCAAGCTGCGCCAGGCGGTGCGCTCGGCGCTGGCCCGGGCGGAGGAAAAGCGCTTGCGGTCGGTGGCGTTGCCCGCCATCGCCACGGGGATCTTCGGCTACCCCAAGGCGGAGGGGTGCCGGGTGATCGCCCAAGAGTGCTGGAAGCATCTCCAAGGCCCAGGTAGCCTCCAGGAGATTCGCCTGGTGGCGTTCGACGACGAAACCGCCCAACGCTTCACCGAAGCTTGCCAGGATCTTGCGGAAAACCCAGCAAGCTACTCGTAACGCAGCGCCTCGATGGGGTCCAGGCGCGCCGCCTTGGCCGCCGGGTAAAGCCCGAAGAAGATCCCCACCGCCCCAGCGAACAAGAACGCTGCCAGCACCACTTGCGGCTGCACCAACGTGGGCCAACCGCCGATGCGGGAGATGAGGCGGGCGATGAACACCCCTAGGAGGATCCCCAGCACCCCGCCCAAACCGGAAATCAGCGAGCTTTCGATGAGGAATTGCCAGCGGATATCCGAACGACGCGCCCCCAGTGCCCGGCGCACGCCAATTTCCCTGGTGCGCTCGGTCACCGAGACCAGCATGATGTTCATGATGCCGATCCCCCCTACCAGCAGCGAAACCGAGGCGATCGCCGCCAGAAGCAGCGTGAGCACGCGGCTCATCTGCGTGGCGGTGGAGGCGATCTCTTGCTGGCTGCGGATCACGAAGTCGTCGTCCTGGCCTTTGCCAATGCGGTGACGCTGCCGCAAAAGCTGGGTAATCTCGTCGGCCGCCCGGTCAATGGCGTCGGGGGAAACCGCGGAAACCATGATGGCTTGGATGTAGGTGATCCCCATGAGCCGCTTTTGCGCGGTGGTGTAGGGGATGCACACCACGTCGTCCTGGTCCTGGCCCATGGCGCTGCCCCCCTTGCGCTCCAGCACGCCGATGACGCGGAACGGCACGCCCTTGATGCGCACGATTTCCCCCACCGGGTTGGCATCGGCGGACCCGAAAAGGTTTTCCACCACGGTGGCACCGAGCACCGCCACCTTGGTGGCGGCTTTCACGTCCTCCTCGGTGAAGAACGAGCCCTTGGCCACGGCCCAGGCGCGGATCGTGGGGTAGTTGGCGCCAGCGCCTTGGATCGTGGTGAACCAGTTCTGGTTGCCGTACACCACCTGGGCCGCGGTGCGCACCGAGGGATCGGCGAACGCCACCGAGGGGCACTCCCGGGCGATGGCCTCGGCATCCTCCACGGTGAGCGACTGCACCGAGCCGATGCCGTGGCGCACGCCTCCAGCGGAGCGGGAGCCGGAAAACACGATCATGAAGTTGGTGCCGAGGGCACCGATCTGGCTTTGGATCGCCGAGGAGGCTCCCTGGCCGATGGCCACCATGGCCACCACGCAAGCCACCCCGATGATCACCCCGAGCATGGTGAGCACCGTGCGCATGGGGTTGCGGCGCAACGCCACCAGGGAAACCTTGTAGACCTCCAGCAGGTTGATCATGCTTTCCCCCCTAGCGGCGGGGCGGACCCATGCGGGTCATGCCCGCGAGACCCCCCGCCTCCTCGGCTTGCGCGGTGGCGAGCCCCACCACTACCTGTTGGCCTTCCGCCAGCTCCCCTTGCCGCACCTCCACGTACTGCCCGTCGGTGAGCCCGGGGAGAAAGCGCACCGGCCGCAGCGGCGAGGAGGGCTTTTCACCCGGGAGGTACACCGTAGCCCACTTGTCCTCCCCCCCGCGCTGCCCGCTGCCGGCCTCCATGGGCGGGCGGCGCTGCCCTGGGGCGCTAGCTCGCGGCCAACCACCTCGGGTAGCCTCCCCGCCGCCGTTCGGTCGTCCCGGGTTAGCCACGGAAAGCCCCAGCACCTCCGGCCGGAAGCGCAACGCCGCCGCGGGGACCCGCAGGGCATCCTCGGCCTTCGCCACCTGGATGTGCACCTCGGCGGTCATCCCCGGCAAGAGCAAGCCGTCCTTGTTTTCCACCTCCACCACCACCGGGTACGTGACCACGTTGTTGGCCACCTTGGGGGAGAGGCGGATCTGCGCCACCCGACCCTCGAACTGCTTTTCCGGGTAGGAATCCACGGAAAACAGCACCAGCTGACCTTCCCGCACCTGGCCGATGTCCGCTTCCGAAACGTCGCAGGTGAGGCGCATGCGGGTGAGGTCCTCGGCAATGGTGAACAGCGTGGGGGCCTGGAACGAAGCGGCTACAGTCTGCCCCACGTCGTAGTCCCGGGAAACCACAACCCCGTCTATGGGGGAGCGGATCACCGAGTACCGGAGGTTGGTTTCCGCCCGCTCCAGCGCCGCTTCCAGCTCGGTGACCTGGGCCAGCGCTTGGTGGTAGGCGGCCTTGGCGGTCTCCAGCTGGTCCTCGGAAACCAGCTTCGCCTCGAACAGCGCTTGCTGGCGCTTGTACTTGGCCTCGGCGTCCAACGCCTGGATGCGGGCCCGCTCCAGCTGGGCCTTGGTTTGGTTCACCGCGGCGATGAACGGCGTGGGGTCCAGAACCGCCAGGACCTGGCCTTTTTTCACCCGGTCGTTGAAGTCGGCGTGGATTTCCGCGATGATGCCGGAAACCTGGGAGCCTACCTTCACCGTGGTGAGCGCCTCCAGGGTGCCGGTGGTGGTCACCGACTGCACCACGGTCCCCCGGGTCACCGGTGCGGTGAGGAAGCGAGCAGCGTTGGCTTCCTTCTTGCCCGACAAGGTCCAAGCCACGGCAGCCACCACCCCGAGACCTGCCACCACCACGAAAACCTTGGTCGTTCCTTTCATCGAAGCTCCTCCAGGCCATCGAGGCCCGATGCGAGTTTACGACGCCGGGCCTTTTTGGTTCCCTGCCGGGGGTTTCCTGAGGTCTTCGGCCCTACAATAGCGCCATGGCGAGGATCGCGTGGTGGTTCTGGCTCGGCCTGGTGCTTTTCTTGGGGAGCATCGGGGCGAGCCTTGCGGGGCTGGGGTGGGTGAAGCAAAACCTCACCCCCCTGGGGTGGACCGGGGTGGTGCTGCTTGCGGATGGCTGGCTCGCTCGCCGCGGGGAATCGTGGCTCGCCCGCTTTCCTTGGGAGCTCCTCTGGGCCGCGGTGATTTCCATCCCTTGCTGGCTTTTGTTCGAGTGGTACAACAGCCCCCGCTTTTTCCGGGGGGAACCGCCGCTGTGGTGGCACTACCAGGGGCTGCCCCCCTGGCCGCAACGGGGTTTCGGCTACGCCTGGGCGTTCGCCACCATCACCCCGGCGGTGCTGCTTTGGGCCCAGCTGCTCCGCCCGGCTTTCCGGCGCTGGGGGCAGGGGAGAGGCGGGAAGGTTCCCCAGGAGGTGGGCTGGGTGCTGGTGCTGGTGGGGGCGCCCATGGCGCTGCTGCCGCTGCTCTGGCCTTCCCCGTACTTTGCCGCGGACGTGTGGCTCGCTTGGCCGGTGCTCATGGAAGGGGTGAACTTCCTCGCTGGCTTCCCGTGCCTGCTGCAAAGCTTCGAGGCAGGGGACCGCACGCGGTTTTTCGCGCTTCTGGCGGCGGGTGGGGTGTGCGGCTTCATCTGGGAGAGCCTCAACATGCTGGCCTCCGCCCGGTGGGTGTACACGGTCCCCTTCGCGGGGGAGCTCAAGCTGTTCGAGATGCCGCTTCTCGGCTATTTCGGTTTCTTGCCCTTTGCCGCGGCGGTGTTCGACCTCTGGGCCTTCCTCCGCTGGCTTTTCCCCCGGCCTCCGGAACCCCTGGCCCGCTGAGCCCGGCTCTAGCTTTCCTGCCTGGGGAAAAGCTCCAGGGCGATGGCGAAAAGCAGGAAACCCACGGCGCCGCGCCAGTAGGTCACCGGTGGCTTGTCCAGGACCGTCCCGTGGGTAAAGGCGGCCACGGCGCCCACGAGGAACGCCAGCGCTGCCAACACCATGAGCACCACGATGAGCTTCCGCATCCCGCGCCTCCCTTCTGTACTATCGGATTCGACCAGTCGGACCGACCCAGGTTCCAAGATGAGCTTCCGCATCCCGCACCTCCCTTCGCTGCAAAACAATGTAACGCTCAACCTTGCTTTTGGCGAGCGATCGCCCGATCGCTTGCCAGCAGGGCGACCCCCACGAGGCCGTAAGCCACTTGGAAGGCGAGGGTCCAGAGGTGCAGGGCGAACCCCAGCGCCAACGCCGCCTCGGGTGCCACCCCGGTGGTGGCCAGAGCTCCCGCGAACCCCGCCTCCAGCGGGCCCAGGTTCCCCACGCTGGCCAGGGGAACCCCCGCCCCTACCGCA
>Ga0209162_1001745_pt1 | contig 20541 bp, 17 predicted proteins | sample YNPNPMetaG_FD_187121 | JGI IMG/M metagenome (GOLD analysis project Ga0209162, IMG submission 187121) | Anoxygenic and chlorotrophic microbial mat microbial communities from Yellowstone National Park, USA - YNP NP MetaG (SPAdes) (version 2) ... | reverse complement strand
TAAAGAACGCTCAGGCCTAGCCGAGACATGTCCCCATTAGGCCACGGGCCCTTGCGATCGTCATCGGGTGAAAATGGCATGCCACGGCGCTAGTTCGGCCTTGCAATGCGGGCGCGGAGACCGCGCCCCTCCGAGGAAAGCGGCCTCCACATTATCCCCGGGCCTTTCCCCGCGAGGCCGTGCTCCCTTGGGTCGTCCACCCCGCGGAGGGGTGGGCCCGCACGCCCGCAAGGAGGGCATGCGCTCTGGCTCGCGCGCCGGGCGAATAGAGTGCGTGGGTCCGAGAAAAAACCTTCACTTCGCTCATGCCCCACACCTCCATCCAAAGACTACCGACCTTTGGAGCTCACATGGAGCCCAGTTCTCCTATCCCGTTTGGGAGGGCCTCCGGCCTTGCTCCGAGAGACTCCTGTAAGGCCGCCCTCTTCTACAAAAAATCCCCTCGGATACCCAAGACTCGTCCGGCTTGAGCCTTGACTTTTCCAGGACCTTCTGGTTTCTTCCATGGAAAGGCCTCGTCTTCCGTGCGGGCCTCGGTGGGAAGCCGTTTGAGGAGGAGAAGACCTATGGCGGAAAGTGCTTCGAGGGAAAGGGATACGATCCTCCTGGACATATTGTCCCAGGAGAAGTGGGAAGGGATCCTCCGGGAGTTATCCCAAGAAGTCGGGATGCCCGCTACACTAGTGGATGCCAAGGGGAATATTCTGGTCCATGTAGGGGACTATACGGATATTTGCATAAGGGTACGCAAAAGACCCGAGAGCCTCTCCTTTGTGTGTGGCCAGACGAGCCAGTCCCTCATGAAACAGGCGGAGAAGACCGGCAGGCCAGTAGTGGAGCTTTGTCAGATAGGACTGTGCAAGCTGATAGTACCCCTTTTCAAAGAGGGGAAGTTCCTGGGTGCCCTCGCTGCGTGCTCCAGAGCCTTATCCGGTGAGGAGCTGGATCCCTTCATGGTCGCACAGGAACTGGGAATCTCGGAGGAAGAGGCATCCAGGCTCCTCTCTTCCACGCCTACCATAGAGCAAGAGTTCGTTCTCGAAGCGGGCCAGAGGTGGCATCAAAGGGCTATGGAGTGGCTTTCTGGAGAAGAGAAAAGGGGAGAGTGAGGTCCTTTCATCCTTGGGCCTTCCTTGCCACGAGATGGTAAAGGGTCTTGAAGGATTCCTCCAAGTTTTCGCGAAGGGGCCCCCCTCCTTGGGCGAAGTGAGGTTTTCCTCCTCCCTTGCCTCCCACTTTCTGAGCCACCTCTCCCATGATCTCTCCCGCGTGAAAACGGCTCTGGAGATCCTTGGAGACCGAAAGGGTAAGCATGACCTTGGAAGAAGCCCTCGACCCCAGGAGAACGATGCCGGAGCCAAGCCTTTCCCTCAGCCTATCTGCGAGCTCTCCCATGCTCCTCTGATCCTCTAGTTCCACTTCAGCGCACAGTACCTTTATTCCCGATACATCCTTGACCTCTTCCAGGAGATCCCTGGACGAACCCGTGGCTGCTTTTGCTTTGAGGACTCTCACCTCCTTCTCCAGCTCCTTCTGTCTTTCCAGCACTCTCCTCAACTTCTCTTGGATCTCCTCGGGAGAAGCTTTGAGGAGGCTCGCTAGGTCCTGAAGAGTCCTTTCCGTTCTCTGGACAAATTCGATGGCGCCCCTTCCCGTAAGCGCCTCTATTCTCCTAGTATCGGCGGAGATGCTCCTGTCAGTCAGGATCTTGAAAAAACCAACATCTCCAGTTCGCCTCACGTGGGTCCCGCCACAAAGCTCTTTGGAAAAATCGCCCATCTCCACAACTCTCACCATATCCGAGTACTTCTCGTCGAAGAGGGCTATGGCTCCGAGGTTCAGGGCTTCCCTGTAAGGGAGCACCCTCACCCTCACGGGGGCATTCTCTCTTATCCTCTCGTTGACTCTCCTCTCTATGGTCCTCACTTGCTCTATGTCCAGGGGAGAGGAGTAGGTGTAATCGAACCGGAAACCATCTGGGCTTACCCTCGATCCACACTGGTGGACAGCCTCTCCGAGGATCTCCCGAAGGACCGATTGTAAGATGTGGGTCGCGCTGTGGTTCCTCGCGGTATCCCACCTTGTCCCTTCGTCGACTAGGAGTTCCACTCTCTGCCCAACCCGCAAGCTTCCCTTCGAGATCTTGCCCACATGCACTGTGAGCTGAGGAAGGGGTCTCAAGGTGTCAGTGACCTCAACCAAGGCCCCCTCTCCCCTTATGAGCCCCTTATCGCCCACCTGGCCTCCCGACTCCCCGTAAAAAGGAGTGAGATGTGTGATAATCTCCACCACCTGACCTTCATGGGCCTCCTCCACCTCTTCTCCATTCACCAAGAGAGCTACCACTTGGGAGGTGGCAGAAAGGTCCTCATAGCCCACAAACTCCACATCCACCCCTCTGGCTGCAATTTTCCTATAAATCTCGGCAACTTGACCTTCGCCGGATCCCACCCAGGATGCCCTAGCCCGCCTTCTCTGTTCCTCCATGGCCTTCTCGAAACCTTCCATGTCTATCTCGAATCCCTCTTCCTTGAGGATGTCGCCCGTGAGATCCGCCGGGAAGCCATATGTATCGTAGAGTTTGAACACCAACTCCCCGGGGGCTATTCTCTTTCCCTCGAGGCGCAATCTTCTTGTCTCCTCCTCCAAGAGCCGCAATCCCTTATCGAGGGTCTCGGCGAAGCGCTCCTCCTCCCTCAGGACCACCTGCTCGATGGCTGCCTTCCTCTGGAGGAGTTCGGGATAGGCGTCCTTCATCAAGTCCACGACTATTCCCGTTGCCTTGTGGAGAAAAGGCCCCTCGAGGCCGAGCATCCTCCCATGCCTGGCTGCCCTCCTTATGATCCGCCGGAGCACATATCCCCTTCCCTCGTTGGAGGGGTTCACTCCATCTCCCACGAGAAATGTCACCCCCCTTGCGTGGTCGGCAATGACCCTCATGGAGACATCAGCTCTCGGATTCTCACCGTAAGCCTTGGAGCACATCTCCTCTATCAGGGCTATTATGGGGAGGAAGAGATCCGTCTCGTAATTGCTCTTCTTTCCCTGGAGGACTGCCGTTATCCTCTCGAGACCCATGCCTGTATCTATGCTGGGTTTGGGAAGAGGGGTCAGTTGGCCAGACTGGTCCCTGTTGTATTGCATGAATACGAGGTTCCAGAGTTCCAGAAATCTGTCACAATCGCATCCCACTGTGCAGTTCTCTCTCCCACAACCCACCTCTGGTCCTTGATCTATCACTATCTCGGAACAAGGCCCGCAAGGGCCAGTATCACCCATCTGCCAAAAGTTGTCCTTGGTGGAACATGCGATGATTCTTTCGGGAGGAAGAAACCTGAGCCATAGCCTCCTCGCTTCCTCATCGGGCCCCAAACCCATGGAAACATCCCCCTCGTGAATGGTCGCGTAGAGCCTCTCGGGAGGAAGGCCCCATTCCTTCACGAGGAGCTCCCATGCCATCTCTATGGCCCCCTCCTTGAAGTAGTCTCCGAAGGAGAAATTCCCTAACATCTCGAAAAAGGTATGGTGCCTTGCCGTCCAGCCCACATTCTCGAGATCGTTGTGCTTCCCTCCGGCTCTCACGCACTTCTGGGAGCTTGTTGCCCTGAGATATTCCCTCTTTTCCTCCCCAAGGAAGACTTTCTTGAACTGCACCATACCGGCATTTGTGAAAAGAAGGGTCGGGTCGTCTTTGGGCACAAGAGATGAACTGGGCACGACCGCATGGCCCTTTTTCCTGAAGAATTCGAGAAAGTAGCTCCTCACTTCAGCTCCCCTCATGGTCCTCCAGCACCTCTGAAATTTTTCCGCCACTATGACCGAAAGGGCCTTCCTCTGGGCAGGCCCCTTGCTCCGACAGGATCCCTTCTCGAACTAAATCAAGGACTGTATCTCCTGGGAACCCCTTTCTTTGCAAGTAAGCTGAAAGCCTGGCTGGCCCGAGGCCTCCCCCTGTCCTATGGGTCCTCAGGTATTTGGAGAGGGCCTTTTCGGCTATTTCCCTTTGGGGGAATTCCTCCTCGAGCCTTCGCAGGACCTCTGCGATGATCTCCCCATCTACCCCCCTTTTCGCGAGCTCCCCTTGAATCCTAACCGGCCCCCAGAAGGCAGTCGTGACCTTGTACCTGGCCCATTGGAGTGCCACCCTGAGGTCATCCAAGTAGTGCCAGGTCTTGAGCTTCTCTATCACCTCCACCAGTTCCTTTTCCTCGAAGCCCTTTCTTTGGAGATAGCTCTCCACCTCCTTCACGGTCCTGTCCTTGAAGGCAAGATAATTGAGCGCTGCCTCGAGGGCTCCGGGGGCTTTTTTCTGCGGGGGGTGCCTCAGTCGAACTTGAGCCTCACCTCCTCCGTCTCCTCGCCTATCCTCCAGCGGGAGTCGCTCGTTGCCGAGATCCCACTCACCTTGAGGGCGAAGTCGTCGGGATTGCTGGCATTCCTCAGCGCCTCCTCGTAGGTGATGAGGCCCCTTCTGAAAAGATCCATTATGGATTGATCGAAGGTCTGCATGCCATAGGTGGAGTAGCCCTGAGCTATGGCCTCGTGGATCTCCCTGGTCTTGCTCTCGTCCGCTATGCACTCCCTTATTCTGGCTGTGGAGATCATCACCTCCACCGCTGGGATCCTCCCCTGACCATCTGCCCTGGAAAGGAGCCTCTGGGAGATCACTCCCTTGAGGAGGGCAGCCAGCTGCAATCTTATCTGTCTCTGTTGCTGGAAAGGAAACACCGCGATTATTCGGTTCACCGTTTCCTGGGCATCGAGGGTGTGGAGGGTGCTCATGACGAGGTGTCCTGTCTCGGCTGCCAGAATGGCCGTCTCTATGGTCTCGAGATCCCTCATCTCGCCCACAAGGATCACATCCGGATCCTGCCTCAAGGCCACCCTGAGAGCGCTCGCGAAGCTCTGGGTGTCCTGCCCCACCTCCCTCTGGTTTATGATGGCCTTCTTGTCCCTGTGGAGAAACTCGATGGGATCCTCGATGGTTATTATGTGGCAGTTTCTGTTGTTGTTTATGTGATTGACCATTGCCGCCAGGGTCGTGGATTTCCCGCTTCCCGTTGTGCCTGTGACCAGGACAAGGCCTCTTGGCTCCATCGCTATCTTTTCCAATATGGGGGGAAGATTGAGCTCCGCTATGGTTGGGGGATTGACGGATATGGTCCTCAGCACAAGCCCAATGGAATCCCTCTGGGAGAAGATGTTCACGCGGAAACGACCCAAACCAGAGATTCCATATGCCAGGTCCACCTCGTTGGCGACCCTGAATTTCTCCTTCTGTCTCTCGCCCATTATGGAGAAGGCTATCTCCCTCGTATCCTCGGGCATGAGCCTCTTCTCGCCTGTCACTGGGACGAGCCTTCCGTGAATCCGCAGTATGGGAGGAAGCCCTACCTTCAAGTGCACATCCGAAGCTCCTCTCTGAATGGCCAAGGTGAGGATCTTCTTTAGGTCCACCATGGTACCGTTCCTCCTACTGTTGGGCCTCTTGCCGCCTCAGTGAGGTTTGGGCCAGGATCTCCTCCTCCAAGGCCCTCAGGAGGTCTGGATGCTCCCTCAAGAAGGCCTTGACGTTCTCGCGGCCCTGTCCCAATCTCTCGCCCTTGTAAGAGTACCAGGTCCCTAGCCTCTCCACTATGCCTCTCTCGGTGGCCAGGTCCAGGACATCCCCCTCCCTGGATATCCCCTGACCGTGAATGATATCGAATTCCGCCTCCTTGAAGGGAGGTGCGAGCTTGTTCTTCACGACCTTCACCCTGGTTCGACTCCCCACGGTCTCCTGGCCCTCCTTTATGGCCCCCACTTTTCTTATGTCCAGCCTCACAGAGGCGTAGAACTTGAGGGCTGTTCCCCCGGGTGTAGTCTCAGGACTGCCGAACATCACTCCGATCTTCATCCTTATCTGATTTATGAAGATGACCGCCGTCTGGGATTTGCTTATCACCCCTGTGAGCTTTCTCAGGGCCTGGGACATGAGCCTTGCCTGGAGACCCACATGGGCATCTCCCATCTCCCCCTCTATCTCCGCCTTCGGGGCCAGGGCAGCTACCGAGTCTATCACCAGTGCATCCACAGCACCGCTTCTCACCAGTATCTCGGCTATGTCCAGGGCTTGCTCGCCGTAATCTGGCTGACTTATGAGGAGGTCATCGGTATTGACCCCGAGCTTCTTGGCGTAATTGACGTCCAGGGCGTGCTCAGCGTCTATGAAAGCCGCTACGCCCCCTGCCTTCTGGGCTTCAGCCAGGACATGGAGGGCGAGGGTTGTCTTGCCCGATGCCTCCTGTCCGTATATCTCGGTGACTCTCCCCCTCGGGATTCCTCCGACACCCAAGGCCAGGTCCAGACTGAGGGAGCCAGTGGGTATTACCTTGACCTCCTGGATGAGGGCCCCCGAACCGAGTCTCATGATGGAGCCCTTGCCGAATTGCTTCTCTATTTGGGTCAAAGCTAGATCCAGAGCCCTGTCTCTTTGCTTCTCCACGTCCATGGCTGACCTCCTGGTGCCCATATGTTAACCTTTATCGAGGAAAAACTGAACTGCACAATTTTTTCTCCCTCACTCCCCCTCCAAGTTGCCCAGACCTTCCTTCCAGAGCACCGTGTACTTGGCCCCAGTGGGCAGAAGCTCGCTTCTGAATTGGGCCAGGCAATCCACGCGAAAACTTCCCAAGGTCTTGGAGCTCATCTCCCTGAGCCTCTTGACCAAGGCCTCCCTGCCCTTTTGAGACCTCATGCGGCCCAACGTCAAATGGGGCTTGAAGGGGCGATCTTCCTCGGGAAAGCCAAGAAGACTCAGGGTCTTCTCCACATCCTTCTGGAGGGCCGCAAGTTTCTCCAGGTCTCCTCTCAGTCCCACCCAAACGACTCTTGGGCTCTCGAGCCTCGGGAAGGCACCCAACCCCTCGGCAATCAGGGAAAAGGGCCTGTGGCCCTCGAGGGGCTTCTTTAGGGCCTCCTTTATCTCCAGGACCTTCTCCGGGTCTATCTCCCCCAAGAACTTGAGGGTCAAGTGCACTGACCCAGGCTCCACCCATTTGACATCGCAGTATACCTTCCTCAATTCTTCGAGCACTCCCCCGAGGGCCCTTTTGATATCCTGAGGGATCTCGATGGCTATGAAGCTCCTCACCCCTTCACCTCCAGGGCACGGTGTACTCTTGGGGATCCTCGCCCAGGAGATATCTCCTGAGCCAGTCGAGGGCAACTGTGGAGGCCAGGGTCTTCACATTTCCTCTTCCTCCCCTGAAGCGGAATCTCTGGGACCAAGTACCCTCTTGGCTGGAAAGGCCGATGAAGACCGTGCCAACAGGGATCTCTTCGCTTCCTCCTGTGGGCCCGGCAACCCCGGTTGTGGAGAGTCCCACGGAGCCCGGAACCCTGGAAGCAGCCCTAGCGGCCATGGCCTCTGCCACCTGAGCTGAGACAACGCCATGTCTGTCTATGAGGCTTCTGTCCACCCCCAATTCCACCTTCGCCTCTTCACTGTAGACCACATAGCATCTTTCGAGCACCTCCGAGGCCCCAGGCACATTGGTGAGCCTGTGGGCTATAAGACCCCCTGTACAGGACTCTGCCAGGGTCAGCTTGAGCCCCCTCTTTCTCATGAGAGCCAAGACCAGAGATTCCATGTCCTCATCGTCAGTTCCGTAAACCCACCTTCCAACTCTTTCCCTGAGGAGCCTTTCCGCCTCGGCAAGGAGAGATGAGGCCTCTTTCTCGCCTTTCGCCCTGACAGTTATCCTGAGCCTATTTTCGGGATATTGGGGGAGGGATGCCAAGCTCACCCCCTCTAGCCCCTCGAGGGCGCCTTTTACAAGATGATCTATCTTCGCCTCGGCTATGCCGAAGAGTCTGAGGGTCCTCGAGGAAATGCAGAGCTTGGGGGCAAGCCTCTCGGAGAGCATGGGCACAACACTCTCGTCCAACATCTTCTCGAGCTCCCTCGGCACCCCGGGCAGGAAAATCAAGATGCAATCGTTCGCTTCCAAGCAAAACCCAGGGGCTGTGCCCATGGGGTTGGGTATGACCGTTGACCCCTCCGGGACCCAGGCCTGCCTCTCATTGTTCGGGGTCATCTCCAACCCCAGGGATTGGAAGAGCTCCCTTATCCTCCGTAGACTTTCCTCGTGAAGTACCAAGTTCCTCCCGAATGCTCTCGCAGCAGCTTGAGCTGTCCTGTCATCCTGGGTTGGCCCCAATCCACCAGTCACTATGACAGCGCGGGCCCTTCTCGAGGCACTGAGTAGCTCGTCCACGATATCTTCCTCAGAATCCCCCACAGAGCCCATCCTCCTCACCTCCAAACCCATTGCCCCTAATTTCTGGGCAATGAGAGAGGAGTTTGTGTCCACTATAGTGCCGGAGAGTATCTCGTCTCCTATTGTGAGGACCTCTATCGAGTCATTGGCCTTAGGTCGGGTCATGGCTTCTCCTCCCAAGTCGCATATACCAGACAGGAATCATTTATCCACACTCGGCCTCGAAAGGGGCTCTCCCCCGAGATTTCCGGGGTCCTTGCTGAGCACAGGCCCCTGACCTCCAAACCCAAACGCATACCTTGGCCAGGCCACTTGGCTCTTCCTTCCATCTTGGGCCGAACCATCCATCTCATGGTGGGCCATGCTCCCTAGATGATCTCGAGCCCACTGAGGAACCTCATGAGGATCATGGTTCCGAGGCCAGCTAAAAGATCGTCCCCAACTATGGCCAGTGCCCCCTTGAACCTCCTCTGCACAGTATTTATTGGCGGTGGCTTCAGAATATCCAGGATCCTGAATACCACAAAGCCCACCGCTAGATATATCCCTCGCCCCTCAGAGCCCAAAAGACCCAAGCTCATCCCCAAGACTTCATCCAATATCACCTGGGGAGGGTCTGTCCTCCCCAGGATCCTCTCCCCTTCCCCGCATGCCCACAAGGCCAAAGCCCCAATGGCCAGAACCGAAACCCAACTCCACTCCCCCAGCGATGTCTCTGAGAGGCCGTTTATGGCTACACCCACGAGGCTTCCCACTGTGCCGGGGAAAAGCGGAATGTGCCCCAGGGGGCCACAAGTTGCCAAATTAAGGGCCACTTTCGAGAGGCTTCCGCTCGCCCTCTCTATCTCCTCTCCCTCCTAACTGATTTTTCCCTCACCCCTTGTCTCTGGGTTCCTGGGAACCGTAGTAAGCAGCCAGGGCCCTGAAGTACACCTCCTTGAGAGGCACTCCTGTCCTCGATGCTATTTCCTCGCAATCTCTGTACTCTGGCAACGCATTCATCACCCTCCCTTGGTCCGATGATACCTTTATGGTCACTGGTCCCCAAGGGGTCTCCACCCGCTGGACATCCCTTTCCAGACACTTCCTCCTCACCCTGTACATGCGAACACCTATGGTTGTGGACTCCTCCAGCATGGTTCTCAGGATCTCCTCTTTCCTCTCCCAACTGACCAAAACCTTCAATATTCCCCCTGGCCTTGCCCTTTTCATGATGGTGGGGGTCCATGTCACATCGAGGGCGCCGCAGGAAAGGAGCTTTTCCATGAGATGCTCGCACAACTGCGGGTTCATGTCGTCTATGTTGGCCTCCAAGATCCAGTCCTCCCTCACGAGTCCGGGGAGATCCTCCTCACCCACTATGAGTCGAAGGAGGTTTGGCCTCTCTACTAGGTCCCTGGATCCAACCCCGTAGCCTATCCTCTGAGGTCTCATGGCAGGCAGGGGGCCGAAGCTTTCAGCTATGACCGTGAGTATGGCCGCGGCTGTGGGTGTGAGGAGCTCGGTCTCGCTATCTCCCTCGTACACTGGGACCCCTTTTAGGATTTCCAAGGTTGCCGGAGCTGGAACAGGCATGGAGCCGTGGGCCGTATCCACGAATCCCCTACCCAAGGGGAGGGGAGAAGACACAACTTTATGGCACCCTAGGAGGTGAAGAGCGATGAAAGTGCCGACAATGTCCACTATGGAATCGAGGGCCCCTATCTCGTGAAATGCCACCTCATCCGGGTGAAGGTTATGAATCTTCGCCTCTGCCTGGGCGAGCTTGGAGAAGGCCTCGAGGGTCTTCTCCTTGACCTCTGGATGGAGGAGAGAAGAAGCTATCATGTTTCGGATTTCTCCGTGGGTTCTGTGGCAGTGGCCCTCAGTTTCTATCTCCACCTCGACCCTAGTGCCCCATATGTGGTGACGTTTTTCCCTCCTCACCTTCAAATTCCATCCTTCAATGGGGAGGGTTTTCAGGCCTTCCGTTATCTTCTCGGCAGGCACACCCAGATCCAGAAGAGCTCCCAGGAACATATCCCCGCTTGCTCCACTGAAGGCATCCACGTAAAGCAGCGACATGGTCTACTCCCCTCGGATCCACGGAGTGGAAAACTTCCACTCCAGTCTTCGGCCCCATAGCCTCGGGAGCCAAGAGCCTAGATCTAGCCTCGAGTTTACTCGGAGATGACAGCACTTGAAAGAGATGGGAGCTCCCAAGGGTCGGCTTAATGTAACCCTCATGGACTCCTCTCGTCAAGGACTGGGGATTGTCGGGGGACTCCGCCCTCGGGCATATTCCTCGACCAGTAGGGCCCTTTCGGGGAATTTACAAAAGGGGAGAAAGGTGCTATATGACAAGAAGCCCCTCGGGCGCCTTCATAAGGACACCTCTCGGATGGAGAAGGACCATGGCCAGCGTCAATAAGGCTATCCTCATAGGGAGGCTTGGTGCAGACCCAGAGAAGCGTTACACAGCGAGCGGGATGCCCGTTGTGACGTTCAGGCTGGCTACATCATCCCCCAGGCTGAACAAGGAGGGTCAAAGAGAGGAGCGGACCGAGTGGCACAGGATAGTAGCCTGGGGAAAGCTCGCGGAGATATGCGACCAATACCTCTCCAAAGGAAGGCTCGTCTACATAGAGGGCAGAATACAGACCAGGGAGTGGGAAGACAGGGACGGAAATCGCAGATGGACCACGGAGATCGTGGCTTCCAACATGCAGATGCTTTCCCCCGCTGGTGCCGATGTCCAAAGGATTCCTGAAGAGCCTCTCCCAATGGAAGAGGGCGAGCCGCCATTGGAACCAGAAGATGACATTCCCTTCTGAAAATCGCCCGCCGGGCCAGGAGGACACATCCCTCACCATCGCGGAGGTCTTCGACTTCGTGAGGGATGAGCTTGCCTCGGTCGAGGATATATTGAGAAATGGCCTGAGCTCTGATGTTCACTTGATAGGCCAGGTGGGCCGCTATGTGTTCGAAAGCGGCGGCAAGAGGATGAGACCTCTCCTGACGATCCTCTCTAGCAAGGTCTGTGGCTACGAGGGCCACTCCCACTTGATAATGGCAGCTGTCACGGAGCTCATCCACACCGCCACCTTGCTCCACGACGATGTCGTGGACCATGCCGAGTTGAGGAGGGGAGCGAGGTCAGTAAACGCCCTTTGGAGCAGCGAAACGAGCATCCTGGTAGGAGACTTTCTCTTCACCAGGTCCTTTTACATGATGGTCCAGCAGAGGGATCTCAGGATCCTGGAGCTCATATCCAAGGCATGTTGTCAGCTAGCGGAAGGGGAGATTTTGGAGCTAGCCAAAAGCGGCGACCCTGGGATCGAGGAGGATGACTACCTCAAGATCGTGAGGGACAAGACAGCGGTGCTCATCTCCGCTGCCTGTCAATTGGGACCACTACTGGCCAAGAGATACGAGTGGGAGGAACCACTCGGTGCCTATGGGATGAACCTGGGGATGGCCTTCCAGCTCGTGGATGATCTCCTGGACTACTCTGCAGCTGAATGGGAGCTTGGAAAGACCATTGGAAAAGACATCCAGGAGGGGAAGGTGACCCTTCCCATAATAAGGACACTGAAGAGATGCACCCCTCGAGAGAAAAAGAGACTGGCGGATGTCATAAGATCGCGCTCTGTGAGTCCGGAAGACCTTCACGATGTGTTCGAGACGGTCCGCCATTATGACGGACTGGATTACACCCAGGCCATGGCTAGAAATTTTGTGGAGAAGGCCAAAGCCCATCTGAAGGAGATCCCGGCTTCCAAGGCCAAAGACTCGTTGCTTGCTGTTGCGGAATTCGTGGCATCCAGGAAAAGCTAAAGCGAAAGTTGCCCGCACCGTGCTCGATGCGGAGCCTCAAATCGGGGAGGGATGATCTTATGGCAAGAGGCGTCGAAAAATGGGTGGAGGAACAAGCACAACTGACCAAACCCGAAAGGATCCACTGGGTAAAAGGGACCGAGGAAGAGATAAGGGCCCTGATGGAGATAGCCATGACCAGAGAGCGAACAGGGCCTCACCTCACCTTCAAGGAACTCAATCACAAGGTCTTCCCCAACTCCTACCTTCACAGAAGCCATCCCACGGATGTGGCCAGAACGGAGCAACTCACCTATGTTTGCCTTCCAACAAAGGAGGAAACAGGCCCCAATAACAACTGGATGGAGCCAGGGGAGGCCAAGAAGATGCTCCGAGGCCTCTTCGATGGGTGCATGAGGGGAAGGACCCTCTACGTGATACCTTACATGATGGGGCATCCAGAATCCCCTTACGCCAAGCCCTGCATACAGATAACGGACTCCATCTATGTTGTTGTGAGCATGTGCATTATGACCAGGGCAGGACAGAGGACCTTGGACAGGATAGGGGACTCGGAGGACTTCGTGAAAGGACTTCATTCCATAGGGGATCTCGACCCCAATCGAAGATTCATAATGCACTTTCCCCAGGAAAATCTCGTCATGAGCATAGGCTCTGGTTACGGTGGAAACGCGCTGCTCGGTAAAAAGTGTTTCTCATTGCGAATAGCCTCTTATCAGGGTTACAGGGAGGGGTGGCTTGCCGAACACATGATCATAATGGGGGTTGAGGATCCAGATGGTGATGTTCATTACATCCTCGGGGCATTTCCCTCGGCCTGTGGAAAGACCAACTTGGCCATGTTGGATCCCATCCTAGAGGGCTACAAGGTCACGACCCTCGGTGATGATATCGCCTGGATAAATATCGGTCCCGACGGAAGGCTCTACGCCATAAACCCGGAGTCCGGCTTCTTCGGGGTTGCACCTGGAACCTCCTACAAGACCAACCCCAATATGATGAGGACCCTGAAGAACGACAAGTGGTATCCCACCCTTTTCACCAACACAGCCCTGAATCTCGACGACAACTCCCCGTGGTGGGAGGGACTTGGGGACATGCCCCCCCACTTGGAGGACTGGCAAGGAAATCCTTACGATCCCAAAAGCGGAAAACCAGCAGCCCATCCCAACTCCAGGTTCACAGTGTCCCTATACAATTGCCCCACCCTTTCCCCTGAGTTCGACAATCCCATGGGTGTTCCAGTCTCGGCGATAATCTTCGGGGGGAGAAGATCGGATACCATACCCCTTGTGTCCGAGAGCTTCGATTGGGAACACGGGGTCTTCAGGGCTTCCATAAACGGCTCGGAGACCACAACGGCTGCAGTGGGGAAGGTGGGGGTCGTAAGACGCGATCCCATGGCCATGCTCCCCTTTACCGGATATAACATGGCAGACTATTTTCGCCACTGGCTCCAGATGGGCAAGAAGCTCAAAAATCCTCCCAAGATCTTCAGTGTGAATTGGTTCCAGAAGGGAGAGGCCGGGGAGTTCCTCTGGCCTGGTTTCAGGGAGAACTCGAGGGTCATAAAATGGATCATAGACAGGATAAAAGGAAAGGCCGGGGCCAAAGAGACCCCTATAGGACTGATACCCAGGCCGGAGGATCTGTGCTTGGACGGTTTGGACATAGACCGAAGGAGTCTCGAGAGGCTTCTGGAGGTGAGGCCAGAGGAGTGGAAAAGAGAAGTGATGGAGGCAGAGAGCTTTTACGAGCAATTTGGAGACAGGCTTCCAGGCGAGCTCAGGGCTCATCTGGAGAGGCTAAAAAAGGCGCTTTGAGAAAATAGGCCCCGGAACCCGAGGATTGGACCAAGAAGGCAGGGCCCGGGGCCCTCTTTCACTCGAAGAATTGAACTATGTATCTTGCAGCCAGGCTCATGATGAGAAGGCCCAATATCCCCTTTATAATCCCCTGAGGGACGAACTTCTGGAGCCTTGCCCCACAATACATTCCCAGAGCCCCACCTATTCCGAAGAGGAGCCCTAGGGCCCAGTCTGGAGATGTGCTCATTCCACCAGCGGCGGGCATCAGACTGTAGAAGGCCACACCAGCAATGGAGGTGAGGAAGGTTCCCATGAGGGCTGCCCCGGCCACGGTATAAACCGGAAGCTGGAAGACAGCGACACAAAAAGGTGCTATGATAGCCCCTCCACCTATCCCATAAGTTCCCCCAATTATCCCCACCAGGAAGGCGAGGAGGAACATGCCTGGTGTGCTGAAAGAGAACCGCTGCCCCCAGAACTCGTAAACCACAGTCTTCGGAGTCCACTTGAGGGTCTTGACCACTGCATCCCTGGGAAGGCCGGCCGAGATTCGAGCGGCGTTTGCCTCCTTGAGCCTCCGGGCGTGCTCCTGGAACTTCTCCTCCAGTATCCTCATCTGGCTCCTTCCCCTCTTCGCCCTAGGGGTGAGCTCGTAAATTAGCCGACCGCCTATGTACAGGAGAACTAAACCCACGAAGAACTTGAAGCTCCTCGGATCAGGCAGATAAAGGACCCTCAGATAGTAGCCCAGAAACACCCCGGGCAATGTCCCAACTATCACTACCCAGGTAAGGGGCCAGGCCATTCTTCCTTCCCTCACGTAACGGTAGACACCACTGGGTATGGCAACTATGTTGTAGACGAAATTGGTTGCGCTGACCGAGGGGCTCGTGAAATTGAGAACGCTTACCTGGAAGGGAAGAAGCAAAAAAGCCCCGGAAACTCCGCCCATGGAGGTGAAAAGGGATACGACAAATGCCACAAAAGGGGGAACGAAAACCCAAGTTTTCACTCCAGATACCGGGAAGCTCACCTCGAGAAACTCCATTCTCCCCACCTCCTTCGCCTCATGAAAACCCGCAAGAACCAAGAGCCTTGAGCCTTCTCCTTTCCCGGTTCAAAAATCCCGGGGCTCCATGATAAACTAAAAAGGAAAAGGTTCCAAGCTCCAGGGGAAAATCGGAATGGAGATTGTGGGGCTAGGCATGGTTTCTATGGGCGAACCTCAAAGGGAGTCGCTTCCCTTGGGGGTTGTGCCCATCTCCTTTGCCCAGGGAACATGGGCTTATACCTCGTTTTACCCTTCCCCTTACGGTCTCGATGACTTCTGGGAGGAGGCCAGGGCCCTCAAGGCCTCCTTGGAGGAGATTGCTGAACCATCCCGCAAGAAATAGGAGAACCCCCAAATTCAGGGGGAGATGGTCGAGGGGTCCAAGAGGAAGAAAGTCTTCTCCGCGCCAAAGGGCCGTGCCAAAGGGTTTCGAGCCTTCCAAAGAGCTTGTCTCTGTCCTAGCAGATGTGGGGGTCCCAGAGGAGGTCCCCTTTGTGCCGGATCCTTTTCAACTCCAAGCAGTGAAGGCCATAGAAAGATCCGACGTGCTTGTCTGCGCTCCCACAGGTGCTGGGAAGACATGGATAGCTGAGCAGGCCATGGCAAGGAGGCTCTCTTTGGGCCAGAGGTCGTGGTATGCCTCCCCCCTCAAGGCTCTCTCCAATGCCAAGTATGAGGAGTTCAGAGGGAAGTTTGGCCCGGAAAATGTCGGGATTCTCACGGGGGATAGAAAGGAAAATCCCGATGCCCCAATAATCGTGGGGACAACCGAGATCTTGAGAAACCAGCTCTACGATGCCATGGAGAGGGATCTCCACATCCCTGTCGAGCTGGTGGTACTGGATGAGGCTCATTACTTGAGCGACCCTGAAAGGGGGGTCGTGTGGGAGGAGGTGCTCATCTATTTGCCATCGAGGGTCCGGATCCTCCTTCTTTCAGCCACCATTGGGAATCCCAAGGAGATCTGCCTATGGCTCGAGAAGATAAGGGGAGAGAGGTGTCAATTGGTGAGCTCCAAGACTCGGCCCGTTCCCCTCTACCCGGTATTCGTGGGACTGGATGGCAAGGTTGGGCTTCTCCTCGGGAAAAAAGGTTTGGGGAGGGAAGCGAGAAAATACCTCCAGGAGAGGCTCTCTTCCGACGGGAGGGCGAAGACTCTGAGGCTAGAGGATATTGTCGAGGGGCTCAGGCAACTGGGCATGCTCCCCGCCATATTCTTTCTCAAAAGCAGGGCCGACTGCGACAGAGCAGTGGAATCATTCCAGGGAATTCCCAGGCCTGTCTCCGCACAGGAAGAGACCTGGGAGGCCCTGGAGCCCCTGCTCAGAGAATTCCCGGTTCTGAAAGGACATCGCCACATCAAGGCCATAATTCGACACAGGATAGCTGCCCACCACGCCGGCCACCTGCCCCAGTGGAAGCTAGTCGTGGAGAGGCTCATGAGTGGGGGTCACTTGGATGCCATCTTCTCCACCTCCACTGTAGCAGCAGGGGTGGACTTCCCAGCCAGGACCGTTGTGCTCCTCCAAAGCGATAAGTTCAACGGGAGGGAGTTCCTGCCCCTCACCGCAACGGAATTGCAACAGATGACAGGCCGTGCGGGAAGAAGGGGTAAAGACAAGGTGGGATTTGCCCTCTTCGTCCCTGGCCGGCATCAGGAGATAGACGAAGTGGCAAGGCTCCTCAAGGCCAAGCCAGAGCCCTTGAGAAGTCAAATCCAGATAAATTTCTCCATGGTGCTGAACTTATTGCTCTCTCACGGCCTCCCAGAAATAAAAGGGCTCCTCAGCCGATCCCTAGCGGCGATGCAGGGGGAGGATTCGGGGGATGATAGGATTGGAAGCGCTAAATGGAAACACATGAGGGCTGTACTCGGGTGGAGGCCCCAATCCGTTCCCTTGGGGAAAGCCCTTCCCCGGGGAAGCGTGTTTCTCCATAAAAATGGGGCCCATTTCGTGGCCATACGCGGCTCCGAGAGAAGGGGAAGGGTTCTTCTCATGTGCCATAAGTGGGGGAAGAGGCCCAAGTTGAGGAAGGGGTCTTTGGTGCTCAGGGGGATCCATCCGGAAGATGTGGTTGAGGTTCTGCCATACAGGTTGCCTATTCCCCAGGGGGAAGAAGACCAGCTCATTGCCCAGATACTGGAGATGGAATACGCCAAGTGGGAGGGGCATGGGAGTCGAGGGGGGTTGGGCCCGGAAGGTTTAGGAGGACCTCTGGGGGCGAGGAAACGGCCTGCAAAAGAGCGCAACTTAAGTGAAGAGACTGACGATCTGGAGCTCGGGCTTGGGGATGAGGACTCATCTCCCGAGGCCAGGCTGTGGATAAGTTTTTTGGAGCACCTTCGTTTCCTGAGGGAAACCGGATTCGTAAACGAGGCCAATAAGCTCACTTCCGAGGGCAGATGGGCATCCAGGCTGAGGCTCGACCATCCGCTTCTCGTGGCAGAGGCGATAAGAAAGGGTGCCCTTCAGGGAAGATCCGCCCCGGTTCTGGCTGGCCTCATGGCCTCTTTTGTCATGGACAAGGACAAGGAGGTCTATGTGCGAAGGGACGACCTCGAGGAGATGGCCTCAGCCTTCGACGAGATGGTCATGTCCATTTGGGGGATGGGAAGGCTTTTGGCCGAAAGGGGCTTCCCCACCCCGAACTTACAGTTCTGGCCTGCTGCAGCCCTGTACATATGGGCTAAGGGAGTGAGCTGGAATGAGCTCACAAAGGCAATAGCCCTAGATGAGGGGGACCTAGTCTATCTCATCGTTCGGACAGCGGATCACCTTCGCCAGCTCTGCGATCTTTGGGAGACCCATGCAGGCCTGGCGACCTCTGCGAGGCTGGCTCTCAGGAGGATCCAGAGGGAACCTGCAATCTACTGGTAGAGGGGGACACTCTTAAGGCCAGGAGTGCAGGGAGGAGATGCTCCTGGGGCCGCGCCCGTAAGGCAGGTCACTATGCCAATGGGAACTGGTCCCGAAGGCCGACCATCGGGAGAGAAGGCAGCTTGCGGTTTTTTGGGGGACTGAACCTCCTTTGGGGCACAGGTTCACCACCTTCTTACGCCCAAGGTCCCCCATAGCGGCAACCGGTAGGGCAAGTGGCCAGCGGCCCAATGGGGATATTCCTCGATCGGGCCGGGGCTTTCCTTGCGGGCGTGCAGAGCCCGCCCCTCCGCGGGATTGGTCACCGGAGCTGGGATGGCCTCGGGGTGGAAGGCCCGGGGATACGCGAGGGCCGATTTTCTCGGAGGGACGCGGTCTCCGCGTCCGCGTCGTAAGGCCCCACGAATGCCGAGGCATTCCATTTTGGCCCGATGATGAGGCAAGGGGTCCCTGGCCTACCGGACACATGCCTCGGTCAAGCCCGTGCGCTCCTCGCGGGCGTGCAGAGCCCGCCCCTCCGCGGGGGGCAAGCGTGGGCGAGAGGGCTTTCGGGGAAAACCCGGGGATAATGTGGAAGTCGGTTTTCTCGGAGGGGCGCGGTTTCCGCGCCCGCGGTGCGAGGCCATGCGCGTACCAAAAGATCTCATCAAGTGCCAAGGATAGGCGAAAAACGGAGTGGCCGGTCACGACACGCTTGGCTGAGACCCAATGCTGTCCTTTACGGGCCTGCAGGGCCCGCCCCCCGGGGGAAGGCCCAATGAAGAGGGTCTCAAGGGGAGGGCGCGCCAGTCCTCCGGGCCTCAGGATTCGGGCTCCTGGAAGGGAATACGGGGCTTAGGCCTTGATCCTCGCATTCATCCCAAAGATCTCTACTCAGTCCTTCTTCTCGTCCCCAGGCCCTATCAAGGGGAGAACTTTCTCCACCTGGAAGAAAACGAGGTGTCGACCTTCCTCGTCGCCCTCATACCTGCGCCTCTTGAGAGAACGGAGGAGCTCCGTGTCCTTCTCCTCTTTTACCTTCTTTAGGTGAAGCCTCACTCCCTTCCACCCTTCCCCATCCTCCTTGAACAGGTAGGCCGCATGAGGATTGGACTGGAGATTGTGATAAGTGAGCCTCTCAGGCATTATGAAGGCTATTGTCCCATCCTCCATGACATGGGGCCTGCTGAAAATGGCCGCATTTACCTTCCCTTGAGAGTCAGCAGTCGCGATGACTCCAATGCCTTTCACCTTCTCGAAATATTCTTTGAGGTCCATCTCCGTTCCTCCTTCGAGCTTCGTTCAGCTTTCCAAGGAGTCCCTTTCGACTCCCACTAGTTTGACGCCAAAGCAAGGAGGGAGGATTCTTCCCATTGCCCCTTGGCCATATTGAGTTGCGCCCACGCAGGCCGGATCTCGGACTCCTCATCCGAGCCACCTGCTCGGCCCACAAAAGGGGGGGTGTCTTTTCGGCGAGGTGCAGGCTCTTGGGAAAGCCAAGACCCAACCGCTCATCCTAGGTTTCGCAGGTCGAAAAAAGCTTCGTTCGTATCTACCCACCAAGCTGTCAAACCCGCTCCAAGAGCGGGCCCTTTTTACCGAGTGACAGTTCTTACCTAGAAGTCCGAATCCCCACGAAAAATACCCCAACGATACTTACCAGTTCCCTTTTGGGATCTTCCTCACGAGGGTGTCGCCCCTCTGTGCGAGTTGGTCTATAAAGCCGGCAACTTCTCGCACATGTTCGGGAAAATCGAAAGCCAAAAGCCTCCTTGCTTCGTCGAAATGGCCCAACTCCCTTTCGATCTCTGCCTTGAAAAGCCGATCTGAGTAATCATCTTCGTCCAGAAGTTCCCGCAGCCTTTCGAGATTTTCCCGAACTTGTCCTGACAAGGATCCCTTTGCCTCGAGATTCGCTTCGACTGTTCTGTATTGGTCATTGTGGGACCACCAGGCCGAAATTCTAAGATACTTTTCATCACGTTCGGTTCGCGCAAGACCTTTTCTGATCGCGAGGAGATATTCCTCACCGGCGAGATGTCGGACAGGCTCCAGAGATAGCCACTCGGCTGGCGGCCCTCCCTCGAGCCACTGGCCTACCGAGCTGTCTGCAGGGTCAGCGGAGCGCACCCTGTAGCTGCCCCATTCATGAAACTCTCCCACAACTTTTGCCTCAGAGATCCAGTAGAACTCCGAACAGGCAACGCATCTTGTGATGGCCGGCAAATCCGGGGCCATGCTCGAGATCTTGCCGTCGGTCCAGGCGATTGCCCCGATCATGCTATAGGACCGGATAGTTCCCACCCTTGCCTTGTGCCCACAGTGGGGGCAAAGAATCACTCTCTCTGGCCCTGGCTCCATTTTTCACCTCCTCTGAAATCATGCGGGGACCAAAAAGGTCCACCGATAGCGCGTCTTTTTCGTCCCATTCACAGGATTAACTGGAACAAGGTAGTCTGAAGCGAACGAGCATCTTACCCCGAACCAGGGTCGCGCCTTGGGACCGACTGGTATTTGGATGTTTGAGTACCCCGGAGACCCGATTTTCATCGCGCCGGCCACAAAAGATCACTTCTGGAGTTTTCCTGATCCCATTGCTGTTGATTGGTATCTGGCTCCCTTTGCTTCTCTTACACAGATCAAAGCTCCGTCCGGTTTTAGGTGGTCTTGCCCGGACTGGCCTAGCAAGACGAGAAAAATCTCCTCCCGCTCCACACCCACTTAAGCGCTCGGTGGTCAAGACCTAA
>Ga0209162_1001744_pt1 | contig 20541 bp, 15 predicted proteins | sample YNPNPMetaG_FD_187121 | JGI IMG/M metagenome (GOLD analysis project Ga0209162, IMG submission 187121) | Anoxygenic and chlorotrophic microbial mat microbial communities from Yellowstone National Park, USA - YNP NP MetaG (SPAdes) (version 2) ... | reverse complement strand
TGTGCAAATAGTGCGAAGGCTCGGTGACGCGCGAGATGCCGTGATTGTTTTGCTGACCAACGATGCGCAAAGCGTGGCACCCCGCGGGATGCAGACGATAGGCACGGATAATCCGACCTACCAGCAGGTGCTGCAGAACTGGACACGTTTGCCGCAGGTGAGCAAGAGCGGCGCTTCATTGGTGTTACCGTACAAGGTGCATAAGTCTCTTGGTGGAGTTCAGGACAGAAGCCTAGGTGTCGTTATCGTTTTACCGAAGCGTCCTGAATTGGCGGCGATTGCGGGTGGCACACGCAGCAGATTTCCCCCAGAAAAGCCCAAGAATGAAGTTAGAGCCTCTACCCGCCCGCCCACCACCTGGCTGTGGTTACTGCTGTTTCCCGTTCTACTTGTGCTTGTCGCGGGTGCAGTAGCAGCAAAGCGGTTCCTGCAGCGGGCAGGGTCTGCTACTGCAAAAGGTGTTCGCCTACTCACAATAGGTGATGAAAAGGTTGATATTACCGGTGTTGATGATGGTCAGGTGGTGTGTTTGATAGCAGGAGATAACTACAAATCTAGCGCGGGTGAGGGGGCACCCGTGGTTCGATCAGCTAGGGAAACAGATGTGGTACTAGCTGAGCTGTGGCGCAGGGGCGAGGCACTGGAGGTTCGCCCCCGCGACGCGGAATTGCAGCAGATTAACGACGATTGGGTGGATCCGAACCGCGGAACTTATCGATTGGCAATCGGGGAGGAATATACCCTGCGGTTCACTGTCCGCAAGCCGCCAAGACCGACGATGCCCCCTCGCACGAGGGACTACACGGTGAAATTGGGCTGGCTTTATGAGCCAGATAAAAGATCGGAGGAGGACAAGTAGCCATGCGAGTTACCAAGACCTTGGTCATCGGACTGGGCAGTACGGGTACGGAGATTTGCGAAACGGTAGCCCGGCGCATCGCGTGGGAACTTGGGAGCATCGAGCGTGCGCCGTGGGTTCGATTCTTGTGCATCGAAACCGATGGCAATAACCGGCCAGACATCATCGCGTACGAAGACTTCATCCCGCTAACCATATCCGCTGAACAGTATAGAATGCTGCTCCACCACCCTGACGCCTACGATGAGAAAATCGGCTATACCACATGGGCAGATATGGAGACCCTGAAAAAGCTTTCTGATGGTCATGTCACGGCGGGTGCGGGCAACATTCGAATGGTAGGAAGGCTTGCTTTCTTCTTCCCTGATAACTACGAGAAAATTCATAGCGCGGTCGTTCAACGTCTCAGCAAGTTGGGGAGTTTAACGGTTGCCGATGCACAGGAGAGTTACGGGGAGACCCCCGACGGGCAGAAGCCAGAGATACAGTTTGCTAATAACGAGCATCTCGTGATATACGTCGTCGGTACGCTATGTGGGGGTACGTGTAGCGGGCTGGCGTCTGATTTCGGGTTTTTCCTGAGCCACAATACTAAGGCGAGTGAAAAGAAAGTGGGCATCTTCACGCTGCCTCATCACAACATCACGGCAACCACTCTGAAACATGCGGACCGTTACAAACGCAATGCTTATGCTGCGCTGGTTGAGCTCAACCACTACCACCTGCCCGATATGTTAAAGGGAATGTCCATAAGGTTCCCAGATGGTGCAGAAGTACCATGTACTACTAATCCGTACGACCTGCTTTTCATTACCGCCCCTCGGCAGGTTGGTACAGAATTCAATCAACGACTGAACACAGCCATAGCGGATTATATTTTCCTTAACACGTTTGTGCCTTCCACACTGCCTTTTGCCGCCGCGGTAGATGCCCCTATCATCATGGACCTCGGAAACCAGGCACATGTCTTCTGCTCATTTGGTTTATCGACGGTTGAATTTCCAGCGCAACGAGTTATTGAAGCATGCACGTACCGGCTGAGTGCGTATGCTTTGGGACAATGGTCCCGCAGGTCAGTAGACCAGGACCGCGTCGAAGATTGGCTCGACGACTTGGGACTCACGTGGGAGGGATTGAAAACCCTTCTATTCACTGATGGTGATGGGGATATTCGCGAAGAATACACAAAGCCTCTGCTAACAGACGCGATGAAAAAGGTCTGGCGACGAACCGACGATGCACGGCGGATTATCTCCGGCTCGCTGCGTCCTCTATTTCAATCTTCAGACCTGAGCAATGACAAGGACCCCTTGTCGCCAGGCAGTTTGTATCGGGCGGCGATGGGGCAACGGCAGGCAGTCGCCAATCAGATTCTGGAGCGCGTGAAAAAGCGGATACAAAGTCTCTTTGGCAACTACCACATGGGTCCCGCTGTGGTTCAGCAGTTTCTCACGGCACTTGAGCAAAGACTGGATGAGCTGGACGAAGTGGCTTCCACGCTCGGAGAGATCCCCAACGAGGTGAACAGAACCCTTCGTGACCTAGAAATATACCGCAGCAGCTGGCTTAACCGAACCCTCGGCAGGAACAAGGTCAGGATCCTGATTGGTCATTTGCGCAAGGCATTGGATGATGAGGTAGGCCGCCGCGAGGACCTGGTGGTTGCACAAGCGTTGACGGACAGGACAAGCGACACCGGAATTAGTGACCCTGGTGTATTGAGCCGAATTCGCCGAGAGGTTACTCTATATCGGAAACGTATTATCAATCTCCGTGATCGTCTGGTAACTTGGGAAAACAGGATTAGTCAACAAAGCAGCCAGCTGGCTAGCGAGGAGCCGAACATCAATGGGGTGCTTCTATTCGAGCCCGAGGCTGGAGGGCAGGGCACAGTTCCCGAAGAGTTTCGCAGATGCCTGGAGCTGGACGCCGGTCAGACGGGCATCACATGGGAACAACGCAGGGAAGAGATTGCGACGCAGATAGTCAGGGACGTCTTATCTTCTCTTTCGGAATCTGTCACGCTGCCGTCCACCACGCCACGGGAAGAGGACTTGCTGATAGAACCACTGCAGGTGGACGAACCTGCAACATGGTTGCCACCAGGTATCCGCGAAAGCGTTTATGAACTAGCGCGTGCGCCCTTCCTACGTTTACGAAACGAGGACGTTTTGGAGAGGTGGCAAAACGCAGCCCGCAGAATTGGCCCTGAAGCAATGGTTGAGCAGGCCGCCAACATGGCGTCGAGTTTTCTTGATCTGAGCGAAACCCATGCCACTAAAGGGGGACGTGCTCCAATTAAGCGCACTCGCCTCCTGCTGGTTCCGGAATCTATACACAAAAAGAATTTTCTAGCCATCGCAAGTACTAACTTTGCTGGTCATACGCAGGATTCGTCTCCCGACCGTTGGCGAGTCGTATTCGTACAAAACCAGTTTCGTTTCCCTTTGCGTGGCGTGCTCAGCGTCGTGGGTCCGGGAGGCATCTCGCGAGCGACATGTGATGACTTTCCCACCTTTTTCACCCGAAAAGACATTGCATGGATGGGTGTGACCGATGAGGAAAACAGGCGCATACGGCAGGCGGAAGAGGTCCTGACTATTTCTACATTGCTAGAGATTGTACAGCCCAAAGGGGGCGCGCTGGTATTTAACTGGACAACAGGACCCGGCGACCCAGGTATCCGGCGACTCCCGTTGCGCTTCCGCCATGGGGCGATGGCTCTCGCCCGCGGCGAAAAAGACCGCTTTGGCTTTAGACTGGATGGAGCGCTTGAAGTGCTGAAAGCGCGTATAGGAACACAGCGCGCCGAGTTCAAAAAAAGCGGAGGTGATGTTGCTTTCATCCAGCACCTCGATAAGCAGCTGAAGCAAAACGTCGGTGGTGTCGTTCCCGACTGGAACCTTGCGTGGTTGGCAGAGCGGTTCGTCCGTTATTGTGCACAGGATGAGGAATTGTGGATAGCGTACGGGCAAGTCTATCCGCCAGATAAGGACAAGATTCTTGCCATGGTCTTCGAGCCGGGCGATGTACTGCCTGGCAATGCTGGGGTCTGCAAAGAGAAGGGGATTTATTGCACCAAGTGTGGCGGATGGATCGGCAAAGACGAGCAAGAGGCGGCACAGAACGGTTGGCGCTGCTTCGTGAACCCGCAACATTATTTCGGAAATTAGGGAGGCTAACTATGGGTCTCGGTTATGTAATCCCAGTACATCCGTTTGGTAAGCTTATCGTTGTAGGGATACTTGCCTACACTGTGTACGAGATATTGCGGATACAGCGTTCGAGTTTCTCGCAGGATACGTACGTCGAGCGTGCAACGCGCCTTATCACCTCGGTAGGTGACCTTGAACAGGCTGATTGGAAGGCGATTCTCGCCGTGGTGCGCGAGCAAGAGCTGGCAAAAGTCGGTTTTGCTCGTGCCGCCCCCAATACGATACTTTTATTGGGATTGTTGGGGACTGTTTTCGGTTTAGCAGAGACCGTCGGCTCTCTGGTAAGACCACTTGGTAACGCTCTGAACAGTGCCAGCCCGCAGGAAGTTTTCAATCTATTAAGCTTCACTCTTCAGCAGATGGGTACCGCTTTTTCCTGTACAATCTGGGGGATTATGGGGGCTCTGTTGGTCAGCTTTGTATCGAGCATAAAAACGGGGCGACTGATAGCCCAGATGTCCGCATGGGATTCCCATGTCGTAGAACAGGTTCTCCCTCGGGTGCTGCCCAAAAACCAGGCTGCACAACTCCAGTCCCTGCAAGACCTGGTTGCGAAGAGCCAAGAGATTGTAGCGGAAAGCCGTAGGTTCCTTGACAAAATTGCCCCGGTCATGCGTGAAGCTGCAGAGCAGTTTAAGGAGGTCTTATCCAGCGCTGGCGAGGCGATGCAAAGCAGTGTGGAGAGGCTCATCGATGCGACAAACACCATGCAAAGGCAGCTGCGCGAGGTCACATCCGGAGTTAACGCTGGCGCGCAGGCTCTTGCCAAAAGTAGCGAGGAGCTGCGCCAAAGTACGGAGTCCCTCGCCCAGTATCATCACGACCTGCGCAACGCACACGCGGAGCTCTTAAACGTTTTTGAACAGGCGCGCCACGACCTGGAGAATCAAATTGAAGGGCAGCTCAAGCAGATAGGACAGTTAGACGAAAACTTCCGGCGCAACGCGCAAGACATTGTTGCCCGAATCCATGAAGCCTCCGAAAGAATCGGTGAGTCCATCACGGCCTTCCGGGAGGCAGGCGACAGGTTCACTCGAGAAGGGGTAAACATTCACACCCAAGTAACGACTTATCATCAGCAGATGGAAGAGGCTCTGGACCGCCTGTTCAAGGACCATCGCTGGGCTATTGACGAAGTAGAAAAGTCGGTGCGTTCTATTAGCTATACGCTAAAGCAGATTGCAGAGTCGCCGGTCTGGGCACAGACAGCAGGTAATAACGGGAATTGGGGCGAGATTTTGAAACGCTTAGACACTATTGCAGGCACGATGCAGAACATGCCGGATAAACACAGAGAGACTGAAGATACTCGGGAAGCTGCCCGCAGGTCCATGGTTATTACACAGGCAAAAAACGGGCGGCCGCTTCCTGATGACGTTACTATTCGGGGAACAACGCCTTTGGACTCAGTCGGGGGGCAGCAAACCGATCCGATTGCCGTGGATGTTCCGCCCGGGGAAGTGGTAGATAACAATAACATCTGCCAACTGGGTGCCAGTGTCGAAGAGCTTCAACAAAGTGTTAAATCGTTGCAACTGGCAGTCTCCGACCTCAAACAAGGCATATCACAACTGGTTCATCATCGAACTTACGATGAACTGTCATCACATATCGAAAGTTTGCTTAACGCAATGACCGAACTGACTTGTGCTGTACAACAGTTGGTCGCGCAACAGCGAAACTCCAAGCCAAGGCACACACTCCGTGAACGGGTCCTTACACTGCTGAACCGGTTGTTGAGGTGGGGTAAGAACGGGGGATGAACATGCAGGAAATGGAAACGCACAACGATGGTTCATTGAACCCTTTTATTGCTTTTACGGACGTCGGCATCAACCTGGTGCTAATTTTGACCTTTTTCGTCGCCGCGGTGCTGAGCGTCGGAAGAGCGGGATGGGGCGGGGCGGGATGTGTCGAGTGGGAGAAGAGCGTTTACCATGCTGTGATGAGAGAGATGCGTCCCGAACTGCGCCCGCAACATATTGACCGAGCATATCGCAACGACCCAACCTGCGTGCAACGGTGGCGATTTGCGGGCAAGGCTTTGTTCTACCCCAACAGTGTAAAAATGACACCAGAGGGATACCAGAGTGTTGCCAAGTTTGCCGAAATTCTCGGTCGCTATCGTGGACAATGGCGCCGTATTCGGATTGAAGGACACACTGCGCCGCCCCTGCCTGGGCAAAATGATGATTGGGAGCTGTCGGCGCAGCGAGCAGCTGTGGTCGCCCGTATCTTTCACAGCAGAGGCAGGATACCTGCTTACCATCTTGCGGTGTCGGGACGCGCCGGACAGGCACCGTGGGACCCTTTGAGCAGGACGAATCCAGAAAACGAGCGGGTTGAGGTGGTCATCGAGTTTGTTCCGGCTGTCTCTAAACAGTAGTGATTCAGGCGCCTTCCTATCAGGCATTCCCGACCAACAAGGAACTCCCCACCCTTTTGCCCAACTGTATCCCCGACACACTTTGTATCACAGGAGTGGAAAGAATGGGTTCACTGAAGATTGGGGTGGCGTTGTGGTCGCTGTCGGCGGGAGAGACGGAAGAGGGGCTGATGAACGCCCTGCAGACGGCGGCGGAAATCGGCTTTCAGGGTGTGCAGCTGTGGAACGTGGCGAGCTACGGTCCCTGCGTGCTGGACCCCGATGTGTGCGTCGGCGCGCAACGCACCGAATGGCGCAAACGGGTGGAATCCTTCGGATTGCAAATCAGCGGCTTCTGCGCGCAGATGTCGGGACCCACGCGCTTCGGCGGCTTCGATGAGGCAGAGGGCATCGAGGAGCGTATCGCGAAGACGCAACGGTGCATCGAACTGGCGGTCGACATGGGCGCACCCATCGTCACCACGCACCCGGGCGTCATCCCAGAGGACAAAAACGACCCCATCTACCCCATCATCCGCGACGCTATCGAGCAGATAGCCAAACACGCGGAGAAGGTGGGGGGCATCTTCTGCATCGAGACCGGCATGGAACCTGCGCCCGTGCTGCGCCAGTTCATTGAGGACATCGGCAGCCCTGCGCTGAAGGTCAACTATGACCCCGCCAACCTGCTGTGGTACGGCGTGCTGGAGGGTGTGCGCGAGCTCGCACCCTACATCGTTCACACCCACGCCAAAGACCACCATCCCGAAACGAAAAGACCCACCGTTGGCCAGGGTGCGGTACCGTGGGACGAGTACATCGCCCTGCTGAAATCCATCGGCTATGACGGTTGGTACGCCGTGGAAGACGAAAGCGGGCAAAATGTGGTAGAGTCTTTACGCCAGGGGTTGCAGTTCCTGAGCAAATACTGAGGAAGAAGCCTTGACTGCACCAATCCGATGTCCAAAGTGCGCGGCAGAGGTCAGCGACCCGACGCAACCCTGCCCCAAGTGCGGCTTCGTTATCGATCATCCGCAGCGCAAACGGTATCAGCGACAGGTGATAGCGTCGGGCGTCAGCACGTTGCTGGGCTACGCCTTGGGTATGGTCGGTTTGCTATTGCGCTGGGAGATAGTGGGGATAGCGGGGCTGGCAATCGGCTTCGTGGGCGGGGTGTGGTTCATGGTGTCGCTGTATTTTCTGCTGCGCACGGGGGTGTGAACGGTTGCCTGCACAGCCTGTGCCGACACACACTCCGAAACGGTGCAAGGTTGACGCCCTGCCTGGTAACGGGATATAATCAGGCGGTAAGAGGAGGGTGCTGGCATTCGGGTCGTTGTTGCCGGTGAGGATTGGCAGGAGAGCCTGCGCTGCATATGGCGTGAGATGCAGGCGGTGAACCCGCAGGTTTCGCTTTTCCAGACGTGGGAGTGGGCGAGCCCGTGGTGGAAGCACCTTGGCAAGGGAACGGAAGCGCGGGTGCTGCGTGTGCAGGACGGCGGTGAAACAGTCGGCATTGCGCCGCTGTACACCAGACGGACGGCGATGGGCACAGTGCTGCGCTGGGCAGGCACAGGCATTTCCGACAGGCTGGGCATCATCGCCGCCCCTGGATACGACAACGGCGTTGCGCAGGCGGTTGCCGAATGGCTGGAGAGCCTGCCCTGTGCCGACCTGCACCAGCTGGCGGACGGTTCGGCGATGGCACGCGTTGCCGAGGCGCGCGGCTGGCGGGTAGTGTGGCAGGAAAAGTGCCCCTACGTGCTGTTGCCTGAAACGTGGGAGGCGTACTGGGGGTCTTTAAGTAAGAAGACGCGCTTCAACATCGGCTACGCGCAGCGGCAGATGGCGCGCGAGCTGGGAAAGTTGCACATTGACACGGCGTCAGAAGCCGAGCTACCCGAAGCGCTGGAGGCGTTGTTCGCCCTGCACACGCGCCGCTGGCGACAGCGGTGGCTGCCGGGTGGCTTTTACCACCCGCGCGTGAGACAGTTTCATCGCGAGTGGGCGACCGTCGCGCAGCGAAACGGTTGGCTGCGGCTGCACACCTTGCGGATAGACGGAGCGATTCGGGCGGTGCTGTATGTGTTTCACTTTGGGCGGCGTGCGTATTACTATCTGGGAGGGTTCGAGCCGTCGCTTGCCCGCTACAGCATGGGCACGGTGCTGACCGCCTACGCCATCCGTCGGGCGATAGAGGAAGGCTGCGTCGTGTTTGACTTCCTGCGTGGCGACGAGCCGTACAAGTATCGCTGGAAGCCGCAGGTACAGTGGCACCGTCGAGCCTGTTGGGCGCAGGGTGCGCTTGCATGGGCGTGGCGAAAACGGGTAGACTGGGAAACCCGCCTGTGGTTGTGGTTACAGGCGCGTCTGCACGGAAAGGGGGCGTCGTAAATGCGGTTTGTGACTTTCCTGCTGGCGGTAGCGGCGTGTGCAGGAGTGGTGTATGATCATCTGCAGTTGAACGACATCCGCCAGCAGGTGGAGCAGATACAAGTGAAGCTTGCCAGCCAGCAGAACAGGACGGGATCGGCAGGAATCGCAGAGGCGAAGCGTCATGTGCAGCGGGCTTTGCAGTTGATGAGCTCGGGCAAGCTGGACGAGGCGAAGAAGGAGATGGAACTGGGTAGCAAAGCGATTGCCGAAGCTGCGCACCAAAACGATGACACCCAGCATGCCCTGCAGCAAGTGCAGCAGATGCTGGACAGTGCCCGCAAGGAGCTGGCACGTTTCTGGTCAGGTAAACAGGAGAAAACACCATGACACGCACCGCGCGGTGGATACGGATAGGGGTACTCCTTCTGCTTGTGCCGGCGATGCTCTCGTTGACGAGCTGTCGCGGCACGAACCTGCTGAGCAAACAGGACGAAATCCAGATTGGCAAAGAAGGCGCAGCCGCGATTGAGAAGGAGTACAAACTGGACACCAACCCCGAGCGCGTAGCGCTGGTTCAGGAGATTGGTCAGCGTATACTGGATGGAATGCGGCGGGTGGAAGGCAAACGTGCGCCGGATTTTCCGTTCACCTTTAAGGTGCTGGATACCAAAGAGATTAACGCCGTTTCTCTGCCCGGCGGTCCGGTTTACGTCTTTCGCGGTTTGATGGAGCAGGTCGGCGATGACAGGGATATGCTGGCATCGGTCATCGCGCATGAAGTCGGGCATATCGTGGCACACCATGCGGCAAAGCAGATATCCAGCAGCATCCTGGCAGACCTCGCCATCTCTCTGGGCACCAAGGGCAGTGCACAGAAGGTGGCAAGCATTGCGACCTCGCTGGTCATGCTGCAGTACAGCCGCGATGATGAATACGATGCCGACCGACGTGGTATCCACTATACCTACGCCGCCGGATATGACCCCGAAGGGCTGGTGCGCTTCTTCGAGAAGCTGCAGAAACTGGAGAAAAACCCCATGAAGGGACTGCTTGCGAACCTGCGCACTCACCCGCTCACCGAAAACCGTATCCTGAGGGCGAAGAAGCTGATTGCAGAACTGCCCGACCGACAAACTCCAAGCGCAGCGCCGGGGCAATGAGAGTCACCGCCATTATCCCTGCTTATAACGAAGAAACCCGTCTGCCCCGGGTGCTGGAGGCAGTGCGTGCGGCTTCGCTGGTGGACGATATCCTGGTGGTCAGCGACGGCTCGGTAGACGGCACGTACGAGGTGGCTCGCCATTTCGACGGGGCGCGCGCATTGCAACTTCCCCAGAATCTCGGCAAGGGCGGGGCGATGCATGTGGGCGCATGCCACACGGACGCGCCGTTGCTTGTCTTTCTGGACGCCGACCTGATCGGGCTGACCCCAGAACACGTCGATAGCCTGGTGGAACGCGTATACCGCGACGATGCCGACATGACGCTGGGGGTTTTCCGCGGGGGTAGACGCGCGACCGACCTTGCTCAGAAGCTGTTTCCCTTCGTCAGCGGTCAACGCGCCATCCGGCGGGAGCTGTTTCTGGAGGTGCCAAACGTACAGTTCGCCCGTTTCGGGGTGGAAACGCAGATTACGCGCTGGGCGGTTCGCCAGCGGTGGCGGGTACAGTATGTGCCTCTGATTGGAGTCACCCACCCGATGAAGGAGGAGAAACTGGGACGCCTGCGCGGCACGGTGGCTCGCCTGCGCATGTACGCCGATATTGCCCGCATCTTGCTGGACGGACACGCCCCGCGCCAGCCGAAACGGGTCTTCCGTCTCAGAAATAAGTAGACGAAGCGAAAATCACCTTCCTGCGAAAGCGGCAGTGGAGAAAATCGGCTCTTTTTCCGGGTAGGGGCTCAATAGGAGTGTTCATCTGCCTCGCGCAGCAGTTTCAAATCCTCTTCCGTCAGCTGCACCCTCTCCCAAAGGTCGGGACGACGTTCGCGCGTGCGCAGCAGCCTCTGCAGGCGGCGCCACCGGGCGATATTGGCATGGTGACCGGATAGCAGTACCTCGGGTACGCGGTAACCGCGATACTCTGCCGGGCGGGTATACTGCGGTGGCGCGAGTAGACCGTCCACGAAGCTGTCCTGCTGTAACGATTCAGGGTTGCCCAGCACACCGGGCACCAACCTTGCCACTGCATCGGCAATCACCAGCGCGGGCAGCTCGCCGCCTGTCAGCACATAGTCTCCGATGGAGACCTCATCGGTCGCCAGATGCTGGCATACCCGCTCATCGATACCCTCGTAGTGCCCACAGAGTAAAATCAGGTGCGGCACCTGCGCAAACTCCACCGCCATCGCCTGATGGAACAGCTTGCCCTGCGGCGTAGTGACCACAATGCGGGCAGGCACCCAACCTGCTTGCTCGCGCAGGTACTCCACAGCCTCAAAGAAGGGTTCTGGCTTCATCACCATGCCTGCGCCTCCGCCGAAAGGGGCATCGTCGGTGGTATGGTGCTTGTCGTGGGTGAACTGTCGCAGGTCGATCGTGTTTATCTCCAGAACGCCTGCCTGCTGCCCGCGAGCCAGCATACTGCATCGTATGACCGGCTCGACCATCTCAGGAAAGATGGTGACGATATCGATGCGCATGGGTTTACTCTTCTTCGTCGGGCAGCAAGCCGGGGATGGGATGGATGGTCACCCGGCGTGCTACCAGGTCAATCTCGCGCACGAACTCGGAGACGGCAGGGATCAGTATCTTGCCCACACGGTAAATATCGTTGGCGGGGTTGAGAATGACCTCCTCAATCTGCCCCAGATACCTGCCGGTGTCGGTGAACACATCCAGTCCGATAAGGTCATCGATGTAGTAGGTATCTTCGGGCAGGGGCATGCGGTCATCGCTGGGAACCTGCAGGTATCCGCCGCGCAGGCGGTCGGCGGCTTCTACGGTGGTGATTTCCATGAAGCGCACCAGATAACCGCCCTTGAAGGGGCGCGATTCCGCCACATGCAGGGTGATACGCGGCATATCGGGTAGGGAAAGCGAAAGGCTTGCTCCCCTGGCAAACCGCTCCGGAAAGTCGGTCAGGGAGTACACACAAACCTCTCCCTGCAGTCCGTGCGGCTTGGAGATGTATCCGACGGTACGCCAGCTGTCTCGTTCTGCTCTTCTCATGGCGAACACCTATGCCTTTGCATGGGGCAGGGGTGCCCCATGCAAAGTATACCCGCCTTTCGCTTGTTGCCGCACTACCCCGATCGGTGCCTCGGGCTGCGGCTACGGCTCGTCAGAAGGCTTTCCCTCCGTGTCGCCTGTGCGGCACACCTGGTTATCATGCCGAACGCACGCAAAAAAGCTGCCGAGATCCTTCGCGTCGCTCAGGATGACAGTTGCGCCCTTTGTCATGCTGAGCAGCAGCGAAGCACCTCAATGCTTCCTTGCTAACGCCCGGAACGGCAGGGTGGTAAACCAACCTACCGGATTCCAGACAATCAGGCATGCCTGCAGTGCCGCTACGCAATAATCTCCAGGTAGATTTTGCGCTTGTTCTTCATGGCGGCAGCTTTGGCGATGGTGCGCAGGGCATTGGCGATTCGCCCCTGCTTGCCGATGACCTTGCCCACGTCGCTGGGGGCGACGTGAACCTCATAGGTGGTCGCCACCTCACCCGGAACCTCGTTGATGCGAACCTGGTCTGGCTCGTCCACGAGTTCCTTCACCAGATACTCTACCAGTTCTTTCACCTCAGCCACTCCTTTAGCCCTCTCTGTAAATAGAGTTTTGGTGAGTAAGTATTTTACGATTCGGCTGATGCGGTGGCGCTCCCTGCTGGTTGAGCTTTGCGCTGTTGTAAGGCGTCCAGCACACCGGCGCGACGCAGGATATCCTTTGCCGTGTCGGTAGGTTGCGCTCCGTGCTCCAGCCAGTACAGTGCCTTCTCCACATCCACCTGAACGGTGGCGGGATCGGTCAACGGATTGTAGTAACCGATGGTTTCAATGAACCGTCCATCCCGCGGTGCCGTACTGGGTGCAACCACGAGACGATAGAACGGGCGCTTTTTCGCCCCCATGCGCTTGAGTCGGATCCTGACCGCCAAACCACCTCCCTCCTTTCTGTGTGTTTTATCCGAAGAAAGGCAGGCGTATCTTGCGTTTGCCTTTGCCTCCTCCGGACTGTAAGGCGTTTAGCTCTCGGATCATGTGGCGCATCTCTTCGAACTGCGACAGCAGCTCGTTCACCTCGTGCACCGTAGTGCCGCTACCCCGCGCGATGCGCCGCTTGCGGCTGGCGTTAATGATGTGCGGGTTCGCACGCTCCTCCGGTGTCATCGAAAGAATGATGGCTTCCACACGCTTTAATTCTTTCGGCTCTATCTGCACGTCCTTGAACTGCGCGCCCAGACCGGGTATCATCTTCAGCAGCTGGTCCAGCGGTCCCATCTGCTGCATCTGGCGCATCTGCATCAGGAAGTCGTTCAGGTCAAACTGGTTCTGGCGCAGCTTGCGCTGCAGTTCCTCCACCTGCTTCTGGTCAAAGGTCTGCTGTGCCTTTTCGATCAGCGTCAGCACGTCGCCCATGCCCAGGATGCGCCCCGCCATGCGGTCTGGGTGGAAAACGTCCAGCGCATCCGGCTTTTCGCCCACGCCGACGAACTTGATGGGCTTACCCACGACGGCACGGATGGATATCGCTGCGCCACCGCGCGTGTCACCATCCAGTTTGGTGAGGATGAAGCCGTCTACCTCCAGCTGACGGTGAAACTCCTCCGCTACCCGCACCGCATCCTGACCCGTCATGGCATCCAGAACCAGCAGCACCTCATTGGGCTGGGTGGCCTCCTTGACGCGGCGCACCTCCTCCATCATTTCGTTGTCAATGTGCAGGCGACCCGCCGTGTCCAGAATCACCGTGTCATGCCCCTGCTGCACGGCGTATTGCAGGGCTTCATGGGCAATGTGTACCGCGTCCCTGCTGTTATCTATCGCGAAAACCGGTATCTGCAGGTTCTGTCCCAGCACCTTCAGCTGCTGGACTGCTGCCGGACGGTGTACGTCCGCTGCCACCAGCAATGGGCGACGCCCCTGCTTGCGCAGCCACAGTCCCAGCTTCGCCGCGGTAGTGGTTTTGCCGGAACCCTGCAGACCGCACAGCAGGATAACGGTAGGAGGCTTGGGCGCAAAACGGATACCTTCTGTCCCATCGCCGAGCAGGTTGACCAGCTCTTCGTGTACGATTTTGATGACCTGCTGGGTGGCGGTGAGGCTTTCCAGTACCTCCTGCCCTATGGCACGCTCGCGCACACGCGCGATAAAGTCTTTGACGACCTTAAAATGTACGTCCGCTTCCAGCAGGGCGATGCGTACTTCCCGCAGGGCTTCGTTCACATCCTGCTCGGTGACCTTGCCCTGATTGCTCAGCCGCCGAAAGACCGTCTGCAGTTTTTCCGTCAGGCTTTCAAACAAGTTTCCCGCCCACCGATTGTAAATCCGCTATAGTATACACCGACATGCAAAACTTGTCAAACAAGGGGAGCATAGCACCCTGGGGATACATAGCTGCAGCAAGGGAGCGGCTGTTGCACTCGCTCTCGTCTCTCGCCCGAGTCAGGTACTCTGAGGTCGCGGAGCAGAGGGCAAAGGCCGCTCCCAGTGGGGGTGTACATTATTCGCTATTGCCGTTATCGTTGGCTTCTTCCTGCCCTTCGCCGCCGCGTGCGCGACGCCTGAAGGGGCGACGCAACACAATCTGCTTGTAGTCCAGCCCTGCCGCCTGCAAGGCTTTGTCCCACGACTCAAATCGTCGCCGTGCTGCAGTGATGAGCGGAATGTCTATCTCTTCCACGTTTTTCGCGTTCAAAGGCACGCCCTGCTCGTACAGCTCGCGCACTCGCCGGATGATGGTCTCTTCATCCCACTGGTGGTAACGACGCACTTCCTGATAGTCGATACCGGCAGCTTCAACCGCTTTGCGCCACGATCCAAAGTGCTTGGGTTTGGTCGCCGCCGCCGCTAGCTGTGGGTCCAGGTTCGTACTGACGTTGCGCCAGGACAGGTCTTCACCCTGCTCGTACAGTTCGCGGATGCGCTCGATAATGCGCTGGCGGTTCCAGCTGCGATACTTGCGCACTTTGTCGTAGTCGACGCCTGCCGCTTTCACCGCATCACGCCAGCTGCCGTAGTAGCGCATGGCGGCGCGCATCAAGGGCAGGTGGTGAAGCACCACGTTCGAGTATGAAAGGTCTACCCCTTGCTCGGCAAGCTGCCGAATCTCCTCAGCAATACTCTCTTTCGTCCAGCGTGCGGATGTCATGAATGTCTCTACCCTCCATGCTTTTCTGTTTGGATATCCTCTCAGAAACGAAAAGGAAGCGACGTTTCAGAAGAAACGTCGCCTCACGACGACCATTCTGTTCGTTCGTTTGCACGAACTCACGGCACGTTGTATATTTCACCCATTACAATACAACATCTTGCATCATTTTGCAAGGGAAAAACGGATTACTTTTTCGCAAAGAAAGCAGAAAAGGCGAACGGTTCTACACTGGATACGTACCCATTCGGCAACAGGAAGTACCACCGCCTCTCGCGAAACAGGAGCCGTCACACCACGGGCGCAGGGAGGAGTTTATCTATGGTAAGGAAAGGGGTGGCACTCTGTTTGCTGACTATTTGTGCGGCAGCCCTGACCGAGGCGCAAACGAAAACGACGCAAGGCGCGGAAGGATGGCATATAGAGAACGCTTCTATCCGCGTGACCTTACAGCCTGATGCGGGATCCTTCTCGGTGCTGGATAAAAGATGCGGTTACCTCTGGAAACAGCCGCAGGAAACGAGGTTCTCCGTGCGCAACGTGCAGGCGGTACCGAATGGGGTGCGTTTCGAAACGGACCTGCATCTGGACGAAGGCAAGAGAAGCACTCTTCAGGTAACCATGCGCGTGCCTCCAAAAAGCGCGGAACTGCATATCACAGCGGAAGCCATGCCGCCGGATGCCCCTTTTTCGGGCATGCTGTTCCTCGCGCCGCTGATGCTGGACACGCCGCACGGCGCGCTGGCTATCGCCGACTACAGCAACGGACATCTCTATCCGCTGGACCTCAAGCCCTTCCCCGCCCGCTGGCAAGCTCTGGACCGACTGGACCTGCCGATGGTGGGGCTGGTGGACATGGAAAAGGGGTTTGGCTACGCGCTGATTGTGGAAACCCCCGACGATGGCGTACTGGAGTGCAAGCATTACCGCGCGGGAGAGCGCGAGGTGGCTGCACCTCAGGTCGGCTGGTGGGGACAAAAGGGCAGGTTCGCCTATCCCCGAGGAATCGTATACCACTTCGTCGCGCAGGGTAGCTACGTCGCCACTGCCAAGGCATACCGAGCCTATGCCAGAGAGAAAGGGTTGCTGATAACCCTGCGTGAGAAAGCAAAGCGCAATCCGAACCTCTACAAGCTGTTCGGCGCGGCAGACGTCTGGGGCGTGTGGGGGGTAGACTATGCCCGATTCGTGCAGGAAGCCAAGCTGCTTGGCGTGGATAAACTGCTCCTTCACGGCAGTGCCATGCGCGAAGCGATGCAAAAGGCGGTGCAGGCAGGCTATCTGACCAGCGAGTACGACAACTACACGGACATCCTGCCCGCCGAGAGCGAAGAGAAGATCGACTCGAACCACGACCTGCTCCCCGACAGTGCGGTACTCAAAGCCGATGGTGAGCACATGACCGCCTGGCGCACCATGGAGGGACTGCAGTATATGAAGCGTTGTCCTGCCCTGTGGCTTCGCGCCGCACAGAAAGTGATACCCGCCGCACTGAAAAACCATCCCTTCCTCGCCCGTTTCATCGATGTGACCACCGCTGAAGGGCTGTATGAGTGCTACGACCCCAACCACCCGCTGACGCGCACCGATAAGCGAGAGTGTGGGCAGAAACTGCTGGCATACGTGCGCTCACTGGGACTGGTTGTCGGTGGCGAGCACGGCATCTGGTGGGGAGTGCCTTACCAGGACTACATCGAGGGAATGATGAGCAGTTACCAGTTCTCCTGGCCCGCCGGGCACCTCATCCGCCCGCAAAGCAAGGAACAGCGTTTCACCGACCCCTGGGGCAACCAGCTGCCACCCTGGAGCGAGTACGAGAAGTGGGGCATCGGGCATGAATACCGTATCCCGCTGTGGGAGCTGGTGTTCCACGACTGCGTGGTGTCCACCTGGTACTGGGGCGATTCGTCCGACTGGCTGTTACGAGCCGCCCCGGAAATCACCGACAGAAAAGACCTTTTCAATATCCTGTACGGTACCATCCCGCTGATGTGGCTGGACCCGCAGGGAGCATGGAATCAGGACAGACAGCGGTTTGTCCGCACCTACCGTTTGACGAGCAAGCTGCACGAAGCCGTCGCGATGCAGGAGATGCTCAGCCACGAGTTTCTCACGCCTGACCGCGCCGTGCAACGCACCCGCTTCGCGGACGGCACTGTATGCGTGGTCAACTTCGGCAAGGAGACATACACCCTCAAGGCGAACCACGAAAGCGTGGTTCTGCCCGAGTATGGCTTCTGGGTGAAGGGACCACGCATCGAGCAGAGTCGGGTGCTGGTCAACGGTGAAGTGGTCACCACGGTGCGGGCAGATGGCTACTTCTTCCGCGAGACGCCATCTGAATGGCTGTTCCTGCGGCGGATGGATAGCGAGCGCGTGCGTGTGGAGGCCTTCTCCAGAAGCGGCAGGGTGCGCGTCGACCTGCGTCAGGTGGCGAAGAGATGGGACCAGCGTACTATGCTGGTCTACATCGTGCTGCCGCCAGAAGGAAAGCGGTGGCTACCGACAGTGCCGCAGTGGCGGAGCGATGGGGTATTAGAGCTGGGCGTCGGCACAAAGTGGGAGAGCAAAAGTTGGTACGATATCCTGTGGGGCAGGCACACACGCCGCCCCGACTTGATGCTGAATCTGCAGGTACTGACCCCACAGCCCGTGCAGGGCAAGCCGATATCGATCAAACTGACTGTGCGGAACGTGGGATTCGCCCCTGCACCCGATACCAGGCTGGCAGTATACGCCGAGGAAGATGCCCCTGCGAACCGGCTATGGCAGGGTAAGGTATCCCTGAACGCCCGCGCCGAGCAGACGCTGGTCATCCATCTCGACTCCTCGCGTCTGGATGGCAATCGCCGGCTGATTGCTGAAGCCAAGCTGGGCGGAGTCGTGAGAGAGATTGCAGAGGGCAAGAACATCTCCGACATACCTGTGCAGGTAGAGCGCGACCTGAGCCGCTGGGATGTCCGCCTGACACTGCGCGTGGAGGCGGGCGCACTGGACAGGGAAGACGAGGTCGTGGTGGTACCGCTGGAAGGTGAGCCTTTTGCTGCGGAATCGGTGCGTGCTTACCTGCTGGACGAGGAAGGAAAACCGAAGCAGGAGATTCCCGCGCAGTGCGACCGCCTCGGTGGGCGCATGGAGGTTGCCCTGATAATCCCGGGCAAGATGCCCGCAGGCAGTGTCCAGCAAGTAGCACTTTATGCCATGCGCCGGAAGGGAGCGGTGTTGCCACCCACTTCGCCCTACCGCTGGTCCGCGGAGCAACCTTACGTTCAGGGGGAAACCTACCGACTGAATCTGCGCGACGGCGTGCCACGCGACATCGCCGCGGCGAATCCCGACGTCTATCGCAAACCGATAATAGCAAGCGCGATGGGGATGCCGCCACTGCCATTTGGCGAGCCTTTCATCAAGCAATTGGTTTTCTCATCTGCGAAAACGGGCTGGGTGGAGGAACAGGGTGCCAGACCGGCGCGGGTCGAGCTGCTGGCGCACGGGCCGGTGCGCATAGTGGTTCGTGTGATGCGTGAACTGCAGGGCGGCGTTACCTACACCAAGCGTTACACGTTCTACCCGCAGTACTTTGATGTAGATATCGAGACCAGCACCAGCGAGGCAACCTACAGCCGCGCCTTTTATGCACAGGAAGGGGACTATGAAGATAGCGGAGGCGTTAAGGCGCGGGTGGACGGCAAAGGCGAGGCAGAGGGCGTGATGGGTACCACCCAGCAACCTCGCTGGTACGCGGTCTATGCGCCTCGCTGGGCGCACACTTGCCTTGCTCTGACCCCCATGGATGCGATTGTCTACTGGGATAGTGCGGCGATGGGCGGTATCGGCTTCAACACGAGCAGGACACAGGGCGTCCGCCTGCGTTACGTGATACTGCCCGGCGCGAGGGATGCTTCCTTTGCAGAGGCATGGTATCTCCGGGCGCAGCAGCCCGTTCGCGCGAGGGCAATGGTCGGAGGTCAACAGGAACGGTGATGGAACCCTAAAGCCTTCTCCACCGCTTCCAGCAACTGCTGGCGCCGGTAGGGCTTCTGAATGTAGCAGGCCACGTTCGGAAGGTCCTCCACCTGCTCCACCACGCCGGCCCCGTAGCCGCTACACAGGATGATGGGGAGGTCTGGTGCTATCCCGTAAACCTGTCGTGCCAGATGTATTCCGCTTAATCCCGGCATGGTGAGGTCGGTGATGAGCAGGTGATAATAGAGACCCCCTTTCTCCCGCAGCATCTGCAACGCTTCTTCCCCGCTGGCGGCGGTTTCCACCTGACATCCCTCGCGCTGGAGAACCTCTGCTACCAAGGTGCGGATGTTCTCCTCGTCGTCGACAAACAGTATCCGCGTTCCATGAAGGGAATGGTCCGGAGGTTGCTTCTCCGGGGAGGAGTAATCCTCCTCGTTTCCCTCAAAAGCAGGCAGAAGAATGCGGAAGCTGGTTCCCTCTCCCGGCGTGGATTGCACCTCAATGCCTCCGCCGTGCGACAGCACGGTTCCGTAGACAGTAGCAAGTCCCAGCCCAGTGCCTTTGCCCACCGGCTTGGTCGTAAAGAAAGGCTCGAAAATGTGCGGCAGGTGTTCCGGATGGATGCCCTCTCCGGTGTCCTGCACCTCGATGCAGACGTACTCTCCTGCGGGCAGTTCGATGCCGGAAAACACACGGGGGGACTCCAGAGACATCTTGCGCGTACGCAGGATGATAGTGCCACCTGCTGGCATGGCGTCTCTGGCGTTCGCGCACAGGTTCATTATCATCTGTTCTATCTGTGTGGCGTCGGCGTGGATGGCAGGCAGGTCTTCCTGCAGATGCGTCTCCACGCGGATATTGGCGGGTAATGCATGATTCAGGATTTCCAGAACGCTGAGAACGAGCTGGTTCAGGTGCTGAGGGCGCGTATCGACGATGCTACGACGGCTGAAGGTCAACAGGGCATTCACCATGTTTTTGCCACGCTCACACGCCTGTAGAATCTGATGGGTGCGCTTCTGTATCTGAGGGTCGTCTGCGTAGGCGGCTTTTAACAGTTCGGCGTTGCCTACGATTGCGGTTAACAGGTTGTTAAAGTCATGTGCTACTCCGGCTGCCAGCGTTCCGATGGTTTCCATCTTACGCGCCTGTTCGAGCTGCTCACGCATCCGCTGGCGCTCTTCCTCGTTGCGTTTGCGTTCAGTGATGTCGCGCGCTACCGCCATGATGTAGCGACGGTCCTTCAGGTCCAGGAGCGCAGCGTAAACCTCCACCTGTAGCAAAGAACCATCCGCCCGGTAGTAGAGGCGCTCACCCAGCGGCCAGTAACCGTTTTGCAGTACTCTCTGGATGTTCCGCCGGATGTTCTCTTCGCTGTCCTGAGGCAGGTCAAAGATAGTCATCTGGGCAATCTGCTGGGGGGAATAACCAAACATGCGCAGAAAGG
>Ga0209162_1001742_pt1 | contig 20565 bp, 17 predicted proteins | sample YNPNPMetaG_FD_187121 | JGI IMG/M metagenome (GOLD analysis project Ga0209162, IMG submission 187121) | Anoxygenic and chlorotrophic microbial mat microbial communities from Yellowstone National Park, USA - YNP NP MetaG (SPAdes) (version 2) ... | reverse complement strand
ATTGTGAACCATCCCCCTCCAGGTCTTGGGATACGGCTCGATTTTACCACACACTGGGACATCTGTCCAGTCATACCGAACGGAAATCCAACTCGTCCGTCTGGCTTCTTCCATCCGTTGCCACCCTCCGCACCGCCCGCTCGTTATAGCCCGTCACCACCATCATGGAGCCGCTCAGCATCTCGTCCACAGCCTGGTCGCCGGTGTCCACCAGCAGCGGCTGTGTGCCCAGGGCGTGTAGCTTGTCCGGCGTGCTGACGACGACGATCTTCTCCCGTCCCACACGCCGGATCACCCTGGGGCTGATCTGCTGATTGCCCCGCCCAAAGATGTACCCCTGTCCGCCGATGGGCGTCACCACGATTTTGGCCCGCCGTCCCTCCAGCAGGGCCAGCAACTGCGCCTCATTCACATCCGCCGCCACCAGGCGGATTCCCCGCTCCCCAACCTCCACCACATCCACCCCCAGCAGTGTCTTTTCCACGCCCAGCGCCTCGGCAATCGCCCGCGTCGTCGTCCCCGGCCCCAGGATGTAGAGCACGTCCGGCTCCATCCGGTCGGCCACATCCTCGGCGATGGCCGCCAGGGAGGCCGATTCGCCGCTGCCGGGCACCTTCTGGCCCTGCACCAGGCTGGAAGAGGGCGGCCAGTTCGCCCGCGCTGCGCGGGTGCGTGGCATAGACCGCTGAGTGGATTTTGACCCCGGCGGGGATGCCCAACGCCGGTTGCGCCAGGCCGACGGCCTCGTAGATGTCGCGGGCCGTGCCATCGCCGCCGGCAAAGAGCAGCAGGTCCACACCCCGGTCGTGCATCTGCCGGGCAGCGCGGCGGGTGTCCCCGGCCGTTGTCGCACCGGGCGCGATCTGGCCGACGACGGTCGGCTCGAACCCGGCGGCCCGCGCCGCGTCCTCGCCCATCTCACCGGGGTAGGTGACGACCTCCAGCCCTTCAACCTTTTGCAGGCGCGCCAGCGCCTCGACGGCGCGGTCGTGGGCGTGGGGCTCGGCCCCCAACTCCCGCGCCCGCCGCTGAATCTCGGCCCCGTCGCTGCCTTTGAGGCCCACCCGCCCGCCGAGGCCGGCCACGGGGTTGACGATCAGGCCCAATCTGGCCATCTGCTAGTCCCCTCCAAACCAGAAGAATCCGGCCCGGCAGGGTCGGATTCTTTGCGCGCATCAGATGTACCGCAAACAGCCAAGTCGTCATTCCTCCGACAGGTCCTCAGCGAGATCCTCGACCGCGCCATATCGGGCCCGGCCCTCCTGGACAGCCTCCAGCGTGGCCTGGGCGCTGCGAGCAATCTCGGAGCTTGGGTCTGAATCACCAACTTCCCGGCGGAATTTCAAAGGGAACCGTTCGGGATGCTGTAATGCTTCCAATTCGATGTCCACGTCCAATTCAGGCCAGTACAATTGCCCCGGTCCCAGGCGTTGGAATGTACAGATCTGGGCAACGGTCGCAGCGTGAAAAGCAGGATATTCACGAAAGGGAACAAAGTATTCCGTGTCATCCACCAGCAACCAGAAGCCGGACAATGTGATACTGGTCACTTCACTGTAAGAAGTGACGGCGCCAGGCATCTTGGAACTCATCTTCATACTCCCGGACAATCTTTTCAATCCGCCTCAAATCACGGATCTCCAGGTTGTAGTAGCTTTCCAGAGCAACAATCGGCTCCAACCAGAACTTGGCCACGCCGTCAGAAGTCGCTACATGTACGTGCATACGAGTCTCCTCGCGGCTGTTAAAAAAGAAGCGGTACGGCCCTTCTCGGTGTATGGTCGGAGACATCTTCCCCTTTCCCCCTCATCACCACGCTCAACTATGGCGCCTTCGTCTCATTGTACCACCGGCCCCGACGAAAAGCAAACCTGCCCCTCCCCAAACGTGTCGTCCACCGCGCCGGACCACCGATCCCGGCCACGGGGTTGACGATCAGGCCCAATCTACCAGTTCCCAATTTACCAGATCCCGACCTTTTTCCGATAGGCCCGCCAGGTCATGGCCCACTGCTCCGGGTCGTCCAGCGGCTCATGGTCAATGGTGTGGACGGTGCTGTTGTGGGGTGCACTCTTGACCAGCTCCGGGTCGGTGCGCGCCTCCTCGGCCACATGGGCCAGGATGGCCGCGTACTCGTCCAGCTCCTGCTTCGAGTAGGATTCGGTCGGCTCCAGGGTGCAGGGCTCGGGCACGATGAAGGGGTGGTGGCTGGTCCAGTAGTGGACGCCAAAATCGGCGGCCCGCAGGCCGATCTCCTCCGAGTGGACGCCGGTCTCCTCGGTCAGCGCCTGCCAGCTATAGCGCACCTGCTCGATGCGGCGTTTGCCACGGGCGTAAGGCGCGCTGACGCCCGGAATCTGGAGCATCTTGTGCAGCAAATATCGGTGTCTGTTCATCCATTTTGATTCTCCACAATGCAACATCTCGCCCTGCCCCGGCCCCCTGAGAGCTGGTCTGAAAAGCTTACCACCAGGGACACAAAGGACACAAAGGAACACGAACATGGTGCCCTTGGTGTCCTTTGTGTCTTGGTGGTTTCCAGACCGGCCCTCAGGTTGTGTGCCCTGTCATCATTGTAGCATAACAACCACAATCTGTCAATGCCGGTCATGGCAGGGCAACTGCTCGCAGTTGCCCCACCATGCCGGAGAAAACCCGATCAGGGTCCTGTCTCTTACTGACCGGGCTTTGACAAAGACGGATCGGTATGCTATACTGCTTTTGTTCTTGAGCGAGGCGTGGTTTCACCGACGAAACCGCCCGGCTGAGACAGAGAGTGGCAGAGAGCGGTTCCAGCACGCCAGGCTCACCGGCCTGGCGTTCGTCTGGGAAGTAGGGGCTTTCCATCGCCTCAACAGCCAATACCAAATACCAAAATCAGGGGGTTTCTATGGCAGAAAGGAAAATGGTCACCATAGACGGCAACGAGGCGGCCGCCTATGTAGCCCACAAAGTCAACGAAGTGATCGCGATCTATCCCATCACCCCTTCCAGTCCGATGGGCGAGCACGCCGATGCCTTCTCGGCGGCCGGCGAACCTAACATCTGGGGCACCGTGCCGCTGGTGGTCGAGATGCAATCGGAAGGGGGGGCAGCCGGAGCCGTCCACGGCGCGCTCCAAACCGGGGCGCTGACGACGACCTTTACCGCTTCCCAGGGCCTGCTGCTCATGATCCCGAACATGTACAAGATCGCCGGCGAACTGACCTCCACGGTCTTTCACGTTTCGGCCCGCACCCTGGCCACCCATGCCCTGTCCATCTTTGGGGATCACAGCGACGTGATGGCCGTGCGCGCCACCGGCTGGGCCCTGTTGGCCAGCAACTCGCCGCAGGAGGTGCAGGACCTGGCCCTCATCGCCCAGGCCGCCACGCTGGAGGCCCGTGTGCCCTTCCTCCACTTTTTTGACGGCTTTCGCACCAGCCACGAGATCAACAAAGTCGAGCGGTTGACCCACGAGGAGATGCGGGCCATGATTGACGATGAGCTGGTCCTGGCCCACCGTCAACGGGCGCTGAACCCGGAGCGGCCCTTCATCCGAGGGACGGCCCAAAACCCGGACGTCTTTTTCCAGGCGCGGGAGAGGTGCAACCCCTTCTACCTGAAAACGCCAGAGATCACCCAGAAGGCAATGGACAAGTTTGCCCGCCTTGTCGGACGGCAGTACCATCTGTTCGACTATGTCGGCGCGCCCGATGCCGAGCGGGTGATCGTCATGATGGGCTCCGGTGCAGAGGTGGCCCACGAGACGGTGGAATACCTGGTCGGCCAGGGGGAAAAGGTGGGGCTGCTCAAAGTGCGCCTCTACCGGCCCTTCAGCGTCGAGCATTTTGCCGCCGCTCTGCCGGAGACGGTGCGCATCCTCACCGCCCTGGACCGCACCAAAGAGCCGGGCGCGGCCGGGGAGCCGCTTTACCTGGACTGCGTGACGGCCGTCGTGGAAAGCGGGCGCAACATCCAGGTCCTCGGCGGACGCTATGGCCTGTCGTCCAAAGAGTTCACCCCGGCCATGGCCAAAGGGGTATTCGACAACATGGCCCAGGCCCGGCCCAAGAACCACTTTACGGTGGGCATCCACGACGACGTGACCCACACCAGCATTCCCTACGACCCGGCCTTCAACATCGAACCGGATGACGTGGTGCGGGCTGTGTTCTTCGGCCTGGGGTCCGACGGCACGGTCGGGGCCAACCACAACAGCATCCGCATCATCGGCGAGAACACCCCCAACTATGCCCAGGGCTACTTCCAGTACGACTCCAAGAAGGCCGGCACCGTGACCGCGTCGCATCTGCGTTTCGGCCCGCGTCCCATCCGCCAGACCTGCCTCATCGAGTCGGCCAGCTTTGTGGCCTGCCATCAGTTTGTCTTCCTGGAACAGTTCGACGTGCTGGAAAAGGCAGCCCACGGCGCGACCTTCCTGCTCAACGCGCCCTACGGCCCCAACGAAGTGTGGGATAAACTGCCGGCCCGGGTCCAGCGCCAGATCATTGACAAGGAGCTGGAGTTCTACACCATTGACGCCTATCGCGTGGCCAAAGAGACAGGCCTGGGGGTGCGCATCAACACCATCATGCAGACCTGCTTCTTTGCTCTGTCCGGCGTGTTGCCCAGGGAGCAGGCCATCGCCGCCATCAAGGAGTCAATCCGCCAGACCTACGGCAAGCGCGGCGAGGCGGTGGTGCAGCAGAACTTTGCCGCCGTGGACCAGGCGCTGGCCAACCTGTTCCGCGTCGAAGTGCTGGACCATGTCACCAGCCAGATCGAGATGCCGCCGGTGGTCCCGCCTGAAGCGCCCGAGTTTGTGCAAAAGGTCCTGGCGCCGATCATGGCCCGCCAGGGCGACTCGCTGCCGGTTTCGGCCTTTCCGGTGGACGGCACCTTCCCTTCAGCCACCACCCGGTGGGAAAAGCGCAACATCGCCCTGGAGATCCCGGTCTGGGAGCCGGAGCTGTGCATCCAGTGCGCCAAATGCTCCCTCGCCTGCCCGCACGCCGCCATCCGCTTCAAAATCTACGACCCGGCGCTGCTGGCCGATGCGCCGCCGACCTTCAAATCGGCCAAGGCGCGGGGCAAAGAGTTCGAGGGCCTGGTGGCGACCATCCAGGTAGCGCCGGAGGATTGCACCGGCTGCGGCCTGTGCGTGCATATCTGCCCGGCCAAAGACAAGAGCGAGCCGAAACGCAAGGCGATCAACATGGCCTTCCAACCGCCCCTCCGCGCCAGCGAGCGAGACAACTATGCCTTCTTCCTGAGCATCCCCGATTTCGACCGGACGCAGGTCAAGATCAACACCGTCAAAGGCTCCCAACTGCTCCGCCCGCTGTTTGAGTATTCCGGGGCCTGCGCCGGCTGTGGCGAGACCCCCTACCTCAAGCTGCTCAGCCAGCTCTTTGGCGACCGGGCGCTCATCGCCAATGCCACCGGCTGTTCCTCGATCTACGGCGGCAACCTGCCCACCACACCTTGGGCGGTGAACGGCGACGGCCGCGGACCGGCCTGGTCCAACAGCCTGTTTGAAGACAACGCCGAGTTCGGCTTTGGCTTCCGCCTGACCATTGACAAGCAGAGCGAGTATGCCCGCGAGCTGGTGGACCGGCTGCGCGACCTCATCGGCCATGAGCTGGCCGACGCCCTCCTCAATGCCCAACAGGTCACAGAAGGGGACCTGGCGGCTCAACGGGCGCGGGTGGCCGAACTCAAGGCGAGGCTCGCTTCGGTCCAATATCCAACCCCCGATATCCAATACCTGCTGAGCATCGCCGACATGCTGGTCAAACGCTCGGTGTGGATCGTGGGCGGCGACGGCTGGGCCTACGACATCGGCTACGGCGGCCTGGACCATGTGCTGGCTTCGGGGCGCAACGTCAATGTGTTGGTGCTCGACACGCAGGTCTATTCCAACACCGGCGGCCAGATGTCCAAGGCCACGCCGCGGGCCGCCGTGGCCAAGTTCGCCGCTGCCGGCAAGCCGCTGCCCAAGAAGGACCTGGGCCTGATCGCCATGACCTACGGCAACGTCTATGTGGCCCAGGTGGCCATGGGCGCCAACGACCAGCAAACGGTCAGGGCCTTCCTGGAGGCCGAGAGCTACAACGGTCCCAGCCTGATCATCGCCTATAGCCACTGCGCCATGCACGGCTTTAACCTGCGCACCGGTTTCGACCAGCAGCAGTTGGCCGTGGATTCGGGGGCCTGGGTGCTGTACCGCTACGACCCGCGCCGCGCCGGCCAGGGCCTGAACCCCCTGCAACTCGACTCCAAGGCGCCCAAAGTGCCGTTGAAGGACTATGTCTACAACGAGACCCGCTTCAAGATGCTGACCCAATCGGACCCGGAGCGCGCGGCCCGGCTGCTGGAGTTGGCCCAACAAGATGTGCAGGCCCGCTGGCGGATGTACGAGCAGATGGCGGCGTTGGACTATTCGGCATAGGTTGGGAATCGAGGAATCGGATACCCAATCCCCAAACAAGAAAGGAACCGACCGATGGTAGACCTGACCACCACCTACATGGGCCTGAAGCTCAAGAACCCCATCGTCCCGTCCGCCTCGCCGCTGGCGGCGGACCTGGACAGGGTCAAACAGATGGCCGAGGCCGGCGCAGCGGCGATCACGCTGCACTCGCTGTTCGAGGAGCAGATCGAGTTCGAAGCCGAGGAACTGGCCCACTTTTTGGAGCATGGCACCTACAGCTTTGCCGAAGCCCTGACCTATTTCCCGCCCCAGCACGAATATCGCCGCGGGCCAGAAGAGTATGTCGAGCATATCCGCCGCTGCAAGGAAGCGGTGGACATCCCGATTATTGCCAGCCTGAACGGCATCAGCACCGGGGGTTGGATCCGCTACGCCCAAAAGTTTCAGCAGGCGGGGGCTGACGCCGTGGAGCTGAACGTCTACTTTATCCCCACCAGTCCCCATCTGATGAGCTACGACGTGGAGGACCTGTATGTCAAGCTGCTCAGAGAGGTCAAAAAGCATGTCACCATCCCGGTGGCGATGAAACTCAGCCCCTACTTTAGCGCCATGCCCCATGTGGCCTCGATGCTCGACGCCGAGGGGGCCGATGCCCTGGTGCTGTTCAACCGCTTCTACCAGCCCGACATTGACATCGAAAAGCTGGAGGTGACGCCCAACCTGCAACTCAGCACCCCGGTCGAGATGCGCCTGCCGCTGCGTTGGATCGCCATCCTTTATGGGCGGGTGGACTGCTCTCTGGCCCTGACCAGCGGCATCCACCGGCCGGAAGATGTCATCAAGGCGATCATGGTCGGCGCCGATGTGGCCAACGTCTGTTCGGTGCTGTTGAAGGAGGGGGTTGGCAAGATCTCGGACCTGCTCCAGGGCGTGACCCGGTGGATGGAGGAGCACGAATACGAATCGGTGACGCAGATGAAGGGCAGCATGAGCCACAAATCGTGTCCCGAGCCGGCGGCCTTTGAGCGGGCGAACTATATGAAGGTACTCAACAGCTACAGGTAGCGTGGTATCATTCAGTTTGGAGCGGGGTTGCCGGTCCCGGAACCCATACGCATCAAGCTAAGCGACTCAAGTCGCACCTCAGGGGCCTGCGGCCAGGCATCCACCGGCGTGGATGCCGCCGTCCGCGCAGGCGGACGGCCACTCGCCGCCGCAACAAATCCATAGAAATCTCCTTTGGACCTGCAAGAGCTGAACGACCTCAACGAAAAACGTCGGGCCATCCGCCCGTTGCTGTCGTCCACCGACCCGGGCGATGCGTTGGCCGGCTACTACGCCCTGTGGCATGATCCACGGCGCACCCAACTGACCCTCCACCGCGATGCGCGGGGCCGGGTGGACGGCTTTCTCGCCGTCTGTCAGACCGGCGCCGACCTGTTCCGCCCCCTGGTGACGCTGCGCGCGCCGGACGCTCAGGCCGTGGGCGAATTGCTGCACGAAGCCCTGCCGCCCCACCGTCCTTATCAGGTCGTCGTCCCGGCAGCCCTGGCCTCCGCTGTGCGGGAACAGATGGAACTCGACCGCTCGCGGTTGCTCCAGCTCTACAAACTGGATGTGGCGCGTTTCCAGCCGATTCTCAACGTCCTGGTCCAGCGCGTCAACAGTCCAGACGGCGTGCCTCACTTCCAGATCGAATCGCAGGGACAGGTGGTGGCCATGTCGGGCACCAACTGGCGCTCGCCAGCCTTTGCCGAACTGTTCGTCTACGTCCACCCCAGCGGCCGGGGGCGGGGATGGGGGCAGTCGGTGGTCTCGGCCTGCACCGCTGCCCTGCTGGCCGAAGGGCTATGGCCCCTCTATATGGTTGAAGAAGGCAACGAGCTCTCCCTGCGCCTCGCCGAGGCATTGGGCTATGTGGACACCGGATTGCGCGAGTTTGTCGGCGAAGGATGGCTGAGGCCATGAGCAGGATCCAGGTCAGGAGTGCCGCCCCCGATCTGGGGCGTCGCCGCGAGCTGGTCCGGGCGACCGCTCTGTTGCTGATCCTGCTGACAGGGGTCACCCTGCTGTGGCACGATCTGGCCGTGCGGGAGGTATTGGGCAAGGATGAGAATGCCAGCATCATCAAGCTGGATCAGCCCAATCTGTGGGTCGTGCTGGAAGCCTCAGGGGTCAGGGCTAACGGCCAGCCGGGCAGTATGCAGCCGCTCTATTTCCTGGTCCAGTACTTTACCTGGCCTCTGGTCCGCCACAACGCCTTTGTATTGCGTTTCCTCCCGGCAGCGTTCGGCCTCCTGGGGGTTGCCCTGACCTACAGATTGGGCAGGCTGGTATGGAGCGCCGAGGCCGGGCTGGTCGGCGCGCTGCTGGTCGCGGTGCTGCCGTTGCAGGTCGAATATGGGCAGATTATCCGCCCTTACACCCTGCTGGCCCTGCTATCGTTGGCGTCGGCGGCCCTGCTCATCCAGGCGCTGAACAGCAACCGCCCGCTTGACTGGGCCGGTTTTGTGCTCACGGCGACCTTGGGGGTGTATAACCATTTCAACTCGCTTTTTGTCCTGGCCGCCGAAGGGCTGTTTGCAGCGTGCATCTGGCCGGCGATGCTGGTCACATCGGTGAAGGGCCATAGCCGCCTCTCAGTGGCCAGACGGCTGGCCGGGCCGGCGCTGGCCTTCCTGGCGGTGGGTCTCCTCTGCCTGCCGGCCTTCATCCGGCTCATGGACCTGCGCCTGGAAGAGGGGGGAGGCAAGCCCGCCGTCCAGCTCGCGATCCCCTTCTTTTCCCGCTTGTTGTTCAAAATCGGGCTGACCACTCCCTGGCTGCGAGGACTGATCCTGGGCCTGATGGCCCTCGGCCTGGCGAGCACCCTGGGGCGTCGGCGCTGGCGGGCAGCGCTGCTGGCCTTCCTGTGGCTGGCGGTGCCCTTTGCCATTCTGTCGGTGGTCCGGTCTGGCCGCCCTTTTGCCGAACGGTACGTCCTCTTTGTGCCGCCGGTGGCCTTCCTCCTGGTCGGCGAAGGGCTGGTGACCCTCAGCCGGCTCCTGGCCGCCCTGGGACAGCGCCTGGTCAGGAGAAATGGGGGAACCGCCCTCGGTGTGATCCTGGCGGCAGGGTTGGCGTTGCTGTTCATCCCGCCGTTGCAGGGGTACTATGCCGACAACCGGGCTTCCAACCGGATGGAGCTGACGCTGAAGGTGATGGAACGGCACCTCCGCCCCGGCGATCTGATCCTCGTCTCGCCCCGCTTTTTCACCCGGCCGCTGGCTGTGGACGGAGCGGAGGTGTTGTATCTGACCAGACACCTCTCGCCTGACGAACTCGATGCCCTGGCGGCGCAACACCCCCGGATGTGGGTGCTCTATACCTCCTACATCGTGCCGGTCGAGCTTCAGGAACCGCTGGACCGCTGGGTGCAGAGCCGGCCGGATGAATTTGTGCGGGTGCGGCTCAAAGCCAGTACCACCCTGGCTTATCGCGATCGGACCCTGACAGACGCCGAAGCGATCCTGCTGGACCGCTGCGCCCTGTTGAAAGAGATGGCCGGGGTCTCGGCCGATGAGAAAGAGGCCTGGCTGCGCTGGAACACCCTGGCCGATACCTACCAGGCATTGAGCGAGTTGTATGCCGGTCGGGGGGAATCGGCCCTGGCCGATGAATATGCCCGGAAAGCTATAGAAGCGCGAGCTTTCGGCGCAACTCCATGAGGGTTTAAGGGGCAGGCTGGGGTCCGCCCTGGCGCAACTCCTGCTACTTATCCATCCTTCAGCTCGACTGTCGTCCCATCCGGCGCGGCGATGCGATCCCCCTCCAACCGCAGGGACACCACCTGCGAGACACTGTCCTCCCCCATCGAAACGCCATAGATCGTGTCTGCCGCCTGGATCGTCCCCCGGTTGTGGGTGATGACGATGAACTGCGTGTGCTGGCTGAGCGCCTCCAGCGCCTGGCGGAAGCGCTGCACATTCGCTTCATCGAGCATGGCATCCACCTCGTCCAGGATGCAGAATGGCGGTGGGTTGACCTCCAGGATGGAAAAGATGAGCGCCACGGCCGTCAGCGCCCGTTCGCCCCCGGAAAGGAGGGCCAGGGGTTGCTGGCGCTTGCCCGGCGGCTGGGCGATGATCTCGACCCCGGCCTGGCCGATGTCGTCCGGCCCGGTCAGCAGCAGGCGGGCTGTGCCGCCGCCAAAGAGCCGGGTAAAGTTTTCTTTGAAACGCGCCGCCACCGCTTTGAAGGTGGCCTCGAATTCGCGGCGCATCACCTCATCCAGTTCGGCAATGACCCGCCGCAGGCTCCGCGCTGCTTCCTCCAGGTCGGCAGCCTGAGTGGTGAGGAAGGTGTAACGGTCCAACAGTTCGGCATATTCGTTCGGAGCATCGGGGTTGACCGCCCCCATCCGCCGGATCTGGGCTTTGAGCTGGTGGATCTCCTCCTCTAACCCTTCGGGCAGGGTCTCGACCGGCGGCAGGGTGGAGACCATCTCCCCCAGGGGCAGCGGCGGTTGCTCCGGCACCCCCTCCGTCGGTTCCATCTCCACCAGGCCAAAGTCGTCCAGGATCTGTCGCCGCAGCCGCTGCAACCGGTCCTCCTGGCGGTTCACGGCCAGAAGCGCCTGGGCGTGGCTGTTTTCGGCCTCACGCAGCCGGGCACGCAGGGCGATTTCTTCCTGTTCCAACCGTTCTCGTGCTTCTTCCAGGCGGGCGACCCCGGCTTCAGCCGGCTCGATCTGCCTGGCCAGCGACGACAGCCAGCCCTGGATCACCGCTTCCTGGGAGGACTGGGTGGCGATCTGCTTTTCCAGCGCTGCCTGCTCCTCCGCCAGAGCGGACAGTCGGCGGCGCTTGCCGTCAATCTGGTCGAAAAGTCCGGCCTGCCTCTCGCGCAGGGCCTCTAACGCTGAGCGGCGGTGCTGCCAGGTGCCCCGGGCCACCGCTCCAGCCGTGCGCGCCTCCGACAGACGGCGGTAGAGCGCCTCGCCTTGCAATTCCTCCAACCGGCCCTGCAGAACAGAGGCCTCCTGTTCGGCCGCCTGCCGTTCGGCGGCCAGCCGCTCCAAATCGGCCTGCAACCAGGCTTCAAGGGCGGCGAGTTTTTCGGCCTCCCCCTCAAGCCGGACCAGCAGCCCGTCGCGCCAGGCTCTTTGCTGCGAGACCTGTTCCGCCTCCCGTTCCAGTTCGACGCGCCGGGCCTGGAGCCGGGCGGCTGCCTGCTCGATCTGACGCTGCTGCCCGGTCAGAGCCGCCAACTGCTCCCGCACCTGGTCCCCGGCCAGGCGCACCTGGGCCAGCTCCGCTTCGAGTTCCTGGCAACGCTCCTGAGCCGCTGCCACCTGGGCGGGGAGCTCGCGCCACTCCCGCTCGCGGGCCAGCACCCGACCCTGCGCCTGTTCCCGGCCCTCGCCGCCCGTCACCGAACCGCTGGAACGCAGCAGTTCGCCGGCCAGGGTCACGATCTGAAAGCCGCCCTGCAGCCGGTCAAAGAGGCGACGCGCCACCGTCAGGTCCCTCACCACCGCCGTCCGGCCCAGCAGCATCTCGACCACCGGCGCCAGGGGCGCTGCGGCGTGGACCAGATCGGCCGCCACGCCGGCCACCCCCTCTGCCGGCGGCAGCGTCAGGCGCGGCGCAGGCCGCACCGTGTCCAGCGGCAGGAAGGTCGCCCGACCATGCCGCCCCTGGCGCAAAAAGGAGATGGCCGCTTCGGCATCGGCCCACGACTCGACCACCAGGTCCTGGAGATGCCCGCCCAGGGCTGCCTCGATGGCCATTTCATACCCGGCCGGCACCTCGACAAGCCGGGCCACGGTGCCGAGGATGCCGGCCAGTGCCTCTGGTCCCCTGCCTGTTGCGGCCTGCAAGACGGCCCGGACGCCGGCATGGAGTCCCTCTCCCTCCTGGCGCAGGCGGGTCAGGAGGTCATGGCGGGCCTGCAACTGCTCGACGGTGCGCCGCGCGTTGGCCAGAGCAGCCTGGAGTTCGGCCTGGCGAGCCTGCGTTTCGGCCAGGACTGCCTCCAGGCGGCCTGCCTCGGCGCTCAGGGCCGACACTTCCGCCCGCAGGTCAGCTTCCTGGGCGGTCAACTCCTGCCTGTGGACTCCCAGTTCGCCGCGGCGGGCCTCCAGCGTGGCGATGACCGCCTGGTGCTCGGCCCGTTCCCTGTTCAGGGCTTCTCGCCGCTCGCCGAGTTGCTCCAGGCGGCTGCGGCGGTCGGCCGCCTCTGTCGCCAGGTCGAGAGCGCGAGCCTGCAGATCGGCCAGTTGGCGGGACAGGTCGGTCCGGCGGGCTTCGTGGGCCTCCAGTTCGGCCTGGAGCTGAGCGATCTGCGCCTCCCGCTCCTGGAGCAGGGTCTGTTGAGAGCTCAGTTCCTCTTCGGCGGCGGCGATCCTGCCGGCCATGGCCTGGGCCTGGACCTCCAGCCCGGCCAGTTCAGTCTGCAATTCTTCGCTCTGATGGGCCAGAAGCCGCGCCCGCTCCTGCCACACCGCCAGGCCGCGTTGCACCTCTTCCATCTGGCGATGGAGGTCGCCGCTTTCGCGGTGCCAGTTCGCCAGTTGAGCCCGCAGCCGCGCCTGCTGATCACGGAGGGTCGCCATCTGCCCATCCAGCTCCTGCAACGCCTGGCGGTGGCGGGCCACCACCCCCTCGCGCCGGTTCAACGCATCGCGGGCGCGGCGCAGGTCGCGCTGCTCCTGCTGCCACAAAAAGCCATACCAGGTCCGCAGCAGTCCTTCCAGTTGCCGGTTGAGCAGCGCATGGCGCCCGGCCCGCTCGGCCTCCCGTTCCAGGCGGTGCAGCCGGGGGGCGATCTCGTGGATGATGTCGTTGACCCGCAGCAGATTGGCGCGGGTCTCTTCCAGCCGGTCCAGCGCCTCGGCCCGCCTGGCCTGGTAGAGCGAGATGCCGGCTGCCTCTTCAAACAGGGCGCGGCGGTCTTCGGGCCGCAGGCTCAGCACATCGTCCACCAGCCCCTGGCCGATGACGGTGTAGGTACGCCGTGCCAGGCCCGAACGGGCCAGCAGTTCGGTGATGTCGCGCAGGCGGACCCGCTGGCCGTTGACCAGGTACTCATTCTCGCCGGAGCGGTAGGCGCGGCGGGTGATGGTCACTTCGGAAAACTCGATGGGCAGCCAGCCATCGGCGTTGTCCAGGGTGAGGGAGGCTGAGGCCATGCCCAGGCGGGAGCGTTGGGCGCTGCCGGAAAAGATCATGTCCTCGGTGCGTTTGCCGCGCAGCACCCGGAAGCTCTGTTCGCCCAGCACCCAGCGGATGGCGTCGGCCAGGTTGCTCTTGCCACTGCCGTTCGGCCCGACGATGGCCGTGATGCTGCCGTCGAAGGCAAAGCCGGTGCGGGAGGCGAAGGTCTTGTAGCCGTTCAGTTCGAGGGATTTCAGCCGCATAAGGTCGGGAATTTGACCGCTATGAGCGCTCCACACCGAGCATCCGCCGTGCCCGCCGCACCACCTTATCCGGCCGGGCATAGCGCCGCCACAGGTATTGCACCTGCCGGCGGGCGGCGTTGAGCGGCTTGCGCCGCTGGCTCTCCCGCAATGCCCACTGGAGAAACTCCGGGTCCTGACCCCGCACCTTGATCTCCCACGGGTTGCGCCGATACTGGTCGTGGCTGGTGATCAGGCTCAGGTCGTTCTCCAGGCAATAGTCGTACAGGTCGCTGCCGGGATGGGGCGTATAAAAGGCCGGGCTGTACCAGTCGGGGTCAATCTCTTTGAGCATCGAGATCGTTTCCAGCACCTCTTCTCTGGTTTCGGTCGGCAGGCCCAGCATGTAGTTGGCCCAGATTTTGATGCCATATTTTTTGCAGATGCGGGCTGCCTGCAGGTTCTTCTGTCGGGTGGTGCCCTTGCGCAGGAAGCGCAAAACCCGGTCGCTCCCGCTCTCAAAGCCGATAAAATAGCCTTTCAACCCCACCTCGGCCATGCGCCGCACCATCTCCTCGTAGCGGACGATGATGTCGGCCCGGCTCTGGCAGAAGAAGGGCTGGGTAAAGCCCTCGGCCTGGTACAGATCGCAGAATTCCAACACCCAGTCACGGTCCTCGGTCAGGCAATCGTCGTGGAACATAAAGCTGGCGAACTGATACCGGTCGCGCAGCAGCTTGAGTTCGGCGAGGATATTGGCCGGGCTGCGCCTGCGCACCCGACGGCCAAAGATGAGCCGCTCGGCCGGCTGGCAAAAGTTACAATTGTACCGACATCCCCGCCCGGCGATGATGGTCAGAAAGGGGGGAGGCAGATCGGGCACAAAGGGCACCTCAGGCGAGTTGAGGGTATAGCCGTACCGTCGCCACTCCTCCAGAAACAGCTCCCGGTCAGGGAAGGGCAACCGGTCCAGATCGGGCATCTCCCCCTCCAGGACCCGCTGTTCCGGCCGCCGACCCGCCTGCAACTCACCCAGCAGCCAGGGGAAGGTAACCTCCCCCTCGCGGGTGACGATATAGTCGAACTGCGGCAGCTCGACGATCTCCTCGACCATGATCGTCGGATGAGGCCCACCGACCACCGTCACCGTCTGCGGCAGCACCTCTTTGACGATCCGCGCTGCCTGGGTGGCCGGGTTGTAATCCACGCTCATCATCGTCAGCGCGGCGACTTCCGGCCGGCGGCGCAGCAGTTCCTCCCGGAACGCCTCCCAACCGGAGAGGGCCCGCAGGTCAATCAGGTCTATGGCAAAACCCTGGGCTTTGGCGGCGCTGGACAGGTGCGCCAATCCGTGGCTCACCCAACCGGCCTCCATCCCTTTGCCCAGGCTGTTGAATCCGTACCCGGCAATGCCGGGGTAGATCAGGGTGGTCTTCATCCTCTGCACCTCCCAAGGTGCCGGCAATGGATGCCAGGCGGCCTGGCCCGCGCAGGGCATGACCGGCCGCCTGGCATCCAACTTGACGGGTTATTTTCTCCGTTGCCAGCGCGTGAGCTTGAGCATCTTTCGATATTTGTGCTTGGATGCCTTCTTCTTGCGCCATTTCTTAACAGAACCCACGCTTTCACCTCCTCTCTGACGTAATGCGGAGTGTGTAGTTATAGAATGCCCACATGGCTGTGATCGCCCAGCGTCATTTTGATCGCCTTGGGCTTGATGGGCGAACGGGTGATGATCGCGTGCCGGCCGATGAGGCTGTCGGCGATGCGATAGGGGATGTCCAGGATATGGCTGTGCTCCAGGACGATGCTGTGCTCGATCTCGCTGTTTTCGATGAGGACATGATGATAGATCGAGGTGAACGGCCCGATGTAGGAGTTGACCAGGCGCGTTTCCTCTCCGACAATGGCCGGCCCCCGGACACGGCTATTGATGATTTCTGCTCCTTTTTCGATCGTCACCTTGCCGTTGATCTGCGAATCGCGGTCCACATACCCCTCAATGCGATGCTCGATCTCGTCCAGCACCAGGTCGTTGGCTTCCAGCATCTCGCCCGGCTCACCGGTATCAATCCACCAGCCACGGTGGATATAGGGGTGGACGTTGTAGCCGTGGTCCACCAGATATTGGATCGCATCGGTGATCTCCAGTTCGCCCCGCCAGGAAGGCTTGATGGCCTGCACCGCCTCCCAGATAGGCACATCGAACATATAGATGCCCACCAACACCAGGTTGCTGGGTGGGTGGGGCGGCTTTTCCACCAGGCGGACAACGCGCTGCGTGTCGGGGTCCAGTTCGGCCACACCGTAGCGCGATGGATTATCCACCTTCGTCAACACGATCTGGCAGTCATAGCCGCTGCTTTCGAACTCGCGGATGAGGCCGGAGATGCCTCCCTGGATGACATTGTCACCCAAAAACATGACAAACCTGTCATCACCGAGATAGTCCCGGCTGATTTTGACGGCGTGGGCCAGGCCCAGGGGGGCCTCCTGGGGGATATAGGTGATTTTGACGTCCCAACGCCGGCCGGTGCCCACCGCTTCCTTGATCTCCGCCGCCGTGTCACCCACCACAATGCCGATGTCGTCAATGCCCGCGTCGCGGATGGCTTCGATCACGCGGAAGAGGATCGGCTTGTTGGCCACCGGCACCAACTGCTTGGCGCTGGTGTAGGTAATCGGGTACAGGCGGGTCCCTTTTCCGCCGCTCAGGATTAACCCTTTCATCCTCCTGTCACCTTTCTGTGATTTGTATTCATTGACTCTCCTGAAAGAGGTGGTCGTCATCCCCCAAGATACAGACCGGGCAATTCTGGCACAGGTCCCGCCCCTGGCGTTGTAGCCACTCACGGCGCTTTTCGGCCAGCCTGGCCACCGCCTGAGGGGAGAGGGTGCGCACCTGGCCCAACTGCTGGGCTGCCAGGGTGATCTGGGCTGCCTGTTCGACCCGCTCCAGGCGCAGGTAGGCTTCCCACAAGGTCCGGCCCACCGTCAGGCTGCCGTGATGGGCCAGGATGATCGCGTCGTGGTCGCGGATGGCCTGACGGATGCTTTCCGGCACTTCGATCGTGCCCGGCGTGGCATATCCGGCGGTGGGGATGCTCCCCAGGCTGACGATCACCTCCGGGATCACGCAGCGTGCCAGGGACACCCCGGCGATGCTAAAGGCGGTGGCGGTGGGCGGATGGGCATGGACCACAGCGCCGACATCGGGCCGCTGGCGATACACCTCCAGGTGCATCAGGATCTCGGACGAGGGGCGCTCCCCCCGCCCGCGATAGGAGGGGGCCGGCTTCCCGTCAAGGCCGATCACCACCAGGCTATCGGCTGAGAGGAAGCCTTTGCTCAGGCCGCTGGGTGTGGTCAGCAGCCGGTCAGAATCCAACCGGGCCGAGAGGTTGCCGTCGGTGGCGGCCACATAGCCTCGCTCCCACATCAGCCGCCCGATGCGGACCATCTCTTCCCGCAGCTCATATTCCGTGATGCGCCTGCCTGTTGCTATCTCCCCCTCCAACTCTCCAATCTCTAATCTCCAATCTCTACCTCATCCACAATCCCCACAATCACCGCCCGGATCGCCCCGTCCGGCTCGCGGCCCACGATCTGCCGCGCCGAGTTGCCCTCGTCCAGCACCAGCACCCGGTCGCCCACGCCGGCCTGCACCACGTCCACGGCAATGTCATATCTGGCCGTGGGGCGGCCTTCCAGGTCCAGCCGGTCCACCACCAGCAGTTTCCGGCCCACATAGAGCTCATTCTTGATGGTGGCCACCACCGTGCCACACACCCGTCCGATATACATCAGCGCACATCCACCTGGTCCACAATGCCGACGATGGCGTGGTCCACCGGCACAAAGGTCTCCGGCAGGGCCAACGCCGCCTCGCGGATGCCGATGATGAACACCAACTCGCCCGGCCCGGCCTGAGCCGTCCCATCGGCGGCAACCAGCGGCTCGCCCAGCGGTCGCCGGTATTTATCCAGCGGCTGGACGATCAGGAACTTGACCCCTTCCAGGCCGGCTACTTTGCGCGTGGCCACCAGGGTCCCGATCACACGGGCGAATTGCACCGGCTCCGGCTCCTCTATAAAATCCTGGCCCGCATCTGTTCGTGGAGCTGGGGGATGATGACCTGGCGGACCAGCAACCCTTCCTGCCTGACCAGCGCCGCGCCGGCGGCCATGGCCGCCTCCACATCGGCGACGATCCCTTCCATCAGCACAAAGCTCTTGCCGCCCAGGCCGTTGGCCAGGCGGATCTCCAGCAGTTGCACGTCGGCCGCTTTGACCGCCGCGTCGGCGGCGACGATGCACACCGCCGCCGTCACCGTCTCGATGATGCCCAGCGCCTCGGCGCCACGGGGCGGTGTGGCGCTCATCAGCGCCGGAAAGACCGACCGGTGTACATGGGGCAGGAACAGGCGGTCCACCAGCGTGTCGGCGGCGGTGGCCACCCCCACCTGAAACGACTCGCGCACCGGCCCCACCTCGCCGCCAATGAGCACCATATATTTGCCGGGGCAGATCGGCCGGGCTTCCAGCAGTTGCACGACCGCCTTCTTGACCATTGCGTCGCCGACCAGGATGCCGACGGCGACGCTGTTGGTTTCCACCAGAGCGATGGCCGGTTCAATCACGCGGCCGACCTCCTCCGTTCATCCGCCCACCAAACGATCCGGCGGGCCAGGGCCTGGATGGCCGTGGCCAGGGGCGACTCGGCGTGGCTCAGCACGATCGGCCGACGGCCACCGACTGCCGGGGCACATTCCTCCGGCGACCAGGGCAGGACGACAACCGCCGACTCCCCCCACAACTCCTCTGCCTCCTGCTGGAGCCGGTGATCGTCCGGGGTCATCATGTTGAGCACAGGCCAGACCGACAACGCTCTATCTCCTGTCCTGCGCAGCGCCGTGATGCTCACCTGGGCTTTGTGCAGGATGCCCGGTTCCGGCGTCAGCACCAGCAGGACCAGCGCTGACGACCTCATCAGAACCGGGGTCAGCGCCCCCAGATGAAGCGGTGTGTCCAGGATCAGGTAATCGCTCCACTCCCGCAGGGTCTGCAAGAGCCAGGCCACATCTTCCCCGGTCGCCACGCTCTCCTGCGGCCCGGCCAGGACGAACAGCCCCTGTTCATGGCGCACCAGGCAGGAGGCCAGCGCCTCGACATCCCCTGCCGCCGGGTCCGGCCATCCTCCTGCCGTCGCCAGGCCCAGCCGTTCGCCGACCTGACCTGCCGGCGCGACCAGATCGACAAGGGTGGTCTGGCAACCTTTCTCTCCGGCCAGGCACAAGCCCAGGTTCGTGGCCAGCATGGTCGCGCCGACCCCCTCTTTCAAGCGCAGCAGCAGGACCTGGCAGCCTGGCAGGGGGGCAGCGCATCGCCTGTCGGCTACCAACTGCTGGACTTGCTGAGCCAGTTCTTTGCCCCTGAACGGTTTGGGCCAGTGGGCATCGGCCCCGACCCGCAGGGCCATCTGTCTGTCCACCGGCTGCCCGCGGGCCGTCAGCACCACAATGACCGCCCGGCCGGTGCGCGGATCGCGGCGCAAGCGACGACACACCTCATAGCCGTCCATGTCGGGCATCATCACATCCACGATGACGGCGGTGGGCCGGATGGAGATTGCTTTGCGCAACCCCTCCTGGCCGGAGGTGGCCGTCTCGACCGCAAAGCCGGCGCTGGTCAGAAATTGGGCGATCACGGCCGCCAGGGCCGCGTCGTCGTCAATGACCAGGGCTGTTGACATGATGGCGCCTCCTCATCATCGCCTGAAAAAGTCCCGGCCTGCACCGCCGAGACCGCCGGGCTTTTTTCCTGATTTCTCTGCGTGCTCCGCGGTGAGAAAAGATATTCCGCAGCACCCTCCTGGGCCTACTCCTGGAGGCAGAAGCTCTCCACCTGTGCCCGGTTGATCAGGATCGCCTCCCCTTGAAACGTCACGTCAGGGAGGCTCACGATTTGGGCGCTGGCATCCATGACGGCGATGAACGAGTCCAGGGTGGCCGGGGAAAAAGCCCGCAAATCAAACCGGGGTGGACCGGTAAAGATGCCCCGGATCTCAAATCCTGGCAGAATGGCCAGGAGTTCATATTTCTGGCTGGTAAAGCGGCCGTAATCGGGCAGACGCACTTCGCGGGCCGGGACGATCACAAAGCTCACATTCTCCTTCGACAGGTAGGCCACCGGCGCATGGTCCCCGATCTCGCCCGGTTTGTCCAGACGCGAGATATAGACGTTGAACAGCAGCAGGTAGGATTGGGACCGGTCGTTAAGCAGATCGCTCAGCGGCTTGTTGCCGGTCTGCACCTGGCCGGAGATGCGGTGTGCCCTGGTGATAAAATCGGCTGTAGTCAGAGTATCGGTTTGCATTGGCTTTTCGAGCTTTGGCCTGTACCATGTGGCACAAGCTCAGGAATCTGTCTGAAAACTCCACCTGTCCCGTCAAGGGTCAATCCGCGATGCCTCGCATCTCTTCCTGGTGCTGCAACGACATGCCCTCTTCATGCCCGATGGATGCGCGTGCCCCTGAGTTCAATCAGGCTGATTCTCCTGTCAAAGCCATTATAGCCGGTTTGCTCAGGATGTCAAAGAGCCTCCCTGCTCCGGCGGGGTCTATCCCTTTTGCTCCGGCAGGGTCTGTGACCCTGCCGCCGCAGGGTCTATCTCTTTTGCTCCGGCAGGGTCTATCTCTCTTGCTCCGGCGGGGTCTATCTCTCTTGCTCCGGCAGGGTCTATCTCTCTTGCTCCGGCGGGGTCTATCTCTCTTG
>Ga0209162_1001741_pt1 | contig 20572 bp, 17 predicted proteins | sample YNPNPMetaG_FD_187121 | JGI IMG/M metagenome (GOLD analysis project Ga0209162, IMG submission 187121) | Anoxygenic and chlorotrophic microbial mat microbial communities from Yellowstone National Park, USA - YNP NP MetaG (SPAdes) (version 2) ... | reverse complement strand
CTCGGCTTTCACCTCGGGCGCGGCGACCGCGACCTCCGGCAGCTCGGCTTTCACCTCGGGCGCGGCGACCGCGACCTCCGGCAGCTCGGCTTTCACCTCGGGCGCGGCGACCGCGACCTCCGGCAACTCGGCTTTCACCTCGGGTGCGGCGACTTCCACTTCCGGCAACCCGGCTTTCACCTCGGGCGCGGCGACTTCCACCTCCGGCAGCTCGGCTTTCACCTCGGGCGCGGCGACTTCCACCTCCGGCAGCTCGGCTTTCACCTCGGGCGCGGCGACCGCGACAGCCGGCGGCGCAACGCTGGCTCTCAGTTGGGCCTCCAGCGCATCGGCCCGGGCCTTCGACCGTCGCAATTCCTCATCGCGGGCGCGCAGGCGATCCTCGACCTCGGCCAACCGGCGCTGGCATTCGAGGCGCCGCCTGCGGAAGAACCATAATTCGAGCAACCATTCCAGGACCCAGCCGATGAGAATGCCTAACAACAGAGCAACCCAAGGGTTCAAGTTGAGGGACATACGCGCTCCTTTCTGGCCAGGATGAGACGGTGGAAAGCAAGAGTCTTTCATGAATGCTCCATGCCTGACGCATGACTCGCAAACCTGTGCCAATTATACTACAAAGCATAAATCGTTCAAATTGCATTTCACATTACGAAGCTTCCCTGCTAAAGAAGAGTTATGTCCGGCCGGCGGCGAGGGCCTGTTCTCGGGCCGCGCGCTCGCGCATCTGATCGCGCAATACACGGATGTCGCCGGGGATGGTGCGGCCGGCAAAGGTGAAGAAGAATGCGCACACGATCCAGGTCGAGACGCAGATCAACAGGATCGCATCGTGGAGCGAGGAGCGGTCGGCGATGATGCCGGCGATCAGCGGCGCCAGCGCCGCGCCGGCCGACTCGATCAGGTATTGGATGGCGAGCGCGGTGCTGCGCACCTCGGGCAGGGTGATGTCGTAGACCGTTGCGACGACATTGGGCGCCGCGAAGGGGATGAAGAGCGCGGTGAGCGCCAGCATCAGCAGAAAGAGGCCCTGGTTGGCGATCGGGACACTCAACGTCAAGACCAGCAACACCGCGCCGGTCAGCACGCCGACGCCGGCCACGATGAGCCGGCCGCGCGGGGTGCGCTTGAAGAGCGCATCTCCCAGCGCGCCGCCCAGCGGATAGCCGGCCGCCAGTACCAGCACGGCCGCGGCCATGGTCACGAAGAGCATGGTCCCTTCATAGCCGCGCTCTTTCTCCAGATAGGTGAAGAACCAGAAGGTGATCACGTTCCACGGAAAAACGCCGAAGAAGCCCTGGAGGAAGAGGGGCCGCAACGTGCGCTTGGACAGGAGCGCTCGCGCGGTGGGCCAGTTGAAGCGATAGGTGGTCACCATCTCGACGCCGGCCATCTCCGGCTCGCTGCCCCCGCGCTTCGGCTCGCGCACGCCGAGGAAGATCACGACCGCGAGCAGGATGCCAAGGGTGCCGGTGATGTAGAAGACCCCGCGCCAGCCGATGGTGTCCTTCAGCGCCAGCGCCAGGATCATGCCCGAAAGAAAGCCGAGCGGCATGGCCAGCTCCAGGATGCCGTTGACCTTGCCGCGCATCTTGGGCGGGAAGTAGTCGGCGATCAGGCTGTAGATGCCCGGATAGCTGGAGTCGTCTATGCCGGTGCTGGCGCGCGTGAGCAGGAACGCGCGGAAGTTCGGCGCGATCGCGTTCAACCAGGTCGTCGAGCCCCAGATGAAGGAGGCCAGGGCCAACAGCCGGGCACGGCCATACCGGTCGTAGAGATAGCCCCAGATGGGGTAGAAGAGCGCGGCCACGATCAGCGCGCCGGTGGACACCGCGCCCATCTGCGCCATCGTGATCTGAAACGTATCCATGATATCGGGCGTCAGCGTGCTGATCAACAGCCGATCCGACTGATGCAGCAGCATGAAGAGGAAGAAGACGGCCACCACGAACCAACGATGCTTCGCTGCGGACATGGGCATCCTCCGTAGGAGGTGGATCGAGACAGGATGGCCTAAGGATAAAGGGGAAAGGGAAAGTTGTCAAGCGCGCTTTACTTCACATCCCAACCCATCGAAAAAGACCGCTATGATCAGATCCACCACCTCGTTCATCGCCGCGGCGGGATGGGCGGGCGAGAAGAACGGATAGGCCATGCCCAACAGGAGCCAGGTGGCGAGCTGAACGTTGACGGGCCGCAGCTCGCCGCGGGCGATGCCCGTCTGCAGCAGCGCTTCGATCTGGCCGAGGAACTTCAGATGGTAGGTCGCCTCGAAGCTCGCCCGCGCTTCGGCGCTCATGTGCACCATCTCCTGGTTGGCCAGGCGGATCAGCGCGCGCTGATCCGCCGGCAGGGCCAGGAGCGCCCGTAACATCTGCGCCATCCGCGCGCGCGTGCTGGCGTCCTGACGGCAGGCGTCGCGCACGATCTGCGCCACCATGTCCAGGTTGGCTGTCAGGATCGCCAGGAACAACTCTTCCTTATCTCGAAAATGGTAGTACAGCCCGGCCTTCGAGATGCCGACCGCCTCGGCGATCTCGCGCATCGAGATGCCGCGGTAGCCGCGCGCCACGAAGAGGCGGCTCGCCTCTGCCAGGATGCGCGCCAGCATGTCGGAGCCTTCGGCCGGGCCGTGCGAGGCGTTCATCGGCTAGCCCAGGCGGAACCAGGGCCGGTTCATGCCGGCCGTCACGAACGGCCACGGGATCGCCGCCAGGATGACGACGATGGCCAACCCGAAGAGCACCGTCGCCAGCCGGAAACGGGCCGGATCGGCGCGGCGCTGCTTGACCAGCACGCCGCCGACATGCGCCAGCGCCAGCGCGATCACCATCAGCAGCAGATGCTCGACTGCAAAGAAGCGCGTTACCGCGTTGCCCATCGCCGCGCCGAAGTTGCGCAGCGCGCCGGCGGTGATCGGGCTGGCAAAGAAGTAGAGCAGCAGCCCGACCAGGAGCTGGATGTCCAACAGGGTCGGCAAGACGACCGCCAGCCGGCCATCGAGCCCTTGCCATGCGCGGCGGCCCCCCCAGCCCAGCGCGAACCGCGCCACGGCGATCACGCCGACGATCACCACGATCCAACGCAACCAGGAATGCAATGTCAGAAGCAACGGATACATCAGCGATCACCTTCCTCGAAATACCATGTTTGCCGGCCGCGCTATGCCGCTTACGCCGGCGCGACGAGTGCTGGCGCCGGCCGACCGTAAAACGTCCGAAACGCCACGACCGCTATCGCCAGGTATGCCAGCGTCTTCGGGATCATCAACATGCCCACCAGCGGCGCCTGCGCCGCAAAGAGGATCACCGGCGCATAACAGGCATAGGATACCACAATCAGCCCGCCGATCCAAGTGAAGACGCGATCCTGCGCTCGCCGCGCATCCCGCAGGATCAAATACGCGATCCCCAGGCCCATCACCGTCAGCGGCGCGTTGCGGATCAGGTTCCAGGGCGGGATCGGGTCAACTCGCCACCATTCGTTTTGCGGCAAAGCCATCAGGCCGAGCCGGATGACGGCCAGCGCCAGCAGGAAATATTCGAACGCGGCGAAGCGTCGGCCGTTGCGCAGCCGCCAGATGTCGAGCATCAGCACGTAGAACAGCGTGACCGTGTAAGCGGTCGCCAGCGCGCCCAGGCCCACCAGGCTCACCGGCCGGCCGAAGAGCACCGGCTGCGCCGTCAGTCCGCCCAGCGCATAGGCCGCCACCCGCAAGCCGACATGTCCCGTGTCGCCGAGGGCCAGCAGCGCGAAGGCGGCCATGAAGCGGTCGGCTATCGGCCGATCGGCCGACGCCACCCACGGCCGACGCCGCCACATCGCGGCCACCAGCCCCCAGACGGCCGCCAGATAGGCCACGTTGAACGTGACTTCGATCCACATGCGCATGTTTTCAGGCATACGTCCTCCTTCTTGTCGGCCGGAAGATCTCGCCGCGTCAGGCGGCAACCTCGTCCGCGGCGGCCGCGCGATTCCGTTGCATGGTCGCCTGCTCGGCCGCCCGGCTCTTGAGCGCCAGGGTCAACAGCGTCAACACCAACGCGACCGCCGCGATGACCAGGAAGGCCGCGCTGTAACCCCTCGCGCCGCCGCCCTGCGACGCCGCCGCCGCGCCCACCAGCACGCCGCTCAGCAGTTGCCCGATGCTCGTGAAAAGCGTCGTGGCCCCCTGAGCTGCGGCGCGGTCGGCGACAGGCGCTTCGTTCAGCATGATATAGCGGATCGGCGCGCCCAGCAGCGCCGACAACCCCAGGCCGATCACGACGCCGGCCAGGATGAAGAGCGCCAGGCTGCTGTTGAACAGGCCCAACAGGATCATGCCGGCCGTCAGCAGGGCCGCGCCGGCCATCACGACGGCCTTCGAGCCAAGCCGATCCAGCAGGCGGCCCACCAGCGGCGATCCGACCGACATGGCCAATACCACCGGCATCAGGATGTAGCTGGATTGGGCCTTGCCCAGGCCGAGGGCCGCCACGGCCAATTGCGGCATGAACACCATGCCCGCTTCGCCCAGCCCGGCACCCGCCGAGAGCGCGGCAGCCAATCCGGCCTGGCGACTGCTCAAGATGGACAATCGCAGCACCGGATCGGCCGCCCGGCGCTCGATCAGGATGAAGACCGGCGTCAGGAGCGCCGTCAACAGGAGAGGCGCCCACACCGTAGCCGTCGCCAGGCTGGCGGCAAAGTGCGCCGTGTCGAGCTGGTTGATGCCGAAGGCCAGGCCGGCCAACAGGACGCCCAGGACCGCCATGCCGGCCCAGTCGAAGGGCCGCCGCACGGCCGGCCGGGTGGCGGGCAACGTCATCAGGCCCAGCGCGATCACCACCAGCGCGATCGGCAGGTTGATCAGGAAGAGCGAGCGCCAGCCGAACAGCCCCAACAGGATCCCGCCCAGGATCGGGCCGATCAGGAACGCCAGGCCGAAGACCGCGCCGATCATCCCCAGGGCGCTGCCGCGCTTCTCCGGCGGGAAGGTATCGCCGATCACCGCGCTGGCAACCGGGAAGATGCCGCCCGCGCTCAACCCTTGCATGGCCCGGCCGACCAGCAGCACGCCGAAGCCCGGCGCCAGCGCCACGATCAGCGAGCCGAGCGCAAACAGCAGCACGTCCAGCACGTAGATCGCGCGCCGGCCGGAGATGTCCGATAACTTCGCCATCAACGGCGTGCCGATCAGGTTGAAGAGCACGTAGATGGTGAAGGTCCACGCCAGGAGCCGGTCGCCCACGCCGAAGGTTGCCTGCAACGCGGGCAGCGCCGGCGCGACGATCGCGATGTCCAGTGCGCCCATCAAGACGCCGATGAAGAGCACCAACAGGATGCGATTGCGTTTTCGGTTGTCTGCGACGCTCATTTCTTGTTTCTCCTCAAATCGCGCGATTGCTTACCGACCGGTCGGTAAGCACGCCGAAGTATAGCCGACCTTGCCCGGATTGTCAAAATCTGCGCCCTGTGCGTTATAATCGCAGGTGACTTCTATCAGGAGCGCAGAGCGAACCGATGACCCTCAAACGACCGACCCTGGACACCGACATCGGCACCGATGTGGACGTGGATGTGGAGCGCGGCGAACGGTTCATCGTGGAGCGGCTGCTGCGATGATACAGATCGAACATGCGTCCTCGTTTTCGTGATCGTCTGCCGTTGCTGATCATCCTGGCGGGGGGCGCGGCCCTGCGCCTCTTTCGCCTGGCCGCGGATAGCCTGTGGTACGACGAGACCGTCAGCACGCTGCTGGCGGGCAGTCCCCTGCCCGAACTGATCCGCCACACCGCGGGCGATATCCACCCGCCGCTTTACTACATCCTGTTGCGCGGCTGGCTGATCGCCCTGGGCTATCCGACCGGCCATGCGGATGGGGCCGGCAACGGCCTGGAGTTTGCCGCGGCCTTCTTCTCGCTCTTCTTCGGCGTGCTGCTCATCGGCCTGACGTACGTCCTGGCGCGGCGCTTCGCCGACGCGCGCGCCGGCCTGATCGCCGCGGCGCTCGTCGCGCTCAGTCCGTATCACGTCTGGTATAGCCAGGAGGTGCGGATGTACACGCTGGGCGCGGTCTTGGGGGTGGTGGCGACGCTGGCGCTGGCGGAAGGCGTGAAACGTGAAACGTCGAGCGTGAAACGTGAAACGTCAAACGTCGGGTGGTGGTGGGCGGTGTATGCGGTGGCCGCGGCCGCGGGGATGTATACGCTCTACTACTTCGCTTTTCTTTTGATCGCGCTCAATCTGTGGGCGCTGGCGCAAATCAGCAAATCACGTTTTACGTTTTACGCTTCACGTTTGACGTTTCACGTTTCACATCTCCTCCTCGCCAACTTCGCCGCTGCGCTCCTCTACGCGCCGTGGATCCCCATTGCCTGGCGGCAGGCAACCGAACCGCCCGTGCCGCCGTGGCGGCTCGCGCCGGGCTTCTTGTCCGCGCTCGTCGAAAGCTGGAACGCGCTGGCGCTCGGCCAATCCGCGCCGGCCTGGACGTGGCCCGCGGCCCTCGCCATGTTGGGCGTGTATGTGGCCGGCCTCCTGGCGCTGCGGAACCGGCCAATCGGCCAATCGGCCAATGACGTTTCACGTTTGACGTTTGACGTTTCACGTTTCACGTTTCCCGTCCCCCTCCTCCCCATCGCCACCTTCGGCCCCCTGTTGCTGATCTTGCTCATCTCGCTGTTGACGCCGCTTTATCATGTGCGGTACGTGTTCACGTATAGTCCGGCGTTTTATGTAGTGGCGGGGGCGGGGATGGCGTGGCTCTGGCCGTCGCCGCGGAGGGAGCCGGCGACCGGCCCGGCCGCGAAGGGCGGGGGGTGGCGGCGGCTGGCGGCGGCGGCGCTCGCGGCCGGATGGCTGGTGGCGGCCGGCGCTTCCCTCTACACGTTCTGGTTCGACCCGTGGTACCGGCCCGACGATCACCGCGCGGCCGTGCGCGCGTTGCAGGCGCGCTGGCGGCCGGGCGATGTCTTGCTCGTCAACGCCGGCTACGTCTATCCGCCGCTCCTCACCTACTGGCAGGGGCCGGTCGCCGTCCGCAGCCGGCTGACGGCGCCGTTGCCCGCGCCGCGCACGGACGAGGCCCTGGTGATCGTCATGACCGGCCACCTGGCGGACGCCCTGGCGCCCGGCCAACGCCTGGGCTGGGACGATCCTCGCTCCGACTTCTTCGCCATGCCGCCGGCCGACGCCGACCGCCAGATCACCGCGTTGTTCCAGACGTTTGGCCGCGTGTGGCACTATCGCGTCTACGACACCGTGAACGACCCGGCCGGCCGGTTACGCGCCCAGCTCGCCGACGGGGGCTATCTGTTCGAGGACCTGCCCTTTGCCGGCGAAGCGAACATGCGCCTGCAGGGCTTCTTGCCGCGCGGCGGGGCCGTCTGGTCGGCCGATCGGCCCACGGCGCGCTATCCGAACGGCGCGCGGGTGCAATTCGACGATGCGCCCGTCGCGATCTCCGCCGGCGAGACCCTCCACGCCGGCCTCACCTGGCGCGGCGACGCGCCGATCTCGGCTCCGTTCGGCGTCTCGTTGCGCCTGGTCGGCGAGGACGGCGCGACCTGGGCGCAGCCGACCGACGAAAAACCGTTCGGCCCGCTCTTCCTGCCGCCGCAGTGGCCGGCCGGCCTGCCGCTGCGCCAGCCGGTACGCGTGCCGATCCCGCCGGGCACGCCGCCGGGCGCCTACACGTTGGCCCTGCTGATCTACGATCCGTTGACCGGCGCGGCCTTGCCCCCGCAAGAAGGGGCCGGGCAGGGGAGCGCCGTGCCGGGCGGACTCGACCTGCGCCGCGTGACCGTGGCGCGCGGCGCGGCGACGCCCCGGCCCGCGCTTGCCCGCTTCGGCCCCCTGGCGCTGATCGAGGCGACCTCGGCCGCGACCGTCGTCTCGCCGGGCGATGTCGTGCCGGTCGAGCTCCTCTGGCAGGCGACGGCCGCGGCCGGCGAACCGCTGGTGGTTGTCGTGCAACTGCTCGCCGCGGGCGACCGGCTCATCGCCAACCTGGAGGAGCAGCCGGTGGGGGGACGCTATGGCACCCAGCGCTGGACCGCCGACGAGCTGGTGCGCGATCGCCATGCCCTCCAGGTGCCGAAGGATGCGCCGGCCGGGACCTATCGGCTGATCGTGGGGCTCTATCGCGCGGCCGACCGCACGCGCTTCAAGACGCGCGTCGGCTTGTTCGGCGAAAGCGACTATTGGACGATCAAACACTTGACGATTCGCTGATTTGCCCTCAGAATCAGGGTGTAGGGCGAGATTCATCTCGCCCTATAGGCGAGATAAATCTCGCCCTACATGCGAAATGTCACGCGGCTTACGTGCCAGGCATCTTGCAGAGCGCCTGGCACGTGACGGCTGTTTTCTGGGATGTCAGACCCAAAGGAGGGTGCCATGCCCAAACTGATGAAAGCGTTAGTGAAGAAGGAGGCCCGGCCGGGCCTGTGGCTGGAAGAGGTGCCGGTGCCCGAGATCGGCATCAACGACGTGCTGATCCGCGTGCTCAAGACGGCCATCTGCGGCACCGACATCCACATCTGGAAGTGGGACCCGTGGGCGCAGAAGACGATCCCCGTGCCGATGGTCATCGGCCACGAGTTCGTCGGCCAGGTGGTCGCTTTCGGCAGCAACGTGCACGACGTGCAGATCGGCGAGATCGTCTCGGGCGAGGGGCATCTCGTCTGTGGCCGCTGCCGGAACTGCCTTGCCGGCCGGCGCCACCTGTGCAAGGACACCAAGGGGATCGGCGTCAACCGGCCGGGCGCGTTCGCCGAGTACCTGGCCATCCCGGTGACCAACGTCTGGCATGCCGACCCGCGCATCCCGCTCGACATCTTGGCGATCTTCGATCCGTTCGGCAATGCCACCCATACTGCTCTCTCCTTCAGCGTCCTGGGCGAGGACGTGCTGATTACCGGCGCCGGGCCGATCGGGATCATGGCGACCGCCATCGTCAAGCACGCCGGCGCGCGGTACATCGTCACCACCGATATCAACCCGTACCGCCTGGAGCTGGCGAAGAAGATGGGCGCTACCGTGGCGCTCGACGTGCGCACCAGGCGCATCGCCGATGTCCAGAAGGAGCTGGGCATGACCGAGGGCTTCGACGTAGGGCTGGAGATGTCGGGCAGCGGCGAGGCGTTCAAAGAGATGCTCGCCAACATGTGTCACGGCGCCAAGATCGCGCTCCTGGGGATCCCCTCGGCCGAGCTGGCCATTGACTGGAACACCGTGATCTTCAACATGCTCACCATCAAGGGCATCTACGGCCGCGAGATGTTCGAGACGTGGTATCTGATGCAGTCCATGATCCAGACCGGCCTGGACATCAGCCCGGTGATCACCCATCGCTTCCACTACACCGAATTCGAGCAGGCGTTCGAGGTCATGGCATCGGGCAATTCCGGCAAGGTGATTCTGAATTGGGCCGAGCAGGACAAGATTTAGCTTGGCCGGTCTTGCGTTACGTTGTGGCGTTGATTTTCGAGGGAGGGCGCGATGAAATGGTCCTGGAAGATCGGCGAATTCGCGGGGATCGGGGTGTACATGCATGCCACATTTCTGTTGCTCATCGGCTGGGTGGCGGTGAGCGGGTGGCTGGCCGGACGGACGCTGGCCGCGGCGCTCAGCGCGGTGGCGTTCATCCTGGCGCTCTTCGTGTGCGTGGTGCTCCACGAGTACGGCCACGCGTTGACCGCGCGGCGCTACGGCATCAAGACGCGCGAGATCACGCTGTTGCCCATCGGCGGCGTGGCCCGGCTGGAGCGCATGCCCGACGAGCCGCGGCAAGAGCTGTGGGTGGCACTGGCCGGCCCGGCCGTGAACTTCGCCATCGCCGCGTTGCTCGTGGTGGGATTGCTGGCCATCGGCGCATGGAGCTCCTTTAGCCTGGCGCGGCTGGGCGACAGCTCGTTCCTCGGCCGGCTGCTTTCCATCAATCTTTCGCTGGCGCTCTTCAACCTGATCCCGGCCTTTCCCATGGACGGCGGCCGCGCGGTGCGCGCGCTGCTGGCCACGCGGCTCGAATACACCCACGCCACCCACATCGCGGCGACGCTCGGCCAGGCGATCGCGCTGGTCTTCGGCTTCATCGGCCTCTTCACCAATCCGCTGCTCGTCTTCGTCGCCCTGTTCGTCTGGATGGGCGCCGGGCAAGAGGCGAGCGTGGTGCAGGCCCGCTCGGCGCTCGGCAACATCCCCGTCACCCGCGCCATGTTGACCGACTTCCAGACCGTTTCGCCCTACGACCGGCTGGCGCGGCCGGTGGCGCTCATCCTGGCCGGCTCGCAGCACGATTTTCCGGTGGTGGATGAAGGGGTTGTGCGCGGCATCCTGACCCGCAACGACCTCCTCCATGCGTTGCAACGTTACGGCCAGGATGCCCTGGTGGGCGACGTGATGCGTCGCGATGTGCGCTTTGCCGACGCGCTCGAAATGCTGGAGGCCGTCTCCGAGCGCCTGCAAGAGTGCAGCTGTCACACCATGCCGGTGCTGCGCAACGGCGAGCTGATCGGCCTGGTGACGATGGAGAACATCGGCGAATTTCTGATGATCCAGAGCGCGCTCGAAAAGGCGCGGCGCCGATAGAAAGGCCGCCCCATGATCCGCACCGTTCCCGAAACGACCGGCGAGGGGATCGAGCTGTATATCCGCACCTACTACTCGCTCCTGCGCAGCTCCGGCGACGTGCGCATCCGTTCGCTGGAAGAGACGCACGAGGGGATGCGCTCCAGCCTGCATCTCGGCGCGGAGTCGCCCGATTTCGATGCCTCGGCCTTTCTCTATGCCGCGTTGCGCCTGCCCGATTGCATCTATCAAGCGCGGCGGGTGGTGATGGGCCAATCGGCGGACGTGTTTCGCCGCGGGGGGCTGGGCGACATCTCGGGATGGCGCCGGGTAGACGCGCGGGCGCGGCGCCGACGCATGTTGTTCGACGGCAAGGAGACGATCGCGGCGTTCGTGTCCAGCGTCTCGGACATAGACGACCTGATTCCCTGTCTCACCGCCTATCAGATCGAATGGAACAAGCTCCATCGTCGGCTGAGCGCGACCCAGATCGGCCAGGCCCTGGCGGCCGGCGAATGCCAGGCCACGGAGGTCGCCGATGAGGTGCGCAGTGCGCTGGGCCTCAGCCCGGAGGATTTCGGCCGGCTGCAACAGGTGTGGGGCCAGGAGTTCGCTGCGCGCGTGCGGGAGATCGCGCGACGGCCGCTGGACATCCGCGTGACTTCGCTGGCGCGCGGCTTCAACGACTACCGCCGGGCGGTCGAGAACTGGTGGGACGGCCTGGTCCGCTCGGTCTACCCCCTCGATCCCGGCAGCCGGCCCGTTTACTTCGTGTCGAGCAATCCGCATAGCCTGACGAATCTCCTCTGTGGCTATGCGCTGCGCCAGCGCGAGGCGCTGGTGCGCTTCGTCCAGGAGGCGAACGTCGAAGGATTGGCCGACGAATGGCGCCGGCTGGCCGAACGCGAGGACGGCGCGGGCCAGGCGAACTTCCTCTACTATGTTCAGCGCGCCTATCTGCGGGAGCGGCCCGACCAGGTGCGCGCGCTTGCCGCGGCCGAGCTGGAGGTGGGCATCCATCGCTACGACGAGCCGCAAACGCTCGACATCAGCGCGCAGGTGATCGAGCTGGGCCGCCTCGACCCGCGCCGGCTGGACGAGCGCGTGCAGATGCCCGGGCTTGAGGCCCTGGCGCACAGCAGCGCGCTGATCATCAACGTGGACTATCCGCTCGGCTTTGCCGCCTATCACCTGCTCTCGCAGGTGGCCTCGGCTGCCGCCGACCTGATGGGCGTCTACGTCATGGGCAAGTCGGCCACGCTGAACGGCCGCGTGGGCGACGTCATGATCCCCAACGTGGTCTATGACGAGCATTCACGCAATACCTTTCTCTTCAAGAACTGCTTTCTGGCTCAGGACGTGGCGCCCTATCTGCTTTACGGCACCGTCTTCGACAACCAGAAGGCGGTGACGGTGCGCGGCACGTTTTTGCAGAACCGGGAGTTCATGAGCGTCTTCTACCGCGAGGGCTATACCGATCTGGAGATGGAGGCCGGCCCCTACCTGAGCGCGGTGTACGAAGATATTTATCCGCAGCGTTATCCGGTGGACGAGATCGTCAACCTGTTCATCAACGCGCCCTACGACATCGGGCTGTTGCACTACGCATCCGACACGCCGTATAGCCGACGGCAGAGCCTTTTGAGCAAGAGCCTGAGCTACTTCGGCGTGGATGCCACGTATGCGTGCAGCGTCGCCCTTTTGCGGCGCATCCTGAAGGTCGAGATCGGCCGGATGACAACGAATCATAACGACTAAACAACGAATAATATGAACAACAACGAATAGGGGAGACCAGCATGTCATTTCCGCAAGGTTTTCTCTGGGGCGCCGCGGCCTCCTCGTACCAGATCGAGGGCGCGGCATTTGAGGACGGCAAGGGGTTGTCGGTGTGGGACATGCTCTGCCGGCGGCCGGGCGCGGTGTGGAGCGGCCATACCGGCGAGGTGGCCGATGATCATTATCACCGCTATCGCGAAGACGTGGCGTTGATGAAGGAGATCGGCCTGAAAGCCTACCGCTTCTCCATCTCCTGGCCGCGCGTCATCCCGGCCGGCACGGGTGCGGTCAACCCGGCCGGGCTGGACTTCTACGACCGGCTGGTGGACGAGCTGTTGGCCGCCGGAATCGAGCCGTGGATCACTCTGTTCCATTGGGATTACCCCTACGAACTCTTTTGTCGCGGCGGCTGGCTGAATCCCTATAGCTCCGATTGGTTCGCCGATTATACGGCCGTGGTGGTCAGGCGCCTCTCCGACCGCGTGCGCCACTGGATGACCCTCAACGAGCCGCAATGTTTCATCGGCCTGGGGCATCTGGAGGGCGTTCACGCGCCCGGCCTGAAGCTGGATTGGCCCGAGGTGTTGCGGGGATGGCACAACAGCCTGCTGGCGCACGGCAAGGCGGTGGCGGCCATCCGGGCGCACAGCAAGACGGCTGCAGTGATCGGCGCGGCGCCCACGGGCTTCATCGCGCATCCCGCGAGCGACTCGCCGGCCGACATCGAGGCGGCGCGGCGGGCCACCTTCACCGTGCACGAGCGGACGTTGTGGAACCATCACATGTTCTATGACCCGGTCTACAAGAAGGAGTATCCGCCGGAAGCGGCCGCGGTCTTCGGCAAGGCGATGCCGCAGATCGGCCCGCGCGACATGGACATCATCGGCCAGCCGATAGACTTTACGGCCCTCAACTACTATCAGGGGATGGCCGTTCGCGCCGGCGAGGACGGCCGGCCGGCGGTGGTGCCGCCTCCGGTGGGCGCGCCGCTGACCCTCTTCCACTGGCATGTGATGCCGCAGGGGTTGTATTGGGGGCCGAAGTTCCTCTACGAGCGCTACGGCAAGCCGATCTACGTCACAGAAAACGGTTGTTCGGGGATGGACTGGGTGGCGCTGGACGGCCGGGTGCACGATCCGGCGCGCATTGACTTCACCCGCCGATATCTGCGCGAGCTGGGCCGGGCGATTGCCGACGGCGTGGACGTGCGGGGATACTTCCACTGGTCCATCCTGGACAATTTCGAATGGGCCGAGGGCTATAAGCACCGCTTCGGTCTGGTGTACGTGGACTACGCCACCCAGAAGCGCATCCTGAAGGACTCGGCATACTGGTATCGCGAGGTGATCGCCAGCAACGGCGCGAATCTCAGTAGATCACAATTTTGATGCTCCAAGCCGGTCTGTGACCGGCGGTCGGGGGTCACAGACCCCCTCTGAGCTTGAATCCGTGATCTACTGAATCTGTAGCCCGACCATGCTGGAATCGCCCTGGCGCCTCCGCAGAGGATGGGGGTGAAAGAATGCGCCTCTTCAAACGTATTCGGCTGGTACGGCCCTCAGGGCGGCGATGGCCAGGCGGTCATCTCCCGTGCCGAGCAGCAGGCGCAGGTGATCGCGGCCACGGTCGAGCTGCTGGCGTCCCTTTCCCGTCGCTGAAGCGTCCGGCATGAAGGCGATATCCTCCCCGACCGCCGCGCGTCGTCCCGCCGCATCGCCGTTGCGCGGCCGTTGGCTGCCGGCCACCGTAGCGGTGGCGCTGGCGACGGCGGCCATGTTGGCGCTTTGCGTGTGGCAGCTCGACCGGCTCGCGCAGCGCCGCGCGGCCAACGCGCTCATCGTGGCGCGGCTCAATGAGCCGGCCCTGCGCCTCGACGGCGCGGCGCTCGATCCGGCCGCGGTTAACCTGCGCCGCGCGGTCGTGCGCGGAACGTTCGACTACGAACAGGAGATCGTGCTGCGCAACCGCACCTACGATGGGGCGCCGGGGGTCCACCTCCTCGTCCCGCTGCGCATCAGCGGATCGGAGGCGGCCGTGCTGGTGGATCGCGGCTGGATCCCGTTCGAGCTGGCCGACGCGGAACATCGGCCGGCCTTCCACGATGCGGTCGGCGAGGTGGAGGTGCAGGGGATCTTGCGCACGAGCCAGGCGCGGCGCAGCAGCCTCTCGCCGGCCGATCCGCCCCTCGGCCCCGACCGGCCGCGGCTCGATGCCTGGTTCCGCGTAGACCTGCCGCGCATCCAGGAGCAGGTGCCCTATCCCCTGTTGCCGGTCTTCCTGGAGGAGGAGACGCCGGCCGGCACCGCGCCGCGCTGGTTGCCGCGGCCCGATCCCGACATTCAGCTCGACGAGGGTTCGCACCTGCTCTATGCCGTCCAGTGGGCGGCGTTTGCGGGCATCCTGGTCGCGGGCTACGCGTTTTTCTTCCATACACGTACGAGTTCGCCTTGAAGCGGTCGCCGGACGTGCCTGGCACCCTCCCAGGTGCCAGGCACGGAGTGCCGATACGTTTGTATCATGATTGTACAAGCCCGGAGGCGAACTGTGACAACTTGACAAACGGCGTCAACAACGGTAAAGTAGGGCCAATTGACCGATCCGCCTGAATTGGATAGTGAACTACAGCACGGCCGGACGTACCCTCCTATATTTCTTGGCGCGATGATCAACCAGGCAGGAGTGTGCACGCTCATGACTCATCACAACACTCATAACCCAGCCTCGTCGGGAGCGCCCGTCTTCGACAACACCGGCAAGCTTGCCGCGATCATCATCGGGGTACTGGCGGTCGTGGCCGGCGTCGTCGTGGGCACGGCGAACCCCATCCTGCGCGGGGCCACCTCCAGCCAGGGCGCGCAGATAGACACCCTTTTCAGCCTTTTCCTCGGCATTGCCGCTGCGATCTTCGTCATCGTACAGGGCTTCTTGCTCTTCTCCATCGTTCGCTTTGCACGCACTCCCGAGGATGAAGGGGACGGCGTGCCGTTGCGCGGGAACACGAAGCTGGAGATCTTCTGGACCGCGGTTCCGGCCCTGATCGTGGTCTTCCTCGCCATCTACAGCTATCGCGTGTTGGCCGACATTGACCAGCCGCGGCCCGACCAGATGGTGGTGGAGGTCACGGGCCGGCAATATGCATGGGAATTCTATTATCCCGACTACGACATCAAGACGTCCGAACTGCACATCCCGCTCGGCCGGCAGGTGTTGCTCAAGATCACCTCGGCCGACGTGAACCATGCGTTTTGGATCCCGCAGATGCGCATCAAGAAGGATGCCATGGGCGGCAAGATCACGACCGCCAACATCACCGCCACCGAGCCGGGCACATATCCCATTGTGTGCGCGGAGCTGTGCGGCGCGGGCCATGCGGTCATGCGGTCGCAAGCGGTGGTCGAGGCCGAGCCAGGCTTCCAGACGTGGGTGCAAGCGCAGATCGGCGCCAAACAGCGCGCCGCGGCCGCGCCGGCCGACCCGAAGGCGCTGGGCCGGCAGCTCTACAATCAATACGGCTGCAACGCCTGTCACAAGCTCGCCGACGCGAACGCGGTCGGCCTGGTCGGGCCGGCGCTGGACGGCATCGGCAGCCGGGCGGCGAACGTCGTTCCGGGCCAATCGGCCGAGGAATACATCCGGACATCCATCGTCAAGCCGACCGCCTACATCACGCCCAACTACCAGCCCGTCATGCCCGGCGATTACGGCCAGCGCATGTCGGAAGCCGAGATCCAGGCGTTGGTGCAGTACCTGTTGGAACAAAAGTAGCAACCTATGAGCAGATTTGCCGATTTGCCGATTCGTTGATTGACCGATTTCATTGCGAGGGTCACACATGGCCGCAGACACAGTCATAGGAACAGGGCTGGTGCGTCATGGCGGACGCAAGTTCAGCGATTATCTGGTCTTCAACACCGATCACAAGGTGATCGGCATCCAATACCTGGTGCTGGCGTTCACCTTCTTCATCATCGGCGGCCTGTTGGCCGAGCTGATCCGGACGCAACTGGCCGCGCCGAACAACCAGGTGGTCACCGGCAGCCAGTACAACCTGGTGTTGACGCTGCACGGGACGATCATGATCTTCCTGTGGATCATCCCGGCCTTCGTGGGCGCGGCCAACTACGTCGTGCCGATCATGATCGGCGCCAACGACATGGCCTTCCCCCGGCTGAACGCCGTTTCCTTCTGGCTGCTCGTGCCGGGCGGCCTGCTGATGCTCGCCAACTTCGCGGTGGGCGGCGCGGAGAGCGGCTGGACCGCCTATCCGCCCCTCAGCGTCACCACGCCGGTCGGCCAGACGCTGTGGGCGCTGGCGCTCCAGTTCATCGGCTTCTCCTCGATCTTCGGCGCCATCAACTTCCTGGTGACCGTCTTCAACCTGCGCGCGCCGGGCATGAGCCTGACGCGCATGCCGTTGCTGGCGTGGGCCATCGTCGCCACGTCGCTCATCATTCTGCTCGGCACGCCGGTGCTTTCGGGCGTGTTGCTCTTGCTGATCTTCCAGCGGCTGTTGGGCGCGCAGTTCTTCACGCCGGCCGGCGGCGGCAACCCGCTCCTGTGGCAGAACCTCTTCTGGTTCTACTCGCACCCGGCCGTTTACATCATGATCCTGCCCGGCTTCGGCATCATCTCCGAGGTGTTGCCGGTCTTCGCGCGCAAGCCGATCTTCGGCTACAAGCTGATCGCCTTCTCCAGCATGGCGATCGCGGTCTTCGGCTTCCTGGTGTGGGCGCACCACATGTTCACCAGCGGCATGGACCCGTTCCTGCGCGTGCCGTTCATGGTCACCTCGATGATCATCGCGGTGCCGACCGGCGTCAAGATCTTCTCCTGGCTGGCGACGATCTGGGCCGGCAAGCTGCGCTTCACCACCTCGATGATGTTCGCCCTGGCGTTCATCTCGATGTTCGTCATCGGCGGGCTGAGCGGCATCTTCCTGGCCTCGGTGCCCATTGACATCCACGTGCAGGACACCTACTTCGTGGTGGCGCACCTGCACTACGTGCTCTTCGGCGGCTCGGTGATGTCCCTCTTCGCGGGCCTCTACCTCTGGTATCCCAAGATCACCGGCCGCATGTTGGACGAGAAGCTGGGCCATCTCCACTTTTGGCTCACCTTCATGGGCTTCAACCTGACCTTCTTCCCGCAGCACCTGGCCGGCTTGCAGGGGATGCCGCGGCGGGTCTACACTTACGCGCCCGAGTTCTGGGCGCTGAACCTGATCTCCAGTCTCGGCGCGTTCCTGATGGCGATCGCGGTCCTGCCGTTCCTCTATAACGCGCTGCGCAGCCTGGTGGCCGGTCGGGTGGCCGGGCCCAACCCGTGGCGCGCGTTCGGGCTGGAGTGGACCCTGTCGTCGCCGCCGCCGATCCACAACTTCCCGACCCCGCCGGTGGTGGAGGGGGATCCGTACGGCTACGGCGAGCGGCCCGTGCCGGGGACGACGGTCGCGCCCGCGCCGGGCGTGGCCGGCGGAGAATGAACTGCCGAAAACACACCCATCCAGGTGACAGCATGAGCGACACGACATCCACACTTGCGGCCCACGGCCAACCCACCAGCGCCACCGGCCTCGACTCGGCCAAGCTCGGCATGTGGCTCTTCCTGGCGACCGAGGTCATGCTCTTCTCGGCCATGATCGCCGGCTTCCTGGACATGCGCGGCCGCAGTCCGGCCGACGCCAACCACGTCCTGAACATCCCGGTCACGGCGGTCAACACATTCATCCTGATCTGCAGCAGCCTGACGGTGGCACTTTCGGTCGCGTCCATCGAGCAGGGCAACCAGAAGCGGCTGCGCACCTTCCTGCTGCTCACCCTGCTTTTCGGCGGCACGTTCCTCAGCGTGCAGATCTACGAGTACAATGCGCTCATCAGCAGCGGCGAGCTGACGCCGTGGAACAGCCTCTTCGGCGCCGGCTTCTTCGCGGTGACCGGGTTGCACGGCTTCCACGTTTTCATCGGCCTGATCTGGTGCGCGCTGACGATCTTCTGGGCGTCGCGGGGGAAGTTCTCCGCACAGAACTTCATGCGGGTCGAGGTGTTCGGCCTCTACTGGCACTTCGTGGACGTGGTCTGGATCATCCTGTTTGTGCTGATCTATCTGATGTGAGATGGCGGAGCAACCATGAAGCATGTAGACCCTACCAAAGAGGCCCTGCAGCCGCATCGCTATCCCGGCGTCCGCACCTATCTGCTGGTCTTCGCGGGATTGGCGATCCTGACCTTCATCGAGGTCGCGGTGTCGTACATCACCGGCGGATTGAAGGTTCCCTTGTTGATCTTGCTGTCGGCCATGAAGGCGATGCTGGTCATCCTGTTCTTCATGCACCTGCGCTACGATAGCCGCTGGTATGCGTTCATCTTCTTCGCGCCGCTGGTGCTGGTGATACCACTAATCTGGGTCTCTTTGATCCGATGAAGCATCCCAAGGCGGGACATAGTATCGGGAAGTGAAGGTGTTTGAGATGAGCGGGCTAGAGTTTCTGCAGTCGGTGCAATTCGTCACTGCCGGGGGCAAACGATTGGCGGTGTTGAACGCGGAGGACTGGGAAGCGCTCGTCATATGTCACTCCCCGTGCTCTCCAGGAAATCGAAAATCTGCCCGGCCACGTGCGCCAGCGGGTCAAACGCGCGATAGATGCATTGGCAGACCATCCTTAAATGTTCTGGGCATTCGAAAGCGTCCGCCCTATGACTACGGTGATCTGGAAGCGCTGCTCTCGGAAGTTCTATCGTAGGGTATGGCCCGGAGGATGGACCGACAGACGGCCGCACTGGGTCTGGACGCTCGGTGTTGTTCTCATTGTATTCGGATGGATCGTCGCCGGCTGCGGCCGGATGCAAACGGCCGCCACGCCGGCGCAGGACGGCTTCGTGATGACGCTGGCCGCGCAGCCGTCGCCGCCGGTGGTCGGCGACGGGCAACTGATCGTCACCCTCGCCGATCCGGCCGGCAAGCCGGTGGCCGACGCCCGGCTGGCGGTCGAGGGCAACATGAGCCATGCCGGCATGAAGCCCTCCTTCGGCGCGGTGACGGCCGCGGCCGACGGCCGCTACACGGTCGCCATCCAGTGGACGATGGCCGGCGACTGGTACGTTGACATCAAGGCGACTTTGTCCGACGGCCGGGTGATCGGCCGGCGCTTCCCCGTCACCGTCTATGCCAGGTAGCGCCGCGCCTCGCGCTCCCGACCTGCTGAAATGGCCCGGCCTTGGCCGGTTCCTCAAGTGGCGCCATGCCCGGCTCGCCATGCAGGCGCCGCTGCTCCTGATCGCGGCCCTGATCATCTTCGACGGGCTGTTCGGGCCGCAGTTGGCGCCGAAGAACCTGGCGACGGTGGGCGTCTGGTTGCACTACCGCGGGCTGGTGGTATTGGTCCTGCTGGTGGCCGGCAACCTGTTCTGCATGGCCTGTCCGTTCATGTTGCCGCGGCGGATCGGCCGGTGGCTGCGCCAGCGGCTGTGGCGCGGGGGCCGGCCGGTTCCGCGCATCGCGCGCAACAAGTGGCCGGCGCTGCTGTTGCTCGTGTTGTTCTTCTTCGCCTACGAGCGCTTCAGCCTGTGGGCCAGTCCGTGGTTGACGGCGTGGATCGCGCTGGCCTATTTCGCGGTCGCGTTTGCGGTGGACACCGTCTTCCGCGGCGCGGCGTTCTGCAAGCACGTCTGTCCGCTCGGCCAGTTCAACTTCTTCGGCGCCCTCGCCTCGCCCCTGGAGATCGCAGTTCGGGATGGGGCGAAGTGCGCCGGCTGCCGGACGAAAGACTGCATCCGGGGCGCGCAGGGATGCGAGCTGGCGCTCTTTCAGCCGGCGAAGGTCGGCAACATGGATTGCACGTTTTGCCTGGATTGCATCCATGCGTGCCCCTACGACAATGTCGGCATCATCGGCCGCCTGCCGACCGCCGAGCTGTGGCGCGATCCGTTCCGGTCGGGCATCGGCCGGCTGAGCCGGCGGCCCGACCTGGTCGCGCTGGTAGCCGTGCTGGTGTTCGGCGGCTTCATCAACGCGTTCGCGATGATCGGGCCGGTGTACGCGCTGCGCGCGGAGATCGGCCGACGGCTGGCCGGCCCCAACCCGACGCTCGAGCTGGCGCTCATCTTTGCGGTCGGGCTGATCGTCCTGCCGGGATTGCTGTTGGCCGCGGCGGGGTGGCTCACGCGGCGGCAGTTGGGGCCCGCGGCCGGGTCTTTGACCGCAGCGATCGGCCGCTTCGTCTACGCGCTCGCGCCGGTGGGCTTCG